>JGI20177J14857_1000145_pt1 | contig 20341 bp, 18 predicted proteins | sample NGESurdeep072012_6_FD_14857 | JGI IMG/M metagenome (IMG submission 14857) | reverse complement strand
AGTGATCGATCTGGTGGACGTATTCGAGATAGTCGTCTGGGTTGAGCCCGTGTTCGGTCATCAAGCCGCGCATGGTGGTGCCGTAGCGCTTGTAATAGTCCTTCTGCACCCGGAACGCCTCGTCCTTCGACACTTTGAGAAATTCGGCCACGTAGGCGCGAATGCGGTCGTCGACCTGCTGCCAGAGCAGATGATGCGGGTAGAGCGTGTTGTCGAGATCGAACACCCAGGTATCGATCTTGCCGAAACCGCGCGGCGTGGGACGGGAGGATTTCGGCACGCTCACTGTTCCTTGAAACGCACGACGGTCGCGGGCTGGCCACCGGTATCGATGACGGCAAAGCCGGCGGAATTCAATCCGCGCGCCGCGCAGTCCTTGTGATCGCTCAGCTCGAACTTGCCGTCGCGGGTGCAGAGCGCGACATTGCCGCCCCAGGACAGCGCCGCATCGTCCTGCCGGATCGTGCGGCCGTTGTCGTCGACCGCCTCGGCATAGCTGTAGAGCCGGTGCGGATCGCCGCGCAGGTCCGGCCGCAGGCATTGGCCGGCCGCCACGCGATACCAGCCGCGGGTGACGATCGCACCCATCTCGACCAGGCCGAGCGCGGCCATCACCGGGTATTTGGTGTCGTTGCACCAGGAAAAGCCGATGCCCTCCGGATTGCTGGCGGCATTGAGCAGGGTATCGAAAAAATCCGGCTTCGACATCGCGTCGGCCGGCAACTTGCGCTCATTCAAGAATTTCATCAGCGCGGCTTGCGTCTTGGCGCCCTGCACGCCGTCGATCGGATAGGCGTCGTAGCCGGCGATCGCCAGCAGGCGCTGGATGCCGGCCAGACGCGCCTGCGCGTCGTCGTAGTCGGCTTCTTCCGCAAGATTGACCGCCGGGCCTTTCGGGGACTCGGACGGCTGCGCGGCGGTGAACCGCGCTTGCTGGCTCACCGGACAGCCGCACGCATTGGCGATCTCAAAATCGCCGTCGCGAATGCACAGCTCGGCATGTCCGGCTTGCGGCATCGGCGCGCTGCCGTAGACCGGCGGCGTGCGCGCGTGCACATAGACCATGTCGGCATCGAGCGCGCCGTCCACGACCTGGCGGCAGGCGCCGGGATCGATGCGGAACCAGCCGCGGGTCGCGACATTGGCGCGTTTTTCCAGCCCGATCGCCGCATCCACCCGATAGCTGGTGCGATTACACAAAGTGAGCTCGGCGTAAGCCGGGTGTGCGGCCAAGGCCGCGCACAACCCCGCAAGGCTGCAGATCAACCGGCGAATCATCCGGCCATGCTAGAGCGCATCCAATGAGCGCGAAACCGATACCCGTTCCGCTCGTCCCCGCGAAAGCGGGGAGCTATTTTTCGATCGGAAAGCCGACGATGCTGCCCCATTCGGTCCATGAGCCGTCATAAATCTTGATGTTGCCGAGGCCGAGCACATGGGCCAGCGCGACCCAGGCGAGCGTGGCGCGATGGCTCAGCCGGCAATAGCAGACGACATCGTCGAACTTGGCAGGCGCGATTCCGGCCGCGGCCAGCACGCCCCGAATCTCGTCCGGCGACTTGAATGAATCGTCCTGGTTGAGAAACCGCTTGAAATAAAGATGCACCGCGCCCGGAATGCGCCCCGAACGCTCGGCGCCATGGTCGAAGGCGAAGGAATAGTCGGCGACGCGCTTGCCCTCGTATTCTTCCGGCGAGCGCGCATCGAGCAGCAGCCGTCCGGGCTTCTTAAGATTATTGAGCACGTTGTCGCGGCCGACGCGCGTCGACGCGTTACCGGCGGGCGCGGGATAGGCAACCGGAGAAAAGCGCGCAACCTCGCGCGTGAGCGGCCGGCCGGCCTTCCGCCAGCCATTTGCGGCGCGCGCCGTCGAGCAGGCGAAGGTCGCGATGCCCGGCCATGGTGAAAGCCCAGAAGGCATAGGTGCCGAATTGCACCGGATCGCCGGTGAGCACGACGGTGGTATCCGGCCCGATGCCCATGCCGCCGAACAGGCGCGCCATGGCTTGCGACGAAATGAACTGGCGGTCGGTCTCGTGCCAGCACGCCGATTTCCAGTAGACCCAGGCAGCGCCGGGGATATGGCCCTCGCGGTAGGTCTTGCCGTCGTCGCGCGAGCAGACCTCGATGATGCGCAGATTTTGATCCGCCAGATGATCTTCGAGCCATGCGGTGGTGACGAGTGGCGATGGTGCCATCGCCACTTACCGGTGCATCAGCGTGCCGACGCCGTGGTCGGTCAGCAATTCGAGCAGCACGGCGTGCGGGATCTTGCCGTCCATGATGACGACGCCCTCGACGCCCTGGTCGAGCGCATAGATGCAGGTCTCGACCTTGGGGATCATGCCACCGGAGATGGTGCCGTCGGCGATCAGGCGGCGCGCGTCGGCAACCGACAGGTCGGTGATCAGGTTTTTGTCCTTGTCGAGTACGCCGGGCACGTCGGTGAGCAGCAGCAGGCGCTTGGCCTTGAGTGCCCCGGCAATGGCGCCGGCGAAAGTGTCGGCATTGACGTTGAAGGTGCCGCCGCTCGCCGAGGTCGCCACCGGCGCCAGCACCGGGATCATCTCCTTGCCGAGCACGTGGTTGAGCACGGTGAGGTCGACCTTCTCCGGCTCGCCGACGAAACCGAGATCGACCACCTTTTCGATATTGGAATCCGGATCGACCACGGTGCGCGTCACCTTGCGCGCCTGCACCATGTTGCCGTCCTTGCCGCAGAGCCCGATCGCCTTGCCGCCGGCGGCGTTGATGTAGCTGACGATCTGCTTGTTGATCGAGCCGGCCAGCACCATCTCGACGATCTCGACGGTGGCGGCATCGGTGATGCGCAGGCCGGCGGCGAATTCGGATTTGATGCCGAGCTTCTTGAGCATGGCCTCGATCTGCGGGCCGCCGCCGTGCACCACCACCGGATTGATCGCGGTCTGCTCGAGCAGGACGATATCGCTGGCGAAGTCGCGGGCGGTTTGCTCCTGGCCCATGGCATGACCGCCGTATTTGACGACGACGATCTCCTCGTCATAGCGCTGCATGTGCGGCAGTGCCTCCGACAGGATGCGCGCCTGCGTCTGCGGGTCGATCTTTTGCAGATCAGATTTGGGAGCTTTGCTCATCGCGCCGGCCTTCCCTTGAAACGCTGCAGGGTTCTACCCGAAGTCGCCGGCCCCCGACAATGTGCCAGCGCTATCTTTCGGGCACAAAAGCGTTTTAGGCCGCGTAGACGGTTTGGCGAGAGCCTACTTCTGGCGCTTCTCGGATTTGGCGCTAGCGGAAGCGCGCAATGTAATGGGTGAGATCGAGAATCTGCGTGTCGTTGATCGGAGCGAGCACCTCAGCCATGACTGAGTCGTAGCCATGCCGGGCGTTATCTGAACGAAAACGAAGGAGTTACTCCAGATGATTGAGATAAGCCGCGATGGCTGCAATTTGTGACTTGGTCAGATTGTGCGCAATCGGTTGCATGATGGCTGATGAGTCCGGGTTTTTCGGATCCTGACCCCGCTCTGAGCTCCAGTTCACCAATTTGTTGAAGATGTAGTCATGCAGTTGACCTGCTAAACGAGGAAATTCTCCGTTACCTTTAGCCTCTGGACCGTGACAGGAAGCGCATGGAGGCACCTGGACATCGGGAAAGCCTTCCTCGTAGATTTTTTTCCCAGTGGCCACGAGTTCCTTGGGAGCGCCGCCCAAGGGTTTTGGATTGAGATCATGAAAATGCTTGGCAAGAGCCGTTTGCATCGCCGGGTTCAAAACATGCGCTACGTTGTACATATATTTATTTTCCCGCCGGCGCTCGATAAAGGCCCGTAACTGGTTCTCGAGGTACTCGGTTTGTTGTCCCGCGAGTCGTGGGATCGGAGTAGATCCATGAAAACCTTGCCCCGACACCCCGTGGCACGTTTTGCAATATTCTATCTTGGCCTGAAGGGCTTGCGGCGAAAAGTCGGCCTTAACCGCGTCTTCCGCTCGACCCGGTGCGGAAAGGACAATTGCTAGAATTGCCGTTGGCAACGCCAATCGCATGCTCCTGCCCTTCATAATCCGATCTCCGATGCCTTCGAGATTCTAGAATATCTCAGCCGAAATTCGCTACACTAGGCTCGTTCACTTTACAAAACTGAGGTACGACGCGAGGGCATCAATTTGGTGAGGAGACAATGTACTTGCAATTCGAGGCATTGGAGGCTCTGCGGCCGCATGATATCCCTCGCCCCATTGCTCGAGTTTCTGTTTCAAATAGTAATACGACAATCCTCCTAGACGAGGTATTTGTCTAATGCCCTCAGCATTCGGACCATGACAAACAGCGCAGGACACAGTATTGGAATCCGGATTTCCGTGTTCGTATAACGCTCTTCCTGTGGCTGCGAGTTCCTTATCTCCATCGTTGGCGACTTGAGGGGCCAGCGTTGAAAAATAAATCGCCAAATTGCGCATCGTCATGGGGCTGAGATTCGCCGCGGCACCCCACATATATTGTTTTGAAAATGGATTGTCGCGTGTGTGCTTGCGAAAACTCAAAAGCTGGTTCTCAATATATTGGGGTCTCTGCGCGGCCAATCGTGGCGCGGCCCCATAACCTTGCGCCGTTTCTCCGTGGCACCACGTGCAATTTCGGAATTTGACGGTCCCCATGTCCCCTGCCAACGAGGGGACAGCAGAGGCAACGAGTGCCAGGACCGCTATTTTTGACCTGACGAATTTCATCATCTGAGCTTTCACACTTTATGCCTTGGGGCAATCGACGACATGTTAAACGCGAGAGGTCACTGCAGATAACTGACGTAGGCCGCGACTTCTGCAATTTGTGACTTGGTCAAGTTGTGCGAAGTCGGGAGCATGACGGCTGATATGTCTGGGTGTTTCGGGTCCTGACCCCGCTCTTTGTTCCAGTTCACCAATTTGTTGAAGAAGTAGTCATGGAGCTGACCTGCTAAACGCGGAATAGCATCTTGCCCCTTAGCTTCCGAGCCGTGACAGGCCATACACGCGGGAACATTCGTTTCGGGAACGCCCTCCTCGTAAATCTTTTTTCCCATGGCTACGAGCTTCCTTGGAGCACCCCCCAACGGCCTAGCGTTGAGACCCCTAAAATGCTTGGCAAGAGCCGCTCGCGTCGCCGGGCTCAGGACGTGCGCCACGTCGTACATATATTTATTTTCCCGCCGGCGCTCGATAAAGGCCGCTAACTGATTCTCGATGTACTCGGTTTGTTGTCCCGCGAGTCGCGGGATGGGAAAGAATCCACGATAACCTTGCCCCGATAAGCCGTGGCACGTTTTGCAATATTCAATTTTGGCCGGAAGGGCCCCCTTCGATCGATCGGCCCTGTCTAAGTCTTTCGCTTGACCTGCGGCGGAGAAGGCAATTGCTAAGATTACCGTTGGCAACGCCAATCGTATGCTGCTGACCTTCATAATCTAGCCTTCGCGCTTATGTTCCGTGTTACGAGTTAGCGGCATCTAAAAAGCCCGCTGATTACATCGCGAACCAGACATAGCCAAACAGTGTATTGTTGTCGTGGGCGAAGACCGTGTCCCCATCGAACTTGTTGTAATAGGTGTATTGCAGGCCGACGCGCACATTAGCCCACGGCCACCCTGGCGCCTGGCTGGAAATGAACGGGATGTAGGCGACCTCGGCAATAAAGCCGTCGCTGTTTGGACTGCATGCACATCCAGGATTAGCGCCATACAACAGCGCGTCTGACGAACCCTGCGTGTTGAAATACTGACCTGTAAGCACGACCCGGTTGTCGTTCCCATAGGCAAGCGAAGCCAACGCCCTGAACGTGTCCAAGGTATTGGTCGGATTGGTCGAGCCAGTGTTGGCAAAAGTGGCATCAAGAGTTTGGTTCTCGTGGATATAAGTAGCACGCAATGTGATCCAGTAATTAGGTCCCTGGTATTGATACTGCGAGTCGAAGCCGATGTCGGTGTACCGATCGGTTAGAGGAAGCGTCACATTTTGGAACTGACCGTTCGGATCCAACGCTTCTAGATTTTGATTCCATGGATGGACGCGCGCGGACATTCCAAAGGCGCCAAATTCAAGCCAGTGATTGCCCCAATGCGGTTCCACGGCTACGCGCCAATATGGTGCGACTCCTTCAAATGTTCCGGGTGCGTCAAAGGGGTTTATCCCTAATTTGTTTAGGGCATTGTAATTGACCGTTCGGTAGCCGCTCAGTTCCAAATACACCAAATTATTGATCCAAACATAGCCGCCGGCGCCAGCCACATGGGCTGCAAACGTGCCGTCGATGAGGGTTCCGGCTCCTGGACCTGGCGCTATAGTTGATGCGGCTTGGGGAAATGACCAGGCAGGCGTGGTGTTCCACGGGTCCTGGAGGCTCGGGTTATTGTTTGCAGTGATGCCATAGGTAATGGGCATGTCGCCGATCATGCCGGTATTGGCGTAACGAACGTCGACATTGTCCCAACTGATTTGATGACCCAAGTTCGGATCGATGCCATAATTCGGATTACCTTGATAACCAAATTCAGAACCATTGTACGTTACCTGCGCAAAAGCGCCGATATGCTCGGTGATCGCGCCACCATAGAACAAGCTAACCGGCGCGACCACGACATTGTCGTTTGAATTATATGGTGCGCTTGGGAATAGCGACACTTGCGTGTGCGTGAAGCCGACGATTGCCATCATCGAAATTGGCGGCGCATAAGGATTGCTTTCGCTAGTGTCGGACGGCGCCTTTGTTGGCATGCCCGATCCCGGATTCTTTGCGTATCCCGCGAGGGCTTTCGTCGAATCATTTTGTGAAGGAAAAAGTGTTGACCGGTATTTGCCACCGCCCGCTGTATAGCCACCCAACTTGAACAGGCGGCCGTAGGGAGTAAGATAAGGAAAATCGGTGTGGCAGGTGCCGCATGGCTGGCCAGTTTGTCTTGCGAAGCTCGGCAATGCGTTGGCGGGGGGAGTCGTGCCAAACGTCACGGCGCTAAAAACGAAGCCAAAAATGGCCGTCGCCGTGGCTGCGCCCGCTCCCGTTAATATTTTTTGCGTAGCTCCGATAAGGTGCGCTTGACCCCTTATTGAAAACATCCCCTCGCCCTCGCTGAATATACTAGGTTATCTACCCCACGCTTTAGCAACTATAGCTAATTCATGAGGTAGTTCAATGGTCAGGGCCGACTTGAACACAAGTCAAGAAAGCTCAAACCTTCCGCCAAAGCACGCACCAGCCGTTTGGACTAATATCACCAACAACGTTCTTGCAGGCATTCGGCGCAACAAACAGACTACAATTGCTGCACTGACGATCGCCCTTTGGCGTGTCTTGATAATTGACCGCTGTTTTTGGCAACGGATTTGCCTTTGCAGAATTTGCATTAGCGACGAGAATAGTTGCGACACCCGTCACACATGCTGCCCCGTGTAGCAACATTGAACGTCGAGATACTTTAGCTGACGAGTGTTCCGGTTGATTGGCCATCACGTCATTCCTTCTCTCAGAGCGCCCCACGCGAAAATTTGCCCTATGGGGCTATTGCAAGCTTTGGTGAAAATCAAGTCGTTGTGATTGGCGCGAATGAAGAAACTTGCGGGTGTTGCGGCACAACCACATCAGCGTCCGTCCGCGTACGAGTCCACGCTCTAGCGCTTTCGTTCTCCCAAAAGCCTCGCAATCGCNGCGCGCAGCTCTGGGATGCCGGTTCCGTCATGGGCTGAGGTGGCCAATACGGTCGGAAAGGCGGCCGGGCGTTTGGCGAGCGCGGCCTCGACCTCGGCGATGCGCTGGCCAAGCTCGGCCGGCTTTACCGCGTCGGATTTGGTGAGCACGATCTGATGGCTGACCGCCGCCTGGCCGAGCGCCGCGAACATCGGATCGTCGGCCGGTTTGAGCCCGTGGCGGGCGTCCACCAGCACATAAATACGGGCGAGGTTGGCGCGCCCGCGCAGGTAAGCGTGGATCAGCTCGGTCCAGGCCGCGATCTTGGTCTTGGCGGCGGCCGCATAGCCGTAGCCGGGCATATCCACCACGTTGAGCTGGCCGCCGCCGTTGAAGAAGATCAGCTCCTGGGTGCGGCCGGGGGTGCGCGAAATGCGCGCCAGGTTCTTGCGCCCGGTGAGCGCGTTGAGCAGGCTCGACTTGCCGACATTGGAGCGGCCGGAAAGCGCGATCTCGGTGCCGCGCATCGGCGGCAGCGAGACGGCCGAGCCGGCGGCGGCGGCAAAGTCCCACTCGCCGGCGAACAGGTGCCGCCCGGCCTCGATTTCGTCACGTGTGAATTTGGCCGAGTCTGTCATCGCAAGGCGCTAGCCTTGCGGCTTCTTCTTCGCGAACAGCGCCTTGACGTTGTCGATTAACTCGATCTTGGCGCCGTGCTTGCGCATGATCACGCTTTGTTGGAGCACCGACAGCGAGTTGTTCCACGCCCAGTAGATCACCAGGCCGGCCGGGAAGGTCGCCAGCATGAAGGTGAAGATCAGCGGCATCCAATTGAAGATCATCGCCTGCGTCGGATCGGGCGGCGTCGGATTGAGCTTCATCTGCGCCCACATGGTGATGCCCATGATGATGGCCCAGGCGCCGAGATGCAGGAATGGACCAATTACCGGCAAGACCGTCGGATCGAACGGAATGAGGCCGAACAAAGTGAACAGGTTGGTCGGATCCGGCGCGGACAGGTCGTGGATCCAGCCGAAGAACGGCGCGTGCCGCATTTCGATGGTGACGAACAGCACTTTGTAGAGCGAGAAGAACACCGGAATTTGGATTGCTATCGGCAGACAACCGGCGAGCGGATTGATCTTCTCCTTCTTATAGAGCGCCATCAACTCCTGCTGCTGCTTGGCCTTATCGTCGGGATAGCGTGCTTTCAGCGCGGCCATCTGCGGCTGCACCGCCTTCATCTTCGCCATCGAGGCGTAGGATTTGTTGGCGAGCGGGAAGAAGGCCGCCTTGATCAGCACGGTGACGAGCAGGATCGCGACGCCGAAATTGCCGACCAGCCGGTAGATGTAATCGATTACGAAGAACAGCGGCTTGGTGATGAAATAGAACCAGCCCCAGTCGATCAGCAGATCGAAATGATTGAGCTCGAGTTTCTTTTCGTAGTCGTTGACGACCCGGACTTCTTTGGCGCCCGCGAACAGCCGGGCATCCGCCGTTGCGGTCGCGCCCGGCGCGATGGTTCGCGCGTCGAGCAGGTAGTCGGTCTGATAGGTCTCGAGCGTGCCGAGCTTGTCGGCCCGGAAGTTCGCGATCACGTGGGCGTCGGTTTTGGGCAGCAGCACCGCGGCCCAATATTTATCGGTAATGCCCAGCCATGCGTTGGTGGCATTGAAGGTGTTGATCTTCTTATCTTCGATTGTCTTGTAAGTGACTTCCTTCGATCCCTCGTCGCCGAACTTGCCGATTAAGCCTTCGTGCAGGATGTAATAGCCCAGCGTCTTCGGCGTGCCGTGGCGCGAGATCAGCGCGAAAGGAAATAGCGAGACCGCCTTATCGCTCTTGTTCGCCACCTCGTCCTTGATCGTGAACAGATACTTGTCGTCGATCGCGATGGTGCGGCGGAATTCGAGGCCCTCGCCGTTGTCGTAGGTCAGCGTCACCGGATGGTCGATACGGAGCGCGCCCGAGCTTGCTTGCGTCCACACCGTGTCCGCTGCGGGGACCTTCACATTGGCGCCGGCAGCATTGGTCCAGCCAAATTCGGCATAGAACGGGTCCGGGCTGCCGGATGGTGACAGCAGCACGATCGGCGGCGACTTCGGATCGACCGTCTCGCGAAACTTGACCAGCGCCAAGTCGTCGATGCGTCCGCCTTTGAGCGCGATCGATCCTTGCAGGCTGTCGGTTGCGATCGGGACGCGGGGCGACTTCGCCAGGGCCGCGCCGCGGTTGGCGGCTATGTCTGCGGGAGTTTGGGCCGTTTGACCGGGCGCCTGCGGCAGTCCCGGCTGTGCGGGTATTGGCACCGGCTGACCTGGCTGGCTCGGCTGCGCCGGCGTCTGCTGCTTTTGCGTAAGCTGTTCCGCCTGCAATTTCTCCTGCCTCGCCTTTTCTTGCGGCATGGCGAAGAAGAACTGCCAGGCGATCAGCACCAGGGCCGACAGCGCGATGGCAAGAATCGTATTTTTATTGTCGGTCATCGGGATCCCGTGTAGCCGTTGCGCCCCGCGTGCATGCGCCGCAGCGCCCCCTCGAAGTCTTCGGCAATCCGCGCGAATGGAACCTTGAGCGCCGCGCGCCGGCCAATGAGAACATAATCATGTCCGGTTCGTATCCGCTTTGACCCGGCGATCCGCACAATTTCCCGCAAGCGACGGCGGACCCGATTTCGCTCGACCGCATTGCCGACCTTTTTCGACACGGTGAAACCAAACCGCGCCGGCCCGTCATCGACCCGCTTGCGCGCCTGCAGCACGAACGCGGCGGCAGTGGTCTTGATGCCGGACGCCGCAGCCAGAAAATCCGCCCGTTGCCTCAGTCGTTCCATGGAAACAATGCGCGCGCGGTTTCGTGTACCCGCCGTCAGGCGGAAAGCCGCTTGCGTCCGCGCGAGCGCCGTGCCGAAAGCACCTTGCGCCCGCCCTTGGTGGCCATGCGCGTGCGGAAACCGTGACGACGCTTGCGTACAAGCTTGCTCGGTTGATAGGTCCGCTTCACGATGAGTTCTCCGGTGGTCGCGCCGTGGCGATAAGGGCGTCAAGGTTGCCCCCAAGATCGGCCAAGAAAACCCGCATACGTTCGGATCGGCACGCGATTTGCGCGGCTTATAAGGGAGGGGCTAGGGCGCGTCAATGCGACCCGCGCGTATCGGCGCCGGGCCTTTTGTGTGCCGGTCACAAAGGCTCACAAGGCGGTGAGATCGGCCCGCTTGGGCCGCAGGCTCGCCTATCTCGTGTATATAGCGCGNATGTCCGCGACCCCGCCTAGCGCGAACCGACCGCGCAGCCTGACCCGCTGGCTGATGCCGCTGATCGTGGTCGTCCTGCTCGCTGGCGCAGCCTATCTCATCGTCGGGCATGGCGGGATCTCGCTCGAGGCACTGGTCAGGCACCGCATGGCCATCGGCGCCTTCGTGAGCGAGCATCGGGTCTTGGCTCTGCTCGCCTATATTGCGCTTTATATTGCCGCCGTCGCCCTGTCGCTGCCGGGGGCCGTGTTTCTCACGGTGACCGGCGGCTTTCTGTTCGGCCTTGCGGTCGGCGCATCGGCGGCCGTGATCGGGGCCACGACGGGCGCGACGCTCATCTTCCTGGTGGCACGCACCGCACTCGGCGAGCCGTTGCTGCGGCGAGCGGGCCCGCGTGCCGCGCAGCTTGCGCGGGGCTTCCGCGACGACGCCTTCAGCTATCTTCTGTTCCTGCGGCTGGTGCCGGCCTTTCCATTCTTTCTGGTCAACCTGGTGCCNGCCTTCGCCGGCATGCGGCTGGCGCCGTTCGTCGCTGCGACCGCGCTCGGCGTCATTCCGGGGGCGCTGGTCTATGCCTTGGCGGGCACCGGCCTCGACAGCGTCATCGCCGCGCAACAGGCCGCAAATGGCGATTGCCTCGCCGCCGGCCGGGTCGATTGTCATATGGTCTTCGACGCCAAGGACGTGTTGACGCCGCAACCGATCGGCGCGCTGATTGCGCTCGGCCTGCTCGCCTTGGTGCCGGTAGTGGTGAAAAGACTGCGCGCGCGCTCGCGCGCAACGATGTAATTTTTGAGTTATTGTGCGGGCAAGAGTTTGAAGGGCAAAAACTTCAAGGACATGGNGGAAACACTCAAACCCGACATTTGCGTGATCGGCGGCGGTTCCGGCGGCTTGTCGGTCGCCGCGGCCGCCGCTGCTTTCGGCGTGCCAGTGGTGCTGGTTGAGCGGCACAAGATGGGCGGCGATTGCCTCAACACCGGCTGCGTGCCGTCGAAGGCCTTGCTGGCGGCGGCCAAGCGCGCCGAACTGATGCGGAATGCGGGGCCGTTCGGGGTGATCGCGCAAGCCGTCGATGTCGATTTCGGCAAGGTGCGCGATCACGTGCAGCGCGTGATCGCCGCGATTGCGCCGACCGACTCGGCGGAACGTTTCGCCGGGCTGGGCGTGCGGGTGATCAAAGGTCACGCCAAATTCAAGGACCGCAGGACCGTCGTCGTCGGCGACGATGTCGAAATCCGCGCGCGCCGTTTCGTGATCGCGACCGGATCGACGCCGACGCTGCCGCCGATCCCGGGGATCGATGAGGGGCCTTATCTCACCAACGAAACCGTCTTCGATCTCGCCGAGCGTCCCGACCGCCTCATTATCATCGGCGCCGGTCCGATCGGGCTGGAAATGGCGCAAGCCTTCCGCCGCCTCGGCAGTGCGGTGACCGTGCTGGAAGCGGCGGTTCCGCTCGCCAAGGACGATCCGGAATGCGCCGCGATTGTGCTCGACCAACTCGAACGCGAAGGCGTCGTCATCCGCAGCGGCGTCAAGGTCGTGCGCGTCAAGCATGCGAGCGGCAGCGTGGCGGTGACGATCGAAGGCTCAGACGGCGAAGAAACCGTCGAAGGCACGCACCTGCTGGTCGCCACCGGGCGCAAGCCGACCACCGACGGGCTCGATCTCGACGCCGCCGGCGTCAAGCATGACCGTTCCGGCGTCCAGGTGAACAAGAAACTCAAAACCGCCAACCGGCGCGTCTATGCGATCGGCGACGTCGCCGCCGGACAGTTGCAATTCACCCACGCCGCCAATTATCACGCCGGCCTGGTGATCCGGAATGCGTTGTTCCGTTTGCCGGTCAAAGTGAACAATGACGTTGTCCCATGGGTGACCTACACCGAGCCGGAGCTCGCGCAGACCGGATTGACCGAGGCCCAGGCGCGCGCGCGCAAGCTCAAGATTCGTATTCTGCGCTGGCCCTATCACGACAACGACCGCGCCCAGGCTGAGCGCGAGACGCACGGCCACATTAAAGTCATCACCAACAGGAAGGGTCAGATCGTAGGCGCCAGCATCGTCGGTGCGCAGGCCGGAGAATTGATCGCGATGTGGACTTTGGCGATCGCGCGAGGCCTGAATATCCGCGACCTTACCGGCATCGTGTTGCCCTATCCGACGCTGTCGGAAATCGGCAAACGCGCGGCCATCGACTATTTCACGCCGAGTTTGACGAGCCCTTGGGTGCGGCGCATCATCGCTTGGCTGCGAATCTTCGGCTGAGGCCATATTGGAACCGGGAACCGAGCCAACAAGCGAGCCTGTTGCGTCATCGGCGCCGCGCCCTGCGCGGAGCCCGCGCATTGGCCTATCCGGCAAGCTGTTGTTCCTCACCATCCTGTTCGTGATGCTGGCGGAAATTCTCATTTACGTGCCGTCGATCGCCAATTTCCGGCTCAACTGGCTCAATGACCGGCTGGCCGCCGCCCACACCGCCGCGCTGGTGCTCGACGCCGCGCCGAGCGGCATGGTGCCGGAGAGTCTGGCGAAACAAATCCTGAAAAGCATCGGCGCGCGCGCCGTGGCGATGAAGATGGGCACCCAGCGCCGTCTGCTGGCCGCCTCCGACGTGCCGTCGCAGATCGAACAGGACATCGACATGCGCAACGTGTCGTGGTGGCACGCCATCATGGATGCGTTCGACACAATGCTGTTCTCCGAGCCCAGCGATGTTTTGCGGCTCGTCGGTCCGGCGCCGATGGCGGAAGGCCAATTCATAGAAATCATTCTCGACGAGGCGCCACTACGCAAGGCGATGCTGACGTTCTCCGTGAACATCCTGCTGCTGTCGCTGGTGATCTCCGGCGTCACCGCCATGCTGGTGTTCTTCGCGCTGCATTACCTGCTGGTGCGGCCGATGGGGCGCATCACCGCGAACATGATCACGTTCCGCGCCGATCCAGAAAATCCGGCGCGCATTATTGCCGAATCCGGCCGCGGCGATGAGATCGGCACGGCCGAAGTGGANCTCGCCGCCATGCAGCGCGAGCTCGCCTCCATGCTGCATCAGAAGAGCCGGCTGGCGGCGCTCGGCCTGGCGGTATCGAAGATCAATCACGACCTGCGCAATCTGCTGGCATCGGCACAACTGTTCTCCGATCAATTGTCGACCCTGCCGGACCCGAAGGTGCAGCGCTTCGCGCCCAAGCTGATGCGCACGCTCGAGCGCGCGATCGCCTTCTGCCAGTCCACGCTGTCCTACGGCGCCGCGCAGGAGCCGCCGCCCGAACGCAAGACGCTCGAGGTCGGGCCGCTGATCGAGGAGGTGCACGAAGCGCTCGGTCTCAGCCTCGACGTGCCGATCCGCTGGATCATCTCGGTCGAACGCGGGCTCACCGTGGAGGCCGATCACGATCAGTTGTTCCGCGTGCTGGTCAATGTGGCGCGCAACGCGGTGCAGGCGCTGGAAGCGCGCGGCGCGCGCGATCCGGCCCGCGACCAGATCCGCATCACCGGCCGGCGCGCAGGCAGCGTGGTGGTGATCGAGGTGTCCGACACCGGACCGGGGGTCTCGGAAAAGGCGCGGACCCATATGTTCCAGGCCTTTCAGGGCTCCACGCGTTCCGGCGGCGCCGGGCTGGGCTTAGCCATTGCCGACGAACTGGTGCGTGCCCATGGCGGCGACATCCGCCTGGTGCCGGGAACCATCGGCGCCACCTTCAGCATCACGATCCCCGACCGCGCGGTCGATCTCAATTCCCGGCGTGGCGAGCGGGTAAGGGCATAAAGCTCGGGGAACAGCCGCCCTCCCGCGGTGTTCGTCAGATACGGGCGACTTTCGTCTACAACAATGGGTATGGGCATGGCCTCAACGCCGGTGACGTTGCTGGCGCTGGCGACGGCAGTGCCGCCGCATCAGCTTGAACAGTCGGCGGTCGCCGATTTCGCGCGCCGCGTCTACGCCAAATCCTTTGCCCGTTATCCGAAGCTCGCCGACGTATTCGTCAACGCCGGCATCGAGCGGCGCTATTCGGTGCGCCCGATCGAATGGTTCGATGCGCCGCACGATTGGACCGAGCGCACCCAGGCCTATCTGGACGGCGCCAGCGCGTTGTTCGTGCAGGCCGCGCGTGCTGCGCTTGATCGCGCCGGCGTCGCCGCGCGTGACGTCGATGTGATCATCACCGTCTCCTCCACCGGCATCGCAACGCCGAGTCTGGAAGCGCGCGTGGCTGCGGAAATGGGATTCAAGCCATCAGCGATGCGGGTGCCGGTGTTCGGGCTCGGTTGCGCCGGCGGGGTCTCGGGACTGTCGATCGGTGCAAGGCTTGCGCGCGCCGAGCCGGGCGAAGTCGTGCTGGTGGTCGTGGTCGAACTATGCACGCTGGCATTCCGTAGCGACCGCACCGCCAAGGCCGACGTGATCTCCTCGGCGCTGTTTGGCGACGGTGCCGCCGCGGTCGTGCTGCGGGCCGAGCGCGAGGATGCGCCGCTACGCATCGGCGCCACCGCCGACCACACCTGGCCCGGCACGCTCGACATCATGGGCTGGTCGATCGATCCGGTCGGTTTCGGGGTCGTGCTGTCGCGCTCGCTGCCGCGCTTCGTCGAGCAGCGGCTGGCGGCGCCGGCCCACCGCTTCGTGAACGCCGCAAAGCTCGTCGCGCCGCAATTCATCTGTCATCCGGGCGGCGCCAAGGTGCTCGACGCCATCGAGACGGCGCTCGATCTGCAGAAGGGCACGCTGCGCGACGAGCGCGATGTGCTGCGCGGCCATGGCAACATGTCGGCGCCGAGCGTGCTGTTCGTGCTCGAGTGCGCGCTCAAGCGCGGCTTGCGCGGTACGGCGGTGCTCTCCGCGCTCGGACCCGGCTTCACCGCGAGCTTCCTTGCGCTTGAGGCCAGCGCATGATCCCGAAAAGTGGGAACGGGTTTTCGGAGAAGATCATGCGCAAGGAAAATGCACATGGGTGAGGGGGCCTGGCTGGTTATCTTCCTGATCGTGCAGCGGCTGGNCGAACTCGGGTTCGCGCAATGGAACACCGTGCGGCTGCGCGCGGAGGGCGGCGTCGAATTCGGCGCCGCACATTATCCCCTGATGGTCGCGCTGCATACGTTTTGGCTGCTTGGCCTGTGGTTGCTCGGTCACGATCGCAGCGTCGATCCGTTCTGGCTCACGGTCTTCATCCTGCTGCAGGCAGGCCGGCTGTGGGTGATCGCTACGCTGGGCCGGCGCTGGACCACGCGGGTGATCGCGCTGCCTTGCGTTGCGTCGGTTGCGCGCGGGCCCTACCGCTGGCTGCGGCATCCAAATTACCTGGTCGTCGTTGCCGAGGTCGCGGTGGTTCCGCTGGCGCTTGGGTTGCCGCTGTTTGCGCTGGTCTTTTCGCTCGCCAATGCGGGGCTGCTCGCCACCCGCATTCGCGTCGAGAACCAGGCGCTGGCCTGGGCCCAAACCGAGCAGGGTAGATCAGCGTTAACACCGGCAACCCTTGCCAATGAAACCCCAAGGCGATAGCTATCCCTCGGTTCCGCGGCCCGATTTCCCGGCAACGGTATCAGCGCCCGTAGCTCAGCTGGATAGAGCACCAGACTACGAATCTGGGGGTCGGGAGTTCGAATCTCTCCGGGCGCGCCATTTCCTACGATGATAGCTTTCACTTAAGCTCTTGATCCCAGGCGCTCGATTAAGAGGCGCACTCGAAATTCGCGTGATCCGCAAGGAGGGGGAAACGATGTACGGTCTGCTATCGCGGTTCCTGAAAGCCGGCGCGGTGCTGCTGGCATTGACCGCCGGCGCTGCCGCCGACGAATACCCAAACAGGCAAATACGCCTCATCATTCCGTTCCCGCCGGGCGGCAGCAACGACGTGGTCGGCCGTCTCGTCGCTCGTCATTTGAGCGAGCAGTTGGGCCAGCAGGTCTATGTCGACAATCGCGGCGGCGCCGGCGGAACGATCGGTACCGACATCGCCGCCAAGGCGGAACCGGACGGATATACGCTGCTCGTCATCTCGCTGGCGCACGCGGTCAATCCGTGGCTCTACAAACTGCCTTACGATCACGCCAAAGCGTTTGTCCCGGTCGCCAGTTTCGGTAGCGGCACCAACGTGCTTGCGGTCAATCCGGAATTGCCGGTCAACTCAGTGCAGGAATTGATCGCGCTCGCCAAGCAGAAGCCGGGCGAATTGCAGTACGCGTCGGCTGGCATCGGCAGTTTCCAGCATCTCGGCGGCGAGCTGTTCAAGCTCATGGCCGGCGTCGACATCGTGCACGTGCCGTTCCGGGGCGGTGGCCCGGCCATGATCGACGTCATGGGCGGCCATACCAAAATCGTGTTCAGTTCGCTGATTCAGACGACGCCGCACGTCAAGGCCGGCAAGCTCAAGGCCTTGGCGACCGGCGGCGCCAAACGCAATCCGGTGTTGCCCGATGTGCCGACGATCGCGGAATCAGGCGTGCCCGGATACGAGGCCAATAATTGGTGGGGGATGCTCGCGCCCGTCGGCGCGCCGCCGGCGATCGTCGAGAAACTGAATAAGGCCGTCTCAGCCGCGCTTGAAGCGCCGGAGCTGAAGAAACAATTCGAGGTGGAAGGAGCCTCGGTCGTGAAGATGGCGCCAGCGGAATTCGGGGCTTACATCGAATCGGAAACGGCCAAGTGGGGCCGCGTCGTCAAAGAAGGGCACATCATGGCCCAATAGGTCACGAGCCGGCGGCGCGTCAGCTGCCCTTGAGGTCGTGCGCCTCGGCGAAGAACAGGTCTTGCCAGGACGCCGGCATGTGTTTCATGCGGCCGACCTTGTGCATGAACTCGACGTGCTTCATCAGATTGGCCGGCGCGGTCGTGTAGTCGATGTCGGGATCGGTGATCATCGCCACCAGATCGTCGGCCGAATTCTTCTTGTCATTGGTGAGTTTCAGGTAGATTTGCGCGGCGGCCTTCGGCTCGCGCTTGATGAACGCATTGGCTTCCTCGTGCGATGCGCGCACCGCCATGCAGATCTTTGGATTGGCGTCGTGGAAGGTCTTGGTTGTGACCTGAATGCCGTTGGTGTGTTTGCCGTCGGTGTCGTAGCTNTTGAGCACGATATGAATNNTNGGATTTTTGAGTTCGTAGTAATTGAACGGCGCCACGGCGAAATGGCTNTTGACCGTCTGNCCNGTNAGCATCGACTGCATGGCGTCGGGATGNCCCATGGTCACCGTGAACTCGTCGAGTNTGTCGTATTTTTCAAAACCCCACAGCTTGGCGGCCGCCATTTGCAGCGCCATGGCTTGACCGGAAATCTTGACGGTAGGGACGGCGATACGGTCGCTGGCGGAGAAATCCGCGATCGTCTTCACGTTCGGATTTCGTGTCGTCAGCACATAAGGCATCGACTGCACGGTGCACACCGCGCGCACCTCCTGCGGCGAACCGAACGTCTTATCCCACAGCGTGGCGAGCGAAGGTGACGCGACGTTGACGAATTGAATCTGTCCGCTCAGCAGTCCGTCGTTGAGCGCGCCCGGACCGCCCATGGCCTGCCAGCCGACGGTGAGCCCGTTGACTCCGAGCCGCTGCGCGTGTTGCTCGATCAGCTTTTGCTCCTCCATGACCATTTGCGGGAGAAACGGCAGGCCGTATTGCTTGCCGAGCTTGATGCTGGAAACTTCGGCGGCGGCCGGCCGGACCAAAGCCGGCAGCGCGACGAGCCCAGTGACAAATTCACGTCGGTTCACGGCGTCCTCCCAATCGTTGTTTGTTCTTGTGCAGCCGCATCTTTTGAATCGCGGGCCAGTTGCAGGTCGTCCGCGGCGGCTTGCTGTTGAACTCATCCCACAATTAGGGCCATATGGTTGTCAAGTGGACTGGTGCCGGCGCCTGAGGATTTCATGCAGCGAAACGCCAAGGCCTTGATCGTGGTGCCGGAGAACAACACCACCATGGAGCCGGAGATTGCCGCGCTCTGTCCCGAACTCGCGCCGATTCCAGTCGCGCGCGTGAAGCGCCCGGCGCGCACGCTGCTGCTCGAGGATTTNCCNGCCTACGCAGACGCGACCCTGGTCGCCATTGAGCCGTTTGCCGACCGGCAATTCGACCTGGTGATCTATGGCTGCACGGCGGCCGGCTTCCTCGGCGGCCCCACCGGCAATGCCCGCATGGTGGACAAGTTGCGCGCGCGCACGCACGCGACGGTGGTCAGCACGGCTGGCGCCATGATGGACGCAATGCGCAGTGAAGGCGTTTCCTGCGCGGCGGTGGTGACGCCCTATCTCGCGCCGGTGAACGACGGCTTGCGCAGCTATCTCGAATCGTCCGGCATCAAGGTCGAAACGCTGAACAGCTTCTACTGCAGGACCACGGCGGAACTCGGCCGCATCACCGAAGAGCAGGTGCTCGACCTGGCGCTGCGCACGGTGACGCCGCAGAGCGAGTGTTTGTTCATCGCCTGCTCGCAATTGCCGACGCTGAACGTGGTGGCGAAGTTGCGTGCCCAGCTCGACATTCCGGTCTGGTCGTCGATCCAGGCCACGGCGTGGGCGGGCGCCAAGGCGCTGTCGGCGCAAGGTTTCCCGGTGCGGTTGGTGGCATGAACGAAACGGCCAAGCACGATCCCGATGCGGGGTTTGAGCCGGCATTTCCTGCGCCGCCCAACGCCTGCGACGCGCATTTTCACGTGTTCGGTGCTGCCGAGCGTTACCCTTACGGCACCGACATCCGCTACAAGCCGCCCTTTGAGCCGCTACAGGCCTATCTCAAGCTGGCGCGTCGCATCGGCTTCGTGCGCTACGTGTTCGTGCAGCCGAGCGCCTATGGCTTTGACAATTCTTGCATGCTCGACGCCATGCGCGAACTCGATCCGGCGGTGCGGCGCGGGATTATCGATCTCGACGAAAGCAAGACCAGCGACAAGCAGCTGGCGGAACTCAACGCGCTCGGCGTGCGCGGCATTCGGGTGAATGTTTCGCCAGTGCGCAAGCCGGAGGCCGGGCTCGCCGACTCCATGAAGCCGCGCATCGCGCGGCTGGCCAAGTTGAGCAAAGAGATCGGCTGGCATTTGGATTTTCTCACACCGGGCTGGCTGATCAGCGAACTAATGCCGGTTTTGCGCGCGCTGCCGATCGAGTTCACGGTCGCGCATATGGGTCTGTTTCCCGCCAAGGACGGCCCCGGGCAGCGCGGCTTTCAGGAATTTCTCAAGCTGGCCGGCGACGGCTCGAAGCGCTGCTGGGTCAAGCTCACCGGCATCTACCGCTTTTCCACCGCGCCGAGCTTCGCCGACGTCAAGCCGATCGCGCAGGCGCTGATGGCAACCGTGCCGGATCAGTTGATCTGGGGCAGCGACTTCCCGCATCTGTCGTTCCACGACCGTGTCGGCATCATCCAACTTTACAATCTGCTGGGCGAATGGGCGCCCGACGCAGGCATGCGCAAGCGCATTCTGGTGGACAATCCGGCGCGGCTGTTTGGATTCAAA
>JGI20177J14857_1000131_pt1 | contig 21159 bp, 20 predicted proteins | sample NGESurdeep072012_6_FD_14857 | JGI IMG/M metagenome (IMG submission 14857) | reverse complement strand
CCCGCGCTGAGGGAACGAGCCGCCACTATCGCCTCGCATCCGACACTCTGGACCCGACAAGCCGCCGTCTCTGGCACATCGTGCGTGACGAGGTCATGCACACGAGCGCCGCCGACCACGACGCGCGCCGCACGCAGGCCGTGCTCGCCGAGCGGAGCACGCGGTCGCAGCAGTTCTTCTCCACCTCAGCGGGTCAGTGGGACAGGATGCGACTCGAGCTGTTCGGGCGCCGCGCGGACGTCGCTCTCCTCGGGCTTCTCGATGAATCGTGGGCTGTCGCGGACCTCGGCTGCGGCACCGGAGCGATCACACAATCTCTGGCGCCGTTCGTCGAGCGCGTGATCGCGGTGGACGAATCGGGCGCGATGCTGGCCGCGGCCAGAAAGCGGCTCCATGGAATTGAGAACGTCGATATCCGGAACGGGCGCCTGGAAGCATTGCCTCTCGCGGACGGAGAAGTCGATGTGGCACTTGTTTTCCTGGTGCTCCACTACGTCAACGATCCCGCGCGGGTGATCTCGGAAGCCGTTCGTGTGCTCAAGCCCGGTGGACGACTGCTCGTACTCGATATGATGCCGCACGACCGGCAGGACCTGCGTCAGGCGATGGGTCACCTCTGGCAGGGATTCGACGCCGCCACGCTCGGCGCCTGGATGCAAGCGGCAGGATTGGAGAGCTTTCGTTACAACGCACTGCCGGCTGATCCCGACGCTAAAGGTCCGCTGCTTTTCGCCGCCACCGGCAAACGAAGTGCAGTTGCAACAAAGAGCGGCTCGCGCGAGAAAGCGGATGCGGTTCCGCTTATGAAAACCGCGTAATCACCTACCAACGCTGACTTCCAAATGGAGCGCACTGTGGGCACGATCGCAGAACCGATGAACGCATTTACGGCGGCAATCGATGCAGGACGGGAGCCGTACAAGGTCATGGATCTCTCGCTCGCCGAATACGGACGCAACGAGATTCGTCTGGCCGAGCACGAGATGCCAGGCCTGATGGCGCTACGCGCGGAGTACAAGGCCAAGCAGCCACTCGCGGGCGCGAAGGTCATGGGCTCGCTGCACATGACGGTGCAGACCGCCGTCCTCATCGAGACGCTCACACAGCTCGGCGCCGACGTGCGCTGGGTTTCGTGCAACATTTTCTCGACGCAGGATCACGCCGCCGCGGCTGTCGTCGTCGGCAAGCACGGCACGATCAGCGATCCGCAGGGCACTCCGGTATTCGCCTGGAAAGGCGAGTCGCTCGAGGAGTACTGGTGGTGCACCGACCAGGCGCTCGTCTGGCCCGACGGATCGGGACCAAACCTGCTGCTGGATGACGGTGGAGACGCGACGCTTCTCGTTCACAGGGGAGTCGAGTTCGAGAAGGCCGGACGCGTGCCCGAGTTCGATCCCAACAAGGATCCGGAAGAGTACGGCGTCATCCTCAATCTGCTGCGCCGCGAGCTCAAGAAGGATCCGCAGCGCTGGACGCGCATGTCCAAGGATCTGCGCGGAGTATCCGAGGAGACGACGACGGGTGTGCACCGCCTCTATCAGATGATGGAAGCGGGGACGCTGCTCTTCCCCGCGATCAACGTCAACGACTCCGTAACCAAGAGCAAGTTCGACAACCTGTACGGCTGCCGTCACTCGCTCACGGACGGAATTCTTCGCGCGTCCGATGTGATGCTGGCCGGCAAGGTCGCTGTGATCTGCGGCTATGGTGATGTCGGCAAGGGATGCGCGCAGGCGTTGAAGGGCCAGGGCGCCCGCGTCGTGATCACCGAGGTCGATCCGATCTGCGCGCTGCAGGCGGCGATGGAAGGCTATCAGGTGACGACGCTCGAAGACGTCGTGAAGACGGCCGACATCTTCGTCACCGCGACAGGCAATATGAACATCATCACCGCCGAGCACATGGCGCAGATGAAGGACAAGGCGATCGTCGGCAACATCGGGCATTTCGACAACGAGATCGACATGGCCGGCCTGAAGAAGACCAAGGGCATCAAGCGCGTGCAGATCAAGCCGCAATACGACGAGTTCGTGTTCCCCGACGGCCACAGCGTCATGATTCTCGCCGAAGGACGCCTGCTCAATCTTGGTTGCGCGACCGGGCATCCGAGCTTCGTGATGTCGGCGAGCTTCACCAACCAGGTGATGGCTCAGATCGAGCTGCACACGAACTGCGACGCCTATCAGTGCAAGGTATACACGCTGCCGAAGAAGCTCGACGAGAAAGTCGCGCGGCTGCATCTCGACAAGCTCGGAGTCAAGCTGACGAAGCTGTCGAAGGCCCAGGCGGATTATCTCGGAGTGCCGCTCGAGGGTCCGTACAAGTCGGAGCACTACAGATACTAGGATAAAAAAGGAAAAGCCCGGATTCTCCTACGACGATTATGTCATCAACCTGAACAAGGGACAGTCCATCACCGTCTCCATGACCTCGACCGTCGTGGATTCATATCTCGAGATTCGTCCGGACGGCAGCGCGACAGTTCTTGCGTCCAACGACGACGTCGCAACAATGAACGCACAGGTCTCGTACACCGCAGTAACCGCGGGCTTTTACGTCATCACGGCAGCCACGAAGGTGGCGGGTGCGACAGGCGACTACACGCTCGCCATACAGTGAGACCGGCAGTGGCCGCCGATCAGGCGCTCATTTCTTCGCCGCTTTTGAATCAAGCGAGAAGAACGGAGATCGAATAACCGGGCGATTCTGGTCGTAGGATCGCCTGGTGAGGAACGCGACGGTGCTGTCGCTCCCCGACCATCTCTCCACAGTCGCCGAATCCAGCAGCTTGTACCGGCGTGCAAGCTCCGCGCGGTACCACTCGGCGGCGAGCAGCGGCACCGTAACCACAGTGACATCCTTGCGCGTCCCTTCAACCTGCTGGAGATACCACAGCGGATAAGTGTCGTTGTCTCCCAATGCGAGGAGGATGCCCGACGGCGGGACCTTCGCCAGCATGTCCGCTTCATCGAGCCGAGCGCGCACCTCGACTTGGTCGGTTCTGCGATCGACAGCGGTCCAGTTCAGGATCGCCGGCGCGAACGGGATTACCATCGCCACGAAGCTGAGAGGTGGCTTGAGGCGGCGTGACAGGCTGATCGCGCCGAATCCGGCCCAGAGTCCCCAGCAGATGAACGCCCAGAAGAAGAAATAATCTCTCTCGCGGGCTTCGCGCAGAGCGTTCGCGGGAAGAATCCCCTCTCCGAACGTTGGCCCCGCTTTGAGGTTGAGGTAAATCACGACTCCGAGGGACGAGACCAGAAAGAGCAGCGTGAGGGCGCGCCAGCTGCGGCGGTCGACGCTGCGGTGCGCCAAAAAGCCGAAGAGCCCAACGAGAGCGTAGAAAATCGTGATGGAAGTTCTCCACCAGCTGGGCGGAGCAGCCGGCGCTAGTCCTTTCGCAAACTGCCAATCGGCGTACTCGAAGAGGTTGCCGAGCTGGAGATAAAACGGGGCCTGGCGCGGCCAGAGCGCGGGCACGTCGTATTGCCGGCGAAGGATCACATCCACGAGCGAGCCAAGTGTCGACGGATTGCCCTGATTGATCGCGGGATCGTGGCGCGAGCGAATCAGCATGAACAGGACGCACGTCATTCCAACGACTGTTACGAAGATCGAGCCACGCAGAAGCTTGGCGAATGAGTGTGCCTCCCGCCGGCCATCGACATGACGTCGCCCCACAGGAACCGCGAAATACCCGTCGCCCGTGCTGAACACGAGGAGGATCGCGCTGGGAACGACGAGCAGTGCCATCAGATGGAGCGACCACGCCAGTCCGGCGAGATATGCGGCGAGCAGAGCCCAGCGCGCGTCGGAGTCCTCGCCCGCGCGATCCGCTGCCCAAAGAATCATGCAGCCAAAAAGAAGCGCGACCGCGTATACCTCGGTCTCGGTCGCATTCAGCCATACGGTCGACATGAGTCCGGCGGCAAGTCCCGCGGCAGTCGCGGCGAAACCATCACCGGTCCACTTGGCGAACAGGCTGGTGAGAATGCCGCATCCAAAGGCGGTAGCGGCGGCGGACAGCAGATTGATCGAGCGCGCAAATCCAAACACGGCACCGAACATCATGCTCCAGACTTTGCCGATCAGGACGTAGAGCGGAGTGCCGGGCGGGTGCGGAATCCCAAATGAATGGATGGCAGCTAGAAACTCGCCCGAATCCCAGAGCGTGACGCCCGGGGCGAGGGTGAGCATGTAGACGAACAGAAGGAGTACGGCGGTCGTCCAACCCGGCGAAGGGAATCGTCTTATCGGGAGTGCCTCGGTGAAGAGTACCGCCTCAAAATTAATTCAGCGGCTAGTGAGTTGCCCAACATTGGGCGGTTGACATCTTCGACATATTCACTTCCGACGCCCCGCAGGAGGCACTGCGTACGTGATCACTCGCGCCTCAACAACGCTGGTGCTCAGGAGGAAATATCCGAGAGTCGGGCTGTGGCCGCTTCTCATATCGGCGGCTCGAGGGGGTTGCTCATCGGAATCGTCATCTTCAACCTGATCAACATCCCGCTGATGTTTCCGCGGCCCGGCTCGCTCACGCCGATCATCGAGCACCCCGCGGTTTTGCCTACGTTGATTCTCGTACAGGTCGTATCTGCCTGGCTGCTCGTATGGTGGCTCGGCCGCCGGACGATACACCTCGAAGAAACTCCGGCGGCACCGTCCTGATCATTCCGCGAGGAGCTCGGACTCCTCGGGAGTCAGAGCCCACGCGGCATCGAGTGCAAGCCGGTTGGCGCGGACGCGATGCACGCGAAAAACTCGCGCCCCGGCAAAGAACGCGACGACGTTGACTCCAACCGTCGTCATGTCGCGATCGTCGTTCGAGATCGATTGGGGAGCGAGCGTCGTTCCCCCCGCCGAGCCTCCCGATACGGCGGTGTAGCGAATGAGCTCGGCGATCACGCGCTTGCGAGAAGCCCCGACGAATACGGGATAGCCGAGCGCGACGATTCGCGGCAGCTCCACCAGCGCGGCGAGCGAATGGGCGGTTCGCTTCGAGAATCCAATGCCGGGATCGAGCGCGATGCGACCCGGGTGAATCCCGGCGCGCTGCGCGGTCTGAATGCTCTCCTCCAGCTCAGCGACGATCTCTCCGACCGGATCGCTGCCATAGACGGCGTTCTCGTAGCTCGCCATGTCGGCCACCGTTCCGCGCGAATGCATCAGGACGACGCTGCAACCAGTTTCGGCGCATACGCGCGGCATCCCGGGATCGAGCGACATCCCCGACACATCGTTCACGATCGACGCACCTTCGGCCAGGGCCGCATTGGCAACCTCGGCTTTAACAGTATCGATGGAGATCGCGACATCACTCCAGCGCGAGCGTATGCCGCGGATCGCGGGAAGCACGCGCTTCAGCTCTTCGCGGGCCGAGATCGGCTTGGCGCCGGGGCGAGTCGATTCGCCGCCGATGTCGATCGCGTCGGCGCCCTCGGAGATCATTCTCCCCGCCTGAGCGATCGCGGCCTCGGTGGAAAAAAAGTTACCCCCGTCGCTGAAGCTGTCGGGGGTAACGTTCAAAATTCCGAAGATGGTTGGCCGCTGTGACTTTGACGGCCAGGCGAAGATCACGCCGGGGCTACCTCCGGTCCTCCGAAGAGCGGCGGCTTCGACGGTTTGGGATGCATCACCGGCGTCGTGAGCGCCGGCGCCATAGACGGCGGGTTAACCGGACGGGGCGGAAGTTTTTCGCCGCGCGAGAGCGCGGCAACATCGTCACCGGTGAGAGTTTCGCGATCGAGCAACGCCGCCGCTACGGTATGAAGAAGCTCCATGTTTTCCTGAAGCACCACCGTCGCGCGCGCGTATGCCTCCTTGATCACGCGCGTTACTTCGGAATCGACGAGCTGCGCGGTGCGCTCGGAAACCTCCCGGCGCGTCTGGATCTCGCGGCCGAGGAAGAGCTCCTGCTCGTTGTCGCCGACGAGGATAGGACCGATCTCGTCAGAAAGTCCCCACTGCGACACGTAGCGACGCGCCAGACCCGTGGCCTGCTGGATGTCACTGGCCGCTCCAGTGGTTACTCGGTCGCGCCCGAACACCAGCTCCTCAGCAACGCGACCACCATACGCCTTGACGAGATTCGCCTCGAGCTGCTCTCTCGTGACCGAGACGCGGTCGTCTTCCGGCAGCGTCCAGGCCACGCCAAGCGTGCGGCCGCGCGGAACGATGGTGACTTTGTGCAGCGGATCATTTCCCTTCACCTTGACCGCGCAGATGGCGTGGCCACCTTCGTGATACGCGGTGAGCTTCCGCTCCTCGTCCTTCATGACCATCGACTTCCGCTCGGCGCCCATCATCACCTTGTCCTTCGCGTCCTCGAGGTCCGCCATGTAGACTTTGTCGTGGTTCCGCCGGGCAGCCAGCAAAGCCCCTTCGTTCACCAGATTCGCGAGATCGGCTCCGGCCATTCCCGGTGTTCCGCGCGCGAGCATGGTAATGTCCACATCCTCCGCCATTGGCTTGTTGCGGACATGCACACGGAGAATTCCCTCACGTCCGCGCAGGTCCGGCAAATCAACTACGATCTGCCGGTCGAAGCGGCCGGGACGCATGAGCGCGGGATCGAGAACGTCAGGACGGTTAGTCGCGGCGATCAGGATAACGCCCTCGTTCGACTCGAAGCCATCCATCTCGACCAGCAGCTGATTGAGAGTCTGTTCGCGCTCGTCGTGACCGCCGCCCACGCCTGCGCCACGATGGCGGCCCACGGCGTCGATCTCGTCGATGAAGATGATGCACGGGGCGTGCGCCTTGCCCTGCTCGAACAGATCGCGCACTCGACTGGCGCCGACTCCCACGAACATCTCCACGAAGTCGGAGCCCGACATCGAGAAGAAAGGACGGGCGGCTTCACCAGCAACGGCGCGGGCGAGGAGCGTCTTGCCGGTTCCTGGAGGACCGACCAGCAGCGCACCCTTCGGCAGACGTCCGCCAAGCTTGGTGAACTTCTGCGGATCCTTCAGAAACTCAATGATCTCCTGGAGCTCGACCTTGGCCTCGTCCGCGCCGGCGACGTCATCGAACGTCACCTTGGGCGTGTCGCCGGTNAGCAGCTTGGCCTTGGATTTTCCGAAGCTGAATGCCTTTGCTCCCCCGGCCTGCATCGAGCGAAACAGGAAGAACCAGATTCCGAAGATGAGGAGGTACGGGAAGAGGCTGATCAGGATGGTCGTGAACGAAGGGCGAGCGTCCTCGGCCTGAATCTGCACGTTGTGCTCGCGGAGACGCGCGACTTCGTCGCTCGAATTCTCCGTCGGCAGAAGAACCTTGAACTTCGAGACGAGACGTCCCTTCACCGAAACCTTCTGCTTGAACTCTCCCGTCAGCAGTCGACCGGCCTGGATAGTGACCTTGTCGATGTTGTTCGTCTGCAGCTCGTGATCGTACAGCGGAGTATAGGGAATCTCGGGCGCCGCCTCGGCGCCCTTCCCCGAAAACTGGATGATCGCGATGGGCACCAATATGACGAAAACCCAGAACGAGAGTTGCTTCGAAACCTTGCTCCAGTTCGTCGGCTTCTTGGGATTCTTGTTAGGCATTTGTATAGGCATTACTGCAAGCTCGCTATGTACGGCAAATGGCGGAAGTTCTCCGCGTGATCCAACCCATATCCAACCAGAAACTCGTTCGGCGCATCAAAACCAACGAACTTCGCGTCGTACTTCAACCCTTCCGCGATCCGCTTGTGGAGCAGTGCGCAGATCTCCAATGATCTCGGATTCCGCTCCTTTAGTATAGACATCAGACGATTCAATGTACCGCCGGAATCGACGATGTCTTCGACTAAAAGGATGTCTTTCCCTTCCAGCTCCGTTTCCGGATCGTACACCAGATTGACTGTACCGCTCGACACTGTCCCATCTCCATAACTGGCCGCAACGAGAAAATCGACCTGAAGCGGACGAGTGATTTGCCGAACGAGGTCACTCAGAAATATGAAGCTTCCTTTGAGCAAACCCAGCACCAGAAGATCGCCGTCCGGATAGACTCCGGTGATCTCTCTGCCGAGCTCGGTGACTCGCCTCGCGATCGCGGCCTCGTCGAACGCGATCCGCTTGACAGCTCTTCCGGAAAGGCGCGGATCGGCTTTGACTCCGAGCGGTCTGACGGTGCTGCTCATGCCCGGGCCTCCGGTCTCACCGACCGCCAGCGGCGCAGCAGCATGTGATCGCGCCGCATGACGATTTCGATCCCTCCGGAGAGCTGAATCGCCCCTCCCGTTGCTCCCTTAATAGTAAACTCCGCGGCCCGTTGGGTTCCTCGACGGTCCATTACCACGCTCGCGCGTGCCGCCAGGGCGGGCCAAAGAACTCTGAGGGAGTCGGCGTCGTAGCCCTTGAGGCTCGAGCGGTTGATGCGGAGCGCGCCATCCTCCTCCGCCTCGGCGCCGACGCGGCCGGCGAGATCTTCGAGCGACCGCCGCCAGTCCGCGGCTTCCCGGGCCAACAAGAGCAGCTCGTCCGAAAATCTGGGATTCTGCTTCATGATCGAGGGCAGAATGTCGAGCCGGATGCGATTCCGCAGATGCTTGCGGTCGCAGTTGGATGGATCCTGGACGAAGGACACATTGTTCTGATGAGCGTAGCTCGCCAGCGTGGCTCGGCTGATGTTCAGAAACGGCCGGACGATTTCGGATTCCGCGTACAGGCCGGCGAGTCCGCGAGGGCCGGCATCACGCAGGATGCGCATGAAGACGGTCTCGACCTGGTCGTCGAGGTTGTGCGCGGTCACGACGTTAGCCTCGCGCTTCGATGCGACCTGCTGGAGGAACTGCCAGCGGCCGCGACGCCATTCCTCCTCTCGCGTGCCGATGGTTGATGCGCGGCCGGTGACGCAAACGAATCCGGAGCGGAAAGCCTGGCGCACGACGAGGGCTGCCGCGCGTCCCGCTGCTTTGCCCGTGCCGTGATCGAAGGTGGCGACCATGACCTTCTTGCGCGCGCGCGCGGAAAGCCGGGAGGCCGCCGCGGTGAGCAGCACCATCGAGTCGAGGCCTCCCGAGACGGCGAGAACCGCTGGTCCGCCGTTCCCAAGCGCCGCCTCGACAGCGCGCTCCACTTCGGATACTTCAACCCGGGCGTACGCCATGATACTTTTAATCTACCTAATTCACGGGGGAGTTTCGCTTGGAAACGCACGGCCCGCTGGGCACGCTGTGGGTGTCGTTCGGCCTCATCGCGTTCTACCTAGCGCTGATCTGGCTGAACTCATTGCTCGGCATGTTTCTCACCCCGTTGTTCATGATTCCGGGGACGTGGCTCCTCGATTGGCGCAAGCGGAGAAAAGGCGAGCTGAAAGAGGACTCCGAGACGTAACGCTACCAGGGATAGAGCGCCTGGTAGTAGGCGCGATTGCGCAGAACCGTGCGCACGTAGTCACGCGTCTCGACGAAGGGGATGCGTTCCGTGAATACCTCCGGATCGGCGGCCCCTGCTTTGCTCGACCATTTTTCCACACGCGACTCGCCCGCGTTATAGGCAGCAAGGACCTTCACCACCTCTGGATATCTGTGCGCCAGACCACTCAGGTGAGCGGTCCCAAGCTTGATGTTGGTGGCGGGCTGATAGAGGAGATCCGGATCCCACGGACCGATTCCTTTCGTGTCCGCGACTGCTTTTCCGACCGCCGGCATTAGCTGCATGAGTCCTCTCGCACCGGCGGGCGAGGTGGCCAGCGGATTGAAGTTCGATTCCTGCCGGATCAGCGCCGCTACGAGAACCGGATCCAGGCCGTTCTCCTTGCTGCTGGAGATCAGAGTCTGGCGTTCCAGCACCGGAAAATAGAGCCGGTAATTCTCCGGACTGCGTCCGATCTCGTCGATGGCGCGGCGGCCGAGCGCGATCGAGCGGGATGCCTGATCGGATCCGGCGAGTGCGTGGGCCGTGGCGATCATGCGGGTTGGATTCCCCAGAGCATCACGGAACAGTCTGTCATTCTCGAATCCGGCTTCCACATCCATTCCGACATCCTTGAGCGCCACGATGCGGTTCATTGCCGTATCGATTGCCGGAACTCTGGCGTAGTTCGCCGGTGAACGGTCCGGCGCGACGAGCGTCGTGTCGAGCCGCTTGGCAGCCACAACCGCATAGTAGCTGAGAGGCTCCTTGGCGACTATCGACCGCCATCTCGCCTTGCTGCGCGTCTTGTCGCCAAGTGCGGAGTAAGAGCGTCCAGCCCAATAGGAGGCGGCCAGCGCTTCGGTGCTGTTGGAGTCGCGCGCAACGAGCGAGTCGAATTCCGCGGCGGCGTTTTTTCTGTCTCCCTGTATATAAGCAATCATGCCCGCGCGAAAGCGGGCACTGGTGGCGTGGCGGCCGGTGGGAAAGCGCTTGAGCAGCGCCGTAAGCGTCTGCCGCGCGTCCTGGTCGCGATTGTCGTCGGTGGCGAGGTCGGCGAGAAGGAGCAGTGCCGACGCCGCGCTCGTGTCCTTAGGATACGCGGTGGTGATTGCGCGGAGCGTTGACCGGCCAACCTCCGTGTTGCCAAGAGCGATCTGCGCTCTCGCCCGCTGGTATTGCGCCGCGGCGGCGAGCTTGGGCGGAGCTCGTACTTTCGCGAGCTGAGCGGCGGCGTCTGCGTACCGTCTCAAGCGGTAAAGCACCGAGCCGTAGCCAACGTTGTCATCCACATCGCCGAGTCCGGCGCCGAGCGCCCTTGCGTAAGCAGTGGCGGCGCGATCAGGCAGTCCCGATTTGTTCGCCGCGCGCGCGATGACGAGCTCCTCGGACGGTGTGGTGGTGGTGAAGACCTTGTCGAAAAGATCGATGGCTTCGCGCGTATCCGCCGAGTTGTTCGAGTTGGAGATGTAGGACAGCAGCTCGCCGCGCGCGGCCGTCCTGGACGCGTCGTCGGCCGGGGGATTGATGCGAAGCCGCAAAGCGTCCAGCCGCTGGCCGAGCGCGTTGTAGGCGCGTATGGCACCCGCGAAATCGCGGGTCCGCTCCCGTGCGATCGCATCGGTCACTCGGATGCGATCTCGCGCTACGTCCGTTCGTACCTTTGCGTAATACGCTGCTCTCGCGGAGCTGTCGCCGGCGACACCGGCTGCCCGCAGGTATAGCCAATCGGAAAGCTGCGGCAGCTTCTGCCCCGCTTGCTCGTACGCGGAGCGCGCGGCATCGAGACTGTCAGCGCGATCGAGCTCCCGGGCGCGCAATACGAGTGCCCGGTCCTCCACGGAAAGCACGTGCTGTGTGGTGTCACCCGCCAGGACGGCGGCCGAATCTTTCTGGCTCGGTTTTGGATTTTGACAGGCTGTCGACGAAAGGACGAGCGCGACGAGCGGGAGTATGATCGAGGCTAGCGCCAACGTGTGTGATCTCCATCAAGGATTTTATTCGCTTCCTCGGGTCCCCAGCTGCCTGCCGGATACGTAGGAAGTGTTGTTGCGGGATGGCTGTCCCAATACTCGAGCAACGGGTCGATGATGGACCACGCCGTCTCGACTTCGTCGCTGCGCGTGAACAAGGTGGGATCGCCGATCATGCAATCGAGCAGCAGTGTCTCGTACGCCGGGTGCGCATCGTTTCCGAACGCCTCGGCGTACGTGAAGTCCATGTCCACCGGGGTAATCTCGAGGCCCGGTATGAGCTCGTGCATCGCGCCGGGAGTCTTCACCTGAAAACGCAGGGAGATGCCCTCGTCGGGCTGAACGCGCAGCGTCAGAACGCTGGGCGACATCTCCTCGACCGCCTTCTGACCGAATAGCAGGAGCGGCGGCGAGCGGAACTGGATCGCGATCTCGGAGATCCGGCGTGCCATTCTCTTTCCGGATCGCAGGTAGAACGGGACTCCCTTCCACCGCCAGTTGTCGATCGAGATCCGCATGGCGGCGAAGGTCGGCGTGAGGGAATCCGGCGACACGTCCGGCTCGCTCCGAAATCCCGGAACCGTTTTGCCTTCGAGTGTGCCAGTGTCGTATTGCGCGCGCACCACGGGCGGCTCGCAGTCGCCATGAATGAGAGGGCGCACCGAGTGAAGGACTTTCACTTTCTCGTCGCGAACCGCGTCTGCGGTGAACGAGCTGGGCGGCTCCATTGCGGCGAGCGTGAGAAGCTGCAGCAGGTGGTTCTGGAACATGTCCCGCAGCACGCCCGCCTCCTCGTAGTACTTGCCCCGTCCTTCCACCCCGACCGACTCCGCCGCCGTGATCTGCACGTGCGAGATGTAGTGCCGGTTCCACAGCGGCTCGAAGATGGAGTTCGCGAAGCGGAACACGAGGATGTTCTGGACGCTTTCCTTACCGAGGTAGTGATCGATGCGGTAGATCTGGTGCTCGCCAAACTCATCGAGCACGAGCCGGTTGAGCGCCATCGCCGACGCGAGGCTGCGGCCGAACGGCTTCTCGATAACGATGCGGGCCCACGGCCGCTCGTCATACGAATGCGTGCGCGAGGCGAGGTGGCTCGCGCACAGGTGCTTGAGAGTCGTCTCGAACACGCTCGGCGGAATCGCCAGATAGAACAGCCGGTTCCGATCCTGCCTGGGCGAGCGCGACTCGATTTCCGTGAGCCGCTTCTCGATGTTCACGTAGGCGTCGTCCTTCGAGAAATCTCCGCCCGCGTAGAACGTCCGCTCGCAGAGCCACTGCCAGACGTCGTCGTTGACCTTGTGAATCTCGTCGGAGTTGGTCATCGCTTCGCGCATCAAGGCGCGATACCCCTCGTCGGTATTCTGATCGCGCGCCACCCCGAGCAGGGCGAAGTTGTCCGGCAGGAGCTTCTGCTCCGCCAGATAGTAGATCGCCGAAATGAGCTTGCGCTTGGTGAGGTCGCCCGCGCCGCCGAAGATCACCATCGTGCATGTGTCCGCCTTCTCACGGCTTCCCGGCGGCCTCGGTGCTCGCATGAGCGGGACCGCGCTCGGAGTCTTCACGACTTCTTTACCGCGTGGCCACCGAATTCGTTGCGCAGAGCGGCGATCACCTTTGCCGAGAACGAATCGGCTTGCCGCGACCGGAGCCGCGTGAGCAATGAGAGCGTGATAACGGGCGCCGGGACGTCCAGATCGATCGCTTCCTGCACCGTCCAGCGTCCCTCGCCCGAATCTTCGACATATCCGCGTAGATCACTCAGCTCGCCATCCTTCTCGAACGCTGTCTCCGCCAGCTCATTGAGCCATGAGCGCACGACGCTGCCGCGATTCCAAACCGCGGCGATCTTGTGGAGGTCCAGCTTGAAGGCCCTCGACGCGTGGAGAATCTCATAGCCTTCCGCGTAAGCCTGGAGCATTCCGTACTCGATCCCGTTGTGAATCATCTTCACGTAGTGCCCGGCGCCCGGCGGTCCCATGTGAGCGTATCCGTCGCGCGGAGCGAGAGTCTTGAAGATCGGCTCGCACAGCTTGAACGCCTCCGGTGATGCGCCGATCATGAGGCAGTATCCGTTCGCGAGGCCCCAGATGCCTCCACTCGTTCCCGAATCGACGAAGTGAATTCCCTTAGCCTGGAGGTCGGCCGCTCTCCGCATCGTGTCGTGGAAGTTCGAGTTGCCGCCATCGATGATCACGTCGCCTTTCGACAGCCCTGGCAACAGCGAGGCGATCGTATCATCTACCGGTTTCCCCGAGGGCACCATGATCCACGCGATGCGCGGACTCTTCAGCTTGCTCGTGATCTCGGTGGGCGTGTTGGCGGGCGTGGCTCCCAACGACACGTACTTCTGCACCGCCTCCGCGCTGCGATCGAAGACCACTACCTCGTGCCCGCCTTTCATCAAACGCTCCGACATGTTGCCGCCCATTCGGCCGAGTCCGATCATCGCCAAGCGCATTGCCTATGCTCCGGGAATTTTCAAGTGGAGAAAACGCTCCAGGTCGGAGCGAAGCTGTGTCGCTGATGTGAAGTGAACCACGTTCATGCCAAGGGTGCTGGCCGAAATGAGATTCTGCTGCCGGTCGTCGATGAAGAGTGAGGTTGCGGCCTCCGCATGAGCGATGCCCAGGCCGCGGTTGTAAAATCCGCGCATCGGCTTGCGGACCCCGAGCCAGCAGGACGACAGGAATGCCTCGAAGATCTGCGAGATTCCGAACTTCTCGATACGATAAGTATTGAGCTCTTCGGATTCGTTGTTGAGGGTCATCAGCGTGTATCCGGCCTGGTGAGCCAGCGTGCGCGCGATGCTGATCGTCGCTTCGTCGGGGATGCTCTGCGAGTACATGAACTCGATGAACTCCTCACGTGAGAACTTCCTCGGGGTATGAAACACCGCGATCTCGAGATACTCATCGATTGTGATCCTTCCCTCTTCCCACTCTCCGATCACTTCCTTGTGGCGCCACTCAAAATCTTCCGCGTTCAGATCGAATTGAGCCACGGCTCGCTCTCGCTGCTCATGGTCCCAGCCATTCGAACCGAGCACTCCGCCGATGTCGAAGAAAATGTGCCTGATTTCCGTCACGCGATGAGCACCGCCCGCGCCGGCGCGCCGTCGCAGCCCTCGATGCGGAGTGGGAAGCAGATGAACTGGTACTCTCCGGGTGGTGGAGCCGACAGGTCTAGACCTTCCACTATCACCACCGAGTTCTCGAAGAGCGTGCGATGCGTGCGATGGTGGCCGGAGTGGAATTGCTCGACGGACAGGTAGTCGATTCCCACCAGCTCTACGCCCTTGTCGACCAGGTACTGCGCGCCATCGGGAGCCAGGTACGTGTAGTCCTTGACGAACTCCTTCCGCGAGAGGAGCGCGGAGTTGCGAGTGCGAAGGAGGATTCGCTTGTGATCCTTGATGTCGTGTTCGCGCAGCTCCGCGGCGCCGACCGAGCGAACGTCGTCGCTGAAGCCAACCAGCAATGCGGGCCCGATCAAACGATCGAGCGGGATCTTGTCGACTGGTTGGCCGTCGTCGAAGAAGTGACGGGAGGCATCGACGTGCGTGCCGGTGTGGGAGCCGAATCGTATCGTCGACACATTCGCGCTGGCGCCCTTCGCCATTGCCTGTTGCAGGGCGATATCGATCTCGGGGTTCCCCGGATACACCAGTCCGCCCGACCGGATTGGTACCGAGATGTCGTAGATGCGGCTCACGGCCGAATGCGAAGCAACTGTCGTGCGCGGCTTATGATGGAAGGCTCGTCGACTCGCTCGCGCTGAGTATGAAGCGCGGAATCGACGCTTCGAAGGGCGTTCCGTCCTGCCGGAGAAGCCCGTAGTGCCCCTCCATCCAGCCCTCTCCCGACTTCAGAATGCAGAAGCTCTGGTACTCGTGGAGCGCCCCCGGCATAATCGTCGGCTGCTCGCCGACCACGCCTTCGCCGATCACTTCGGTGTCCACTCCCTCCCCGACCGAGTCGTGAATCAGCCAGCGGCGCGTCAGGAGCTGCGCCGCCATCGTCCCGACGTTCTCGATGCGCACGAAATAGGCGAACACGTAATGGCTCTGCGATGGCTCCGAGTGATCGCGGAGATAGACGGGTCGCACCGTGACGCGAATCCCGTCTGTCTCCCGGTAGAAGAAGCTCCGGGCGGTCATACCTCAAGTTAGTCGTTCAGTCGGAGGAGGCGCCACGTTTGTGCGGAAAGACAACGGGGTGCCGGCTCAGCCGGCACCCCGTTAAAGCAGGAACTTCTTAGTGATGCCAGCTACCAGATCACGGGCCTGACGGAATCCGGCCGAACCATTGGATCACCCGGTTTACACCCGAACGCAGCAACGAACTGCGGCATGTTCGACACCGGGCCGTTTGTTCTCCACTGCCCCGGAGAGTGCGGATCAGTGTTGATTCTGACGCGCTGCGCCTCCGGGTTAATGTTCTGCCTCCAGATCTGCGCCCACGCCATGAAGAAGCGTTGCTCGGGAGTAAACCCATCGATGAGGGGCGGCCTCCCCTTCGCGGCCAAGGCCTTCTCCAGGGCCGCGTATGAGATCGAGAGACCTCCAAGATCGGCCAGATTTTCGCCGAGTGTGAGCTTTCCATTCACGTGAACACTGTCCAGCACCGTATAGGAATCGAACTGCGACGCCACGAGCCCGGTGCCGCGCTTGAACTTCTCGAGATCCGACGCGCCCCACCAGTTGCGGAGATTGCCCTGCGCGTCGAACTGCGAACCCTGGTCGTCGAAGCCGTGAGTCATCTCGTGTCCGATGACTGCCCCCATTCCGCCATAGTTCACCGCGTCATCCGCCTTCGGATCGAAGAACGGCGGCTGCATGATGCCGGCCGGGAACACGATCTCGTTCATAGACGGGTTGTAATACGCGTTGACCGTCGGCGGCGTCATTCCCCACTCCGCGCGATCCACCGGCTGGCCGATTCTCGCCAACTCCCGGCGACGCTCGTACTCGCGTACCGCGACCTGATTGTTGAGGAATGGTCCGGCTTTGATTGTGAGCGAGGAATAATCGCGCCACTTATCCGGGTAGCCAATCTTGTTGGTGAACGCCGCAAGCTTGGTTGCAGCCTGCGTCTTGGTGGTGTCGCTCATCCAGCCGAGCGTCTGAAGGCGATCGTGGAACACCGACTCGAGGTTGCGGACCATCTCGAGCGCGCGCTGTTTCGCCGCGGGGGTGAAGTACTGCGCGACGTACGCCTGCCCGAGTGCGTCTCTCAATCCCGCATCAGTCGCGCGACCGCAGCGCTTGTCCCGTGGCAACTGTTCTTTCGTTCCGCTGAGTGTGCTGCTGAAGCGGAAGTCTTCGTTGACAAAGGGGGAGCTGAGGCTCGGCGCGGCTGCGTCAACAATTTTCCAGCGGAGGTACGCCTTCCAGTCATTGAGCGGGACCGATGTCATCAGGCTGTCAACGGCCTTCAGGAACACCGGATTCTGAACGTTGATGGTTGTGATGTCGGCTCGTCCTTCGCCGGCGAAGAAGTTGGGCCAGTTGAAGCCCGGAGTCAGCTGGGCGAGCTCCGCCGCCGTCATCTTGTGATAGTTGGCGTTCGGATCGCGCATCTCCACGCGCGTCTTTGCTGGCCTTGCAAGCGCGGTCTCTATCGCGAGGACTCGCTGCGCGTCCGATCCCGCATCCGACGCGGTCTCGCCCACCAATTGGAGCATTCGCGCGACGTGATCGGTGTAGTTGGCGCGGATGTCGGCGTAGCGCTTGTCCGGGTTCAGATAGTAATCGCGATCCGGGAGCGACAGACCACCCTGGCGGACGCCGGCGATGACGGAAGTGCTGTTCTTCGCGTCCTGCTGGGCGCCGAAGCCGAAGAGCGCGGGCACGCCCCGCGAATGGAGGCCCGCGATCTCTGACTCGAGTTGCGCGCGGTTGCGAATCGCGGCAACCCGCCCCAGCTCAGGCGCGATCGGCTGCGCGCCCGTCCTCTCGGCACCGGCCGAGTCCATGCACGAGGAGTAATAGGTCCCGAGCTTGCGAAGATCCGCATTCGCCTGCGGGTTACCGCTCGCGGCCGAGGTGCGGAGGATCGTCAGAACGTTGCTCTGGTTGTTCTCCGACAGCTCGGTGAAGCTGCCCCAGACTGAGTATGCGGGAGGCACCGGATGGGTCTTCACCCAGCCGCCATTGGCGAACTGATAGAAGTCCGTGCACGCCGAGACCGATCGATCGAGGTTGGCGGGGTCGAGTGGTGTCGACTGCATCGGGACGGCGTCCTGTGCTGCCGCTGAAGTTGCGAGCCCAAGCGTGAGGGCGAGCACGCCTAAAACTGAACGCATGCGAATACTCCGGGGAATTTTGACGACATCACCATAACCACCGCGCACGGCGGAAGTCCAAAGGTAGCTACTTGCGCCGGCTCCGCGAGCGTTTTTTCTTCGCGGGCTTCATGATGCTACCGCGACAGTTCTCCGCCCCGCACTTGCAGAAATAGAACTTCTCGAGCTTCGCGTCGTTCCTGCCGGTTCGCTCATATTGGTAATCGTACGCGAGCTCGGTCCCGGGATAGATCCCGCGAAGCGCGTGGATGAAGATCTTCTTGCCGGTGATTATCGCCTCGCAGTTCGGGTCGCACGAATGGTTGATGTAGCTCGCGTCTCCCCCGCCCGTCTCGATCGCGCCATCAATCACCGTCTTCTTGTCCAGCGTGAAGAGGAAGGTGTGGTGCCTCTTCATCCTGGTGTCGTCGTAGCGGCGGTCTGCCTCACTGTTGCTGATTCGCTCGCCCGTGTATTCGACGATCCGCGTTCCAGCCCGGATGTAGCGCGCCGCGAACACGCCGCGCCCGTGAATCGGCGAATTGCGAACGACATACAGGGGCTCGCGCCCGTTACGTGACATCGACATCGGCTGTTAGGTGCTATCGCCGGGAAGATGCGACGATGAGGCCAGAACACTCACCAAGGCCAATGCGGGCGGCCCCTTCGCGCTGGAAGTAGGCGCGCAGGATGATCTCGTCGCCATCGTGGAGGAACTTCCGCTCCTCACCGTTCGGAAGCGCGATCGGCTCGGCGCCTCGGCGCGTCAACTCGAGCATGCATCCCTGCGAGCCCGCGTCGGGTCCCGACACGGTGCCGCTCGCGAAGAGGTCACCGGGCTGGAGGTTGCAGCCGCTGCTGGTGTGGTGCGTGAGCATCTGTGCCGCGGTCCAGTACATGTCGGCCAGCGAGGCCGAGCTGAGGCGCCAGGGACGCAGATGCGCCTCCCGCATCATCATCGACCTGATGTAGACCTCGATGTTGAGATCGATGCCGCCCTCGTTTTTGTCCTTCTCGGAGGAGAGATACGGCAGCGGCTGCGGATCTGCCGGCGGCCGGAAGAACGCGGGCACGCGATAAGGCTCAAGCGCCTCCCACGTTACTACCCAGGGTGAGATCGTCGTCGCGAAGTTCTTCGAGAGAAAGGGGCCGAGCGGCTGGTACTCCCACGACTGGATATCGCGCGCGGACCAGTCATTGACGAGACAGATTCCGAAGAGGTGGTCTTCGGCTTCGCTGATCGGCACGGGCTTGCCGAGCTCGTTTCCCCGCCCTACGAAAAAGCCGACCTCCGCCTCGTAGTCGAGCATCTCCGTAGGTCCGAAGGTTGGAGTCTTGGCTCCGGACGGCAGTGTCTGACCCTTTGGTCTCGTCACCTCGGTGCCGCTGATTACGATCGATGACGCCCGTCCGTGGTAGCCGATCGGTACGTGCTTGTAGTTCGGAAGCAGCGGACTGTCGGGACGAAAGATCTTGCCGACGTTCGTCGCGTGGTAGATCGATGCGTAGAAGTCCGTGTAGTCGCCGATCTCCGCCGCGGGAAACATCTCGGCTTCGGCCATCGGCACGAGGGCGCCGGGTGGGAGCGGGTTGATCACGGTTTCGTCGCCGGGCGTGCCCGCCAGCAGCTCGCTCAGCCGCGCGCGGAACTGAGAGAGAGATTCCTTTGGCGCCTGCATCAGCTCGTTGAGCGTCGGCCGGTCGCACCACCGCGCCACATCGCGCGCCTTCCCGCTCCACAGATTCGCGCTGAGAGATTCTCCGACATCGACGATCTGGTCGCCGATCGCCACACCCACGCGCCGCTCCAAATCGCCTTTGCGCGAGAACACGCCGAAGGGAAGATTCTGGATCGGAAAATCCGTGTCCGGCGAGTTGGCGGATTCGATCCACGAGGTAAGCGCCGTGTCGTGCGTCTGATTCACTGGTCGGTTGATCTCGCTTTGCGGGTGAGGTACGCAAGCTCTTCGACGGGCTCACGGAAAGAGCACGAGCCGAACGAAATCGCCAATTCAGCGCGTGTGGCCAGAATTTGCTCCGCACCAATGCGCTTTCCGCGCCATTGAATTGCGTCGTCCGCAAACTTGAATGCCGACGGATCGCTCTCCTCGAGCGCGGCGAGCGCCGTGTCCTCGCTCTCACCCGCGTACAGCAGTACCGCGGCTAGGAAGACGTTGAGAAACCCGTACATCGTTCCTCTCTGACCGCCCGGTTCATAAGTAAATCGGTATTCCCCGCGAAGAGGATGATGGAGTCCGGCTGTGGCCTTGAACGGTACGGACTCTCGCTGGCACGCAGCAATGAAGTCGATGACGGCCCGAGCCGGAGGAAATGCTTCGGGCGTTACTCCACCGGTGCGAACTTTCGCCCGCGCACCGACCTGCGCGATCGTTTTCACGAGTGGCAAGACATCGCCGGTGATGGGAATCTCGAAATACGCCGTGAATGCGGGCGGCAGATCCTGTCGCTGGTGCCCGATTTCGTCCGCCGTGCTCGCCTTCAGCTCGGCCGTGTCGATCACGGCGTGTCCATCCTTTGATTCTGACGAATGACGGCAATTGAATTTCAGCATCTCTTCACTCGCGGCGCGCACGTCTTCCGCGACCAGCACGCTCAAGCGCCACGGCTGGGATCCCGAGCCGCGGGGCATCAGATCGCGGCCGGCTTCTTCAAGCTCCTTCACGCGCGAGATCGGCACGATGAAGCGGCCAAGCGCCTTCCGATCCGCGTCTTGGAAGTACGAAGCGTAACTCTCGAGAGCTGGCCGCATGTCTTCGCTCGCGGGTGGAAACAGGCCCGCATAGTCCACCAGCCCGGCAAGGAGCGCGTCGACGGATTTCAATCTGGCACTCGGGCAATCGGGTCGATCATCGCAGAGAAGTTAATCCCCAACGCCAGCCCTGCGCGATATCAGCGGTTCTTCAGCCTGCGGACGAACTTGAGTCCCGACCATGTGTCATCGACGGCGCAGACCTTCACGTCGACGAGCCCGGACTCGAGCCCGACTGTACGCACCACTCCTTCGGTGAGATCGGTCTCCACGCCCGATGCTTTCTTGGGCCACGCGACCCAGAGCATTCCATTGGGCTCAAGCCTGTCGCGCAGCCGCGCGAATCCCTTTTCCAGATCGGACTGCGCCTTGACGAACAGCATCGCGAAATCGAGAGCTCCTCTCGACGCGATGCGCGATCCGTCGGGAAGCCCGCCCAGCAGTCCTGCAAAATCCTTCGGCTCCGAAACGAATTGCAGCCGAGCCCCCGGTTTTATTCCAAGCTTGGCGACCAGCGGAGTGCCCGAATAACCGAAGGTCCTGGCGCTCCGCCGCCTCATCGCCACTTCGCGGTCACTTTCGCGTCGTGCGCCGCGCTTTACACTTTTCGTGTAGACCCGCGTATCAGCCTGAGAACAAAAAGAAGTACGACGGCGCCGATGAACGCGACGAAAATCGTCCCGCCCATGCCCCCGATGGGCGTCGAGATGCCGAGCACGCTGAACAGCCAGCCCCCGATGAAGGCGCCGACGATGCCGATGACGATGTCACCAATGATTCCGTA
>JGI20177J14857_1000124_pt1 | contig 21515 bp, 18 predicted proteins | sample NGESurdeep072012_6_FD_14857 | JGI IMG/M metagenome (IMG submission 14857) | reverse complement strand
CCTCACCCGGCTCGCTTCGCTCGCCGACCTCTCCCCGCAAGCGGGGCGAGGTTAAAAACGATTAGCTCATCGCCACGTTCACCGAAGACTCCGCCAGCTCGACATTGAAGCAGCGCTGATAGAATTCAGCGACCAGCGGCCGTTCCAGTTCGTCGCACTTGTTGAGGAAGGTGACGCGGAACGCAAAGCCGATATCGGTGAAAATCTCGGCATTCTCGGCCCAGGTGATCACCGTGCGCGGGCTCATCACCGTCGACAGATCGCCGTTGGCGAAAGCGTTGCGGGTGAGATCGGCGAGCCGCACCATCTTGTTGACGATGTCGCGTCCCTCTTGGGTGCGGTAATGATGCGCCTTGGCGAGCACGATCTCGACCTCCTCGTCATGCGCGAGATAGTTCAGCGTGGTGACGATCGACCAGCGGTCCATCTGGCCCTGGTTGATCTGCTGGGTGCCGTGATAGAGGCCGGACGTATCGCCTAATCCGACCGTGTTGGCGGTCGAGAACAGCCGGAACGCCGGATGCGGCTTGATCACCTTGTTCTGGTCGAGCAGCGTCAGGCGGCCGGAAACCTCCAGCACGCGCTGGATCACGAACATCACGTCGGGACGGCCGGCGTCGTATTCGTCGAACACCAGCGCGATATTGTGCTGCAGCGCCCAGGGCAGAATGCCGTCGCGGAATTCGGTGACCTGCATGCCGTCGCGCACGACGATGGCATCCTTGCCCACCAGATCGATGCGGCTGATGTGGCTGTCGAGGTTGACGCGCACGCACGGCCAATTGAGCCTTGCCGCGACCTGCTCGATATGGGTCGACTTGCCGGTGCCGTGATAGCCCGTGACCATGACGCGGCGGTTCTTGGCGAATCCGGCGAGGATGGCGAGCGTGGTGGCGCGATCGAAGCGGTAATCCGAATCGACGTCCGGCACATGCGGATCGACTTCGGAATAGGCCGGCACTTCGAGGTCACTGTCGATACCGAATACCTGCCGGACCGACACCTTCATGTCGGGTAAACCGGCGGGCTCCAGCATTTTGGTCATTGCGGCGGTCGTCATCAATCCTCCGAGGTCTCGGACGCTCCCGAAACCAGATTTGCGGTATGGGCTGCGGATGGGGGCTGACCGGAACCTATCAGAGAGCAACGGCCGGCAGAAGCCCGCGGCTCAATCAAAGTTCCGTCGCGTTATCATCAAGATAGGGGTCGGGCCCGGTTTTTGGAAGGCTGCCCTGCGAATCACGCCGCACTTTCCCCGAGACAATTGGCCGCCGGCTCGGAGCAGGGGATTTGATGGCACTTTCCACCCCTACCCTGAGTTATGTTAGGTCTGCGCCTAAACCGGACCGCCGTGCCAGCATAGGAACTTTGTGACTTCATTCATCGATCCATTGATTGCCTTCGTCTCGGCACATGCGTGGCTTGCCTACCTCACGCTATTTCTCGCCGCCCTGCTGGAGGCCGTCCCGGTCGTGGGCTCGGTGATTCCGGGCTCGACCATCATCCTTGCGCTGAGCGCGCTGGTGCCCGGCGGCGAGCTGCGGCTTGAGTGGGTGCTGGCGGTCGCGGTCGCCGGTGCGTTGCTCGGCGATGGATCGGCGTTCTGGATCGGACATCGCGCGCAACGAGAAATCCTCAGCACTTGGCCGATGACAAGTTATCCGCGCGTGGTGGCGCAGAGCGAAGCGTTCTTTCATCGCTGGGGCTCGCTGGCGGTGTTCTTCGCGCGCTTCGTGCCGCCGATTCGCGCTTTCGTGCCAATGACGGCAGGCGCGCTCGGCATGTCGCCGCTGCGTTTCTACGCCATCAACATCCCGGCGATCCTGCTGTGGGCGCCCGCTCATGTGCTGCCGGGGGTGCTGGCGGTATCCGCGCTGCACGAATACGCCGGGATTTCGCATCATAGCGGGATCGGCAAGTACTACTGGATGCTGTCGGTGATCGGGGTTGCGTTGGTCGTCGCGCTGGCGGTCTGGACGATCCGCCGCAGGCATGGCGGAGGCGCGATCGAGCCCGCAACGGAGCGGGTTCGCAGGAAGGCCGGCTGATTTCGGCCTGCGCAACATCCGTGAATATGCTAGTCTTCAATCTTACGAACTGACTTCTCGCCGACCAAGCGAGTGGAACATTCCTGATGATGAAACGCCGCGAATTCGTCGCGTTGTTGGGCGGCACGGCGGTGTCTTCAATTTCCTGGCCGCTCGCGGCGCGCGCGCAGCAGGCGATGCCGGTGATCGGCGTGCTGAGCAGCGCCTCCTCTCGCGACTATGTGCCGATGCTGGCCGCCTTCCGAAAGGGTTTGGGTGAAGGTGGCTATGCCGAGGGCCAGAACGTGAAGATCGAATACATCTGGGCCGACCAACAGTATGACCGCCTGCCGGCGCTGGCGGACGATCTGGTCCGCCGTCAGGTGAGCCTGATTGTTGCGGCCACCACGCCGGCGGCGCTTGCACTAAAACCTGCAACCGCAACCGTACCGATCGTCTTCGCGATTGGTGGCGATCCGGTGCGGACGGGGCTCGTCGACAGTCTCAGCCGACCCGGCGGCAACCTCACCGACGCGGCCCACATCAACGTCGAGATTGCGCCGAAGCGCCTCGAGCTGCTGCACGAATTGTTGCCCGCGGAGAAGAACGTGGGGCTTCTTGTGAACCCGACAAATCCGTTGGCTGAATCTGTATCGACGGGCGTGAAGGCAGCGGCCAGCGCCCTCGGGTTACAGCTTCAAGTCGTGCGCGCACATACGGACGAAGACATCGGCGCCGTGTTTGCGAGTTTGCCCGGAATGAAGGTTGGCGCTCTGGCGATCGGAACCGATCCGTTTTTCACCAGCAGGTCCGAAAGGCTGGGCGCCATTTCGCTGCGAATGAAAATCCCCGCGATCTACCAATATCGCGAGTTCGTCGCGGCCGGCGGCGTGATGAGTTACGGCGGCAGCATCACGGATTCATATTATAGGGCTGGCGTTTATGCCGCCCGCATTCTGAAAGGCGAGAAGCCCGGCGACCTGCCGGTACAGCTGTCCACGAAAGTTGAGCTGTTTTTCAATCTCAAAACCGCCCAGGTGCTCGGCCTCACCGTCCCGCTTCCGCTGCTCGGCCGCGCCGACGAGGTGATCGAATGAGGCGGTCACAGCTCGCGCCGCGCATCACGGTCTTTCCTGCCGTTAGTCGAATCCTGCAAAGCCTCATGGCCTGCTGAAAGCCGGGCGCGCCCCGGTGCCGGACCGATATAGCGCGCGCGGGGGCGTATTAGCCCGCCATGCCGCAATTGCTCGCTGGCATGCGCGATCCATCCGACGGTGCGCGCCATGGCAAACAGCACCAATTCATTGCCGGGCGGCAGGCCCAGCGTATGCACCAGCGCCGCCAGGGCATAGTCGATGTTGACGAATTCGCCGGTCGCCTCCGCGATCCGCTCCGGAATTTCCCTGGTCAGTTTCTCCATTGCGCCGGCGCGCGCCAACGCTTCCAGCAATGCGTGAGCGCGCGGATCGCCGTGCTTGTAGACGCCGTGACCGAAGCCCGCGAAACGTTCGCCCAGCGCAACGCGCTCCCTGATGACGGACGCGACATCGCCATCAACCAGCGTCTTCACGAGCTGCGCCGCCAGAACCCCCGCACCGCCGTGCTTTGGGCCTTTCAACGCCACCAGGCCGGGGATCATCGCATCATAGAGATTCAATCCGGTAGATGCCGCACACCGCACAGTAAAGGCCGAGGCGTTCAGTTCATGCTCCGCCAGCAGCACCAGCGCACGGCGGATCAGATCGGCGGCACGCTTGTGGTCCGGCGCCCATGCCTTGGCGATCTGCAGATGAAGCGGCAGCGGCGAGGATGAGCGGTTCAACATCGTGGCGATCACCAGACGCAGGATGCGGCCGCCAACCATCGCGCGCCCGTCGGCAGCGCGGGTGAAAGCCCGCGGATCGGCGCTGGCGGCCAGCGCCAGCACGGCAATGGCGCGATCGATCGGTGCGGCATGGCGCGCGGCGTCGGCGACCGCGCGCATTTCGCCGGACACATGCGGACAATTATCCTGGGAAAACGGATCGACGCCAGTCACGTCCCACAGCAGCGTCGCCGCATGTTCGAGCGTGTCGGTGTTGGCAAGCTCGATGCAGTTCACGCCGCGGTAAATCGGGCCGTCCTCGGTGATGGTCGAAATCGCCGAATCCATCACCGGCAAATCGGCGTCGAAATTTCGCAGGCCGCGCGGCTCCGGCGACGGCGTGCGCCGTTCCTTGAGGCCGCGGACGTCCTCCGCCCGATAGCGATGGCTTCGCGAATCCGACGAGGGCTCCGAGCGGATCAATCCCCGGCTGACATAGGCGTAGAGCGTGGCGGGCGAGATCGCGAGTTCAGCCGAGGCCTCGCGGGCGGAGAGGTAAAGTGCCGCGGATTTTTTCATATTGATTTACATAATCAAGATTGATCAATCTGTCGAGAGGATCGACCTTTGAGGTGCCACAAGGAGACCGACCATGAACGTGCAACTTTCCAACAGCCCGATCGGGCTGGACGGCGTTCCCGCCGCCGAAACAGTGCTCAGCCACGTCGATGGTGAGCGTGGCGAACTGATCATCACCGGCGAACGCGTCGGTGACCTCGTGCGCGAAACCGGCTTCGAGGGCGTGACCGCACGGTTGTGGAGCGGCGGAACGGGCCAGCCTACGGCTGAGACCGCTTTGGGCGCGGCCCGCGAACGCGCCTTTGCCCGGCTTCCGGACCTGCTGGGAATTACGCGCGGCCTTTCGATCGTCGATGGTTTCCGTGCCGCCATCGCCGGATTGCGCGCGGAAAACGGGCTGCAGCATGAGGCCACGATTGTCGGTGCGTTTCCGGTGATCGCCGGCGCGCTGGTGCAGCGCGCGAAGGGCGGCGACCCCGTCGCGCCCGATCCGACCGTCAGCCATGCCGCCGATACGCTGTCGATGATGCTCAACCGCAAACCCGACGCGCGCGAGGCGGCGGCGCTGGATGCCTATTTCGTGACGGTGTGCGATCACGGCATGAATGCATCGACGTTCGCAACGCGCGTGGTGGCCTCGACCCAGGCCGACCTGTTCGCGGCCGTGACGGCGGGATATTGCGCGCTGACGGGACCGCTTCACGGCGGCGCCCCGGAGCCGGTGCTGGAAATGCTTGATGCCATCGGCACAAGCCAGCGCATCAAGCCGTGGGTCGACAGCGCGCTTGCACGCGGCGAGCGGCTGATGGGCTTCGGCCACCGCATCTACCGCGTCCGCGATCCGCGCGCAGATGTGCTGAAGGGCGCCATCGAGCGGCTCGCCAGTGACGGCACCGGCCTTCCGTTCGCGGGCGAAGTTGAGGCCTATATCCGCGCGGCGCTGCGGCGCGAAAAACCGGACCGTCCGCTCGACACCAATGTGGAGTTCTTCACCGCGATCCTGCTCGACGCCCTGACGATCCCGCGGCAAGCCTTTACGCCGATCTTCGCGGTTGCCCGCGCCGCAGGATGGACGGCGCACGCCCGCGAGCAGCAGCGGGGCGGCCGGCTGATACGGCCAAGTTCGGCCTATATCGCCCCGATGCCGGATTGAGACCGCGACTTGACGACCTTATGAGCGCGCGACCGCGCGCTCCTAAGGTCAGCTCGCGCCGCGCACGATCGTCTTGAGATAATTATACGCCTTGATGATCTCGATCAGGCGATCCTCGGTGGAGCGGTCGCCGCCATTGGCGTCGGGATGGTGCTGCTTCACCAGCGCCTTGTATTTCGCCTTGACCACCTCGAGCGTCGCATCGGAGCCGAGCCCCATCACCTGCAGCGCCTTGCGCTCGGCGTTGAATATCTTTCGGGTTTCGACCTTGGTCTCGCCGGCGGCGCCGCCCGGCCCCGGCCGCCAGCGGCCGCGGCCGTTGAGCTCGCTGAACATGCTGAACGGATCGGACGCGCCTTCCAGATCGGCCGCGGGGCTGCCCTTGCCCTTCTTGGCGCTGGTATTGGCGCCCATTTTCCAGGTCGGACGGTGGCCGGTCAGCGCATCCTTCTGGTAGCGCGCAACCGCGTCCGCATTCATGCCGGAAAAGAAATTGTAGGACTGGTTGTATTCGCGGACGTGATTGAGACAGAAGTGCCAGTATTCCTTGTCGTTAGCCCGGCCCTTGGGTGCGCGATGCGGCCCCTTGTTCTTGCAGTCGGGCCATTCGCACATGGCGGATTCTTCGCGCGCCTGGGCCTGCTGCTTGGCGGTCAGCTTGTTGGGCTTGATCCGGATGGAGTCGAAGAATTTTGATGAATCAATCGGCATGGCTGACTATGACAACGCAATGCGAAAGGCTTCAAGTCTTGACATTGCGAATATCTCACTCTCGATGCGCCATTGACGAAAGGCGGTCATGGACGTATTGCCGCCGCCATGAGCACCAAAGACAATATCACGAACAAGTTGCGCGAAGCTTTCTCGCCGGAAAGCCTCGACGTTACGGACGAATCACATCTGCATGAAGGCCACGCCGGCCACAGGCCGGGCGGCGAGACGCATTTCAGAGTCTATATTGTGTCGCCGGCCTTCGAAGGGAAGAGCCGGATCGAACGTCACCGCATGATTAATGCGACCCTCGCGGCGGAACTCGCGGGCTCCGTGCACGCGCTGGCGGTCAAGGCGCAGGCGCCGGGGGAAGCCGGGGGCTGAGATTCCATGTAGCAACCTCGCCTTCATGCACCGCCACCGCGGTCTCGCCCTCGGCGAGCCCGATGACAAGCTCCAGCGGGGCACCCAGTATTCCGAGGCTTCGAAGCTGGAACGCAGGCGGCACGGCGCACGGGATCATCCGCGTTCGCGGACGATGACGACCTCGGACGCTTCTAAAACGACGTGCCCGCCCGCTTCGGCTTTTTCTCCTCGACCTCGGCATCGCGCGGCACCGCCACGATCCGCAGCGCGGTGATGCGGTTGCGCTCGCGGCGCAGCACGCGGAAGCGGAAACCGTGGAAGGTGAAACTCTGGCCGCGTTCCGGGATCGAGCGGGCCTCGTGGATCACCAGGCCGGCGACCGTGGTGGCCTCTTCATCGGGGAGATGCCAGTCCATCGCGCGGTTGAGATCGCGGATCGGCACCGAGCCGTCGACCACCACCGAGCCGTCGGGCTGGGCGCGCACGCCGGCCACCACCACGTCGTGCTCGTCGGAAATATCGCCGACGATTTCTTCCAGAATATCCTCCAGCGTCACCATGCCCTCGACTTCGCCGTATTCGTCGACCACCAGCGCGAAGTGGGTCTTGCGGCGGCGGAACGCCTTGAGCTGTTCGGATACCGGCCGCATCTCCGGCACGAACCACGGCGGCAGCGCGATGGTCGAGACATCTATCTTGGATGTATCGCCTTCGGCGGCGCGGATCGCACGCAAGAGATCCTTGGCGTGCAGCACGCCGATGATATTTTCGGGCTTGTCGCGCCACAACGGAATCCGGGTGTATTCGGTGGCCAGCACCTCGCGCACCAGCTCTTCGGCCGGCAGGTCGGCGTTGATCATCACCATTTCGGTACGATGAACCATGACGTCAGAGACCTGCAACTCGCTCAGATCCAAAAGGCCGCCGAACATGTCGCGGTCCTGCTTCTCGACCCCACCTTCGTGGTGAAGAAGATCGACCGCGCCGCGCAGCCGCTCGGTCGGCGACAAAAGTGGCTGGTTGTGACCGATCTTGATGCCAAGCATTTTCATCAGCACGCGAACGATCGCCTCGATCACCGTGAGCAGCGGTCTCAGCAGGTACACCATCAGCTTCATCGGGCGCGCGACCAGGAGCGAAACCCGGTCCGGCGCATTGATGGCAATGGTCTTCGGCAGAACCTCGGCGAAGATCACGACCATCACCGTCATCACGCCGGTGGCGTAGAGCACGCCGACCTCGCCGAACCAGGCGGTGAAGATGCCGGTCGCCAATGCCGAGGCGCCGATATTGGCGATGTTGTTGCCGAGCAGCAGCGCGCCGATCATCCGCTCGCGCATCGCGAACAGGCTGGAGACGACGCCGGCCTCGCGATTGCCCTGCTTCATCAGCCGCAGCATGCTGGCGCGCGACGCGCCGGTCAGCGCGGTTTCGCTCGCCGAGAAGAACGCCGAGACCAGGAGACAGCCAATGACAATGGAGAGTGCAAGCCAGTCCATGACGTAATATTTACTTCATCTATCGTTGGAGCATGATCTTTTCGGAAAGACCGATTTTCGCCTTTTCAGGATCATGCTCAGGTTTTGTGCGCCAGTTTGCGCTGAAGAAAATCGCGAACCAGCGAAGGTTCGACGTCGGGGGCAATCACGGCGCGGCCGACAGCACTCAGCAGAATGAAAGTGAGCCGGCCGCGCCTGACCTTCTTGTCCTGCGCCATCAGCGCCATCAGCGCATCGGCATCGCTGAGCCCTTCCTGGGCAAATCCCGCGATGTCCTGCAGATGGGTCGGCAGACCGACCTCGGCAAGGTGATGTTTGACGCGTGTCGCGTCCGATTCCCCGATCATTCCAAGCTGCGCTGAGAATTCCGCCGCCAGCACCATGCCGACGGCAACACCTTCGCCATGGAAAAGGCGGTCGGAAAAGCCGGTTGCGGCCTCCAGCGCGTGGCCGAAGGTATGGCCGAGATTGAGCAGCGCGCGCTCCCCGGTCTCGCGCTCGTCGCGCGCCACGATCGCCGCTTTGGCGCGGCAGGAGGTGGCGATGGCGTGTTCGCGCGCGGCGCCGCCGGCAAAAATGTCGGCGTGGTTGGCCTCCAGCCAAGCGAAAAACGCTTCGTCGCCGAGCACGCCGTATTTGGCGACCTCGGCATAGCCGGCGCGGAACTGGCGCGGCGGCAAGGTGTCGAGCACCGCGGTATCCGCGACCACCAGAACCGGCTGGTGAAACGCGCCGAGAAGATTTTTTCCGTGCGGCGAGTTGATTCCGGTCTTGCCGCCGACCGAAGAGTCGACCTGCGCCAGCAGCGAGGTCGGCACCTGCACGAAATCGACGCCGCGGCGCAGGATAGCGGCCGCGAAGCCGGCGAGATCGCCGACCACGCCGCCGCCGAGCGCGACCACCAGATCGTTGCGCTCGATTTTCGCGGCGATCAGCGCTTCGCTGACCTGTTCGAGGCCGGCATAGGTTTTCGAGCCTTCGCCTTCGTCGACGATGATTCGCGATGTGGCAATGCCGGCCTCCGACAGCGAGGCCTCGGTTTTTTCGAGCCAATGCCTGGCAACATTGCGGTCGGTGACCACAGCGGTACGCGCGCCGGGCCGCAACGCGGCGACGCGGGCGCCCAGCGATTGCAGCACATCGCGGCCGATGACGATGTCATAGGCGCGCTCGCCGAGCGCGACGCCGACCGTGATCGGATCTGAATGTTTTAAGGGCGCGGTCATTGTGTTGCGCCCATAGTGTTCGATGTTTCCGCGCCGTTGTGGCATAGCCAGGCATGCAAGGCGTCGATGCATTCATCGACGATTTTTTCGTGCGGCACGTCGCGCGACCAGATCGTAATGTCCGCGCGCTGGTAGACCGGCTCGCGTTCCTCGATCAGACGCCCGACGGTCGCGGCGGGATCCGCGGTCTGCAGCAGCGGACGGTCGGCGCGGCGCTTCACGCGCTTCATGATGACATCGGCATCGGCCTTGAGCCAGATCGAGACCGCCCTGCTGCCGATACGGCTGCGGGTCTCCTCGCGCATGAATGCGCCGCCGCCGGTGGCGATCACAGCGGGGCCGCTGTCGAGCAGCCGTGCGATCACCCGCGCCTCGCCATCCCTGAAATGCGGCTCGCCGTGGGTTTCGAAAATGTCCGGTATCGACATGCCCGCCGCCGCCTCGATCTCCATATCGGCGTCGAGGAACGGCAGGCGCAGCCGCGCCGACAGCCGCCGTCCGATGGTGGATTTGCCGGCACCCATCATGCCCACCAGCACGACCGAACGCGTTCCCAGCGCCGCTGATATCTCGGCCTCCTGGGATGCGCTGGCGCCGGCTGGTGAGGCTGTCTCAGGCATCTAAATTGCTCAGTCGCCGCGGATTGCGGCGTTCCGCGCCACCTATACTACCCCCGCCGATACCGTTGCCAGAGACTCTTGCAACGGAGGGGCGAACATGTTGGTAGTCGGGGTAGTCAAGCCCGGCCATCCCCGATGATTTCAATGGTTAATTCGCCGCGTGAGGCTCGCTGATGCCCAGCCTGTTCCGCTTTCTGACGGTCGTCGCCGTGATCGGCGGGATCGTCTATGGCGCGATTTTCGCGCTGGCGAATTTCGTTAACCCGAAGCCGCGGGAAATGACCGTCACCATCCCGGCAGACAAGTTCCTCAAGAAATAGGCGCTAGAGTCTGATTCGTGGATGTGAGCGGCGAACTCGGCGTTACCTCTCCCGCAGGGAGAGGTCGGCGCGTAGCGCCGGGTGAGGGGTTAAGGCCTAACGATAGACCGTAACTGCTCACCCCAACCCTCTCCCAAAGGGAGAGGGAGCGCATCCGTTATCGCGGAGACGTCGAAGACCAATGCGTTCCAGCAAGACCTCAGACGCCAGACTGACAGCCCTGTTCCTCGACATGCTCGCGGCGGAACAGGGTGCAGGCCCCAACACGCTCGATGCCTATCGCCGCGATCTCACGGATCTTTCGGAATTTCTCGCCCGCGCCGGCAAGGCCTTTGCCAGTGTCGAAACCCAGGCGCTGCGGGACTACCTCGCCGATCTTGACGCGCGCGGCTTCAAGTCGTCGAGCGTGGCGCGCCGGCTGTCGGCGATGCGGCATCTGTTTCGCTTCCTGCTGAACGAGCGGATTCGCAGCGACGATCCGGCGGCGATCCTGTCCGGGCCGAAGCGCGGCCGCGGCCTGCCGAAAGTGCTGTCGATATCGGATGTGGACTGCCTGCTGGTGCGCGCGAAGGCGCTGACCGGAACGCCAGAAACCTCTGCGCTGCAGCGGCTTCGCGCGATGCGATTATATTGCCTGCTGGAGGTACTCTACGCCACCGGCCTGCGGGTGTCGGAGCTGGTGGCGCTGCCGATCTCAGCGTCGCGGCGCGACGCACGCATGATTGTGGTGCGTGGCAAGGGCGACAAGGAACGGCTGGTGCCGCTGAACGAGCCTTCAAGGCAGGCGATGGCCGATTACCTCGCGGCGATGGAAGCGCTCAAGCCGGAGAAGAAGAAAAACGCAGCAAGCTCGAAATGGCTGTTTCCCTCGTTCGGCGAGAGCGGGCATTTGACGCGGCAGCATTTCGCGCGCGACCTGAAGGAGCTGGCGGCATTGGCCGGTCTGGCGCCGCGGCTGGTCAGCCCGCATGTATTGCGTCATGCGTTCGCGAGCCATCTGCTGCACAACGGCGCCGATTTGCGCATCGTGCAGACGCTGCTCGGCCACACCGACATCTCGACCACGCAGATCTACACCCATGTGGTCGAGGAGCGCCTGAAGAGCCTGGTGCGCGACCTGCATCCGCTGGCGGAGAAGTAGGGAGATCGCTACTCGCGGCTCTCCCTCTCCTGGGAGGGGGAGGGGGAGGGGTCATTCTGCGATATCGATCCCCACCCGGTTTGCTCGCGCAAACCGACCTCCGCTTTTCAAGGGGAGGTTAGTTAAGAGTGCCCCACCTTGACTTCGGCGGCTTCTGCCGTGAAAGAGCCATTTCCCGCCCGCGACCGCCTTGCGCGCTCAGCAAAACGGGTCTCATTTTTGCGTCGGAATGCGCGCTAAACAATTGAAGAAGCGTGCTTTCTTGGCGCGAACCGGAACCCGCTTCGCTCTCAAGCGCGTTCGTCCTTATATTGTTTTGATGCCGGATCACATGCGCTCTTATCTCGATTTCGAAAAGCCCGTCGCCGAACTCGATTCCAAGGTCGATGAATTGCGCGCACTGGCGGCGACCGGCAGCGACATCGGGGAAGAGATTTCGCGGATCGAGGACAAGGCCGCGCAGGCGCTGAGCGACCTCTATGCCAATCTGACGCCGTGGCAGAAAACGCTGGTCGCGCGCCATCCGCAGCGTCCGCATCTGACCGATTTCACCAACGCGCTGATCACCGAATTCACGCCGCTGGCGGGCGACCGCAAGTTCGGCGAGGACGAGGCGCTGGTGGGCGGATTCGGCCGCTTCCGCGGCGAGAGCATCTGCGTGATCGGCCAGGAAAAAGGCGCCACCACCGAATCCCGCATCAAGCATAATTTCGGCATGGTGCGTCCGGAAGGCTACCGCAAGGCGGTCCGGCTGATGGAGATGGCGGATCGATTCGGCATTCCGGTGCTGTCGATCGTCGATTCCGCGGGCGCCTATCCCGGCATCGGCGCGGAGGAACGCGGACAGGCCGAAGCGATCGCGCGCTCCACCGATGCCTGCCTGTCGCTTGGCGTGCCCAATGTTGCGATCATCACCGGCGAAGGGATGTCGGGCGGCGCCATCGCCATCACCACGGCGAACCGCGTGCTGATGTTCGAACACGCCATCTACAGCGTGATCTCGCCGGAGGCGGCGTCCTCGATCCTGTGGCGCGACGGAACCAAGGCCCAGGAAGCCGCCACCAACATGAAAATCACCGCGCAGGATATGCTGCGTTTTGGCGTGATCGATTCCATTCTGAGGGAGCCTTCGGGCGGCGCGCATCGCGATCCCAACGCCATGATCGGCACCACCGGCGACGCCATCGCGGAAGCCCTGAACGATCTGCGCAACCTCACTCCTGACATGATCCGCAAGCAGCGGCGGCAGAAATTCCTCGATATCGGCAGGAAACTGGGCTGATAGGCGTTATTCGCGAGCAAGAAGCCGCGCCACCCCGACCCCTCCGGGGGGCTCGCCCTCGGGGTCGGGCGGCCTTGGCCGTCCGAGGTGGGGTGAACTTTAGGGCACCAAAAGTTAACCGCCGCCGCTCATCCCCCGCTTTTTCAAGAATCCGCCGTTTCGGCCCCAATTAGGCCCAGACACCGATATTTAACGTCTATTGACCATGCTTGGTAGGGAACCCTTCGTGGCCCCGTGATCGGCTTGCGAGCAAGGGGTCCAAAGGATAGTATTTTAGCCAATGGCTTCAGGGCTTGGACGCTATATTGGGGTGCGAAAATTGCCTGTTGGGTGTGGAGCTCTGCATTGATTTATCGCTCGCTGGTTCGCGCGCTCATCAGCTCGGCCGCGCTCGCGGCCGGTGTGCTGCTCGCCGGCTGCAACAGCGACGAAATCTCGCTGGCGAATAACGCCAAGGCCAACCAGCCGGTTCCGCCAAAGCTCGTCGCCGACATGGCGGCGAAAGACATGGACCTGCAGTCGCCGATGCTGGTCCGGCTGTTCAAGCAGGAAGCCGAACTCGAGGTCTGGAAGCAGGATCGCTCCGGCCGTTTCGCGCTGCTGAAGACCTATCCGATTTGCCGCTGGTCGGGAGACCTCGGTCCCAAGGTCCGGGAAGGCGACCGCCAGGCCCCGGAAGGCTTCTATTCCATCTCGCCGGCGCAGATGAATCCGCAATCGGCGTATTATCTTTCATTCAACACCGGCTACCCCAATGCCTACGACAAGGCGCTGGGACACAGCGGCTCGCAGGTGATGGTGCATGGCGACTGCTCCTCGCGCGGCTGCTACGCCATGACCGACGAGCAGATCGCGGAAATCTACTCACTGGGGCGGGAATCCTTCTTCGGCGGCCAGCGCGCGTTTCAGCTGCAGGCCTATCCGTTCAGGATGACGCCGCTGAACATGGCCAGGCACCGCAACAATCCGAACATGCCGTTCTGGAAAATGATCAAGGAAGGCTACGATCATTTCGAGGTGACGCGGCAGGAACCGAAGGTCGATTTCTGCGAGAAGAAATACGTGTTCGATGCCGTCAAGGCGCCTGATGCCAAGCGGGATCCGGTATTCGACGCGTCGGCTAAATGTCCTGCCTATGTGGTCCCGGATGAAGTCGCTGACGCCATGCGCGAAAAGCAGCAGGAAGATCAGGTCGAGATCGCCAAGCTGGTTGCAAAGGGAACGCCGGTCGCCCGCATGAACACCGGCATCGACGGCGGCATGAACAGGGTGTTCGCCTCCAAGCTGCCCGACGGCAGTACCGGTCTTTCGGAAGGCGGCGACGGTCAGGGCCTGTCGCTCGTCGCGCTTTCCCGCGCGCCCGGCACCATTCCCTCGACAGTCAATCCGCCGCGCGGGCCCGTTTCGTCCCCGCAAGAGCCTTTGGTAGCCTCAATGGCTCCGGCTACTGCACCCTCGCCCGCGACGCGCGTGGCGTCCGCGGCGCCGAATGCGCAGTCCGACGGATTCTTCAGCAACCTCGCCCGCAAGGTGGGCTTCGGCGCGGCTGATACCACCGCAAGCGCGCAGCCCGTTCCGGCGAAACCGAAAGTCATCGAGGCCAAGCGCAGCGAACCGCCGCATCCGGAAGCATCGGCACCAAAGGCCGCTACACCGAAGGCGCCGGATACGAAACAGGCCGCCGCCCGCCCGCCGCTGAAACCCTCGCTCTCGGACACCCCGGCCGCAGCAGCGGCGCCTGCGAAAGACGGCCTGGTCGCCGGCTCGCAGCCGATCGTCTCGGCGAATTCGTTCGAGAACCGCTTCTCGGCGGTCAAGTAAGCCAATTTACTGCAACGACTATCTCGTCATGGCCGGGGGTGTCCCGGCCATCCACGTCTCGAACGGGCGTCAGAGAAAGACGTGGATGCCCGCGCCAAGCGCGGGCATGACGAACGAGAGGGACTTACGCCGCCTCGTCCTCACGCATACTTGCCGTGACAGTGCTTGTACTTCTTGCCTGAGCCGCAGGGACAATCCTCATTGCGGCCGATCTTGCCCCAGCTCGCCGGATTTTTCGGATCGCGGTTGGCGGTGGCCGCGGGCACCAGCGAGGCCCTGGCGAACGCCAACTCATCCTCGCCGGTATTCGGATCGAATTTGTGCGCTTCCATCGGCGGCAATGCCGGCTGCTGGTCTTCCGGCGGCACGATTTCGACGCGCATCAGTTGCGCGGTCACCGCCTCGCGCAGATGCGCGATCATCGCCTCGAACAGGCTGAACGCTTCCGACTTGTACTCCTGCAGCGGATCGCGCTGGCCGTAGCCGCGCAGGCCGATCACCTGACGCAGATGATCGAGCATCACCAGATGCTCGCGCCAGAGATGATCGAGGGTCTGCAGCAGGATGGTCTTCTCGACGTAACGCATGACGTCGGGGCCCCACTGCGCCACCTTGGCCGCCATGTGCTCATCGACGCGCTGCTCGATACGCGACAGCAATTCCTCGTCGGCGATGCCCTCTTCCTTGGCCCATTCGTCGACCGGCAGATCGATGTCGAGCACGCGCTTCAACTCTTCCTTCAGCTCGGTCACATGCCACTGCTCGGCATAGGCATGTTCGGGCACGTGCTTGGTGACGACATCCTCGACGAAGGCGCGACGCATGTCGGCGACGGTCTCGGCGACGCTTTCGTCCTTCATCAGATCGACGCGCTGGTCGAAGATCACCTTGCGCTGGTCGTTCTGCACGTTGTCGAACTTCAGGAGATTCTTGCGGATGTCGAAGTTGCGGGCCTCTACCTTCTGCTGCGCCTTCTCCAGCGCCTTGTTGATCCAGGGATGGATGATGGCCTCGCCCTCCTTGAGGCCGAGCCGCGTCAGCATGCTGTCGAGCCGGTCGGACCCGAAAATCCGCATCAGATCGTCTTCCAGCGACAGGAAGAATTTCGAGCGCCCGGGATCGCCCTGGCGTCCGGACCGGCCGCGCAGCTGATTGTCGATGCGCCGCGATTCGTGGCGTTCGGATCCGATGATGTAGAGCCCGCCCGGCCGGGTCACGGTTTTCGCAGGCTTCGCACCCTTGGCTGGCTCGACCTCGACGACATCTTCAGCTTTCAGCACGATGTCGCGGAAGCGCTCGACATCGGCCTTGATGCGCTCGATCTTCGCGGCCTTTTCGGCCTCGTCGGTGATCCCGGCGGTCTCGTGCATGATCCGCATCTCGAGCGAGCCGCCAAGCTTGATGTCGGTGCCGCGGCCCGCCATGTTGGTCGCGATCGTGATCGCGCCGGGCACGCCGGCCTCGGCGACGATGTAGGCTTCCTGTTCGTGGAAGCGGGCGTTGAGCACCGCGAACAGCTTCGCCGGCTTGCCGGCGCGGGCCGCGGCGTAAAGCTTCTCCATCGCGTTTTCGTTGCCGAAATCGATCTGCTTGTAACCGTGCGTTTTCAGATATTCGGCGAGGACTTCGGATTTCTCGATCGACGCGGTGCCGACCAGCACCGGTTGCAGCCGTGCATTGGCGCGCTCCACTTCGGCCAGGATCGCGGCGTATTTCTCGCCCTGGGTGCGATAGACCTCGTCATCCTCGTCGAGGCGCGCCACCTGCACATTGGTCGGGATTTCCACGACTTCGAGCTTGTAGATGTCGAACAGTTCGTCGGCTTCGGTCAGCGCCGTGCCGGTCATGCCGGCGAGCTTCTCGTACATCCGGAAATAGTTCTGGAACGTGATCGAGGCCAGCGTCTGGTTTTCCGGCTGAACCTGCACGTGCTCCTTCGCTTCCAGCGCCTGATGCAGGCCTTCGGAATAGCGCCGGCCCTGCATCATGCGGCCGGTGAACTCGTCGATGATGATGACCTCATCGTCGCGGACGATGTAATCCTTGTCGCGCTGGAACAGCGAGTGCGCGCGCAGCGCCTGATTGATGTGGTGAACGACCGAGACGTTCTCGACGTCGTACAGCGTGTCGCCCTTGAGCTGGCCGGCGTCGCGCAGCAGCGTCTCGATCTTTTCCATACCGGCTTCGGTCAGCGTCACCGTGCGCTGCTTCTCGTCGACGTCGTAATCGGTCTTGTCGAGCTTGGGAAAGAACGTGTCGATGGTGTTGTAGAATTCCGAACGGTCGTCGAGCGGGCCGGAGATGATCAGCGGCGTGCGCGCCTCGTCGATCAGGATCGAGTCGACTTCGTCGACGATGGCGTAGAAGTGGCCGCGCTGGACCATATCCTCCAGCCGGTACTTCATGTTGTCGCGCAGATAGTCGAAGCCGTATTCATTGTTGGTGCCGTAGGTGATGTCGCGCGCATAGGCTTCCTTGCGCTCGGCGTCGTCGAGGCCGTGGACGATGACGCCAGTGGTCATGCCGAGGAAGCTGTAGATCTGCCCCATCCATTCGGAGTCGCGCCGGGCGAGATAGTCGTTGACGGTGACGACGTGGACGCCCTTGCCGGCCAGCGCGTTAAGGTAAACCGCAAGCGTCGCGACCAGCGTCTTGCCTTCGCCGGTCTTCATCTCGGCGATGTCGCCTTCGTGCAGCACCATGCCGCCGATCAGCTGCACGTCGAAATGCCGCTGGCGGAGCGTGCGTTTGGCCGCCTCGCGCACGGTGGCGAAGGCGGGGACCAGAATGTCGTCGAGGGTTCTGCCGTCTGCGAGCTGCTGGCGGAATTCGGCGGTGCGGGCTTTCAGCGCCTCGTCCGACAGCGCTGCAATCTCCGGCTCAAGCGCGTTGATGGCGTCGACGCGGGGCTGATATCCCTTGATCCGCCGGTCATTGGCGGAGCCGAAAAACTTGCGGGCGAGCGCGCCGATCATGCCAGATTCCTGTCTTTGCGGTTCGGCGTTGCAGCCGTGAAATGGTCCACCCGGTTGCCTATCAACTCATCGTGACGCATTGCGGCGCCGGCTCCGATCCGGGAGCATCCGCCAAATGAGTGGGAATTCAGCAATCCAAGGTTCAATGGCCAAAAACGCAGCCAAATACGCGCTATCGCCATTGACCCGGTTTTGCAGAGATATGGCTGGGCCAGAGGCTTGTCAACGGCGCGAAGCTGTCAAGGATTTCATCATTTTGACAGACTTTTCGCGTTGCCAAGGCCGCATGATTGGGCGAGTGTCCGGCGGCCCCGAACAGCCCCATCTTTGCAGATAAGGATTTTTCATGACCACTCCGTTCCCGGAAACGAAAACCGGCCCGCGCTTCGGCCTCGCCTCCGCCGCCGTGACGGGTTGTCTCGCGATGGTTCTGCTGGCCGGTCTGCCGGTACGCGCTGAAGAGGCAAACCCGGTGCTCGCCAAGGTGAACGGCGCCGAGATCCGCCAAAGCGACCTCGCGCTCGCCGAGGAGGAACTCGGGCCCAGCCTCGCCCAGATGGATCCCGCGACCAAGAAGGAAAACGTCTTGGCGTTCCTGATCGACATGAAGATCGTCGCCAAGGCCGCAGAGGACAAGAAAGTCGAAAATAATGAGGATTTCAAGAAGCGGCTGGCGTTCACGCGCAACCGGCTGCTGATGGACAGTCTGCTGGCGGTCGAGGGCAAGGCCGCGACCACCGACGAGGCCATGAAGAAGGTCTATGAGGACGCCTCCAAGCAGATCACCGGCGAACAGGAAGTTCATGCCCGGCATATCCTGGTCGAGACCGAGGACGAGGCCAAGGCGGTCGAGGAAGAGCTCAAGAAGGGCGCCGATTTTGCCGAACTCGCCAAGAAGAAATCCAAGGATCCCGGCGCGTCCGACGGCGGCGATCTCGGTTTCTTCACCAAGGACCAGATGGTGCCGGAATTCTCCGCCGTCGCCTTCGCGCTCGAGCCCGGCAAAATCTCCAATCCGGTGAAGTCGCAGTTCGGCTGGCACGTCATCAAGGTCGAGGAAAAGCGCAACCGCAAGGCCCCCGATTTCGAGCAGGTCAAGGCCCAGATCGAAACCTATGTGACGCGCAAGGCGCAGGCGGATTATGTGGCGAAGCTGCGCGAAACCGCCAAGGTCGAGCGCATGGACAAGCCCGACGAAACGGCGGCGAAGACAGAGACCAAGCCGGACGCTGCGAAGCCCGCCGACTCCAAGATGGCCCCGTCGAAGAAGTAAATCGACTTCGCAATCGGACTTCAGTAGTTTGACGTCATGCCCGGGCTTGTCCCGGGCATCCACGTCTTCAGACCTCCTCGACAGGCCCTAAAGACGTGGATGGCCGGAATAAATCCGGCCATTGACGGTCGAATTCCTGTCGAGATAAGGCGTCCTCATGTCCACCGCTGTCTCCCCGCTCGCCCCGACCGATGTCCCCGATATGCCTGTGNTTGCAGGCGTGAAGCTCGCGACCGCGGCCGCGGGTATCCGCTACAGTGGCCGTACCGACGTGATGCTCGCGGTCATGGACACGGGAACCACGGTCGCCGGCGTCTTCACCCAATCGAAGTGCCCATCCGCGCCGGTGGAATGGTGCCGCGCCAAACTCAGCCGCGGTCAGGCCCGCGCGCTGGTGGTGAATTCCGGCAACGCCAACGCCTTCACCGGCAAGACCGGCCGGCAGGCGGCGGCGCTGACGGCGTCGATCGCCGCCAGGGCGCTCGGATGCAGCCCCAATGAGGTGTTTCTCGCCTCCACCGGCGTGATCGGCGAACCGCTCGACGCCACCAAATTCAACGGCGTGCTCGGCACGCTGGCTGAGCAAGCCGCGCCGGGGCAATGGAAGGACGCGGCCAAGGCGATCATGACTACCGACACCTTTCCGAAGGTCGCGACCGCAACCGTGAGGCTCGGCAAGGCGAGAGTCACGATCAACGGCATGGCCAAGGGCGCCGGCATGATCGCGCCCGACATGGCGACCCTGCTGGCGTTCGTGTTCACCGACGCGCCGATCGCCGCCGGCGCGCTGCAATCGCTGCTGAAGAGCGGAGTCGAGGACACCTTCAATGCCGTCACCATCGACGGCGACACCTCAACGTCAGATACGTTGCTCGCTTTCGCCACCGGTGCTGCGGCGGCGAACGGCGCGCCTAAGATCAGCCGCGCCAGCGATCCCCGCCTGAAGGCTTTCACCAAGGCCTTCCGCGCCCTGCTCGCCGATCTCGCCGAGCAGGTGGCGCGGGACGGCGAAGGCGCGCGCAAGCTGGTCGAGATCATCGTCGACGGCGCGATGTCGAAGGCATCGGCGCGCAGAATCGCGATGTCGGTGGCGAATTCGCCGCTGGTGAAGACCGCGATCGCCGGCGAGGATGCCAATTGGGGCCGCGTGGTGATGGCGGTCGGCAAGGCCGGCGAGCCCGCCAACCGCGACAAGCTCGCGATCTCGTTCAACGGCATCCGCGTCGCCAGTCGTGGCGCGCGCGATCCGTCCTATGACGAGGCGGAAGTTTCCGCGGCGATGAAGCATCCGAAGATCCAGATCAAGATCGCGCTCGGCCTCGGCAAAGGCCGCGATCGCGTGCTGACCTGCGACCTCACCAAGGAATACATCGCGATCAACGGCGACTACCGGTCGTGAACGCGCGCGGCCGGCACCATTTGCCGCATCACACCGCTAGCCGATAGCGCTAGCGGCTGATGCGGGCGTCGGCGACCGCCTTCTGAAACAGCGTGCTCATCGCCTGCGAAATGCCCTGGGTCGGGCTGACTTCGAAATACAGTCCCGGCGAAGCACAACTCGCCATGTCGAGCGCAATCTCGCTGTTCGGAGAGGGACCATAGGGACCCAGATTGAACGGCGCGATCCAGCTATTGTACCAGTTGTTGGTCGGCAGCGCGAGATAGGTGGTGTAGAGCACCGCAATCTTGATGCCGCGGTTCTTGAGGGTGGTACAGAGTGACGTATTGATCGGAGACTGGCAGCGCGAAGTACCCGATTTCGGTTTGAGGCAACTGGTATTGGATTCGTCGGCGACACCGTCGGAGACAAAGAACACATATTTTTGCGGAGCAGAAGATACGCCGGAGCCCGGGGCGCTGATCGCGCTGTTGATCGCGGGAAAAATGGTGGTGAAGCCGGTGTCCTGGTCGTTGTTGTCGTTCTGGCCATTGACCGTCATCAGATCGATGTTTCCCGCCGCTGTCTTCGCGCTGGACAGGCTCGACGACAGTGCGAACAAGGCTCGCAACCCTTGCGTATCCGAAGAGCCGCCGAAATCGTAGATCGCCATCCGGAACTCGCTCGAATAGGTCTGCGTTGCCGCGGCAGTGTCCATCAGCTGTTGGGTCGCGGTGCGCAGCACGTCGATCCGGGTCGTTACGCCCAGCGATTTTGCGAGCTTGTAATAGTTGTTGGAGTTACTGAGGTCGTGGCAGGCGAAGGCGCATTTATCCGATGTATTGTTGACCATCGTAGCCACATCGGCCGGCGTTGCTCCGACGCCCATCGACGGCGAGTTGTCCAGCAGCAGGTAAAAGTCGATGAACAGCGGCATGCTGGCGGTGGAGGTCGAGGTTCCGGTGACGGTCATCGCGCTCTTGTTCATCACGCCGAGAAACATCGTCGATATGTCGGCGGAAAACTGCACTGTGGAAGTGACCACTGAACCGGTCTTGGTCACCGTGGCCGTCATGCTGTTGAGCGTATAGCCGGTCACCCCCGACATATTTCCACTAAAGATATTGCTCGCGTCGGTCGCGCCGACGCTAATCGGCCCCATCGGTCGTCATCGAACCCGCGGCAATAAAGGCTGCCGACGTCTTCGCGATTGATCCGACGCTGGCGGCGTCGGCCGCGGCCGCANNTNGCTGCGGATCTGGCTGGCCCTGCTGTANTCGACCGCACAACCGATCGCTGACACCATCGGCACCAGCGCGAGCGCAAAAATCACGGCGATA
>JGI20177J14857_1000114_pt1 | contig 22690 bp, 18 predicted proteins | sample NGESurdeep072012_6_FD_14857 | JGI IMG/M metagenome (IMG submission 14857) | reverse complement strand
CGCTGACCGCAGCCAGCACCACCAGATGCCGGCTGGTCAGCGACGGCAGCACGGGCAGTAGCCCCTCCTCGACAGCAGCCCGGTCCAGGCTGGTGAACAGCACGACCAGGCAGCGCCGGCGAGCCCGCCGCAGGACCTCGACAACGAGCCGCCGAGCGTCGGACTCGACCAGCACCGACTCCAGCGGCGCCATCGCCTGGACCAACCGGGGCAGCACCTCGGTCCGGCTGGCGCCCTCGACGCTGGCCCGCTGTACCCGGTCCACCGCGAGCAGGTCGACCCGGTCGCCGGCGCGGGCGGCCAAGGCGGCCAGCAGCAGCGCCGCATCCAGGGCGCTGTCCAGCCGGGGGATGTCGCCGACTCGGGCCGCGGACGTCCGGCCGGTGTCGAGCACCAGCACGATTCGCCGGTCGCGCTCCGGTCGCCAGGTCCGCACCACGACGTCCTGGCGACGAGCCGTGGCCCGCCAGTCGATCGAGCGCACGTCGTCGCCGACGACGTACTCCCGGAGCGAGTCGAACTCGGTGCCCTGGCCGCGCACATTGGCCGTGACCAGGCCGTCCAGCAGCCGCAACCGCGCCAGCCGCTCGGGCAGGAACCGGCGAGAGGTGAACGGTGGTAGCACGCGGACGGACCACGCGGCTTGGTGCCGACCTTGGCGTGCGGCGAGCCCCAGCGGCCCGATTGAGCGGACGGTGACCGCACTCGGACGCCGGTCCCCGCGGCGAGTGGGCACCAGCACGGTCTCCAGCCGCCGGCGCGCTCCGGGGGGCAGCTCGAGTGCGTGCCGGTCAGGCCGGGACCCGGCGCTTGGCGGCCAAGCGTCGCGCAACCGCCCGCGGCACCGGCGCCGGCCGGTGTTGACGACGTCGAGGGTCACCGTGGTCGGCTCGCCCAACCTGGTGGACTGGGAGCCGCCACGCTGGATCACCAGGTCGCGGACCCGGCCAGCGCGGGTCAGGTCGACCACTATGCCGACCGCCAGCGCCCCGTCCACCACGGCCAGGGTGAGCAGGTGCCGCGGGATGACAGCGACGACCAGTACGCCGAGCAGCCCCAGCAACCCGGCCCGTCCGGTCAGGGCCACGCGTCCACCGGCCCCGCACCGCCGTCGTCGCGGCTGTCCACTTTGGTCAGCGGGGCACCGGAACCGTGGCCAACACGCTGTCCAGCACCCCGTCGGCGGTGACCCCTTCCAGTTCGGCCTCCGGCCGCAGGCTGATCCGGTGCCGCAGGGTTGGCCGGGCCAGCGCCTTGACGTCGTCCGGGGTCAAGAAGTCGCGGCCGGACAGCCACGCCCACGCCTTGGCACTGGCGAGCAGCGCCGTGGCCGCGCGCGGCGAAGCGCCCAGCGACAGCGACGGTGCCGACCGGGTGGCTCGGGCGACATCGACGATGTAGCCGAGCACCTCCGGTGCGACCGAGACCGCGCGGGCCGCNTGCCGGCCGGCCGCCAACTCCGCCGGTCCGGCCACCGCTGTCAGGCCGGCGGCGGTCAGGTCGCGCGGGTCGAAGCCGGCGTGGTGGGCGCCAAGGATGCGGATCTCGTCCGGCCGGCCGGGCACCGGCATCGTGAGCTTGAGCAGGAACCGGTCGAGCTGGGCCTCGGGCAGCGGATACGTGCCCTCGTACTCGATCGGGTTCTGGGTCGCCACCACGACGAACGGCTCCGGCAGCGGCCGCGGCGTGCCCTCCACTGAGACCTGCCGCTCCTCCATCGCCTCCAGCAGGCTGGCCTGGGTCTTCGGTGGCGTCCGGTTGATCTCGTCGGCGAGGAGCAGGTTGGTGAAAACCGGGCCGGCGCGGAAGGAGAACTCGGCGGTTCGGGCGTCGTACACCAGCGAACCGGTCACGTCGCCCGGCATCAGGTCCGGCGTGAACTGGACTCGCTTGGTATCCAGGGCCAGCGCCGCGGCCAGCGCCCGCACCAGCAACGTCTTTGCGACTCCGGGCACACCCTCGAGCAAGACGTGGCCGCGGCAGAGCAGCGCGATGACCAGTCCGGTGACCGCTGCGTCCTGGCCGATCACGGCCTTGGCAACCTCGGCGCGGAGGGCGACCAGCGCCGCCCGGGCTCGGGCCGCGTCGGTGGCGGCCGGCTGATCCCGAGCGACCATCATCGGCTGGCTCACTGGCGGCGTACCTCCTCATCCAGGGCATCGAGGGCGTCGGCGAGGCGAACCAGCGCAGCGTCATCGTGCGGTGGCGGACCGTACAGCAGGTCATCGACCGCTGCCGACGGCCGACGCACTCGTCCGGTGACGGCTTCCGTCACGGCGGCCGGGGACGCGTCCGGGGGCAGCCCGAGTGAGTCAATCAGCCGAGACCGGGCGCCGGAGCGCAGCGCCTCGGCGGCCCGGTCGCGGGCGCCGGCCACCCGGTAGAGCCGAGCTCGCCCTTCGACCGCCTCCGCGGCCCGGACCACCACCGGCAGCGACTCGGCGACGACCGGGCCGAGGCGCCGCGCCCGCCACAACGCGATCAACCCCACGCCGATGAGCAGCTGGAGCAGGGCGGGGCGCACCCAGGCGGGCAGCAGCTCGGTCACCGTGCGGTCGTGACTGCCGGCGGCGACGGCCGCGCCCGCCGGCGGCACGAGCCAGAGCACGCGGGCTTTGGCCCCGAGCAAGCCGAGGGCCAGCGCGGCGTTCCCCAGCCGGTCCAGACTGGCGTTGGTCAGCGCCGTGGGGCTGCCCAGCACGGTGACCGTGCCGCCGGTCGACCGCGGCATCGCCAGCAGGCTGCCCGCCCCACCCGCGGCGTAGCACCCGACCGCGCCGGTGACCCCCGGCTTCGGCTGGTACGTCGAACCGCCGACGTCCGCCACCCCGGCCGTGACCGCGACCGGCAGGGCGCAGGCGGGCTGGCGCGCCCCTTCCGGCGCCGAGCCGTCCGGACGTGCGGCGGGCGCGAGCACCGACAGCACGCCGATATCCGGGTTGACCACCACCAGGTCGCCGGGGCTGGTGGCCAGCGACCCGTACGCGGCCGGCGGCAACCGGTCGGGCAGCGGAACAAAGATCGTGACGTCGGCTCCGGCGTTGGCCGTGCCTCCTTCCACGGTTTCGATCCGGTCGACGACCACCCCGCGGTCCCGCAGCAGCTGCGCCAGCGCCCGAGCCCCGGACGGGTCGGTCGCCGTCGGGTCCAGCGCACCGGCGGTACGCCGAGAGTTGACCAGGGCGACCAGGGTGGCAACGATCAACAACGCGGCGGCGGCTGCCAGCGGTCCCCGGGCGGCTCGCCACAGGTCCGCGACGGTGGGCGAGGTCGAGCGCGAGGTGGAGCCGGGGCTCGCAGGCAAGGTCGACCGAGGGGTCGACTTAGGGGTCGACTTAGGGGTCGACTTAGGGGTCAAGGTGTCGACCGCCCGCTGCTGGGCGTCGAGACCGGCCGCGGGCGCGCTCACCGGCCGACCGCGGTCAGGACCGGTCGAGCGGCGCGCACTTGGTCGCCCACCTGCCGCAGCTGGCGGTCGGCAGCCGCGGTGGCCACGCGCCCGCCGTACCAGATCTGGTCGAAAAGCTCCGCTGCCTCGCTCAGCTCGACCTGAACGGCGGGTAGCGCGGCGCCGGCCTCCGCCGCGACCTCGAGGGCGGTGCGTGCCGGCCGGGGATCCAGGACGCCGCGACCTTCGAGCTCGCGGACGATGGCCCGCAGGCGCTCGCGGACGGCCTCCGCCCACCGACCCTCGGCGGCAAGCGCGTCGGCCCGCCGGCGGTGCTCGGTGGCCGACAGCGGGCCGGCTGGGTCGTCGGCTGGGAAGACCGGGTGCCGACGGGCGAGCGGACCGATCCGCAGCCGGATGGCCACGACCGCAAGAACGAGCAGCCCGAGCAGGACGACCAGGCCGACGATCCCGGTCGGCCCGACCGACGCTGCCCGGTCGATCGCGGCGCTGATCCACTCCAACACCTTGGCCAGGGCGCGGCCGATCAGGGACGGGTGGTGGCCGGCGTAGATCTGTTTGGACAGTTCGCGCACGGCATCGCGGCGGGCGCCGTCCCGGGTGATCGGCGGCGGCGCCGCCAGCACCGCAAACCCCGTCGCCTCAACCGTGCCAGGCAGGGCCGTCATGCCACCGGTACGCTGCGGCGCGCGGCGGCCTCGGCCAGAGTCACGTCGAGGCCTTCCGCGCGCATCCGGCGATCCACATAGAGCAAAGCCTGCACGCCGGCGTTGAAGGGCTGGACGATCGTGCCGGCGATGATCGCACCGATCGCGCTCAGCAGCAGGGCGCCGAAGCCGAGGTCCGGACCCGAGCCGGACAGGTCGAATGGCGAGCCGCCGCCGAAGATCGCGAACGGCACGGTCAGGACGCTGTTCAGCACGCCGGCCACGACTGCCGCCAGGATCAGGATGCCCGCCACTCGCCACCAGCTGTGGCGCACCAGTGCCCGTGAGCGGCGCAGCGCCCCGCGCACGCTGGTGCGCTCCAACACGAGCGCCGGCGTGGCCAGCGAAAGCTGTACGTACGCCACTGCGACCAGCGCCACGGCGGCCAGGCCCCCGGCGGCAACGAGCAGGCCACTGAGTACGCCGGGGGCCCCAGCCGCGAACGCCACCAGGCCGGGCAGCAGACACCCCAGGGCGAGTCCGCTGATCACCAGCGCGGTCAGCAGCGTCACTCCCAGCAGTCGCAGCAACCGCGGGCGAAGCTCGCTCCAGGCCTGGCCCATGGTGATCGGCTCGCCGAGGACGGCCTTGCCCACGACCACGGTCAGCATGCCCGTGAGCACCAACACACCCAGCCAGGACACGATCAGGCCCGCTCCGACGGCGGCGGCTAGGCCGCCCAAGAAGTCCGTCAGCGCCCCGGTGTCGGGCGGGCTACCGCTGTTGAGGTTGGTGGTCAAGCCGGACAGGGTGGGGAGGTAGTACGCGTTGATCACCAATCGGATCAGCTGCGTGACCGTCATGACGATCGCGGACAGGCCAAGGGTGACCTTGGGATAGGTACGCACGATGGNAATGGCGCCGTCGAGCAGCTCGCTCAGGCCCAGGGGCCGCAGCGGAATGACGCCTGGCTTCGGCTCGGTGCGCCGCTGGCCCCAGCCAGGTTGTCCGCCCCAGCCGGGTTGGGCTCCGCCCCAGCCGGGTTGTCCGCCGCCGGGTTGGGCCGCGCCCCAGCCAGGTTGTCCGCCGCCCCAGCCGGGTTGTCTGCCCCGGCCGGGTTGGGCTCCGCCCCAGCCGGGAGGCCCTTCGCCCCAGCCGGGAGGCCCTTCGCCCGGGGGGGGTGGTGGCACGCCCGCGACGGCAGTACCGGCTTCCGGCGGCGCCAGCGACGGCGTCGGTGGCAGATGCCTAGCCGGAGCGCCGTCGCCGTCGCCGCCGCCGTCAACAGCCGGTCGCTCCGGCGGCCCCCAACCTGGTGCCGCCCAGCCCGGCGTCTCGCTCATCCACTCTCCTTGGTAGCCGGGGATGGGCAGCCGGGGCTTGGCAGTCGGGGATGGGCAGCCGGGGACTACCGGGGCGTCGGCCGTCAGCTCATAGTGCCAGAACCGTGCTCGCAGCCGCCCGGTCAGCGAAGATGGCACCGTGTCGCTGTCCGCGTTGCCGGCTCAGGCAGTACCTGCGGCTCGCTGGCGGCCGGCGGAGCCGCCGGCGGGGCCGGCGATCGTCCTGCTCGACCAGACCCAGCTACCTCATCGGGAAGTGGAGCTTGCCTGCACCGACGTAGGAATGCTGGTGGCGGCTATCCAGCGGCTGGCCGTCCGGGGAGCGCCGCTGCTCGGCGTGGTCGGTGGGTACGGCGTGGCGCTGGCCGCCGCGCGTGCCGGCGGGCACGAGCCAACCCTGCGCGCCGAAGCCGCTCGGCTGGCGGACGCCCGGCCGACCGCGGTCAACCTGGGGTGGGCTGTCCGGCGGGTGCTCGCCGCCGCGCTGGCGGCCCCGGCCGGCGGGCGGGCGGCAGCCGCGGTGGCCGAGGCGCACGCTCTCGCGGCGCAGGACGCCGCCGCCAGCGCGGCCATGGCCACCCACGGCCTGGCGCTGGTACCTGAGGACGCCCGAGTGCTGACCCACTGCAACACCGGTCGGCTGGTGTCGGCCGGTGCCGGCACCGCCTTCGCGGTCGTCGATGCCGCCCACCGCCACGGCCGGCTTGCTCACCTGTGGGTCGACGAGACCCGGCCGTTGCTGCAGGGCGGCCGGCTCACGGCGTACGAGGCTGCCGGCGCTGGCATGCCGCACTCGGTACTGGCCGACGGCGCGGCCGGCTCGTTGTTCGCCGCCGGCGCGGTCGACCTTGTCGTCGTCGGGGCCGACCGGATCGCCGCCGACGGCAGCGTGGCCAACAAGGTCGGCACCTACCCGCTGGCGGTGCTGGCTCACCACCACGGCGTACCGTTCGTGGTGGTGGCGCCGACGAGCACGCTGGACCTGGCCACTGCCGCCGGTGCGGACATCGTGGTCGAGCAGCGGGCGGCCGCGGAGGTGACGGCGTACGCCGGGGTGCCGGTGTGTCCGGCGGGCTCGGCGGCGTACAACCCGGCCTTTGACGTCACTCCGCCGCAGCTGCTGACCGCCCTCGTAACCGAGGTGGGGGTGGCACAACCGGTAAACCACGAGTCGGTGGCGGCGCTCGTTGCGTTGTCGATCGCGGCCTGTTCACGCTGATGAGTTTCCCAGCGCGGCCTCCCAGCCGAGCCGGTTCTCCACAGCCGGCGCGCCTCCGCCGACAATGCACATATTGCGGCTGGTGGCAGGGCGATCGGCGCCGACGCCGGCATCGTTTTCAGGATGTTCGCCGAACTGACCGCTGCCGCCCTCGACCTCGTTTTGCCGATCGCCTGTACGGCGTGCGTGGCACCNGGCTCGGTGCTGTGCGCCCAGTGCTCCACGGCGCTGTCCGGTCCGGCCCGCCGGGTCGCACCCTCGCCGCCCCCGCCCGGGTTGCCGCCGACGTGTGCGGTCGCGGCGTACGGCGGGGTGGTCCGAGAGGTGCTGCTCGGGCACAAGGAGGATGGTCGCTCGGGTCTGGCTCGGCCGCTGGGGGATGCGTTGGCCCGGGCGGTGCTGGCCACGTTGCCCGGCACCACGCCGCCGGCAGTAGGCGGCCGCTTCGACGCAGGCGCCTACTGCCCGTCGATGGTGCTGGTGCCGATCCCGCCGAGCGCCGCAGCCCGTCGGCGGCGCGGGGACGACCATGCGCTGCGGCTGGCCCGCCGGGCGGCGTGGGCGCTGCGGGGGGTCGGCTGGCCGGCGTACGCCGCGGCCGTGTTGCACCACGTCCGAGCCGTGGCCGACCAGGGGGAGCTCGACGCCGTCGCCCGCGCCCGCAACCTGGCCGGGGCGCTGCGGATGCGGCGCACCGTCGGTTCGGCGCCGGCGAGCGCCCGCGTGATCGTGGTTGATGACGTGCTGACGACCGGGGCGACGCTGGCGGAGGCGGCCCGGGCGCTGCGGGCCGGCGGCTGGTCACCGACCGCTGCCGCCGTCGTCGCCGCGACCACGCTGCGACGTGGGTCGGGCCCGATCGTGACACGGGTGGACTAGCGTCGGACTGTGACGCCCGGTTGCGACCGCGCTAGTTAAGTCGACCCGTTGCCGGCCGGCCGCCAAACACAGGCCCAGGACACCTGGAGGACGCGTGGACATCGTGGTCAAGGGCCGGCACCAAGCCGTGAGTGAGGCCTTCAAGGCTCACGCCGCGGACAAGTGCGCCAAGCTCGCCCGGCTGGACCAGCGGGTCGTGCGCATCGACGTTGAAGTAAGCAAGGAGCGCAACCCGCGGCAGGCTGACCTGCGTGAGCGAGTGGAGCTGACCTGCGTCTCGAAGGGTCCGGTGGTGCGGGCGGAGGCCAGCGCTCGCGACCAGTACGCCGCCCTGGACCTTGCCCTCGCCAAGATCGAGAACCGGTTGCGCAGAGCCACCGACCGCCGGCGGGCGCACCGGGTCACCAGGGCCGTGCCGGTCGTCGCCGCTCCTGATCTTCCGAACGGGGCCGAACCAGCGGGCGCACCCGACCGGCCGCGGACCGAGGCGCCGATCGCTGTGGTCCCGGCGGACGACCGGGACCGGGCCGTGGCCGCCGCGACCGCCACTGGCACCGGCACCGGCACCGGCACCGAGGAATCGCCGGTCGTGGTCCGGGAGAAGGTGCACGCCGCCGCGCCGATGACGCTGGATGACGCGCTGTTCGAGATGGAGCTGGTCGGCCACGACTTCTACCTGTTCACCGATGCCGGCTCCGGCCGGCCCAGCGTGGTCTACAAGCGNCGCGGCTATGACTACGGAGTGATCCGACTGGAGAACTGACGGGCGCTGGCCGGACCTCGCGGACTGACCACCGGNACCNGNGGCGACGCGCGCTGACACCCCCAATAGCGCGACGGCGTGGGATGATCGTTGGAACCGCCGAGGTGAGGACTTCGCCGTGACCAACCCGTCGCCGGCCGCNGACTCCCTGGATGCTCCGGCCCTAGATCCGATCCGGGTGCTCATCGTCGACGATCACGCCTTGTTCCGCCGGGGACTGCAGATGGTGCTCGAGCAGGAGCCGGACATCGAGGTCGTCGGCGAGGCTGGTGACGGCGCCGAGGCGGTAGGCAAGGCCGCCGACGCCCTGCCCGACATCGTGCTCATGGACGTTCGGATGCCTCGACGCGGTGGCATCGACGCCTGTACGGCGATCAAAGGCGCCGTCCCGAGCGCCCGGATCATCATGCTGACGATCAGTGACGAGGAAGCCGACCTGTACGACGCTATCAAGGCCGGTGCAATGGGCTATCTGCTCAAGGAGATCTCGATCGACGAGGTGGCCGTGGCCATCCGCGCCGTGCGCAGTGGCCAGTCGCTGATCTCGCCCGCCATGGCCTCCAAGCTGCTGACCGAGTTCGCCGCGATGATCAAACGCACCGGCGAGCGACAACAGGTGCCTTCGCCCCGGCTCACCGATCGGGAAATGGACGTGCTCAAGCTGGTCGCCAAAGGGCTGAACAATCGGGACATCGCCAAGGCGCTGTTCATCAGCGAGAACACTGTCAAGAACCACATCCGCAACATCCTGGAGAAGCTGCAGCTGCATTCTCGGATGGAAGCTGTGGTTTATGCCGTTCGGGAGAAGCTGCTGGAGATCACTTGAACACCGACACCGGCCATGGCTTCGTGCTGTCCCAGGACGCCTAAGCCTCTTCTGAATCTGACCGTCCGGCTGCGCGCCTGCGTCTGGCCGGCACTCAATCGGTGGGGCCGTTGGCCGCCAGCCGACCATGGATCTCGGCATCGGCGCGCGCGCCGGCCGCGTCCACGGCCCTCGGCGGCGGGCACCGCTTACGATGAATCGCGAGGCGGATAGACCCGTCGTACCGGGTGCCCTGGCCGGGGTGCGACCGGAACCTCAGCAAGGAGCTCGATACGTGGTGCTGGACCGAATTCTGCGGGCCGGTGAAGGCAAGATCCTGCGCCGGCTCAAGGGCCTGACGGAGCAGGTCAACGTCATCGAGGACGACTTCGTCGACCTGACCGATGCCGAGCTGCGGGCGCTGACCGACACCTACCGCGAGCGCCTGGCCGACGGCGAGACCGAGGACGACCTGCTGCCCGAGGCGTTCGCCACCGTCCGCGAGGCCGCGAAGCGCACGCTGGGTCAGCGGCACTTCGACGTGCAGTTGATGGGCGGCGCGGCGCTGCACCTGGGCAGCATCGCCGAGATGAAGACCGGCGAGGGCAAGACGCTGGTCGGCACGCTCCCGGCGTACCTGAACGCCCTGTCCGGCACGGGCGTGCACGTGGTCACGGTCAACGACTACCTCGCCCGCCGGGACGCCGAGTGGATGGGTCGGGTGCACCGCCACCTCGGCCTCACCGTCGGCGTCATCCTGGCCAACGAGACCCCGGAGGTGCGCCGCCCGGCGTACGCCTGCGACATCACCTACGGCACCAACAACGAGTTCGGCTTCGACTACCTGCGCGACAACATGGCCTGGTCGCACGAGGAGCTGGTGCAGCGCGGCCACCACTTCGCGATCGTCGACGAGGTCGACTCGATCCTTATCGACGAGGCCCGCACGCCGCTGATCATCAGTGGACCGGCCGAGCAGAGCGCCCGCTGGTATACCGAGTTCGCCCGGATCGCGCCGCGGCTGGCCCGCGACGTCGACTACGACGTTGAGGAGGGCAAGCGCACCGTCGCCATCACCGAGTCCGGGGTGGAGAAGGTTGAGGACCAGCTCGGCATCGACAACCTCTACGAGGCGGTCAACACCCCGCTGGTGGGTTACCTGAACAACTCGCTCAAGGCCAAGGAGCTCTACCGCAAGGACAAGGACTACATCGTCGTCAACGGTGAGGTGCTGATCGTCGACGAGTTCACCGGCCGGGTGCTGCACGGCCGGCGCTACAACGAGGGCATGCACCAGGCCATCGAGGCCAAAGAAGGCGTGCGCATCAAGGACGAGAACCAGACGCTGGCCACCATCACGCTGCAGAACTACTTCCGGCTCTACGCCAAGCTCGGCGGCATGACCGGTACGGCGATGACCGAGGCCTCGGAGTTCTCCCAGATCTACTCACTCGGCGTCGTACCCATCCCGACCAACCAGCCGATGCAGCGCCGCGACGACAAGGACGTGGTGTTCAAAAGCGAGGAGGCGAAGTTCACCGCCGTCGTCGAGGACATCGCCGAGCGGCACGAGGAAGGCCAGCCCGTCCTGGTCGGCACCACCAGTGTGGCGAAGTCCGAGCTGCTCTCGACGATGCTGCGCCGGCACGGCGTACCGCACGAGGTGCTCAACGCCAAGTTCCACGAGCGCGAGGCGACCATCGTCGCGCAGGCCGGACGCAAGGGCGCGGTCACGGTGGCGACGAACATGGCCGGGCGCGGCACCGACATCATGCTCGGCGGCAACCCTGAGTTCCTGGCCGCCGCCGAGCTGCACCACCGCGGGCTGTCGCCGGTGGAGACGTCGGAGGACTACGAAGCCGCCTGGCCGGATGCGCTGGCCAAGGCAAAGGACGCGGTCGCCACCGAGCATGAGGAGGTGGTGGCTGCCGGCGGCCTCTACGTGCTCGGCACCGAGCGGCACGAGTCCCGGCGGATCGACAACCAGCTGCGCGGTCGCTCCGGTCGCCAGGGCGACCCGGGACTGTCGAAGTTCTATCTGTCCCTCGGCGACGACCTGATGCGGTTGTTCAACGCCGCGGCGGTTGAGTCGATTATGGACCGGTTGAGCATCCCGGACGAGATGCCGATCGAGTCCAAGATTGTGACCCGGGCCATCCGGTCGGCCCAGACCCAGGTCGAGCAGCAGAACTTCGAGATCCGCAAGAACGTGCTCAAGTACGACGAGGTGCTCAACAAGCAGCGCGAAGTCATCTACGCCGAGCGCCGCCGCGTGCTGAATGGCGCGGACCTGCACGAGCAGGTGCGGCACATGATGGACGACGTGGTGGAGGGTTACGCCACCGCCGCCACCGCCGAAGGGTACGCCGAGGACTGGGACTTCGAGCAGCTGTGGACTGCGCTGCGCACCCTGTATCCGGTCGGGGTCTCGATCGAGGAGTTGGAGGAGGCCTCCGGCGGCGGCCGGTCCGGGCTGTCGACAGAGTTTCTGGTCGAGGAGCTGCAGGCCGACGTCCAAGCGGCGTACGACGGGCGCGAGGAGTCGCTGACTCCGGACGTGACCCGCGAGCTGGAGCGTCGGGTGGTGCTTTCGGTGCTCGACCGCAAGTGGCGCGAGCACCTCTACGAGATGGACTACCTGCAGGAGGGCATCGGGCTGCGGGCGATGGGGCAGCGCGACCCGTTGGTGGAGTACCAGCGGGAGGGCTTCACCATGTTCGCGACCATGATGGACGCGATCAAGGAGGAGTCGGTCGGGTTCCTGTTCAACGTCGAGGTTAACATCGAGCCGGTGCCGGCTGAGGCACCCGGCCTGGAGGTGACCGCGGCGGACGCGGCCGCCGATGGCGGTGGGCTGGTGGCCCCGCCACTGGAGCAGGTACGGCCGGCGGAAGATTCGGTGCCGGACGCGGCGACGCTGACCGGGGTCGAGCCCCACGGAGTCGCCGGGGAGTCGGTGCCCTCCCAGGCGCCGGCGGCGTTTACGGCCGAGCCCGGTGGCCAGCCGGCTGCGGCGCGCGGTCAGGTCGGCGTGCTGCCCAAGGGGCTGGCGGCCATACGGCCTCGACAGAACCTGCAGTACACCGCGCCCAGCGTGGACGGCGAGGAGACGGTGACCCGCTCCGCCGGGCCGGGCACTACGAACGAAACCGCCGGCGGCGAACCGGCATCCGGCCAGGTTATCGGGTCGCAGACGGCGCGCAACGCACCGTGTCCGTGCGGATCGGGCCGCAAGTTCAAGCGCTGCCACGGAGCGCCCGGGGCGCGCTAGCTCGACCCGCCCGACCGGCCCGCACGTCGTATCCAGACACGACATCGACCCCAGACTGCGCCGATGTTGAGCCCACGTGCGTATCACCGCGATGGATACGCACATGGGCTCAACATCGGCGTTTGGGGTGGCGTGGGGGTGGCGTTGGGGTGGCGTCGCGGGCGGTGAATCAGCCCGCCTGGGGCGCGGTCTCTCGCGCGGGCGACTCAGCCAACCTGCAGCGCGGTGCACTGCCAACGCCCATCGCGCCCCTCCAACCGCAGCGCGACCGCGCGCATTCGCGACCCGCGGCGCACCACCGCGCACGCCTCGACGACCCCGTCGTCCGGCTCAGTTATGTGCACCGAGCGCACTGCGTCGCCGCGTGGAGCCGGGCCCGCCGCTCGCCCGTCGACGGCGCGTCGAGTGACCTTCGTCGTCAGGTCGGCGTACACGGCGTCGGCGGTGAACCGCCGGACTTGCGCCGGCGGCCGACTGCCGGCCAGCACTTCGAGCAGAGCCTGCAACAGGTGCGCCGTCCACGGCCGGGCCGGCGGCAGCGACCGCGAGGGCGTCCGGCGACGTGGCCGCTCCTCCTCGTCGTCATCGTTGGGTTCCGCCGGTAGCTCGGGACCAATCGCAGCGGGACCCGGGCCGGGACCGGCTCGGTGGGGCGCGGCGACGGGGCCGGTGTGCTCGGACGGGGGGACGCCGGGGTGAACCCGAGGGCCAGCGTCCCCTGCACGGCGATGGTGCCGGCGGGTTCGGGGCTAGCCGGCTTCCCCGGGCCAAACCCACCGGGCAGCTCCGCAAACCAGCTTTCGACCGCCGGCTGGGGCCTTAGCTCATCGTCGTACGGCGGCTCTGTGACGCGTACTGGCAGCCGCCGCAGCACTGGTGCACAAGCAGGCGCGCCGGCGACTCGGGCCGCATGGGTGGGCATGGTCGACATCTCGAAGTCCTCCGGTGCAGACGGGCGGGTGACAGCGGCGAGGTGGTGTGATCGCTGGCGCGATCAGTGCGGGGCGATGAGGCGCTGCCCGGGCAGCAGCAGGTTCGGATCACGTCCGATCACGGCGCGGTTGGCGGCGTACCAGCGGGGCCACTCGGTTGCGATGCCGGCGTTGGTCGCGCCTGGACCGAGGTGCCGCGCGGCGATCGCCCACAGGGAGTCCCCGCGTTGGACCACCACCTGGGTCGTCGTCTCCCCAGGCGTAGCCGCCGATGGTTGGCGAGCCCCTTCGACCCCGAGCACCGCGGCTGATGGCGGCGAGGCGGGCGGGGAGGCGGGCGGGAACGGGGGCGGGAACGGGGGCGACGGCAACGACGACGGCAACGGGGACGGGGATGCCATCGGTGCGGTCGAGGACCTTGCCGCCGGGTCAGCGGTCGGCGTTGGCGATGTTGGGGTCGCCGGCTCCTCCGACCGGTCCGCCGGCCAGTCGAAGCCGACGGTGACACGGCCCACCACGGCAATCGCAGTGCCGGCCGGGTCCGCTGCCGCGATTGGTGATGCTGCGGCCGGCAGCGGTGTGGCCGCGCACGCCGGCACCACACCCACTCCGGCGACCGCACCGGAGGCCAGCGTCACCCCGAGCGCTGCCTCGACCAGCCGGCGGACTGCGAGCGGAGCAACCGTGGCGACCAACCGGCCGGCTAGCTGGCCAGGAAGTCCCCGCAGCTGAGCCACGAGCATCAGCCCAGTCACGACGGTCAGCCAGGCGATCAGCAGCCAGGCGGCCATCGCGGCAACCGCCGGCACGACGACCTCCGGTCCGGCGGTCGGCCGCCAGGTATCGGCCGACCGCAGGGTGGCGACGGTCGCGATGGGTGACGCCCCGGCCAGGCAGAGCACCATCGCCGGGCCCCCCATTGCGGCCACGACGGTCGCCGGCAGTGCCACGCGCCCTGTCTTCATTTCGGCCTTTCAGCTTCGTTTGCCCCTGTTTGCATCAGTTCGACTCTGTCCGCTTTCATACTCCTCTGGTGTCGTGTCGTCAACGCGTCGCCGGGCCAGCCGAGATCCCCTGGCTGCTTATGATCATCCGTCGCCGCCGACCGGAATGGGACAGTGACCGCCATGCGCTGGGAACGGCTGTTCGCCGACCTCGAGGCCGAGTACGACGCCGCGGCGGCCGAGGAGCTAGCGGCCGAGGTGGCTGACCGCACCCGCCGGGAGGTTGCCGCACTGCGGCTCGTAGACCGAGCGCGTCCCGCAGTGGGCGGTGTTCTAACGGTGCGCCTGACTGCGGGCGAACTGCTGACCGGCCGGCTGGTCGACGTCGGTCCGGACTGGCTCCTGTTGGCGGAGGAGGGCGGACGCCAGGCGCTGGTGGCGATGCCGGCGGTGCTCGCCATCGGCGGCTTGAGTCGGATGTCCGCCTCGCCCGGTAGCGAAGGGACCGTCGGCGCTCGGCTCGACCTGCGGTACGCGCTGCGCGCCCTGGCGCGCGATCGCAGTGCGGTCAACACCATGCTGCTCGACGGTTCCGTCGTCTCCGGCACGGTAGACCGCGTCGGTGCCGACTACCTCGAGGTGGCCGAGCACCCCGTGGGTGAGTTTCGCCGCCACGACGCAGTCATCGGCGTACGCACAGTCCCCATTGGGGGACTCGCGGTCGTCCGCTCGGGCTGAGGGGCAAGGCCGCCGCTACCTGACCGTCGGCGGTGCACCACGGTCGCTCAGTCCGCCGGCGGGAGCTCACCGTCGCGCGCCAAGGGATGGCCGTCGACAAACTCCCTGGTCTGCTGGTAGCAGCGCTGGATATAGGCCTCGAGTTGGTCGTGCTCCACCCGCCACTGTCCGCGGCCCCCGATCTTTATGGCCGGCAGCTCGCCGGATCGCACGAGCGCATAGGTTTGGGAGGCGGAGATATTCAAGATCTCCGCGACGTCGGCGAGCTGGAGAAACCGCGCGGCCACGCGGAACCTCCTTCGGATGCGGTGGCGGGTCAGTCTGACATCGGTTAGCACCCTGTCGAATGAGTTGTCCACACCCGACGCCCCACCGCGGCGGCGACTGCGTGCCTGTGGATAGGTTCTCTGCCGACGCACGCGGTTGGCAACGATGACCCCTTGCGGTCCGTGTCGGGGCACGGGTCCGCGTCCGACGACCGTCTCTGCGACGACTGTGTCTGCAGCGGAAGGAACCCCGACGTGTCCGCCCCGCCGTCCCCGCCGGCTCGTCGACTGCGTGCGCCGCGATGGCTGGACGGCCGGTTGGTTGCCGGCATCGTGCTCGTTCTGGTGTCCGTTGTGGTGGGCGCCCGGCTCGTGGCCGCGGCCGGCGCTACGACCCGGGTCTACGCCGCCGCCACCGACCTCGCCCTCGGTAGTCAGCTGACCGCTGCCGACGTCACGACTGTGCGATCCCGACTGTTCGACAGCGGCCACAGCTACGTCGACGCCGCCGGTCCCTCGCCGGTTGGCCGGGTGCTGGTGCGGCCAGTCAGCCGCGGGGAGCTGCTGCCGGTGCGCGCGGTGGCCGACGAGCGAGCGCTGCCGCCCACCCGGCTCGTCACCGTGCCGCTGTCTCGGCTGCACGTGCCGCCGGAGGTGGACCACGGCGCCCTGGTTGACGTCTTCGCGACGTACGGCGAGAACAGCCAGCCCACGAGGACTGTCGCGTTGCTGCGGCGGGTCGTCGTCGAGCGAACAGTCCGGCCGGGCACGGGTGCGCTGGCGGCCACCGCGGCCGATACGGCGCTGGTGCTGCGCGTTCCGCCCGAGCAGGCCGCCACTCTGGTCGCTGCCGTACAGACGGCCAAGATCGACGTTGCCCTGGTGGTGGCCGACGCACCGGGGAGCGAGGTGGGCAGCGAGCCGGTGCTCACTCCCGGCGCGACCGGCGGCGGCTCCGGGGCCGTGGGTTCCGGTGTTCCAACGGCCGGAGTCAGTGCCTCCGGCTCGCCGCAACCCAGCCGGTCCGCGGGCTCCACGCTACTGCCGAGCCGGACGCCGTGAGGGTCCCGGTCCTCACCGCCGTCACTGACGCGGTATGGGAGGCAGACCTGGTTGCGGCGCTGGAGCGGCGCGACCTGGGGGTCGCTGTCGTACGCCGGTGTGTCGACCTGGCCGACCTGCTGGCCACTGCGGCGGCGGGCACCGCCCGAGCGGTGTTGCTCTCCGCCGACCTGCGCCGGCTCGACCGGGACGCGCTCACCCGGCTGGCCGTGGGTGGCGTCGCCGTGGTCGGCCTGGTCGCGCCCGGCGACGAGGATGCCGAGCGGCGGTTGCGCCAGCTCGGCGTCCTGCACGTGTTGCCTGCCGATGCTGGTGCGCAGAGCATCTCGGCCGCCGTGGTCGAAGCGGTCACGGCCACGCTGAGCGATCCGCGACCCCGAGCTGGGGCGCCGGCCGACCCGAGGCTGGCGATGCCCGACCGACCGGACGAACCCGCCGACCCGGCCACGTCCGGACCGCTCGAACCAGCCATGCCGCTCGGGCGGTTGATCGCCGTCTGGGGGCCGACCGGTGCGCCCGGCCGGACTACTGTCGCGGTCGGCCTAGCCACCGAGCTGGCGGCCGCGGGCACCGAGGTGCTGCTCGTCGACGCCGACGTCTACGGGGGCGTCATCGCTGCCGTGCTGGGCTTGTTGGACGAGGCACCGGGCCTGGCCGCGGCCGCCCGCATGGCCAATACCGGCACCCTCGACCTGCCGGCCTTGGCCGGACTTGCCCGGGAGGTGTCGCCTCGCCTGCGCGTCCTGACCGGGCTGCCCCGAGCCCACCGGTGGCCGGAGCTGCGCCCCGCCGCGGTGGAGACGGTGCTCGATGTCGCCCGCCGATTGGCGCCGTTGATCGTTGTGGACTGCGGCTTCTGCCTGGAGCAGGATGAGGAGCTCGCCTACGACACCACCGCGCCCCGGCGTAACGGGGCGACCCTCGCGGTGCTGCAAGCCGCCGACACCGTTCTCGCCGTGGGCGGCGCCGACCCCATCTCCCTGCACCGGTTGTTGCGCGGACTGTCCGAGCTCCGCGAGACCGTGCCGGACGTCGTACCGCTGGTGGTGGTCAACCGGCTGCGTCGAGTCGTGGTTGCCGGCGATGCCCAGCGCGAGATTCGAGCGGCGCTGGAGCGCTACGCCGGCGTCCCGGACGCCGCGTTCCTGCCGCAGGACCAGAGCGCGCTGGACGCCGCCGTGGCGACCGGGCGCACTCTGGCCGAAGCGGCGCCGGACTCCCCGCTGCGGGCGGCGCTGATCGAGCTGGCCGGCATGGTCTCTGGCCGGCCGCAGTCGTCGCCGTCCCCGTCGCGCGGGTGGCGACGCCGGCTGCGGACCTAGCAACCCGGCCGCATCGCCACGTCCTTCTATAAGATCCGATGCGTGACCGAAGCGCTATCGACCGGTTCGGCGACACACCAGCTCCCGGATCGGTCGGCTCCGTCGGCGCCCGAGTTGCTCGCGCTGATTGTGGACTGGGGTGGCGTGCTGACCTCTCCACTGCCCACGGCCATGGCGGCGTGGTGCGCGGCGGACGACATTGAGTACGCCGATTTCGCCCGGGTCGTGCGCGACCTGCGGGGTGCCGAGGGGGCGGCGGCGGCGGCGACCAACCCGGTGCACGCGTTGGAGCGGGGCGAGATGGAGGTGCCGCACTTCGAGGACCGGCTGGCCGAACGCCTGCGGACGTGCGGCGGGGAGCCGGTGCCCGGGGCCGGCCTGCTGACCCGGATGTTCGCCGCCTTTGAGCGAGACCCCGGGATGGCCGGCGTCGTCCGCCGGGCCCGGTCATCCGGACTGCGGACTGCCTTGCTGTCCAACAGCTGGGGTCTGGACTATCCGCGGGATGACTGGGTCGAGCTCTTCGACGCGGTCGTAATATCCGGCGAGGTTGGCATGCGCAAGCCCGATCAGGACATCTACTACTATGCGGCCGCGCAGCTCGGGGTTGCGCCGGCCAGCTGCGTGATGGTCGACGACCTGGCGCCCAACGTTCGGGGCGCCGCCGCCGCCGGCATGGTCGGTGTGCACCACGTGGCCATGAAGCAGACCGTGGCCGAGCTTGAGAGTCTGTTCGGTCGCCGGCTGACCGACTGACCGGTCGGGGCATGTCCCTAGTGGTCCCGGCGCTACTGCCGGGTAGGGACTCGGTAACTGCTTTGACGTGGGCCGGACTCAGATGCCGGCCGGAAGGGGGACCGCACCATGTCCCACCCACTCGACCGGTCCAGCCGACGCAAAGCCCCCATCCCACCCGACCGACTTGACCGCTCCACAGCCAACCCGCGGGTGACTCCGTTGGCGAGCGGCCCCCGCCGTGGGCTGGTGCTGGGCGCTGGCGGTGTGCTCGGCTTCGCCTGGGCGGTTGGCGCGCTGCACGCCCTGCAGCAGGCCGAGGGCTGGGATGCCCGCCAGGCCGACAACCTGATCGGTACGTCGGCCGGCTCCGTCACGACGGCCATGCTGGGGTGTGGCATCGGCGTCGAGACGATGCTCAATCATCAGCGCGGGATCATCGTCGAGGGCGACCCGCGGATCGAGTTCGACTACGACGCCGACAGCGGGGGCGCGCTGCCGCCGCGGCCGCGCATGCTGCCCGGCTCGCCATCGTTGATGGTGCGCTCCGCCCTACGCCCGGGCCGGGCGTCGCCGATGGCGGCGTTGGCCTCGATCATGCCGCGCGGCCGGGGGACCATTGCTCCGGTCGGGCGAATGATTGACGCGATCGTGCCGCACGGCGCCTGGGCGGCGCACCCCGGGACCTGGATCGTCGCCATGGACTACGAGACCGGCCGACGGGTGCCGTTCGGTCGGCGCGGGTCGCCGCCGGCAGCCCTGGCCGATGCGGTGATGGCCTCCTGCGCCATCCCGGGCTGGTACGCGCCGATAGTGATCAACCGTCGTCGTTACGTCGACGGTGGCACCCGGTCGGCGACCTCGCTCGACCTTCTCGCCCCGCTGCGGCTGGACCGGGTCGTCGTCATCGCCCCGATGGCGTCGTTCAGCTACGACCAGCCGACCACCGTCTCCGCGCGCTTCGAGCGTGGCATCCGCCGGGCGGTGACCCGCCGGCTGATGCGAGAGGCGGGGAAGGTTCGCCAGGCGGGGACTGAGGTGCTCATGCTGGCGCCGGGCGCGGAGGACCTAGCGGTCATTGGGGCAAACTTGATGGACAACAGCCGCCGCGAGCTCGTGCTGCAAACATCGCTGCGCACCAGCGCGGCGGCATTGGCGCACCAGCACGGCCGGCCGGTCACCCTGGCCGACGTCAGCTGAACCGGTTGCGCGTCTACCTGCCGGCGACCCCGCGGTCGCGGCGGGCTGGGGTGCCAGTGGCGTGTCTCGCATTTGGCTAGTGCTTCTCTTGGTATCCTGCATGGGCGACTCGAGCTCGGGCCGCCCGCCGGACCGGCTCGACCCGGGACCGGGCGCTGCTGACCCTGACTTGGGGGAGTAGCCATAGCGGGGCGTTGATTCCGCACGCCAGTCGCGCTACAACGGCCCACGCTCAGTCGATCATGACCGTCGAGGTCACGATCACTTGTGCCTCAAACGTTCGATTGCGGACACGTCCTTCCGCTCGCGAGGGCTTGGGCTGGTCGAGAAAGCGGCCGGAAGCGGCCGGCCGCTCGGATGGGCTATTGGGGGACTTCTCCCCGATGTCGATGATCCTCTGATGGCGGCGATGAGGTTGGGGACGCGGGCTGGCGTCGTGGCTACCGCCAGCGGCGCTGCTGTCGCGCCCCTGTGGGCGCTTCCGCCGCAGCCGGCTACCGCGATCGCTGTACTGATGCGTGCGGCTGCGCTGGGGCTGGCGCTCGGTGTCATGATTCGGTCGGCGCGATCCGGTGACGCCGCGATGCGGCGGCCCCGCTGGTTTGTCGCCGCAGCGCTCGGCGCCAGCGCTCTCGGGGCGGTTCTCAGCGTCGGGTACGTCGCCGTGGCCGGGTCCATCCCGAGTCCCTCGGTCGTCGACGTGATCACGCTGGCGTGGGGCCCGCTGGCCGCGTACGGCGTCTGGCTGGTGCCCATCAGAGCGGGCTCCGTCGGGGGGACGGCCCGTATGCTCGCGGACGGGGCCGTGGCAGCCACCTCGCTATTCTTCGCCAGCTGGTTGGCCGTGCTCCAGCCGCTCGCTGCCACCGGGCGCTGGAGCCCTCTCGGCCAGGCCGTGCAGCTTGCGTACCCGGTTCTCGACGTGTTCGTCGCGGCCATGGTGCTCTCGCTCCTGCCGCGTGCCCGCGCCGACCTGCGGCAGTTCCTCAACTGCGTCGCCGCCGGCCTGCTGCTGATCACGCTGAGCGACTCGGGCGCCGCGGTCCTGCTGGCGCAGCGCGGCGTCTCCCGACTCGGGTGGACCGACGTGACGCTGCAGGCGGGGATGGGACTGTTGGCGTTCGCCGGCCTGGTCCGCGCCAGGCCAGTGTTGCGGGAGCGGTCGATCGCCTCGGCCATGGACCGGAACCTGCCCTACGCGCCGGTGGCCGTCGGCATCGGGGTGGGCATCTGGCACGTGGCCTTCGTCGCTCCCCTCGACCTGACCGAAGCGCTGCTGTGTGCGCTGATGATCGCCTCGATCGTCGCCCGCCAGATCGTATTCAGCCGCGAGCTGGGCGTCACCGCCCAGGCCCACCACCATGCCGCGGTCCACGACGCACTGACCGGGCTGGCCAACCGCAAGGCGTTCTTCGCCCGCCTCACCGAGCACGTGTCGACTCCCGCCGCAGGTGAGGCGGCCGTGCTGCTGTTCGACCTCGACGGGTTCAAGGAGGTCAACGACACCCTCGGTCACGAAGCGGGTGACCAGGTCCTGATCGACTACGCAGCCACGCTGCGTCGGGCGGCGCCGCAGGATCTGGTCGCCCGCCTGGGGGGTGACGAGTTCGCGATCCTGGTCGTCGGTGACGACGCGGAGATATCTGCAGTCGGGCTGGCGGGCAGCGTCGCGGCGCCGTATCCGGCAACCACGCCGACGGGCCTGCCCGCCATCGCCGCCAGCATCGGGATCGCGGTGCTCCGACCTGGGGACGCGCCGGAGGACCTGCTCCGGCGGGCGGACCTGGCGATGTACTCGGCGAAGCGTGCGCCGGCGTCCCGGCTCGCGGTGTTCTCCGAGGAGATGGCGGCGGAGGCCGATCGTCGGCACCTGCTGGTGGCCGCGCTCGCCGGCGCCACCGCGCGCGGTGAGATGCGGCTGGTCTACCAGCCGCTCTACCGGCTGGGCGACGGTGAGCTGGCCGGCGCCGAGGCGCTGCTGCGCTGGACTCATCCACTGCTGGGCGTGGTGCCGCCGGATGAGTTCATCCCGCTCGCCGAGGACAGCGGCGCCATCAGCCAGATCGGCCGGTGGGTTCTCGAGCAGTCGGTCGCGCAGATGGCGCGCTGGCAGCAGCAAGGGCCGCTACCTGCCGCAGCTGTTCGTCAACGTCGCGGCCGCCCAGTTCACCGACGACCTCCCGGTGGCGGTGGCCCGCGTGCTGGCCAGCCACGGACTTACGCCAGCGCGATTGACCTTGGAGATCACCGAGAGCCAGCTCCCGGTCCTGGGGGCCAACCGGCCGATGCAGCACCTGCGCGAGTCCGGCGTACAGATCGCGCTCGACGACTTTGGCACCGGCTACTCCAGCCTGGCCCAGCTCGCCCGCATACCGGTGGACATCCTCAAGATCGATCGGGACTTCATCCGCAACCTCGGCGAGTCCGCTGGGCGCCCGGTCATGGACGCCGTCATCAGCCTGTCGAAGGCGCTCGGGCTCACAACGGTGGCCGAGGGCATCGAGGACCTGGGTCAGGCAGCCGAGGCCAGCAACGCCGGCATCGACATCGGGCAGGGATACCTCTTCAGCCGCCCGCTGACGGTCGATGACTTCGCGCTGCGCCTGCCGCCCCTGAGCGCGTCCCCGCCGCAGCCAGTCTCGGCGAGCCCCGACCCGATTACCCACCCGATTACCGACTCGGACCAAGCAGCCCCCCGACGAGAGGACGACGGCCCGTGGGAGGCGCCGTCTGCGCGGGCGCCGCAACCATCGGCACGGCGGCGCTCCAGGCCTACTCACCGCAACAGACGGCTGGAGCCGCCCGACTAGGCCGCGGCCCAGGCGAACCGGTTGCAGGCGCGCCGCAGGCCCAACAGAGCGGAGTTTTCCGTGAGACCGGCGCATCGCCGCGTGCAAATCCTGACAGCACCGTTTCTGCCACACGCTCCGCCCTGCAGCGGAATCTCGACCCCAGACGGCTTTCGGACGTAGCTCAACTGGCGTGCGATGTCAGCGTGTCACCGCTGGCCGACGTTGGCGTCTTCGTGACGGCCCCGGGGTCGTGGGTGATCTGCTCGGTGCGCCCGCGGGTCCACCGCGGAGCAGCACGCGGACCTGCACGGGGGACGGGGGGGGACGGGCGCGCTTGGCCTATCCCGCCCGGACGTCTACCCG
>JGI20177J14857_1000094_pt1 | contig 25208 bp, 28 predicted proteins | sample NGESurdeep072012_6_FD_14857 | JGI IMG/M metagenome (IMG submission 14857) | reverse complement strand
TCGGGCATGAGGCTAGGACATTGCGAACCAGGCGAGCGGAGCGTCGCCGGATAGCTGTGCGGGCCGGGCGCGGCTTGCCGCGAGACCTAGGGTGATCCGCGCCATCTGTAAATCGACCATAAATGCGGACGAGCCCCTATGTTGCAGGAAACGCTGCAGCATTTGTTGCAGCATTTGCTGCAAAAAAGTGCAGTAACACCTTGTTAGTCATGCACTTTTTGCATGGATGGGTCCCGCCCCGCGGAATTAGGTCGTCTTTTTGCTGCATTGCACCATATAGGTTGGAACAGACGATTCGCTGAGTCTCAGCGGACGCCGACGCGGAGACCCGAAATGCAAGAGCCTTTGCCCGACGGCGGAACCATCCGCAAATTGTGGATCGGCGAGACCGACGTCTATCGCGACCACCTGCTCCGCCTCGACCGCGAAAGCCGCCACCGGCGCTTTTCCGGCGCGCTGGCGGACGAGGTGATCGCCCGCCATGCGGCGACCGCCAACGGGCTCGGCGTCGTGGTGCACGGATTCTTCGTCGACGGCGTGCTGCGCGGCGCCGCCGAGCTGCGGCAGAATGGATCGCTGTTCTCGCATGTGGCGGAAGCCGCCTTCAGCATCGAGCAGCCGTGGCAGAGCCACGGTGTGGGCACCGGACTGCTCGAGCGCACGCTGCTCTCTGCGCGCAATCGTGGCATCAAGTCGCTGCGCATGGACTGCCTGGCCGACAATCAGCGCATGCAGCAGCTCGCCCGTAAGTTCGACGCCGAGTTTTCGTTCGATTTCGGCAGCGTGACCGGCGAAGTCGATCCGCCGCGTTCGACGCTGCTCTCGCTATCGCGCGAGGCCATCGCCGACAACCATACGGCCTGCCTCCGCGATTTTCGAAGTGCAGTCCCGCCTGTTGCGGCCGGCGTGATGTTTCCCCGGTCAATTTAACTGAGCGGATAGCTCGCCTCGACCACGTAGGGGCCGCCGCCGACCGAGGCGCGCGACGAAAACAGCACGAAGCGCGAGACGCGGAACGCGGCGGTGCGGAAATAACCGCGCGCCGAAAGATACTCGGCGACCGCGTGGCTCGAGGAATCGCGCAAGCGCGCCAGCGTCACGTGCGGCGTGTATTTACGCCCCTCCGGCTCCAATCCGATGCGTTGCATCAGCCGTTCCTGCTCGGCCTGCACGTCGAGCAAGGCTTGCGCCTGCGCGACCGATGCGACCACCGCGCGCGGCTTGCGGCCGCCGAACGACATCAGACCCTCCAGGTAAAGGTCGAAAGCGTCGCGCTTGACGCGGCCGAGCATCAAGGCGACCTCCTGGGCGATCATGTCGTCCACGTCGCCGATGAAGCGCAACGTCAGATGATAGTTCTCCGGTGTGATCCAGCGCGCACCCGGCAGTCCGCCGCGCAGCATCGACAGCGACTGTCCAACGTCGGCGGGAATTTCAACACCGGTGAAGAGACGCGGCATAGCAGTCCGACCCATTCAGGCCGGTACCTGGCCTGACATTTTTTAGTTTGCGCGTGATCTTGTCCGAAAACCGGTTCCCACTTTTCGGGATCACGCGCGTATTACAACCCACGCGCCGCACGCGCACGCGCGACCAACTCCTCGACCCGCGGCAGGATACGCGCCACGATCACGTCGACGCCGGCGGCGTTCGGGTGCAGGCCATCGCCCTGGTTCAGCTTGGGATCGGTGGCCACCCCGTCGAGGAAGAATGGATAAAAGACGAGCCGATGAGTCGAGGCAAGCGCCGGATAAATGGCATCGAAGGAGCGCACATAATCGGGCCCCATGTTGCGCGGCGCCCGCATGCCGGCGAGCAGCACGGCAATGTGACGGTCGCCGAGTTTGTTCAGGATGCTGTCGAGCGCGGTCTTGGTCAGCTTCGGGTCGAGCCCACGCAAAGTATCGTTGGCGCCGAGCTCGACGATCACTGCCTCGGTACCTTCCGGTACCGACCAATCCAGCCGGCCGAGCCCACCGGAAGCGGTATCGCCCGACACCCCGGCATTGGCGATACTGGCGGCGATGCCCTTGGCTTTGAGCGCCTGCGCCAGTCTGGCCGGGAAAGCGGCGTCCATTGGCAGCCCGAAGCCGGCGCTGAGCGAGTCGCCTAGCACGACAATCTTCACCGGCTGATCGGCGGCATGCCCACCAAGAGGCGCCAGCCCACAAACAAACGTGACCATGACCATCGCCGCAAGGCGCTGGACCCGGACGGCCTTTGTCCCATATGAGCGGGGGCGTGAATGGAAAGGCCACATGACGAATAACTCCCAGGCGGGGCCGGCCATTGCGCAACCTGCAATCAAACTTGCCGGTGTCAATCTCTCGCTCGGGCAGGGGGCGGCCCGCGTTCATATTCTCAAAGACATCGACTTGAATATAGGCAGCGGCGAGGCAATCGGCCTGGTCGGGCCGTCCGGCTCGGGCAAATCCACGCTGCTGATGGTGATGGCCGGGCTGGAGCGGGCCGATATCGGGTCGGTCACGATCGCCGGTGAGGACTTGAACGCGCTCGACGAGGATGCGCTGGCGCGCTTTCGCGGGCGTCATGTCGGCATCGTGTTCCAGTCGTTCCACCTGATCCCGACCATGACCGCGCTGGAAAACGTGGCGGTACCGCTGGAACTGGCCGGCATCGCCGACGCCCAAGAGCGCGCGCACAACGAACTCATCGGCGTAGGTTTAGGCGAGCGGCTGCACCATTATCCGGCCGAGCTTTCCGGCGGCGAGCAGCAGCGCGTGGCGGTGGCGCGCGCGTTGGCGCCCAATCCGGCCATCGTGGTAGCCGACGAGCCGACCGGAAACCTCGACGAGGATACCGGTAAGCAGATCATCGATCTCCTGTTCGCGGGCCNCGCCAAGCGCGGCTCCACGCTGGTGCTGGTCACGCACGATTCTGCGCTCGCCTCGCGTTGCGGGCGGATCGTGCGGCTGCGCTCCGGCCGCATCGACGGCGTGAGCGCGCCATGAGTGTCGCCGCCGCATCGCCTCACAGCGGCCACTGGCTACCGCTGCGCTTTGCGCTGCGCGAAATGCGCGGCAGCTTGCGTGGTTTCTACGTCTTCATCGCTTGCATCGCGCTCGGCTGCATGGCGATCGCCGGCGTTGGCTCGCTGGCCGCCAGCCTGGCTGATGGCCTGGCGCGCCAAGGCCAGGTCATCCTCGGCGGCGATCTGTCGTTCACGCTTATCCAGCGCGAGACTACGCCGGGCGAACGGGCGTTCCTCGACAATCACGGCAAGGTTTCGAGCGCCGCGACCATGCGCGCCATGGCGCGAACCGCCGACGGCAAGGCCACGCTGGTAGAAATGAAAGCGGTGGACGGCGCCTATCCGCTGTTCGGTGAGGCCGTGCTCGATCCGCCCAGCGCGCTCAGCATCTCGCTGGCGCAGCGCGACGGCGCATTCGGCGCCGCGGCCGATCCGATCCTGCTGACGCGGCTCGCCATCAAGCCAGGCGCGCGGCTCACCATCGGCAACGCCAGTTTCGAAATCCGCGCAACCCTGAAGAACGAACCAGACAAACTTGCCGGCGGCATCGGCTTCGGGCCGCGATTGCTGGTCAGCCAGGACGCATTGCGCGCCACCGGTCTGTTGCAGCCCGGCAGTCTCGTGCGCTGGCACTATCGCTTGCGCTTGCCGGCCAACGACACCAGCGACGCCGCCGCCAAGGCATTGACGGCGCTGGCGCGCGCACAATTTCTCGAAGCCGGCTGGGATATCCGCAACCGCAGCAATGCCTCGCCACAGCTCGAGCGCAATGTCGAACGCTTTACGCAATTTCTCACCATCGTAGGGCTGACCGCGCTGCTGGTCGGCGGCGTCGGCGTTGGCAATGCGGTGAAAAGCCATCTCGACCGCCGGCGCGAGATCATCGCCACCATGAAAGCGCTCGGCGCCAGCGGAAGGCGCGTGTTCGCGATTTACCTCACGCAGGTGCTGTTGCTGGCGGCGGTCGGTGGCGGCATCGGCATGGTACTGGGCGCGATCCTGCCATTCCTGATGTCGTGGACCTTCGGCGCGATCATTCCGCTGCCGATCGACCCGGCGCTGCATCCGGCCGAGCTCACGCTGGCGCTGGTTTATGGGCTGATGACGGCGCTCGCTTTTGCGCTCTGGCCGCTCGGCCGCGCCCATGACGTGCCAGTCGGCGCCTTGTTCCGCGACGTGGTGGCGCCGCAGCCGCGATTGCCCCGAAAAATCTATATCGCACTCACCGCCGCCGCTGTGATGGCGCTGGCCGCGCTCGCCGTTCTGCTGGCTTACGACCGGCGCGTCGCCATCATCTATGTCGGCGTCGCCGCCGGCATTTTCGTCACTTTGCGGCTGATCGCTGGCCTGCTGATGCTCGCAGCCCGCCACGCGCCGCGCGCGCGCTCGACCGTGCTGCGCATGGCCATCGCCAATATCCACCGGCCGGGCGCGCTGACGCCCACCATCGTGCTCTCGCTGGGCTTAGGGATCGCGCTGTTGGTCACGGTGATCGAGATCGACGGCAACTTGCAGCGACAATTTGCGGCCGAGNTGCCGGCCAGGGCGCCGTCGTTCTATTTCCTCGACATTCCGGCCGACCAGGCCGNNCGCTTCGACGCCTTNGTGCGCGCGCAGGCNCCGGNNGCNAANCTCGAGGAAGTGCCGATGCTGCGCGGCCGCATCGTCTCCGCCAACGGNATNCCGGCCGAGAATNTCAAGCCGAAAGAGGGCGCCGCCTGGGTGCTGCAAAGCGACCGCGGCATCACCTATNCGGGCGANATCCCCGTCCGGCTCGCGGCTGGTCGAAGGGAAATGGTGGGGAGCGGATTACGACGGCCCGCCGCTGCTCTCGTTCGAGAAGAAGATCGCCGACGGCCTCGGCCTCAAGCTCGGCGACCCCGTCACCGTCAACGTGCTCGGCCGCAACATCACCACCCGCATCGCCAACATGCGCACCGTCGACTGGGAGAGCCTCGGCATCAATTTCGTGATGGTTTTTTCGCCGCACGCCTTCGACGGCGCGCCGCACAGCCATCTCGCCACCCTCACCTACCCCGATGGCGGCACGCCGGCGCAGGAAGGCGCCATCGTGCGCGCGGTCGCCGATAGCTTTCCCATGGTCACCGCCGTGCGGGTGAAGGATGCGCTGGAAGCGATCGGCGCCATCGTCGCCAACCTGGTGCTGGCGATTCGCGGCGCCAGCGCGCTCACTTTGCTGGTTGCGGCCCTGGTGCTGGGCGGCGCGCTCGCCGCAGGCCACCGCCACCGGGTCTATGACGCGGTGATCCTCAAGACGCTCGGCGCCACCCGCCTCCGGCTGCTTGCCGGCTATACCATCGAGTACCTACTGCTCGGGACCGCCACCGCGCTGTTTGGCATGCTGAGCGGGTCGCTCGCCGGCTGGCTGATCGTGGCCGACCTGATGCACCTCCGGTTCGCCTGGCTGCCGTTACCCGCCCTGACGGCGGCGCTGGCCGCGGTTGTCGTCACGGTAGCGCTGGGGCTAATCGGCACCTACAGCGCGTTGGGCCAGAAACCGGCCCCGGTATTGAGGAATCTATAGTTTTCGCGACATTCCGCCGCGTGGCAGACCCCCCTCTGCCGGCCGGGTCTTTTCGCCTATACTGCCTCCACAGGATTGTTAACGATCTGCAATGATGCCAGGTCATGATCGAGCCATATCTGGCGTACAGGCTTGGCCCACACTAGATTCAGTCCACGAACGCGGCGGCTGCCGCCGCCGCGCCTGAGGTGACCGGCGACAAGCCGGGACAAAGAGAGGGAACTTCGATGTCGGACTTCGACCGTAACGTAGCTGCCCGCGGCATCGGCGCCGCGCGTGCGACCGTGATCGATGCAGGCCTGCGCGCCTACATGATCCGCATCTACAATTACATGGCTGCCGGCGTCGCTCTGACCGGCGTCGTCTCCTGGGTGACTTTCAACGCAGCGGTCGTCACCGATGCGGCCGGCCGCATCACCTCGCTGACACCGTTCGGCCAGACGATCTTCGGCGGCCCGCTGACGATCGTGCTGTTCCTCGGCACGCTCGGCATCGTGTTCTTCCTGAGCTTCCGCATCAACAAGCTGCAGGCGAGCACGGCGCTCATCCTGTTCATGCTCTATGCCGGCCTGCTCGGACTGATGCTGTCGACGGTGTTCCTGCAATATACCGGCGCCTCGATCACCCGCACATTCTTCATCTCGGCGGCCTCGTTCGGCGCGCTGAGCCTGTACGGCTACAGCACGCAGCGCGATCTTTCGCCGATCGGGTCGTTCCTGGTGATGGGCCTGTTCGGGCTCATCCTGGCGATGATCGTCAACATGTTCCTGAAGAGCACGGGGCTCGACTTCGCCATCTCGGCGATCGGCGTGCTGATCTTCGCCGGGCTCACCGCCTGGGACACCCAGAAGATCAAGGAGATGTACAGCGCGAACGACGACGGCACCGTCTCCGGCCGCAAGGCAGTGATGGGCGCGCTGACGCTCTATCTCGACTTCATCAACCTGTTCCTGTTCCTGCTGCGCTTCATGGGCGACCGCCGCTAACGAAAGCGCAACGATGAATACAGCGCCCCGGCCTAATGCCGGGGCGTTTTGTTTTTGTTAGGCTCCGCCGCGCATGACCGTCGCGATTCGACCCGCCAAAACCTCCGATATTCCGGCCATCACCCGCATCTATGCGCATGCCGTCGAACACGGCACGGCGTCGTTCGAGCTCACGCCGCCGGATCAGGCCGAAATCACGCGGCGCATGAACGACCTCACCGGCAAGGGCTATCCGTATCTCGCGGGCGAGATCGAAGGCGTGCTCGCCGGCTATGCCTATGCCGGAGCTTATCGCGCGCGGCCGGCCTATCGATTGACGGTCGAGGATTCGGTTTATATCGCGCCCGATAGGCATCGCCGCGGCATCGGCCGCGCCTTGCTCGCCGCGCTGATCGAAGCCGCCGCGGCGCGCGGCTTCCGGCAGATGATCGCGGTGATCGGCGACTCGCCCAGGCAGGCGGCCTCGATCGGCCTGCACGAGGCCTTGGGCTTCCACCATGTCGGAATTCTGCAAGATGTCGGATTCAAGCACGGCCGCTGGCTCGACAGCGTGCTGATGCAACGCGAACTTGGGACCGGCGCGAAGACGGCGCCTTAGCGTTTGCGCATAATCTTTTCCGAAAATCGGTTTCCATGCCCGATCAAGTCGAGGACATGCTTTTCAGGATCATGCGTTAATTCACCACCAGTGACAGCGACACGTCGATCGAGCGCAGCACGCGGTCGAGCTCGTGGCCGCGGCGCACGATCAGGCCGGTCGCCGAGATCACGCTATAGGTGCCTTGGCGGCGCGCCAGCTTGGGACTTTTTTCGATGCGGTAGAGCGGGACTTCCGATGCGCGGCGAAACACCGAGAACACCGCGCGGTCTTTCAGGAAGTCGATGGCGTAATCGCGCCATTCGCCGGCGGCGACCTTGCGGCCGTAGAGATCGAGGATGCGCTTGAGCTCGCGGCGGCTAAAGGTGACTTGATTCACGGGGGCGGGGCTACTGCGCGCCGGGGATCCGCCCCCGAGGGACTGGCTGGGATCGATTTCGCCGGAACCGAACGTCATGCGGCGCCTCCTTTTGTTGGCCCAATGATCGCGCCGGGCAGCGACCACGGCAAGAGCCTCATTTTGGCAACAAGTGCCGTGGAAACGGGCAAAACCGCCGCCAGCCGATCACGAACTCGTTAAAAGCCCCCACAATAACGCCCTATTTTCGTCAATCGTCGGTCACGCTGGGTTGGGATAAAGCGAGCGTTGCCTCAAAGGCCCGGTCCGGTTCGAGCTCCGGATTCCTCAGCCCCCCAGCCCCCCGGGGCTCTGCCGACCGGGCCAAGTTGAGTTTCGCGTACGGTTCAATCCCCTAAGCCTTCGGGTCGGCTAGTCGCCGGCCCGAATTTTTTATGCGCACACGCTCGTAATTCCGGGGCGCACGCGCACCGGAATTACGGAAATCAATGCAGGTTGACCGTGGCGGCGCCGAGCATCAGGCCCGGCTTGGCGGCGACGCCGCTTTGCACGATGACCGCAACGCGGTCGATATCACGCAGCGAAAAATCGGCGTCGGCAAGTTCGGCCACCGGCACGCTGAACGTTTCCGCCTTGCCGCTCCAGTCGCCGAGCTTCACCCAGCGGCGCACCACGTTGGTGTAGGCCAGCGTGTGGCCGCGATTTTCGCCGCGTTCGATCGCGATCTGCGCTTTGCCGGTGATCGGGCAAAGCCAGACCTCGGCGCTGGCGTTTTCGCCATTGGCGGCCGGGACATTCACGGACACTTTGCCGTCCGCGACGGCAATCGTCACCGGCAGCGTCAATGGCGCCGCGCTTTGGCGCGTCTGCGCGATCGCCTGTTCGATCGCCGCCTTGTCGCTGCCCAGCACATGCACGATGCCGTTGACCACGACTTGCGGCGTATAGACCTCGCGGTCGCCGCGCGTATCGGCATAGGCCCGCTCCCGATTGGAATGGCCATGCAGCGCGAGCGTGTCCTTCCAGCCCAGATAGTCCCAGTAGTCGACGGGCAGGCTCAGGGTCACCAGCGTCGGATCGCGCGACAGCTCGCCGAGAACTTTGTCGGCGGCTGGACAGGACGAGCAGCCCTGGCTGGTGAATAATTCGATGACCGCGCGCGGTTCGCCGGCGCTAGCGGGCAGTGGCGTCATCGAGGCGGTGCAAATCGCTGCGGCCGCAAAGACGATGTGGCGATAATTCATGCCGATCCCACGATCCCCTTGCCCGGCGCGGCACCATATAGAACGCCTCGCCGATCACCCGCCACTCACTTCGCGGTGAGCGAACTTTGACGGCGGGGGTCGAGCCAAATTGCCGGTCAAGCGGCCAAGTGGCGCAGCACGTACTGCAGAATACCCCCGTTCTTGAAGTAATCCAGCTCGTCCAGCGTGTCGATGCGGCAGATCAGCGGCACGCGCTTGAGCGTGCCATTACCGGCGACGATTTCGGCGATCAGCCGTTGGTGCGGCTTGAGTTCGCCATGCAGGCCGCGAATCGTGACCTGCTCGTCACCTTTCATGCCCAGTGACTGCCAGGACGTGCCCTCCTCGAATACCAGCGGCATCACGCCCATGCCGATCAGGTTCGAGCGATGGATGCGCTCGAACGACTGCGTGATCACGGCACGGATGCCGAGCAGGACCGAGCCCTTGGCCGCCCAGTCTCGTGAAGAACCGGTGCCGTATTCCTTACCGGCGAACACCACGAGCGGAACATGGTCGGCCTTGTAGCGCATGGCGGCGTCATACATCGTCATCCGCTGCTTCGATGGATAATGCACCGTGAAGCCGCCTTCCACGCCCGGCACCATCTGGTTCTTGAGCCGGATATTGGCGAAGGTCCCGCGCATCATTACTTCGTGATTGCCGCGCCGCGTGCCGTATTGGTTGAAGTCGGCCGGCTTGACCTTGTGCTCGATCAGATATTTGCCGGCCGGCGAATCCATCTTGATCGAACCGGCCGGCGAAATGTGGTCGGTGGTGATCGAGTCGAGGAACAGTCCAAGCACGCGCGCGTCCACGATGTCCTCGAGCGGTTTGGGAGTCTTGCCCATGCCGACGAAATAGGGCGGGTTCTGCGCGTAAGTGGATTTGCGGTCCCAGTCGAAGGTCATGCCACCCTTGACGGTTATCTTGCGCCAGTTGGCGTCGCCCTTGAACACGTCGGCGTATTTCTTGGCGAAGATCTGCCGGGTAACGTTCTTGGAAACGAATTCGCCGATCTCCTTGTTCGACGGCCAGATGTCTTTCAGGAAGACCTTTTTGCCTTTCTGATCGACGCCGAGCGGCTCCTTCACCATGTCGACATTCATCGAGCCGGCGATGGCATAGGCGACCACCAGCGGCGGCGAGGCGAGATAGTTGGCGCGCACGTCCGCGTTCACGCGACCTTCGAAATTGCGATTGCCCGAGAGCACCGCGGCCGCCACCAGATCGCCATCGTTGATCGCCTTGGAAATTTCCGGCGGTAGCGGCCCGGAATTGCCAATGCACGTGGTGCAGCCGAAACCGACCAAGTTAAAGCCGAGCTTGTCGAGATCTTCTTGCAGTCCGGATTTTTCGAGGTATTCCGCAACAACCTGAGAACCAGGCACAAGCGACGTTTTCACCCATGGCTTGGCGGTGAGGCCACGCGCGGCGGCCTTACGCGCCAGCAGCCCGGCGGCGATCATCACGTTCGGGTTCGAGGTGTTGGTGCAGGAGGTGATGGCCGCGATCACCACGTCGCCGTGGCCGAGATCGTGCGTGCGGCCGGCGACCGGCACGCGTTTCTTCGCCTCCGCGCTCTTGTTGAATTCCTTATCCATGGACACGGCAAATCCGGCCTTCGCTTCCTTCAGGGCCACACGATCCTGTGGGCGCTTGGGGCCGGCGAGCGAGGGTTCGACCGAACCGAGCTCGAGCTTGAGAATGTCGGTGAACATCGGGTCGGGCGTGGTTTTGACGCGGAACATGCCCTGCGCCTTGGCATAGGCCGCGACCAGCGCCACCACCTCGGCCGGCCGGCCAGTGTCCTTGAGATAACGGATGGTGTCGTCGTCGATCGGTGAAAAGCCGCAGGTGGCGCCGTATTCCGGCGCCATATTGCCGAGCGTCGCGCGGTCGGCGATCGTGAGATGCGCGAGTCCGGGTCCGAAGAACTCGACGAACTTTCCGACCACGCCGCGCTTGCGCAGCATTTCGGTGACCGTGAGCACCAGGTCAGTGGCGGTGACGCCTTCCTTGAGCTTGCCGGCGAGCTTGAAGCCGATCACTTCGGGCAGCGTCATCGACAGCGGCTGGCCGAGCATGGCGGCTTCCGCTTCGATGCCGCCGACGCCCCAGCCGAGCACCGAGAGGCCGTTCACCATGGTGGTGTGCGAGTCGGCGCCGACCAGCGTGTCGGGATAGGCGACCTCCATGGTCGCCGCTTTGCCGTCGACCTTCACCTTGTCCTTGCGGCTCCACACCGTGTGCGAGAGGTATTCGAGATTGACCTGGTGGCAGATGCCGGTGCCGGGCGGCACCACGCGGAAATTGTCGAACGAGCGCTGCGCCCATTTCAGAAACTTGTAGCGCTCCTGGTTCTGCCGGTATTCCTCGTCGACGTTCTTCTTGAACGCCATGTTGTTGCCGAAGAAGGTGACGGCGACGGAGTGGTCGATGACCAAATCGACCGGCACCAGCGGATTGATCTTCTTGGGATCGCCGCCGAGCAGTTTCATCGCGTCGCGCATGGCGGCGAGATCGACCACCGAAGGCACGCCGGTGAAGTCCTGCAGCAGCACGCGCGCCGGGCGGAACGCAAACTCGTGCTCCGACGTCTTGGTCTTGAGCCATTCGGCGAACGCCTTGATGTCGTCCTTGGTCACCGTGCGCCCGTCTTCGTTGCGCAGCAGGTTTTCCAACAGCACCTTCATCGAGAACGGCAGGCGGGAAATTCCCTTGAGGCCGTTTCTTTCGGCGATGGGAAGGCTGAAATAGGCGTAAGTTTTGCTACCAACCTGGAGGGTCTTGCAGCATCTAAAGCTGTCGAGCGAAGTCATGTCGGAGGTTTCCATTCCCGGCCGGGACATCGGCGCTGGTTCGGTCTAAGCTCTTAGCAAGACAAGACTTTTGTCGCCGGGGAGACTCGCGCCCGAATTCCATTAAGTTAACGCCATAACGGCGGGCTTATAAGGGCTTTTTGCGCCGGACGCCATATTTACGAGGGAACTTCCCAAAAATGTTCAGAATATCTGGGTTTTCCGCGGTCAGCATGGCTTTCCCGCCCGCCGCGGGCAGGCTAGGGCGCATCTGATGCAGCTCAAAGCCGATAATCTGGTTTGCAGCCGGGGTGGGCGCGAGGTGTTTGCGGGCCTCAATTTCAGCCTGTCCGGAGGCGACGCGCTGGTGGTGACTGGGCGCAACGGCGCCGGCAAATCCTCGCTGCTGCGCATGATCGCCGGGCTGGTGCACATCGCCGGCGGCCGGCTGGAACTCGACGGCGGCGAGGCCGATGCCTCGATCGGCGAGCAGTCGCATTATGTCGGCCATCAGGACTCGGTGAAGCCGTCGCTGACGGTGGGCGAAAACCTGAAATTCTGGGCGCGTTATCTCGGCGCCNNNGAGNNGACCATCGACTCCGCGCTGCAAGCGGTCGAGCTTGCCCCGCTTGCCGATCTGCCAGCGGCCTATTTGTCGGCCGGGCAGCGGCGGCGGCTGTCGATCGCGCGGCTGGTCGCCGTGCCGCGGCCGCTCTGGCTGTTGGACGAGCCGACCTCGGCGCTCGATGTGCCGTCGCAAAATCGGCTCGCCGATTTGATGCGCAGCCACCTCGCCGGCGGCGGCATGATCGTGGCCGCCGCGCACGGGCCGATCGGACTTGAACGCGCCCGCGAACTGAAAATAGGGCCGTCATGACCGCGTTCACCGCCCTCGTGGTCCGCGACATGCGGCTGAGCATTCGCGTCGGCGGCGGCGCGCTGATGGGCGCGCTGTTCTTCCTGATCGTGGTGACCATGATGCCGTTCGCGCTTGGTCCCGATATGGCTTTGCTCTCGCGCATCGGCCCGGCGATCCTATGGCTCGGCGCCTTGCTGGCGAGCCTGCTCGCGCTCGACCGGCTGTTCGCCACCGACCATGACGACGGATCGCTCGACCTCTTGATGATGGGCCGCATGCCGCTTGAGTTGGCGGTGGCGGCAAAAGCCATCGCGCATTGGCTGACCACCGCATTGCCGCTGATCGTGATCACGCCGGTGCTCGGCCTCATGCTTAATGTCGAACTGCGCGCCATGGGAACTGTGGCGCTGACATTGCTCGCCGGCACGCCGGCGCTCACCTTCATCGGGCTGATCGGCGCCGCGCTGTCGGTGGCGCTGCGGCGCGGCGGCTTGCTGCTGGCGGTATTGGTGCTGCCGCTCACTATTCCGGTGCTGATTTTCGGTGTCGCCGCGGCCAATGCCGCCATTGTCGGACCCGCGCCGTTCGGCCCACCTTTCACCATTCTTTGCGCCCTATCCTTGGCGAGCCTGGTGCTGGGGCCGGTCGCCGCCGCGGCGGCGCTTCGCCACGGCCTGGAATGATCGGTTTGCCAGCGAAAATACGGGTCGGCTGCATGATGCAAATCAAACCGATCGGGCTCGTAAACGGGCATGTATTTGCCGCCGGCCGCCATTGCCCGTGCCGGCGCGTCTGATTAAAAGGCTGCCGATGGCTGTGATCGATCTCGCCAACCCGACGCGCTTCCTGACGCTGGTCAACCGCGTGCTGCCCTGGCTGGCGGCGGCGACGGTTCTGCTGTTCGCATTCGGCCTCGCGCGCGCCATGAATGCGCCCGACGATTATCAGCAGGGCGCCACCGTCAAGATCATGTTCCTGCATGTGCCGGCGGCTTGGCTCAGCATGATGGGCTGGGGCCTGATGAGCGTCGCCGCGCTCGGCACGCTGGTCTGGCGGCACCCGTTGGCGGATGTGGCGGGCAAGGCGGCCGCGCCGATCGGCGCCGCGTTTACATTTATTTGCCTGGTCACCGGCTCGCTCTGGGGCCGTCCGACCTGGGGTACCTATTGGGTCTGGGACGCGCGGCTCACTTCGGTGCTGGTGCTGTTCCTGCTCTATCTCGGCGTGCTCGCGCTCTATTGGACCGCCGAGGATCCCGGCCGCGGCTCGCGCGCGGCGGCGGTGCTCACGCTGGTCGGCGCGGTCAACATTCCGATCATCAAGTTCTCGGTCGACTGGTGGAACACGCTGCATCAGCCAGCCTCGCTTATTCGCATGGGCGGCTCGGCCGTCGATCCGACCATCCTGTGGCCACTGCTGATCATGGCCGGGGCATTCACGCTGCTGTTCTTCACCTTGCATCTCGCCGCTATGCGCAACGAAATCCTGCGCCGGCGCGTACGCAGCATGCGGATCATACAGGCGCAGGAGGTGCGCGCATGAATCTCGGACCGCATGCCGATTTCATCGTCGCCGCCTATGCGGTGACGGTGTTCGTGGTGGCCGCACTGGTTGCCTGGGTCATTCTCGATTATTCGACGCAGCGCCGCATCCTCGGCGATCTCGAGGTGCGCGGCGTGACGCGGCGCTCACAGCGCAAGGACGACCGATGAGCTCGGCATCGAGCGAAAGCGCCGGCAAAAAGCGGCGCAACATCCTGGTGCTGCTGCCGCTCATCGCCTTTATCGCGCTGGCGGCCTTGTTCCTGGTCCGGCTCTGGAGCGGCGATCCTTCGCACCTGCCGTCCGCGCTGATCGGCCGCCCCGCGCCGCCGACCGATCTGCCGCCGCTGGCCGGGCTCGAACGCGGCGGCAAGGCAATGCCGGGCCTGAGCAATGCGGCGTTCCAGGGCGAGGTGACGCTGGTCAATGTCTGGGCTTCCTGGTGCGTGCCCTGCGCCGATGAGGTGCCGTTCCTGGAGAAATTGTCGGCGGATAAGCGCATCAAGCTGGTCGGCATCAATTACAAGGATCCGTCCGACAATGCGCGGCGCTTCCTCAATCGCTACGGCAATCCGTTCGCCGCCGTGGGCGTCGACGCCAGCGGCCGCACCTCGATCGACTGGGGCGTCTATGGCGTGCCGGAGACCTATGTGGTCGGCCGCGACGGCACCATCGCCTACAAGCTGGTCGGGCCGGTTACCGCTGAGAACCTCGCCCAGGTGATCGAGCCGGAAATCGTCAAGGCCCTCAAGCCTTGAGACCGCTGCCTTTATCCAAGGTCTATCAATTGCTCGAGCCGGGCCCGGTCGTCCTGCTGACGACCGCGCGCAAAGGCCGCGCCAATGTCATGACCATGTCCTGGCACATGATGGTCGAGTTCGAGCCGCCGCTGGTGGCCTGCGTTTGCAGTAGCGCCAATTACAGCTTCGACGCGCTGCGCGCGACCGGCGAATGCGTGATCGCCGTGCCGGCGCGCAAGCTGGCGGCGAAAGTGGTGAAGGTCGGAAATTCGTCGGGCCGCGATCTCGATAAGTTTGCCGCGTTCGGCCTGACGCCGCTCGCGGCCGAGCGCGTGGCACCGCCATTGGTGGCGGAGTGTTTCGCCAACCTCGAATGCAAAGTCACCGATCGGCGGCTGGTCAACCGATACAACCTGTTCATTCTCGAAGTGCTCAAGGCCTGGATCGATCCGGCGCAAAAGAATCCGAAGACCATTCACCATCACGGCTACGGCAAATTCGTCGTCGATGGCGCGACGATCACGCTGAAATCGAGAATGCGCTAGCGCATGATCACGAAAAGCGGGAAACGGTTTTCGGAAAAGATCATGCGNAAGCAAAATGTTAGGGACGGAACTAATTCAGTCTGAGTGGATCAGACTCTAGCACCTATTCCTTCCGCTCGACGCTGTATTTGTTGATCAGCGGCATTTGCAGCGCACCGAACAAGAACGTCAGCGGCACCACGCCGAACAATTTGAAGCTGACCCAGAAATCGGTGGTCTGCGTGCGCCAGACGATCTCGTTCGCGATGGCAAGCGCGAAGAAAAACAACACCCAGCGCCAGGTGAGCTTGCGCCAGCCTTCCTCGGTGAGATGAAACATCTGGTCGAACAGAATGCTCAGGAACGGCTTGTCCATCGCGAGCCCCGCCAGCAGCGTGCCACCGAACAGAACATAGATGATGGTCGGCTTGAGCTTGATGAACAGCTCGTCGTGCAGGACCAGCGTCAGCCCGCCGAACACCAGCACGATCACGGCGGTGACCAGCGGCATCACCTCGACGCGCCGCGTCATGACATAGGCCACGGCGAGCGCGATCAGCACCGCCACCATGAAGGCGCCGCACGCGACAAAAATCCCGAAGCGCGCATTGACGGCGAAGAACAGCACCAGCGGCCCGATGTCGAGCACCAGCTTGAGGATGGGGTTGAGCTGCTTCTTTTCGGCCATGGTTCTTTCTTATTTTACGACTCCAGCCCAACTATGGCGCGCGCAAAATCACGCGCGGTGAAGGCGGCAAGATCTTCCACGCCCTCGCCGACGCCGATGAAGTGCACCGGCAGGCCGAAGCGGGCGGCAATCGCCACCAGGATGCCGCCGCGCGCGGTGCCGTCGAGCTTGGTCATCACCAAGCCGGTGACGCCCGCGATCTTGCCGAAGATTTCGACCTGATTGAGCGCGTTCTGGCCCACGGTCGCATCGAGCACCAGCAGAACGGCGTGCGGCGCCGCCGGTTCCACCTTGCGCATCACGCGCACCATTTTTCCCAGCTCGCTCATCAGCTCGGCGCGGTTCTGCAGGCGCCCGGCGGTATCGACCAGGACGATATCGACGCCTTGCGTCTTGGCGGCGCCGAGCGCGTCGAACGCCAGGCCCGCCGCGTCGGCGCCCGGCTCGCGCGCCATTACGCTCGCGCCAGCGCGTTCGCCCCAGATCTTGAGCTGATCGATGGCGGCGGCGCGGAACGTGTCGCCGGCGACCATCATGACGCTCTTGCCCTCGGAGCGGAATTTGGCGGCGAGCTTGCCGATGGTGGTGGTCTTGCCGGAGCCATTGACGCCGGCGACCAGGATGATGAAGGGCTTGGCTGTCACCTCCAGCGGCTTCGCCACCGGCGCGAGAACTTTCTCGATCTCAGCGGCGAGCGCCGCCTTCACCTCGTCAAACGCGGTGCCTAGGTAGAAGCGGCCTTCGCTCAGTTCTTGGACGATGTGGCTGGCGAACTCGGGACCGAGATCGGCGCGGATCAATTCGCCTTCCAATTCCTCCACCGCCGCGGCATCGAGCTTGCTCTTCGACAGTTTGACAAGGGCGCCGCCGAGCGAGGACGACGTGCGCTTGAGCCCGCCGCTCAGGCGTTTCCACCAGTTTTCGCCTTGTGTGCTGTCGTTCATAGTGCGTCCTTGGCGCGCCCGTGATAGCCGTTTCGGCAAATCTTGGACAGTGACCATGACACCGGAAGAGATGCTTGCCCGCCTGCTCTACCGCGACGGGCTGATGCTGGTGATCGACAAGCCGGCGGGCTTCGCGGTGCATCGCGGGCCGAAGGGCGGCGAGAGCCTGGACGATCATTTCGACGCGCTGCGCTTCGGCCTACCGCGCGCGCCCGCGCTGGCGCACCGGCTCGACCGCGACACCACCGGTTGCCTGGTGCTCGGCCGCCACCGCAAGGCGCTCGCGCTGCTCGGCAAGCTGTTCAAGCAGGGCAAGATCGGCAAAACCTATTGGGCGGCGGTCGAGGGCATGCCCGCCGCCGAGGAAGGCCGCATCGATATTCCGCTTGGCAAACTCGATGAGCAGCGTGGCTGGTGGATGAAGCCCGACCCGCACGGAGCGCCGGCTGTGACCACATGGAAGGTGATGGGACGCGGCAGCGGTCTTACCTGGCTCGCGCTCGAGCCGCTGACCGGACGGACGCATCAGTTGCGGGTGCATTGCGCCGAGATGGGCTGGCCCATTTTGGGCGACAATATTTACGGCCGCGCGCCGCGCGTGGGCGGTCCCGCGCTTCACTTGCACTCGCGCGAGATCGTAGTGCCGATTTCCAAAAACAGGCCGCCGGTCAAAACGACTGCTCCAGTGCCTGCTCACATGCGCGAGATGCTGAGCGCGTGTGGCTGGACCGGCGAAGAAGTTAGTAAAGCATCGCCTTGATCCGCTCCGGCGCTTCGCGGTCGTAGGTTTCGCCGCCGAGCTTGCCCTGGCTTACTTCCGCGATGATGGTGCCGGTGCTGGGCAGNCTTTTGCGGTCGATCTTCGACTTTTCGTCCCACAGCTTCGAACGCACGATTGCCTTCGAGCAGTGGAAAAAGATGGTCTCGATATGCACGATCAGCACGCTGCGCGGCAGCTTGCCGTTGACCGCAAAACTTTGCATCAGTTCGGGATCGATCGAGATCGAGGCGCGGCCGTTCACCCGCAAGGTTTCGCCCACGCCGGGAATCAGAAACAGCAGCGCGATGCGCGGATCACGCAGGATGTTGCGGTAGCCGTCGATGCGGTTGTTGCCGGGCCGGTCGGGGATGGCGAGCGTCTTGTCGTCGAGGATGCGTACGAAGCCGGGGGCGTCGCCCTTGGGCGAGCAGTCAAGCCCCTCCGGACCGCCGGTCGCCACCGCCACGAACGGGGCGGCTTTGATCAGCTTACGATAGCCGCTGCTGATGTGGTCAATCTCCTTGACCACGGCGGGCCCGTAGGGCTGACCGTAAAGCGCTTCAAGCTGCTCGATGGTCGTCACCAGATGCTCGGCTGCGCTCATTTCCATTCTCCCTAGGCGGCCAACAGTTGCCGGCCGTCATGTCCCATCATCGTTAGATCGAGAATTGCACCCGGCTCGATCGGCGCCGCAAGCCGCACCGCCGTGAATTGCTCGGTGTGGCCGATGCCGCCGCGTTCGGTCAACACAAGGCGCCGGCTGCCTACTTGCGCGTCGAGATGGCGCGTGAGCGCCGCCGCCCCCTTTTCGCGCAAGGTGCGGGCGCGTTGCTTGACGATGTCGCGGTCGACCTGCGGCATGCGCGCGGCCGGTGTGCCGGGGCGCGGCGAGAACGGAAAGACGTGCAATTGTGTCAGCCCGCATTCGTCCACCAGCTCGAGCGAGCGCGCGAACATGTCCGCGGTCTCGGTCGGGAAGCCGGCGATGAAATCGGCGCCGAACGCCACATCGGGGCGAAGCCTGCGAACCTGGTTGCAGAACGCGATCGCGTCGGCGCGCGTGTGCCGCCGCTTCATGCGCTTGAGGATGAGATCGTCGCCGGCCTGCAACGACAGATGCAGATGCGGCATCAGCCGCGGCTCGTTTCCTAATGCGTCGAGCAGATCGGCGTCGGCCTCCACCGAGTCGATCGACGACAGTCGCAAGCGCGCCAGCTCGGGAATCTCCTTGAGAATGCGCTTGACCAACGCGCCGAGCCGCGGCGCGCCGGCAAGACCCACACCGTAGCTGGTGAGATCGACGCCGGTGAGCACCAGTTCGCGATAGCCGCGCGCGCTGAGCCGCCGTGCCTGCGCCACACAATCGTCCAGCGGGACGAAGCGCGAATTGCCGCGCCCGAACGGAATGATGCAGAACGTGCAGCGATGGTCGCAGCCGTTCTGCACCTGCAGAAAAGCGCGCGTATGGCCTTCGATGCTGTCGACCGTATGCACCGCGTGGCGTTTCACCGCCATGATGTCGCCGACGGCAATCCGTCGGCTGTCAGCGGCCCATGATCGCGGGTCGAGCTTTTCCTCGTTGCCGATGACGCGATCGACCTCAGGCATCGCCGCGAACGTGCCGGGCTCGGTCTGCGCCGCGCAGCCGGTGACCACGATGCGCGCATTGGGGCGCTCGCGCTTGATGCGCCGGATATTCTGGCGCGCCTGCCGCACCGCTTCCGCCGTCACCGCACAGGTGTTCACGACTACTGCGTCGTCGAGCCCATCCGCCGCACGCCGGATCACTTCCGACTCGGTAATATTGAGCCGGCAGCCGAAGGTGACGACATCGATGCTCATGCGGCGCCCGCCTTTCCGAACAACGCGGGATCGAAGCGGCCGGCGAATTCGAACTCCACCGGCCCGGTCATCAGCACGTGGTCGTCACGCTCGCGCCAGTCGATGGTGAGGTCGCCGCCCGGCAGCGTCACCTTCACCTTGCGGTTGCTGCGCTTGAGCCGCGCGGCGGCGACCGCGGCCGCGCAGGCCGCCGACCCGCACGCCTTGGTGAGCCCAGCGCCGCGTTCCCAAGTACGAATAACAATGTGATCACGCGACTTAATCACAGCGAGGGTGATGTTCGCCCGGTCCGGAAAAATCGGATGGTTCTCCAGCAGCGGACCGAACTTGTTAAGCTCGTAGACGTTCACATCCTCGACCCAGAAGATGGCGTGAGGATTGCCCATGTTCACTACCGAGGGTGAATGCAGGATCGGCTTGTCGATCGGTCCGATCTGCAATTCGATGGCGCGGGTGTCGCGGAATTCTTCTGCGAGCGGAATCTCGTTCCACTTGAAGCGCGGCGGGCCCATGTCCACCGTGAACATCCCGTCGGCGCCCTTCCAGCAATTGAGAATGCCGGCGGTGGTCTCGAAGGTAAGCGCGGTCTTGCCGCTCTCCTTCGACACTAAGTCGGCGACGCAGCGCATGCCGTTGCCGCAGGCGCCGGCTTCCGAGCCGTCATTGTTGTAGATGCGAATGAAGGCGTCGGTGCCGGGCGTGCGCGGCGCATAGAGCGCCATCAACTGATCGTAAGGAGCGCCGCCTTGCGGCGCGGCGGCCGCGCGTGCCTCCTCGGGCGCGATCGCGCCGCCGCGCGCGCGCAGATCGACCACGACGATTTCGTTGCCGATGCCGTTCATTTTCACGAAGGATTGGTTGGCGAGCGTGCTCAAATAATCGCCCCAAATAATCGCCTATGAGTTCGGCCAAGCCCAAGTCTTTGCCCGGGTTTCGCCCGGTTTATATGGCGAATAAACGCCGATTGACCAGAGGCGTATGATAGAATGGTTCGAATTGCCGGGTTCACAGCGTCCAAAGGACGGAGAACCGTGATGCCGTGCCTCCGCCTTGCGGCGCCGATCATGCTGAGTTTGGCGTTCGCTTTCGCCGCGGACCCGGCGCTGGCGCAACGCGCCGCGCCGCCGACTGGGCAGGATTCGCCAGCGCCGCTGCAACCGGGCGACGCCTTCGGCGAGGAAGTGACGCTGCCGGAGCGCACGATCGTTTACTTGAAGGGCCACAGCAATTGGGATGCCGCCTTCGATACGCTGGTCGATGCCTTCAAATCGCTCAACGAGTATCTCGACAAGCAGGGCATCAAGCCGACCGGCGCGGCCATGACCATCTACACCCAGACCGACGACACCGGTTTTTCGTTCGATGCCGCGGTGCCGATCGCCGCAGCGCCGGCTAATCCGCCGAAAGGCGACATCGCCATCGGCCAGGCGCCTTCCGGCAAGGCGCTCAAATTCGTCCATCGCGGCTCCTACGACGCCATGGATTCGACTTACGAGGCGATTACCAATTATCTCGAAGACAAGCATCTTGAGGCCAAGGATTTGTTTATCGAGGAATATGCCACCGATCCGGTGAAGACCGACGCGGATAATCTTGTGATCAACGTGTTCGTTCCGGTGAAATAGCGCATGATCCCGAAAAGCCTGCCCTCGGACTTGATCCGAGGGTGGGAACCGGTTTTCGGAAAAGACCATGCGCAAGGAAAAGGCAATGACGATGCCAATATCGCGTGTCCTGTTAGCCGCTTGCGTGATCGCCGCCGCGGCGCTGGCGCCCGTCTCGGCGCCGGCCGCCGAGAAGCTCGATAAGCTGGTGACGGTCACCGGCGAGGCGACGATTGCGGCCACGCCCGATGCCGCGGTGATCCGCCTCGGCGTCTCCAGCCAGGGCAAGACCGCGCGGGCGGCCAATGATGCGAACGCCAAGGAGATGACCGCCGTGCTGGCGGCGATCAAGGAGAGCGGCGTCGCCGACCGCGATATCCAGACCACCTCGCTGTCGCTGCAGCCGCAATACGATCCGAAACAGACCGGCGCCGCGCGCCTGGTCGGCTTCCAGGTTAACAATCAGGTCACGATCAAAATCCGCGACATCGGCACACTGTCCGCCGTGCTCGACCGCGCGATCGCGGCCGGCGCCAACGAGATGTCGGGGATCGAATTCGTCGTGTCGGAGCAGGCCAAGCTGCTCGACCAGGCCCGCGCCGCGGCCGTCGCCGACGCCCACCGCAAGGCCGAGCTCTATGCCAATGCCGCCGGCATGAAAGTCGGCCGCGTCATGACGATCTCGGAAGAGGGCTCGGTGCCGCCGCCGCGCCTGTACCAGTCGATGCGCGCGGGCGTGGCGCCCGCGATCGCCCCCGGCGAGCAAACGGTGCGGGCCGTGGTCACGGTCAGCTACGAATTAACGTCGTAATCCCCCTCCCGTCATTCCGGGACGGCGCGCTAGCGCTGGACCCGGAATCCAGAGGCAAATGTCGAAGCTTTATCTGGATTCCGGGCTCGCTCGCTCCGCTCGCGCCCCGGAATGACAGCGGAATATCAGTGCCTTGACTTGGCCACAGCCCAACCCTAGGTTCCGCCCGCTCACGTAAGAGACGTGGAATATCAACGCGCCGCCCGGTCCTTAAGAGACCGGAGGCCACCGCCCGACAGCGCAATGCGCCCTCGGGCGTAAAGGTGTTTGCATGGGCCCATCGCGAGACGGGCCGTTCTAAGGACGCAAGAAGCGATGTTCGACTCGTTGTCGGAAAAACTTGGCGGCATTCTCGACGGCCTCACCCGCCGCGGCGCGCTGCATGAAGCCGACGTCGATGCGGCGCTGCGCGAAGTGCGCCGCGCGCTGCTCGAAGCCGACGTCGCGCTCGACGTGGCGCGCGCCTTCACCGACAACATCAAGAAGCAGGCGATCGGCGTCGAGGTGATGAAGTCGGTCACTCCCGGCCAGATGGTCGTCAAGATCGTGTACGACCAGCTCATCGCCACGCTGGGCGCCGACAGCCAGGGCATCGATCTCAACGCCGCGCCGCCGGTCGCCATCATGATGGTCGGCCTGCAAGGCTCCGGCAAAACCACCACCACCGCGAAAGTCGCCCGCCGTCTCGCCGACCGGCAGAAGAAGAAAGTGCTGATGGCCTCGCTCGACGTGCGTCGTCCGGCGGCGATGGAGCAGCTCGCCGTGCTCGGCCGCGAGGCGGGCATCGACACGCTGCCGGTGGTCGAAGGCCAGCAACCACCACAAATTGCCAAGCGCGCGTTAGAGGCCGCCCGCCTCGGCGGCTACGACGTGGTGCTGCTCGACACCGCCGGCCGCACCACGCTCGACGACGCCATGATGAGCGAGACGGCCGAGGTCAAGCGCGCCGCCAATCCGCACGAGGTGCTGCTCGTCGCCGATGCGCTCACCGGCCAGGACGCAGTCAAACTGGCGCACGCGTTCGATCAGCGCGTCGGCCTGACCGGCATCGTGCTCACCCGCGTTGACGGCGACGGCCGCGGCGGCGCCGCGCTGTCCATGCGCGCGGTGACCAACAAGCCAATCAAGCTGATCGGCACCGGCGAGAAGCTCGACGCGCTGGAGGAATTCGACCCGGCGCGCGTCGCCGGCCGCATTCTCGGCATGGGCGACATCGTATCGCTGGTGGAGAAAGCCGCCGCCAATATCGACGCCGAGAAGGCAATGCGCGCGGCCGATAAGATGCGCAAGGGCAAGTTCGATCTCGGCGATTTGCGCGAACAGCTTCAGCAAATGCAGGGCATGGGCGGCATGAGCGGCCTGCTCGGCATGATGCCCGGCGTGGCCAAGATGAAAAACCAGATCGCCAATGCCGGTCTCGACGACAAACTTGTGAAGCGGCAGATGGCGATCATCGACTCGATGACGCCGCAAGAGCGCCGCAACCCGGACATTCTCAAAGCCAGCCGCAAGAAGCGCATCGCCTCCGGCTCCGGCACCACGCCGGAGGCGATCAACAAGCTGCTGAAAATGCATCGCGGCATGTCCGACATGATGAAGATGATGGGCAGCGGCAAGCGCGGGCCGTTGGCCAGCCTCGGGCAGGCCATGGGCTTCGGCTCCGCCATGCCGTCCCCGGAGCAGATGGCGGAGCTCGCCAAGAAGATGCCACCAGGCGCCGGCGGGATGCCCGGTCTGCCGCCGGGCATGCCGACGCTGCCGCCGAATTTTCCCGGCGCACCGGGCCTGCCTGGCCTCGGTGGAAAGTTTCCTGGATTGCCGGGCGGCCTGCCCGGTCTCGGAAAAAAGAAATGATCAATGTGCAAGAAGTCAAAGAGTAAGAAAGGAACCTGAAATGTCTCTCGTCATCCGCATGGCCCGCGCCGGAACCAAGAAGCGGCCGGTCTATCACATCGTCGTCGCCGACTCGCGCTCGCCGCGCGACGGCCGCTTCATCGAGCGGCTCGGCTATTTCAATCCGCTGCTGCCGAAGGAAAAGACCGAGCGGCTCAAGCTCGATCTCGACAAGGTGCAGGCCTGGATGAAGAAGGGCGCGCAGCCGTCCGACCGCGTGACGCGCTTCCTCGATGCCGCCGGCATCATGAAGCGGGAAAAGCGCAACAATCCGGAAAAGGCGGTCCCGCGCAAGGAACGCAAGGCCAAGGAAGAGGAAGCCACCAAGGCCAAGGAAGCCGGCGACGCGGCGGCCAAGACGGCGGCGACCGTCAAGGCCGCTAGCGACAAGGCCGCGGCCGACAAGGCCAAGGCGGAAAAGCCGGCCGAAGCACCGGCGGCGAGCTGAACTTCTTAACTCTCTCCCCTTGTGGGAGAGGGTGGTCGAGGGAGCGAAGCGAGCGAGACCGGGTGAGGGGGAAATTTCATGCGAAGACGGAAGCGAGAGATTCCCCCCTCACCCGCCTCGCCGCCATCGGCGGCTCGGCACCCTCTCCCCGACGGGGAGAGGGAAAAGAAAGTTCGCGTCGCTCGCATCGGTGCCGCGCACGGCATTCGCGGCGAGGTGAAGCTGTGGTCGTTCACCGAGGACCCGATGGCGGTCGCGCAATACGGCCCGCTGGAAACCGAGGACGGCGCGCGGCATTTCGAGATCGAGGCGGCGCGGCCGGCCAAGGATTTCCTGGTCGCGCGGCTCAAAGGGGTCGGCGACCGCGACGCGGCGGAGAAATTGCGCAACACCGATCTGTTCGTGCCGCGCGACCGCCTGCCGTCGATCGAGGAGGCCGATACGTTCTATCACGCCGATCTCGTCGGCCTGGCCGCGGCAGGCGAAGACGGCGCCGCGCTTGGCACCGTGATAGCGATCCACAATTTCGGCGCCGGCGATTTGATCGAGATCGCGCCGGCCGGCGGCGGCGAGCCGCTGCTGCTGCCGTTCACCGAGGCGACAGTGCCGACGGTCGATTTGAAAGCGGGACGGATCGTGGTCGTCGTGCCGCCTGCTGCGAGCGAGTAACCATCATGTGGCGCGCGAGCATCCTGACGATCTTTCCGGAAATGTTTCCCGGTCCGCTCGGCATCAGCCTCGCCGGCAAGGCGCTGGCCTCCGGCGTCTGGTCGCTCGATACCCATGACATCCGTGAGCACGCCACCGACAAGCACCGCACCGTGGACGACACGCCAGCCGGGGGCGGCCCCGGCATGGTGATGAAGGCCGACGTGCTGGCAAAAGCTCTCGATAGCCTTGCGCTCGACACCGTCCCGCACGACCCGCGCCCGCGCCTGCTGATGAGCCCGCGCGGCAGGCCGCTGACGCAAGCGCGCGCGGCAGAGCTAGCGGCGGGCCTTGGCGTCGTCATCGTCTGCGCCCGCTTCGA
>JGI20177J14857_1000089_pt1 | contig 25631 bp, 19 predicted proteins | sample NGESurdeep072012_6_FD_14857 | JGI IMG/M metagenome (IMG submission 14857) | reverse complement strand
TTTGCCGTCGTGGCCAGCGAATCGATACGGCTGCGAACGCCAGGATCGACTGCCGCAAAATCGCGTGCAATCATCGAAGGCAGATCTCTTCCGAATTGAAGATCCCATACCGCCCACGCGGTTGCTTCGATTCGCGCCGCCTCCCCGGCGTGTTCAGCATCCGCGGCGATCGCGCAGACAAAGCCCTCTGCGCCTATCCACCATCCGTCGCGATCGGCGCGAATCCGCGCGTTTGCCTCGAGATTGGCCAGAACCACGTGGCACAGAGCGTTGGCAAAGTCCGAACGCGACCGGCGCCGATCGTTCCACGCGCCTTGCAGACCGCAGTTAAGCGCGGTGATAAACGGCTCGTTGATCGGCGTGAACCAGCGCGGCGAGCGGTAGCGGGAAAGAAACGCCTCGACGTAGCGGATAAAGCCGTCCACCCACGCCGGATCGCAAAAGCCGGGGTAATGGTCCGGGAGGCCGAAATGGCATAGGTCAACCACCGGCTCCAGACCGTGCCGCTCGCACGCCGCCAGTGCCCGGTCCCAGAGCGTCCAGTCGTAAATGCCCGGTTGGCGCTCGGTTAGCCGCCACGGCATCCCGTAACGCCACACGTGGATTCCTAGTCCTGCGATCGCGGCGAGGTCGGCGTCTTGATTCTCGAGATGGCGGCTGAGCGCGAACTCGTCCACCCGAACCAGTTCACCATTATGGGAGACGATAGGGTCCGATCCTTCTTCGCCGCATGCCCAAACGAATTGCGGAAAACTCACGCAGCGCAGCCTAGGGCAGGGCGGCGAAGGCGTCAACGTCGCCNGNAGGACAGATTCCCGAGTGCCTGAAATCGCCGTCGGCGGGATCTAACGGCACTTTGAAGATCATCTGCGAAAATCCCGATCTGGCGGACTTGTTCCGCGGCGTGCTCCCTCGGGTCTCACAGGCGTCTGGAATTTGCGCCGTAGAACTTCCAACTGTTGGCGCAGGATCAGATTCTCGGCCTCAAGGCGCGCTCGCTTCATAAATCGCCACCGGATTGGAAGCATCAGCTGGGTCAGAAACGCGACCGTCGGTCGCTTCCTTACCTTACGCCCATCCGCGCCTCATCCCGGATAAGGTTTTCGGGAGGCTCAGCAATCGCCGAAGCTCCGGATGCCTTACAATCGCGGCGCGATCCTGCCGTACATGCCAACCGTTCAACTCGCTTGCCGCGCACGCGCCGCTTCCGCTAAGTTCGGATAACGCCTGCTGGAACTAATGCATCCCGGAATTCACGCCAAGAGCGATCCTGACAAGGCCGCATACATAATGGCGGCGACCGGCAAGGTTGTCACGTATCGCGAGCTCGACGATGAGTCGAACCGCGCCGCGAATCTATTGCGATCGCTTGGGCTCGAGCCGGGCGACGGAATCGCATTGTTCGCCGAGAATCATCACCGCTACCATCAGGTTCTCTGGGCGGCGCAGCGTTCCGGACTCTACTACTCCGCGATCAGCTCACGCCTGACGGCGGAAGAAGTCGCCTACATCGTAAATGACTGCGGCGCGAAAGTGTTCATCACAACGCACGCGATGGCCGGCGTCGCAGGCGAGATGGACGCGGCTGAAATGATCCCGGGCGGCATCAAGCGCTACATGATGGACGGCGCAATCGCGGCTTATGAATCGTGGGAGGATGCCGTTGGCTCGCAGCCATCGACTCCGATCGCCGACGAGACCGAGGGCGCCGCGATGCTCTACTCGTCGGGCACTACCGGCAAACCCAAGGGCGTGAAGCATCCGCTAAGCCACCAACCGCTGGGCGCGCCAAATCCGATCGGCATGGTGCTGGCTGGGCTCTACCAGGCGACTCCCGAGATGCTCTACCTGTCGCCAGCGCCGCTTTATCATTCGGCGCCGCTGCAGTTCACGATGGCGGTGCATCGGATTGGCGGCACGGTGGTCGTCATGGAGCACTTCGACGCGGAACAGTCGCTCGCGCTTTTCGAGAAGTACCGGGTGACGCATACGCAGATGGTGCCGACGATGTTCATCCGGATGCTCAAGTTGCCCGAGCCGATGCGCCGCAAATACGACCATTCGACATTGAAGGTGGCTATCCACGCGTCCGCGCCGTGTCCGATCACGATCAAGGAACAGATGATCGCCTGGTGGGGGCCGAAGATTTTCGAATACTACGCGGGGACCGAAAGCAACGGGTTTTGCGCGATCGACAGCTCGCAGTGGCTGCAGCATAAGGGCTCGGTCGGCAAGCCGCTCATGGGAAACGTGCATATCGTTGGTGATGAAGGAGCCGATCTCGCCACCGGCGAGGCGGGGACGATCTTCTTCGAGGGCGGCGGGGTGTTCGAATATCACAACGACCCGGAAAAAACGAAAAGCTCGCGCAACGACAAAGGATGGTCCACGCTCGGAGATATCGGTTATCTCGACGAGGACGGCTATCTGTACCTGACCGATCGCAAGGCGAACATGATCATCAGCGGCGGCGTGAACATTTATCCGCAAGAGGCTGAGAACCTGCTCGCGACTCATCCGAAGGTTGAGGATGTCGCCGTGTTCGGTGTGCCGAACGAGGATTTTGGCGAAGAAGTCAAAGCCGTCGTGCAGCCGGTGGATATCGATCAGGCCGGGCCGGATCTTGCCGCCGAGCTGATCGATTTCTGCCGCGCGCACCTGTCCGCGATCAAGTGTCCGCGGACAATTGATTTCGACGCGGAGCTGCCGCGCCATCCGACCGGCAAGCTGTTTAAACGGTTAATCAAGGATCGCTACTGGATCGGACGCTCGAAACGAATCGCCGAGTAAGCGTCTTGCCACGGCACGAATCGCAGCATCTGGAGTGTGGTTCCTCAAAACTTAATCCGCGCGAATTCGTTGGTGGTTTCGATGGGCTGGCGATAGCCTGCGGTGCATGGGGATGCCGACAAGTGAATCATTCCTGGCGGCCCGAAACGGCGAACCCCGAACCCGCACCGCGCTGCTTTTGGAATCGATCGCGCTGCGCCATCAAATCGCCGTGCTCGAGCGCAGCCGAACTCGTCGCCCGTGCTTTCGCCTTTGGGATCGGCTGTTTGGGATATTGTTCTCGCGCTGGTGGCCCCAATGGCGCGATAGCCTGATCATTGTCCAGCCCGAGACGATCTTGCGTTGGCGCCGTGAGGGCTGGTCAGCGCTTTGGCGATATCGATCCCGGGGTCGCTGGCGCGGTGGGCGCCCGAGCGTTTCCAGCGAAGTCCGCGATCTGATCGCACAGATGTCCCGTCAGAACTTTCTGTGGGGGGCGCCGCGAATCCATGGTGAACTTCTGATGCTCGGTTTCAGCGTCTCCCAAGCCACCGTGTCATGCTACCTGCCTGAACGAAGCAGACGGCCGAGACAATCGTGGCGGACTTTTCTTCGCAATCAAGCCATGACGTTTGGTCACCGCGAGCATGCCGAGAAGCGGTCAAGGGGAGACACCTGTCTGCATATTGAGTCCTGTTGGGCTCAGCTCAAGCGATTGGCGGCTGCGCAGATTGCGACGGTATGGATTGGGCACGGGCGCGGCCTTGCCCAACCACAGCCGACCCCGAACGTTGGAAGAATTAGTCTGCGGTCCGCTCAGCGCAATCGCGGACTGACGCATCGCGCTGCCTCCGTGTCCGGCGGATCAAGCAGAGCCCTATATGACCGCCGTGGCGCCGCTTTTTCGATCCGAAGTCCACCGCAGCAAGCTTGGGGTCGCGATTGCTGTGGCCGCGGGCCGACTCAAGACGTTGCGTTAGTGCAGAGTCGCACCCGAATTCATCACACCGGTCCCTGCTAGGGCAGACGCCTCGAACTCATCCGCACCGCCGCGAGCCGTCCCCGCGAGTTCCCGCGTTTCGGTGCGCGCGGATTAGGTTTTGAGGAACCACAGATAATCCTCGCGGAGAGAATGCGCAAAGTTGGGGAAGCCGACAAAACCGGCTCGGGACTATCAGCGACGCTTTCTCACGCGCTGATATAAAACCCCACTCGAGGCAGACGCTGATGTCGCTTAAAGCCCAAAAGTCCGGTACGAAGGGAAACTTCTCGATTCCTTCTTCTAGGGCGCCTTCCACCGATTTGATAAGATCCTTATAGATGCGGATTTGGATGCGCGCGAGTTGGTGTGAGCAGCCGGTGGTGAGCCGCAAAAGTGGCCTTTGCAGCTCCCGTTCAACAACTCCATTCGGCTCGAGTTCTAGGGCGCGCGAGTGACTTCCGACGCGCCACCAACCGTCGCTTCTCGCGCAGGTCTAATCAATGCCAACCACGGCGGCTATTCCACGCCGCAGAGCGAGCCTCCAAATAAGCCCCGCAGAGGGAATCTCACCCGCCGTTTCGTACTAGGCTTCCTGATCGCCACGATCCCGGGAACGATCGTATTGGGACTTTTCACTATCTACTCGATCCGCTCGCTGGTCGCCGTCAACCGCCAACTCGACGAAATCAGCTTGTCGCTGGAGGCCACCGACCGTATCCAACTGGCGCTCTTTAAGGCGGAAGCCACCGCACGGGCTTTCCTGCTTCACCGGCCCGACGCGAGTCCGCAGGCGTTCGAGGGCGCGGTGCATTCGGCACAGGAACAACTGACGTCGTGCGCCTCGGCCTCCTGTCACGGAACCTCGCGGTTGACGACCAATCAGATGGCGGCTTCGCTCAGCCCCAGGCTCGAGCGTCTCCGGATCCAAGGCCTTAAGATCTTCGAAGCGGCGGGCCCGGCCGCACAATCGTTCCCTCCCGGCGAGGCGGACGAGGTTGACCAACTGGCTTCTTGGATAAGCCGCCGGCTTCAGACGATGGCGGAGACCCTGGTCGGACGCGTCGCGACCTTGCGCGAACAGTCGCAGGCGCTCAGCCAGCGCGCTTTGACCCTGATGATCCTGGTGAGCTTTGCGGTTGTCGTGATGGGCTCGTGCATCGCGGCCTTCCTGGCGAACCGGGTCTCGCGCCCCATCCAGAGCCTGCTCCAGGGCACTCGCCGCGTCAGGGCGGGAGACTGGGGACACCGGGTGATGGCCGGTTCGGGCGAGATCGGTGAACTGGCCCTGTCGTTCAACGCGATGGTCGAGGAGGTCGAACGCTATCGCGATCAGCTCAACCGGTACAGCCACAACCTCGAGGAGCGGGTAATGCAGCGGACCGAGGAACTGAAGCGAAAGGATGAGGCGCTGCGCCAGTCGGAGAAGCTCGCCTCGCTCGGACTGCTCGCAAGCGGCGTCGCCCATGAACTCAACAACCCGCTGACCGGCATCCTGATGAACGCTAACCTGCTGATCGAAGAGGTCGGGCCCAACTCCCCGCTTTACGGTGAGCTCAAGAGAATCGACGAGGACGCCGGCCGTTGCAGGCGCATCATCGATGATCTGCGCACATTTTCCCGCCGCCACGAGCTGCGCAAAGCCCGATGCAGGCCCGAGGAGGTCATTGATCAGGCGTTGAGGCTGGTCGAGCATGAACTCGATCGCCGCGGCATCAGGATTGAGCGCCGAATCGAAGCCGGCCTTCCCGAGGTATTCTGGGATTCCGAGCGAATGGTCCAGGTGATGACCAACCTGTTCGTTAACGCGGCCCAGGCGATGGAGGGCGGAGGCTGCCTGTCGGTCAGCGCGCAGCTCACCGGCAATTGCCTGACGATCGAGGTCAAGGACACAGGCGTTGGAATACCGGAGGAGAACCATTGGCGGGTTTTCGAGCCGTTTTTCACCACCAAGCGCGCGGGCACCGGGCTCGGACTTTCGATCAGTTACGGCATAATCGAGGAGCACATGGGCCGACTTGAGATGGAAAGCCGCACCCGCGAGGCGGCCGGTCCGGACGGCCAGACTGGGACAAGCGTAAAAATCGTTCTTCCACTTTTGACGGAGCTGAAGGCATGAGCGAGACGACGCTGGGAAGAATCTTGGCGGTTGACGACGAGCGCAACGTCGTCGAATCGATCAAGACGGCGCTCGAGCGGGTGGGCTACTCGGTCGAGGTTGCGGCCAGCGCCGAGGCCGCCCAGGCCAGGCTCGAGCGCGGCCCGGTCGACTTGGTGCTGTGCGACATCAAGCTGCCGGGAATGGACGGCATGGCGCTGCTCGAACACATCAAGCAAACCTGTCCCGGCACTATCGTGGTCATGATCACCGGCTACGCGACCATCGAGTCCGCAGTGACCGCAATCAAGCTGGGCGCGACGGACTATCTGCCCAAGCCTTTCACTCCTGACCAGCTTAGACATGTGATCGGCAGGGCCATGGAGCAGAAGAGGCTGCTTGACGAAAACGTCTATTTGAGGCTCGAGCTGCAAAATCTGTTCGGCGACGGCGTGGTGATCGGCCAGAGCGAGGCGATGCAGCGGCTGTTCGGGCTGGCGAAAACCGTGGCGGCCACTGATAGCAGCGTGCTGGTGGTGGGCGAGAGCGGCTCCGGCAAGGAGGTCGTCGCGCGTTTCATCCATGCCGAAAGCCCGCGCAAGGGCCATCCGTTCGTCACGGTCAATTGCGCCGCCATACCGCCCAACCTGCTTGAATCGGAACTTTTCGGCCATCGCCGCGGCGCGTTCACGGGCGCGGTTTACAGCCGCCGCGGCAGCTGGGAGGTGGCCAACGGCGGAACGTTATTCCTCGACGAGATCGGAGAAATGCCGGTCGAGATGCAGGCCAAGATTCTGCACGCCCTCGAGGAGCACGAGATCAAGCGGGTGGGTTCCGACGAACCGATGAAGGTTGACGTCCGGATCATAGCGGCGACCAACAAAAGCCTCGATCAGGAAATCAAGGCCGGCAGGTTCCGCGAAGACCTCTACTGGCGCCTGAACGTCGTCCAGTTGGAGGTGCCGCCGTTGCGCAAGCGTCCCGAAGACATCATACCGCTCGCGCGCCACTTCCTGGCCTTCTACGCCCATGAACTGAAAAAGGGTCCGCTCGATTTCTCCCCCGAGGTGCTCGCGACCCTGGTCGGCCACGATTGGCCGGGCAACGTCCGCGAGCTGCGCAACGTCGTGGAGCGGGCCGTGATTTTCGCCACGCCGGGAGAGCCGATCCGTCAGGCCCAACTGCCCCCGAGCCTGCACGCCGAGCAGCCGCATCGTGACCCAGCGCCCGACAAGCCCCTGCGCAGCTTGCGCGAGATGGAATCCGAGCACATTCGCAAGGTACTCGATGCATGCGGCGGCAATCGCACCCGCGCGGCAGAAATTCTCGGCGTATCGTCAGTAACGCTCTGGCGCAAGCTGGGAAAGGAAAATGGCGAAGAAGAAGGATGATATTTTGTCCCTTTCATTTTGTAATGATAATTTACCTAATTTCACATCTCCCTTTCATTTTGTAATAGTTGGAACCATCCGCTCGCGCGGCCGTTCTTAAATCTCCAGCAATTTCCAGCCTTTTTTGAAGAGTCCCCGATTCGATCCGGTGGCACCCAGCTTGCCTTAGGGTCTGTAGTGCCTCGGCGCGTGCGGAGGTTCGAAGATGGACCTAGATGGAGCAATTGAGCATACGGCGCCTGTAATCCGAAGCGGAACGGCGCTGCGTTCGGTTCAGTGCCTGGATGCCAAGATCAGTGTGCTCTATCGGCGTGCGAGCCTGGAGGTGCTGGCAATCGAGATCGGTGCTGGCGCAACCCTCGCCGAGCCCTCGTTGTGGGCCGGGCGCTCTTGGCATCTGGTGGTCGAAGGCCAGCCAATCATCCAGCGAGACCATGAGAGTTGGGAATTGCTTCCAGGCCATTGGCTGTGCGTCGACCAGCCGGGCCCCTACAGGATCGTGAATCCCGCTCCCACGCGGGCAAAACTCGTCAGCTTGTTCTTCCCGCGCGAGGGAGCAGACATTCAGCAAGGAGATGAATGACCATGAACGGCAAAAGCACTGCCATGGCGATCGTCGTTGCGATCTTCATCTGGGTCAACGTTCTGACCGTGCTGCTCAGCACATACTACTATGGATACGTGGACTGGGCGGTCGTGGGCCGGATGGGATTGCTCGCCTTTCCCCCGCTCGCTGTTGCCGCGGCTTTCACGCTGCGGGACGAGCGCCGGATGGCGAAAGCTACTAATCGAGGCGCTGCGACGGAACTCGGAAATGTTCGTAGGACAATGGTGGCAGGACGATGAACGCCGCCACCCAAATTAACGCCGCCGGCCATGTTAGCGACGCCACCCACGTTAACGACGCCACGCATGTTAGTGAGGGCCGGACTTTCTTCGTGGTCATTAACATCCTGATAGGAGTGGGCGTGTTAATGGCGGCGGCATCGATGGGCGTGCTAGTGCTGGCAGCCGTCAGCGGGTGAAGAATCAGGGGAATAAAATTATACTGAGCAGTGGCTACCTTCATGATCATGGATCTCGCCTAATCCGCTACTGGTGGTTTGCGGCGACGGGCTGCGGGCGCTCGCAGAAGCTGCGGATGTAGGCGACCAGACCCTTGATGTCGTTGTCGCTCAATCCTTCACTGAACCCTTCCATCGCCGGGTCGAGTGCGGCCACCGGGCCGCCCTCTTTGATGACCTGGAAGATCGTGTCGTCGGTAACCTCATGCATCTTCGCGCAATCTGTCAGGTCTCCCGGTTTGGTCACCAGCGTCACGGCCGCAGGGCCGTCGCCCTTTGCGGACGCGCCGTGGCATTTGACGCACAGGGAATCGAATTTGCCCTTTGCCACCACCAAGTCCTGCGCCATGCACGGAGCGATGGCGAGCAAGATTAGAGCGCCCGCGATCATCAGGCTTGCCGCTGTAATTGCCAACCGCTTCACTTTATCTCCCGTGTCCAAGGTCCGAATCCGGTCAGGGGTACGGCTTTAGCAGGCTGGTCAAGCCCGGCGTCCCCCGGCAAGTAGCCGCGTAACCGCTCCGTGACCTCTGCGACGCCTTGTTCGCGTCCCTCGCGGATTTCCCAAATGGAAATGATCGGGAACAGTTTGACGAAAATCGCATAGAGCAGGATAAATCCCGCGATGAAAGCGGCAAACAGCGAAATCTCCACCCATGACGGGGCATACGAACCCCGCGCCCAAGGCAGGCGCGGATTGACCAGGGTGGGCACGACGATCGTGAAACGCTCCAGCCACATGCCGATGCACACCGATACCGAGGCCACCGCGATTCCCGGAATCTTGCGCGTCTTGCGGTTGCATAGGATCGCCAGCGGAATGACGAGGTCCGTCACCACCATCGTCCAGAAGTACGGCGCATAGTGTCCGGTCACCTTCGCCCAGAAGATGCTCATCTCGACCGGCTCGTGCCCGTAGAACGCCGTCAGGTATTCGGCAAACGTGAAGTAGAACCATAAGAGACACATGGCCAGCATCAACTGGCCCAGATACTCGAAGTGGATTTCCTTCAGGTAGTCTTCCAGATGGTAAATCTTTCGGAGCAGAATCATCGTCAGCATCAGCGCCGCGATGCCCGAGTAAATCGCGCCCACCACGAAATAGGGGCCAAAAATACTCGAGTGCCACATCGGTTGGATCGTCATCGCAAATACCCACGAGACCACCGTATGGACGGAAACCGCAATCGGAATGACGGCAATCGCCAGGATCGCAATCGCGGTCTGCAGCCGCTGCTCCTGCTCGTGGCTTCCGTTCCATCCCAGCGCGAGCACCTGATAGATGGGCTGGCGCCAATCCGTGATCCGGTCGCGCAAGAGCGCGATGTCGGGAATCATCGCGACGTACAAATAGGTCGTGCTGCCGCAGAGATAGATCGTGATGCTGATACAGTCCCACATGAGGGGCGAAGTGAGATGAGCGTAACGGAACATGTAAAGCAACCGGTCCGGCCTCCCGAGGTCGAGCAGGATGTTGCCGGCGCCGAAAAACAGGACCAGCACAGTAATCGCCTCGGCCATACGGGTTATCGGCCGGCGCCATTCGGCTTGGCACAGCCGCAAAATCGCCGAAATCAGCGTCCCCGCATGGCTGATGCCGACGAAAAACACGAAATTGGTGATGTAGAAGCCCCAGAAAACGGGCCGGTTGAGCCCCGTCACCCCCAGCCCCAAGCGGAACTGGGTCATGTATGCATATCCTCCCCACAAGACCGTACTGACCAGCACAAAGATCAAGAGCCAATATCCGGGTCCGGTCTTCAGCAGCGGCTCGAACAGAATCGCATCTTGCTCTGAATCGCGGTTTTCCATCTAGGTGCTCTCTTTTAAGTAGATGACGTTTGGCCCGGTCCCCAGCTCGTCCATCACCCGGAAAGCTCGCACGTCACGCGCCAAGTGGGCGACTTGGGTCGAGCGATCTTCAAGGTCGCCGAAATACATCGCCTTGGCCGGGCAGCTCTCCACGCAGGCCGGAACGTACTCGCCTTCGCTGCGCACCTTGCGCCCTTCAAAGGCGGCCTGGTCGCGGGCGCGCTGAAGGCGCTGAACGCAAAAAGTGCACTTCTCGATCACTCCCTTGGGCCGCACGCATACGCTGGGATTCCGCGATTGCTCAAATTCCCGCGGCCAACTGGGCTTAAACCAGTTGAAGTATTTGACCTGGTACGGGCAGGCGGAGGCGCAGTAACGGCAACCAATGCAGCGCGGGTAGATTTGGCCGACGATCCCCTGCAAACTCTTCTGGGTCGCCCCGACCGGACAGACCCGCACGCACGGCGGGTTTTCGCACTGCTGGCACAGCATCGGAAGGAGCCGCACTTTGGTGTCCGGGTAATCGCCTTCCACCACGGTGATCACGTTGATCCACGAGATCATGCGGCTGGACTCAGCTTGCTCCTGGGTCGAAGGGGCGATGTTGTTCTCCTGCTTGCAGGCCACCACGCATCCGCGGCATCCGCTGCACCTGTCGAGGTCGATCACCATTCCCCATCGCGGCATGGACTGTCCCATACTTAATTCCTATCTCTTTGCGATGCGTACCGTCGCCGGCCCGCCGCCCACGGGCAGCAGCTTGAGCGGGTTGACGCCGCGCCCGCTAGCCCAGTGGCCCAAGGCAGTATGCCCCTGGCCGAGCGGAATATTCACCACGTTCGGCATCGCCCCCGCATACAGGTGAGCTTGCAGTTCGACATGCGCGGTGGGCGATTCGGCGATCACCCAGTCGCCGTCCTCAATTCCGAGCGCGGCTGCGGTGGCGGGGTTGATCTCGATATAAGAATCCCATGGCCAGTCCTCGGGAGCGCCCGCCACCTCCTGCAGGTACGGCAGATTCGCTCCCATCGTGCTCATCAAGGCCATCGGCTGGAAAAAATTGAGGTCCAGCGGATAACCGGCCCGCGTGACAGCGGCCGGCGGTGCGGAGCCCAGCAACTCCGGCATCTCGAACTTGCCCGAGCGGGTCTTCAAAACCGACTCGTAGTCTCCGAACGAATAGCGCGGATCCAGCCAGCCGCCGCGTTTGACGACCAGCTCGACGAATTCGTCGGGCTTCATCGAAGCGTCCGCCAGCCAGCTCCACGCCCTCATTTCCGGGCGGGTGTATTCGCGGCGGAAACGCTCGGAGAAAATCTCGCCGTGTGCGGCGCCATGCAGCCCCACGAGCATTTCCTTCAACGCCTGGCCCGGATCGCTCCACGCCAGCGCGCTGGCCACCTCGCCTCCCATCGCCTTTGCCAGCTCCAGGATCACCTGTGCGGCCGGGCGCGAATCGTAGCAGGGGGCGATCGCCGGACTGCCAACTGCCACCGAGGTCAGAGCGTATCCCGGGATCGCCGTGCGGATTTCCCATCGCTCCAGCGAAGTGCAGTCGGGGAGCACTAAGTCGGCGTGGGCCGAGGTTTCGTCGAGCAGCGTTGCGAAGCTGACTTTGAATGGAATCCGATCAAGGGCCTCCGGCCGGATCGGCGAGGAACCGAACAGCGGGTTGGTCCCGAGCATGAACAGCGCGCTTGGCAGGTACGGATGTCCCCCGCCGGCCGCCGCGGCAAACTCGCTTGCGTTGCGCAGGGGCGGCTGCTTGGCTTCATCGGGTTGCGATTTGATCGGCGCCCAAGCGGCCAGCGGCGGTTCGCGGCTTACCAACACTCCCCCCGGCTGGTCGATTACGCCAGACAGCGCGTTCAGCGCCTGCACGGCCGCCTCTAAAAAGCCATCGTCCTGCCGTCCGGGCCGCGCTCCCGGCGGCACCGCCAGCGCGGGCCTCATCTGGGCGAACTCATGCGCCAGCCGGACGATCACTTCGCCGGAGACCCCGGTGATGGCCGCAACTTTGGCGGTGTCATAGTCTTGGAGGACCACCTCGCGCAGGCCACGCGCCGATTTCTCCTCCGGCAGATTCTCAAAGCCGGCGACATGCTCCTTTACGAAACCGGCGTCGTACAAGTGGTACCTGACCAGCACGCCGGCGATTCCGAGCGCCAGCACACCCTCGGTGCCGGGGTTCACCCGTATCCACTCGTCGGCCTTTGCCGCGGTAGGAGACAGGCGGCTCCCGATCTGCACCAGCTTACCGCGCTCGCCCAGCCATCCGGCGCGAAAATCCGCGATGTCGCGCATCTGGCGCACCGGCGACATCCAGCTTTCCAGTAGTGGTGCCGCGAAGCTCAGGATGTAGCGGCTGTTCTCGAAATCATAGGCCACCCGGCCGCTGATGGCTTGGGTCAAATCCTGCCCGTGCGAAGGCTGCGCGGACTCGTCGGCGATGAAATTCGCCGAGCCAAAGGCGCGCAGCAATCGCGCCATCATCACTCCTGCCAACTCCGAGGTGCCGTCGCCGATCGCCGCCACTGTATGCGCTCCGGGGCCTGAGCGGATCGCCTCGAGCCGGCTTTTGATCAGCGCGATTGCCTCCGCCCAGCTTATCTCGCGCCATCGCGGAGCATTTGCATCACCTTCCCGCAGCAACGGACTGCGCACACGGTCGGGGTTGTAGACCAGTTGCAGGATGGCTTGGCCCACCGGGCATAGTCCGCCGCGATTGCCGGGATCGAGCGGATTGCCCTTGACCGCGACCGCCCGGTCTCCGATCTTGCGCACCGTCATCGAGCACCGTTGCGGGCACATCCCGCACAGCGACACCGCGGCGGATTCCGGCCCGCCCTGCGGAAACTCGTCCTCGCGGACCTCCAGTGCGCCGGAAACCGCATGCGCCACGGCAGCCGAGGCGACTGCGGCCGCGACCGTGCCGGCGCCGGCCAGCTTGAGGAAATCGCGCCGGGCAATCCCCTGCTGCTCGCCGTCGCGGCGCGGCAATCCGCTTTGGTTTTCCGCCGGATGCTTCATTTGTGGCACGAGATGCAATCCTGCGAGGCGCGCTTTTGTTGATGGCAATTTATACACCAAACCATCGACTGATTGACCACCGGACGCAAAACGGGTCCGGCCATATTGCGCACGTCGCCGTGGCAGTCCGCGCAAGCGAGTTTCGCGACCGCGACGTGGCGGCGGTGGGGGAAGTAGACATAGTCAGGCTCGGTATATACTTGCTGCCACGGGATGTAGCCGGCGGGCACGAACTGTTTGAACTTGGCGAGTTCCGGTTTCTTGGCCAGCTTCGCCGCAGACATCCGCTCCACCATCTGGTGGCAGTACATACAGGTGGCCACTTGGGGAAGCCCGGCAAACGTTCCCGTGGTGGCGGAGCTATAGGTGTGACACCTTTCACATTTGATGCCGTTGGCGCCGGCGGTATGCTTGCTATGGCTGAAAGCAATGGGCTGTTGCAGNGTCGGCGCCACTTTGAACCACGGGACCGTACCGCCGACAAACACCATCCGACCGCCCAGCACCGCGGCGGCGCAGCACAGCGCCAGCAGAATTGCCATCCTCCAAGGCAGCGTCTTCATATAATNGATGGTCTCAAATGGATGACCTCAGTTTGAAGCACAAGGCAATGGACGTGCCACAAAGATTCACACGACGCANCTGCTTGGAAGTCGCGGCATNCTTTCCGCACAAACTGCGGTGAAAGGCTACAGATGTATTCGATCGATACACTAATTGTTGGGGACATCACGCGAAAAATGAATCTTTACCAGAACATTAGGCCCCCTTCATCATTTAGCCTAAAAACATAGGCAAAGTTTATTCCAACCTGTTTGTAAGCCTGTCGGAGCCCCGACTCCCTGCCACTTCCTGCCCGTCGTCTTTCAGTCTCCCCCTGGCTACCTGTAAACTGCGATGACCTCCTGTCGCTGCTAGAAACTCGATCTGAACCCGGAAGAATTTGATTAGGTGCGAGAATTGCTCTCGAATCGATGCTTTCAGGTGAACCAGTCTGCGAGCTGGACATCAAACGGCAGCCCGAGGAAGCAGGAGCGACGATCGCTGACGAAGTGCTCTAGGCTCTGAAGCGGGCCGCGATCGAGTCAGCAAAAGGCCGGCCATAATATAGAGAGCGCAGACCCCAACGATACAACGATACAGAGATCCCGAGGCGACGCGTACCGGCCGACGCGCATCAAACAAGGAGCGGGAGCGAATCAGGCGACGAAGCGTTCGTAACGATACAGGCCGGTGACCTGCGCGATTCCAAGCCGGCCACGCGGGCCGCCCTTACTTCTTGCAGAAGGTGCGGACGTAGGCGACCAGATCGTGAATTTCGCCGTCCTCGAAGCCCTCGGCAAATGCCGCCATATCCTTGCTGGCGCCGATCGAAGCGCCGCCCTTCTTGATCACGTTGAACAAAGTGTCATCGGAGAGCTTCGACATCACGGCGCAATCGGTAAAATCGCGTGGCGGCTTGCTAAGCGCGGCCGCGCCGGGGCCGTCGCCCTTGCCGGTCGCGCCGTGGCATTTGGCGCAGTACGTATCGTAACTCTTCTTGGCGGCGGCCAAATCTGCCGCGCGCGAGGCGGGAATCGCGCCCATCAGTACCGCACCAATTGCCGCCCCCGCCGCCAATGCTTTCAATCGAATCATGGTATTGCTGAACCTCCTTTCACTTGCACCCCAACTCATCAGCGACTCCGCGAGCCGCCCTGACGACCCTTTGTGTCTCCGCTCGCGCAGAACAGGTCTTGAGGAGCTACCGAGATCCGCACCAGCAAATCATGAAGTCTGCACTTCCGCAAGCTCAATAGCCGTGTCCCTTCGGCCCGCAATTGGTGAAACCAAAGTACCGTCGACGCCCGTGCTCCTCCCACGCATCGTCCTACGAACTGGCCTGATTGAAGTGGTCGGGAAGGTCTTTCCACTTCTGGTCGGGAATTTTGGGGAATTTGATCAATTCGTTAATGAGGTTGAAAAGCTAGCGCTCGGCTCGGGAATGGAGCGAACTCACGAGAAGAGAGAGTCCGACCCGTGGCTACCAAAAACTCTGAAAGCAGTAATAAGCCCAGATTTTTTGTCGCTTTTAGAACGCACGGGTTTCCCTGTTGTCTGAAGAAAATCCCCTGTTCTGTCGAAATAATTCCCTGTTCACCTTTCAAAATTCCCTGTTCCGTTTAGTAGGGAATTCGGACAGAAAGCCGAAAGAAAGTAAGGCTTTTTCGGCTGCAAGTCGGCCCGTGGGGGGCCGAAATTGCGGGAATTCCCTGTATTTTCCCTGATGATCAGGGAATTTGACGCGGAGAGCAGTTCGCATCAGGCTGCGTCATCCGCCACACAGTCCGCGATTTTCGCGTTCTCTGCGGAAAACTCGAAAATACTGCGCATCTTCGCGCATTTTGTTGGACTTAAGGGCACCAGAGAATATCAGATTCCGCCGTCAGCAGCTCATTTTGGCTCGATTCTCTCTGTCGAGGATCGAGCCGGTGCCCTTCGGCCAATTTCCGCTCTTACCAGGCCTCGTTTTCTCTGCTGCGACTTCGCCGTCGCATTCGCCTTCCAATCGCCATGACTGAATTATCCTCTTTCGATTGATGCTCGCCGCCGGGGCGATGGGCTCGATGCAGCGATCAGCGCCGACCACTTACACCACGGGCTGCTAGCCTCGTAGTGAAAGCCACCGCCCTGATTGATCTCAAGCTGGAGCTGAGTGGATTCATTCTCGGTGTCGCTGATTTCCAAGGCCGTCGCGCTGGTCGGCGGTAGCATCGGCGTCGACACCAGCATCAGCATTATGCCGTATTGCTTGCCGTCGTCCCCGACGACATTGCCGGCCGCGTAGTACCATCCGAACTGAGCCTGCAGGTCGACCGCGTCGGATTGCGGGAACGGCAACACGTCGGGACCGGGAGCCGGGATATCACGGAATCCAGTGCTTCGGTCCTCCCCGAGGTAGGCATTCCTGGTCTGCGCCTGATGAACATTAACGGAGGAATTGTACAGCGCCAGGTTCGCGTAGTTCTGCGAGTAATCGGGTGTGAAACTGATCGGGTTGTTGACGCGATCATTCAGATAAAATGTCAATCTGCTGCCGATACTTGAATTGCTGTTGCGTGGATCCTTGAGCTTGTTGCGAATCCTGGGCGGAATCTCACCCGGCTTGTAGGTCAGCTTCCACAGAGCATTCGCAACGTCGGTTTGTGTCTGAGTGTCGACGTCGGCCGCAGTGGCAGAGGTCGAAGAAAAAAGTGGGAGCATTGCGCTCCACAGCAGCAGGCCGCAGCCCACGGTCAAAAGCCGCCGAGCAATCGAACGGTCCATTAGTTCCCCCATCTCGCGATAGCGCGTCCTATAATCAATATGATGTTTTTAGCCGGGATTTCCGTATATCTAGCAATTTGCCGCGCGAGCGTCCAATCCGACTTCCTTGCCGCACGTGTGTGTGGCGAATTACTGATTTCCCCAGAATCAGCAATTCGCCACACACAGGAGAGCGCGTGGCCGCGATTATCCCAAGCTTCGGGAACTCGTAGATCCTCGACTCATTGAAGTCGAAGCATCGTCAGCGGCATTGCGCAAACTGTGCAGAACGACACAGAAACGACACAGTCGGCTCGTCAGGATGACTTCGTGGCTCGCCGCGGCGCGTTTTACTCGATTTCAGAGAGTCATTCAGGTGCGAAATTCATCAATGATGACGCGGGACTTGCCGCCGCGCGGACGGAAAGCGATAATCCATTTCCCCGGTGGACGCATAGCTCAGCCCGGTTAGAGCGCTTGCCTCACATGCAAGAGGTCCCTGGTTCGAGTCCAGGTGCGTCCACCATCGTTTATTCCCGCCGCCGAAGATAATTCTGGTCCGGCAGCGGGCTGCAGATAGGCCGGCGTCTAGTCAAAAGCGAGGCTCGCGAACGACACCGCCGACTCGCTCTGCGGTTCCATCGCGATTCCATATTTGAGCAACCGCGCGCTGCGGCCGCGCAGCAGCTCGAGTTGGGTGTACATCGGCGCCAGACCGCAAATTCGCCGCGCGTCGCGATCCTTCACGATGTCGGCGAAGAAGCCCTCGGGGTCACCGCGCTTGATATTTTCGATGAGGCCAAGATCCTCGCGCTGGACGCGCTCGGCCACCGCGCGATCGGCGCTGAACTCGTCGCCGAATTTCCTGCCGACGTGCGCGAAATCCACGCCCGCAAGAATCAGCACCCGGCGGCAATCCGCGTCGAGCTCGGATCTCAGCGCCGCGATGAACGATCCGACCCGGGAGTCGCGCGCCGGCATGACTCCGCTCGCTACCAATTCATGGAACGAACTGACCAGGATCGGCACCACCTGGTAGCCGCGCGCTCCGAACGCGTAGGCGAGAAACAGCGCCTGGAATTCGATCGAATGCTCGCCGCGATGCAGCATCTCGTCAGCGAACAGATCGCCCTGGTAGCGCGCCGCGAGCCGATCGATAAACCCGCCATCGGTCTCGACCGCGCCAAGCGGCGTCGCGTAGTTCTTGCGCGTCGCGCTGAACAACTCGGGGCCGGCGCCGTAGTGCGAGGTTCCCAAAATCACCACCAACTCCGGGGGCTCGTGCGCCATCAGCTCATGGTACGCGTGCGCATAGGCTGCGGCGCCTCGGCGCGGATCGATATGAGGCGCGATCAGGCCTGCGAGCGACGCCGATTTTCTCGCCGCGGGAACGCGGCCCGGTCCCTCGGGCGGATCGAAGAACGCTGCCAGCTCCAAACGCAACTTCGCCGGATCTTTCTCGTAGCACAGCCCCGCCAGCGCTGCCGGACGGTCGGGACTCGCCAGAAATTCCTCGCGCACGCGCCGCTCGCGCTCGTGGAATGCGGGCGAGTCGAGGAAGTACGCACGATCGAGCGCCACGACCAGTTCGTCGAGCTTGTCGAGCGGAATCATCTCGCCGAAGCGCGTCGCAAACGCGGCCTGGATATCCTTCAGCGACATCTTCCCGTCGAATAAAGTCACGATGAAGTAAGCGCCCATCCCGAGCATGATCGGTTCGGACGCCAGGCCGCTCGGATCGCGCAAACAGATCAGCGTCTGATCCTGCCGCTCGACGGGGAAAGCCTCGACGGCGCGAATCTTTGGGTTTTCCATCGCGAAATCTAAATCTTGGTGATAGTCGACGGCGCTGGAGCAACCGCCACGTTTACAGATGCTATGGGCTTTGACAAAATCCGGCAAGCAGACAGGAATTCCGCGCGCGAAAATCCGCCAATCGCTTCCAATCGCCATGTCCGACCAACATCGACGCCGCGCCGCTCTGACCCGATCTCATCCGCGACGCAAGGACGCGCCCGCGCGGGTCCGCTATAGAGTCGCGCGGATCGATTCGCTCGCGCCCGGCGAGTCGCTGAAGTTCATGCTGCCGATTCGCGGCGCCGACGAGGAATGCTTTCTGATCAACTTCGGCGGTGAGTTCCACGCCTACGTCAATCGATGCCGGCACGTGCCGATGGCGATGGACTGGGTGGATAATCAGTTTTTCGCGGAAGACGGCCGCTACTTGATGTGCCAGACGCACAACGCCTGTTACGAGCCGGCCAGCGGCGAATGTATCGCGGGACCGCCGACCGCATGCGGCAAATTTCTTTACCGGGTACCGACGGAGATCGAAGACGCAGTCATCTACGCGCGTCCGCCGCAATATGAATTCGAAGATTGAGAAGAAGTCGAAGACTGGCGTCTATTCGTATTCGTCGCCGAAATGGGCGCGCACGATTCGCGCCTTCAGGTACTCGAGCGTGCCGAGATCCTCGACGATGTCGCCGCCGGTGTCGTAGAAGAACAGCTCACCGTTCTTCGTGCGGCCGACCGCGATGATCCATTCGAGGTCGTCCCGGTCCTCAAGCAAATAATTGATTGTCTGCGCCACCCCGCGGCCCGGGATAATCGTAATCTTCGGCCTCGGGAGCTTTTCCTTTTCCTGCTTGGGCATCTTTTTGATCAACCCTCTGGCGGGAGGATGCGGGAACCGACCACTCAATTACATTAAGAATGCCCCGCGATCTAAGTCAATAGCGCGTGCACAGCGATCTCAACATGATGCGTGTTGGGGAAAAAATCGAAGCCGCATACGCGATTAATTTTGTATCCGGCCCCCGCAAGTACGCGCAAATCACGCGCCAGCGTGGTCACGTCGCACGATACGTAGATGACGCCCGGTGCGCGCAGCTTGACGATCGGTTCCATCAGATCGGGCGCGCCGGTGCGCGGCGGATCGAGAATTATGACCTCGGGACGATAGCGCGCGCGATGCAGAAAATCCGCCGTCGCCGTCGCCTTCATCGCGACGAACTGTGCGTCGCGAAATTTCAACCGCGCGGCGTTGCGCGCCGCCGCCGCGATTGCTCCCGCATCGGCATCTACGCCCGTCACTCGCGCGCCGCGCCGCGATGCGGGCAGACTGAAGTTCCCCGCGCCGCAAAACAGATCGAGCACCGCCGACGATTCGTGAATTGCCGCCATTTCCATCACGCTCGCGACCAGCTTCTGGTTCTGCGCGCGATTCACCTGGCTGAAAAAATCGGCGTCCACTTCGATCGATAATCCGGCCTCGAGCTCGATTGCGATCGCGGTATCGCCTGCCGTCGCGCGATGCGTCCCCGATCGCAGCACGATTCCCGCAATCTCGCTGTCCGATTCGAGCACGTTGCTTGCCCGCCTGAGGTCCTCTTCGGCCGCCGGCTTCTTCAGATGTGCGACCTGGACTTCGCGCGCGCCGTCGCGCACCACCTCGATCTCTTCGACTCGCTTGCCGAGCGAGCGCGCCAGATGCAGCGGCATCCGGATGCCCGGCTCGGCGACCATGCATGAATCGATCTCGACGATCGTGTTGCTGCCGGCGGAGTAAAACCCAAGCACGCCTTTGGCGCCCACCCTGAGTCGGATTCTCGACCGATAACCGAACTCCGCCGGCGCCGGTTCGACGAGTCCCGCCGGATCGATCGCGACGCCAAGCGCATGGCCCAGCTCGCGCGCGACGACTTCGCCCTTGAAACGGACTTGGGCGCCGTAGTCGATGTGCTGCCAGTCGCATCCACCGCATCGCGGGACATACGGACACGGAGCAACCCGGCGCTCGGCGCTGGCGCGGAGGATTTCGCGAATTTTCGCGACCGCGTAATCGCGGCGCTCAGAAACTATCTCGACGTCCAGCCTGTCTCCCGCCACCGCGCCCGCGACCATCACGGCTTTGCCGTCCTGACGGCCGACGCCGAAGGGCCCGAATGTCATCGCGCTGATCTCTATCTCCGCCATGCGCACCCAAGTTTATCCCCACTACGCAATTCGCGCGACGCGCCTTATAATTGATGCGCGCGCGTGGTCGCGCCATTTTATCTGCGCATTCACCGGATGACGCCCTTGGCGATCGAGACCGAACTCCGCGAACTAATCGACAGGAATTTTCCCGCTGATTCCGCCCGCCTCGTATCCGCCTTCGCCGAGCGGCTCTTCACGCGCGAGTCAGCCGACAATCAAGAGCAGGTCCCGGCCAAGAGGCGCCTTACTCTCGTGCAGTCGGCGTTCGAATTCTTTTCCGTCCGCACCGATCCCGTGATCGCGCGCGTCGAATCTGTCCCGGGCGACGACAACGACACACTCGCCATCGTCGAGACCGTGACCATCGATTGCCCGTTCATCGTCGATAGCCTGCTCGAGTATTTCCATCATCTCGGCGCCACCGTTCGCACGATGCTCCACCCGGTCTTCAAAGTCACTCGCGACAAACAAGGGCGGATCGCATCGTTCGAACAGTCCCTCTCCACCGAGCGCGGCGAGTCATTCGTTCACGCGGAACTGGAGCTAACGCCCTCACCCGAACAGGCGCGCCAAATCGAGCGCGATGTCATCTCAATTCTTACCGAGGTCCGCGCGGCGACCGGCGACTTTGAGCAGATGACCGGCCGCGCCCTGCAGATCTGCGAGGAAACCGCGTCGAACCGCGAACTGATCGAGGTCCGCGACCTCATGCGCTGGCTCGTCCACGGCAGCTTCGTGTTTCTCGGCTATAGCCGCTATCTCGTGAGCGGCGACGCCGCCGCCGCCAGATTCGTGCTCGATCCCGGCACCGAACTCGGCGTCATGCGCGAGCTCGACGAGTCGCGATTTCGCAGCTCGGTATTGCTCGATGAACTCTCACCCGCGCGCCGCAAGCTCTTCTTCGAAGGACCGCCGCTGGTGATCGGCAAGACTCGCGCCGAGTCCCACGTACATCGCCGCCGCCCGATGGACAGCGTCTCGATTCGCCGCACCGACGCATCGGGCCGCGTCGTCGCGTTCGACAATTTCGTCGGGCTGTTCACCTCCAAGGCNTACGTGGAGGAGGCGCAACACATTCCGGTTCTGCGCGCGAAGCTGCGCGAAGTGCTGGAGTGTGAGGGCGCCGCCCCCGGCTCGCACGATTACAAGGAAATCGTTTCCGCCTTCAACAGCTTTCCCAAGGATGAACTCTTTCGCGCACCCGTCGCCGAACTGCGCGCGCAGTTGCGCCTCATCCTCGACGTTAAGAGCGTGGGCTCGGTGCGACTCTTCGTTGCGTCCGACGTGCGTCACGGCAACGTGATCGCGTTGGTGGTGATGCCGCGCGACGCCGCCTCCGCCGAGCTTGGCCGGCGCATCCAGGATACTCTTGCAGCCGCGCTCCACGGTACTTTGGTCTATTTCTACCTGGCGCTCGGCGAGGGTTACACGGCGCGCCTCCATTTCTGTTTCGTTGCCGATCCCCCAAAGGCTTCGGTCATCCGCGGCCTTGAGACCACGACCGCCGAGCTCGCCAGACGATGGGACGATCGCTTGCAGGAGCGGTTGATCAAAAAATTCGGACCCATGCGCGGACGCGCGCTCGCTGAGCGATGGGCCGCTGCGTTCAGCGCTGACTATCAGGCTGCGATCGACGTGACCCGCGCGGTCGGCGACCTCGAAGACGTCGAAACGCTAATCGCCGCCCGCCGTGATTTTATGGTCGAGGCCGGACCTGGCGCTGCCGACGGCCACGCTGGCGGCGCCGGCGACATACGGATTATGGGCCTTGGCGACGCTCCGATGCTGTCCGATCTGATGCCTACTTTGCAGAACTTCGCCATCGAGGTGTTGGCCGAGGACGCTCACGAGCTTCGCCCCCGCACGGACGGCAAAGTGACGCGCGCGTACCTGCAGGTTTTTTCTGTGCAAGGACCCGGCTCGCAGCCGTTCGAAAAATTTCCCGGCGCTGCGCTGGTTGCCGACGCGATCGCCGCCGTGCGCATCGGCGTTGCCGCAGACGATTCCCTAAACGCGCTCACTCTCACTGCCGGCCTAGCCTGGCGCGAGGTCGCTCTGCTGCGCGCGTACCTCGTCGCCGCGTTTCAAATGCGCCTGTCGCCCGCTCGTCTCGGCTTGCAGCGCGTTCTGTTGCTATATCCCGACCTCGCCAGGTTGCTATTGGAACTGTTCACCGCGCGTCTCTCGTTCGACAGTCCGGCCGCGCCGGAAAAAATCGCGGAGCTGCGCGAAGCGTATCTCGCTCGTCTCGCTGCGATCGAAAATATTGTTGACGATCGCACTGCGCGCGCGCTGCTATCGTTGGTCGAGGCGACCGTGCGCACCAATTTTTTCTGCGCGGTGCCGTCGCCCGATCCCTACATCGCGCTCAAGTTCGAAAGCGCGCGCATCACCGGGCTGCCCGACACCGCACCGCTCTACGAAATTCACGTCAACAGTCCGCGCATGGAAGGATGCCATCTGCGCCACGGGCGCATCGCGCGCGGCGGAATTCGCTTCAGTGACCGGCCCGACGATTACCGCACCGAGATCCTCGATCTGATGAAGACCCAGACCGTGAAGAACGCGATCATCGTCCCGTTCGGCGCCAAGGGTGGCTTCATCGTCAAGCCGCGACCCCGCCATCAGCCCGATCCCCACGACGGCGTCGCGGCGTACCAGACGCTGATCAACGCGATGCTCGATCTCACCGACAACCTCACCGGCGACGGCCCGCTGCACCCCGCTCGCGTCAGGGTGCTGGACAACGACGGCCCATATCTCGTCGTGGCCGCCGATAAAGGCACTGCGAGTTTCTCCGACCTCGCCAATCAGATCGCTCTCGAGCGCGGCTTTTGGCTCGGCGACGCCTTCGCCTCTGGCGGCGAGCACGGCTACGACCACAAGCAGATGGCGATCACGGCGCGCGGCGCGTGGGAATCTGCGCGCCGGCATCTGCGCGAGATGGGTCGCGATCCCGACCGCGGCGCGCCGATCGCGATGATCGGCATCGGCGACATGTCGGGCGACGTGTTCGGCAATGGCCTTCTGCGCTCGCGCAACTTGAAGCTCATCGCCGCCTTCGACCATCGCCACATCTTTATCGATCCCGACCCCGACCCCGCCGCCAGCTTCGACGAACGCAAGCGGCTCTACGATCTGCCGCGCTCGAGTTGGTCGGACTACAACCCCGCGCTCATCAGTCCCGGCGGCGGCGTCTTCCGCCGCGGCCAGAAACGAATCGACCTCAGTCCGCCGGCGCGCGCCGCGCTCGGATGCGACTCCGATGCGCTCGACGGCGAGTCGTTGATCCAGCGCATTCTGCGCGCGCCCGTCGATCTGTTTTACAACGGCGGCATCGGGACTTACGTTCGCGCCTCGACCGAGACCGACGCCGAAGTCGCCGATCACGCCAATGACGCATGCCGAATCGCCGCGCCTGACCTTCGCGCCAAAATAGTCGTCGAAGGCGGCAACCTCGGTTTCACTCAAAAGGCGCGTATCGAGTACGCGCTCGCCGGCGGGCGTATCAACACCGACGCGATCGACAACTCGGCCGGCGTCGATATGTCCGATCACGAAGTCAATCTGAAGATTCTGCTCGAGCCTGCCGTAGCCCGCGGCGAGCTCACTCGCGACGCGCGCAATCGCGCGCTTGCCGCATGCGCCGGTGAAGTCGCCGACCGTGTCATCGCTGACAATCGCGATCAGGTGCTGTCGCTCAGCCTCGAGCAGCTTCGCAGCCGCACCCACTTGACCGAGTTTCGCGACCATCTCCAGGCCATCGAGGATCGCGGCACCTTGACCGGGATGGAGCCCGTGCTGCCCGCCCGCGATGCGATTCGCGAGCGCCACTCGCGCTACCCCGGCCTCACCCGCCCCGAGCTTGCGCTGGCCGCGGCCTACACCAAGATCGATCTTATCCGGCGGCTTCAAACCACCGTGCTGGTTGACGATTCGTACCTCGTCGGACGTTTCCTGCAGCCGTACTTCCCGCCCTCGCTCGCCGAGCACTTAAGCCCCGACGCCAGCGCTCATCGCCTCCGCCACGAGCTGATCGCGACTCGCGCCGTCAATGAACTCGTCGATCTCGTCGGCTCGACTTTCGTCTTCGGCCTCGGGCGCGATCGTGGCGTCGCGGCTGAGGATGTGGTCCGGGCATGGGTGATCGCGACCGACGTGCTTTCGATTCACGAACGCGCCGCTATGCTCAAGCGCAACGCCGCGCCGCCCGCGGCCGAATCGGAGCTGGGCGCATTTCTCGCGCTCGAACGCGCATCCCGGATCGCTGCGGGGTGGGCGCTCAGCGAACTGGAACCTGCCACTTCGATCGGCGCCGCGGTGACCCGCTTCAAGCCCGCATTCGAAATGCTGTCTGGCGAGTTCGAGTCGATGCTCGCGGCCGGCGAGCGCGACCGCTTCGAGCGCCTCTATCGCGAGCTTCGGATCGACGTCCGCGACGGCGAACTGGCGCACGGGCTTGCGCGCCTGGCCTTCGCCGATCACATTCTGAGCGTGCTGAGCCTGAGTTTCGCCCGCGAAACCGAACCCGCAAAAACGGCTCGCGCGTACTTCCGCCTGAGCGCGCAACTCAACTTCACAATTCTCGAAGATGCCCTTCAATCGATTGGCGCTGACGACCGCTGGGAGCGGCGCGCCGCAAACGAACTCGCCGCTGAACTTCGCGCCGCTCGTATCGCGCTGTGCCGCGCGGTGCTCGACGCCATCGCCGACGATCCCGATATCAGTGTCGATGGATCGATCGAGCAGTTGAAGCGCGTCCGCGCCGATAGATTCGCCCAACTCGAGCGGCTCTTCGACGAACTCAAGACCCTTGCGTCCCCGAGTCTGCCCGCGATTCACGTCACGATTCGCGCCCTCTCCCGCCTGGCCGCGTGACAACGCCTTGCCGCGCCGCCTTCGCGGAGACAGGGTGAGCGGCCCTCTTCCCCTTTACCCTTCTAACAGGACGTCAGGCCGCATCTTCATCTTAACATTGGGTGGCAGGGGTGGCCCCTGGCCGTGGCGACGGCAGCGCAGTATTAAGCCGTTGGCAGGGGCCGCGCCCGCCAACGGAGCGCGGCGTTAACACTGGGTGCAGAGCTCACCCCTGGCCGTTGGCACGGGAGGCCAGTATTAAGAAACCGCGTGCCCGCGGGCTCTTCCATCGCGTAGTCGCGAAAAGATGCGCTGCGCAGATTTTCGCGTCTTCTCACTGCGGGTGCAGGGGCCGCAGCCCCTGC
>JGI20177J14857_1000077_pt1 | contig 26651 bp, 25 predicted proteins | sample NGESurdeep072012_6_FD_14857 | JGI IMG/M metagenome (IMG submission 14857) | reverse complement strand
CGCGGCCGGGCCGTGCTCTTCGGCTCGGGTGAGCCGGCAGGGCTGGCCTCCAACCTGCCCGGGGTACTCCGGCAGCTGCGGGCGGTCCTGGGCCCGCACGCCCCGATCCTGCTCGGCTTCGACCGGGGCGGGGCCTACCCGTCCGCTTTCACCACCTGCCGGAACGCAGGCGCGCACTGGGTCACCTACCGGCGAGCCCCCCTGGCCGCCACCACCGCCACCCCGGTGCAGGCAACCATCACCCGCGCCGGCAAACAAGTGCAGGTGATACTCGCCGACGAGAACGTGGACATCAAGGGGTACGGGCCCGCCCGCCAGCTCACCCTGTACGAGAACGACGCACCCGTCCTGCAGGTCCTGACCAGCGACACCACCGCCACCCCAGCAGGGCTGCTGTACTGGCTGCGGGCCCGCTGGCGGATCGAGAACACGTTCAAGTACGCCGGGCAGCACAACGGCATCGACGCGTTGGCCGACTACGCCATGGACATCGGCCCCGACACCCGCAAGGTCACCAACCCCGACCGTGTCGCCGCCCGCAAAAGGGTCGCTGCCACCCAGGCCGAACTCGCCACCGCCGAACGAGCACTGCCCCAGCTCCTGGCCGGCGAGGGGACCCCAGCGCAGAAGAACGCCGCGCTACCAAGGGTGCACCGCCGGATCGAGACCGCTGCTGCCGCGGTCGAACACGCCAAGACGGCGCTACGCCCCGTACCAGCAAAGGTCCTGGCCACCGACCTGGACCCGGACGCGAAACGAGCCCGCCCCCATATTGCCCGCCGCGGCCTACAGATGGTGCTACGGCTCCTGGCGTTCAACGCCGAAGCGTGGCTGGCCGAACACTTCAACGCCTACCTGGCCGACCCCAACGAGTACCGCGCCATCCTGCGCAACCTGCTCCACCTCGGCGGCCACGTCGACTACACCACCAAGGCGATCACCATCACCCTCGACCGACCAGACAGCCCCCGAGTCGCCCGCGCCCTTCAGCTACTCACCGAAGAGCTCAACGCCACACCAGCAACCATGCCCGCAGACCAACGCCCACTGACCTACCAGATCGCCGAGGCGTAAACCTCAACACTGAACTCGTCCCTACTTGCGGAGGTCTGAGTCTGGTCCCGGTGTCCTTCTGCGAGGCGCTCGGCCTCCCGGTACGGGAGAAACCCCGAGTCCGATCTACAGTCGTGGCATACGGTTAGCGCGCGGTGTCCAAGAAAGATGACTTCCACCGCGTGCGGATGACAGCACTGCACGCTGACTGCGTGATTGTGGTCGCGCCCGTGCGCCGCCATTGTTGTGCATGCTGCCACCCCGGCCACCTCCACCCGATATGGTTTCTGCTCCACGGTCCACCTCTTCTCGTCGGTTCGAGGGCCGTTCACCGACTCTCTTCATCAGTGCTTAGCGGTCGTCGCCCCAGACAACCCTCAAGACGTCATCCTGACGAAAGCCCTATGACCTGACTTAATATCACTCTGGCACTAGAGTCCTTTCGACTTGGGGCATTTAGAGACAAATGATCCGCGATTAGTCACAAGAAACCACAACGAGTGACCCGACGTGGTGTTGGCCAAGCACCTTGGGCCCATCACGACAGGTACTCAAGGTCCGGGCCACTCTTCGAGTTGCCGCCAGATCCAAGACCCAGCCGAGGGGACCAAGTTCGTCGATCAAGTCGTGCCCTGCTCTGGCCGCGAACTGGAAGCTGTGTCTGCGAGTCCGACGGTCGCCCGTACAGATCATCGCGTCCAACCCAACTGCTTTCGACTCGCCGNTGAGCGGGCAAATGCCCATCTTGTCCCGAGTGTTCTCGTANANTGNNTTGATCACAGATCGCGTGGGTGTCGCGGTCAACGTGGTCCGGGGCACTGGCCTGGTTGGGGCCGGTCCTGCAGAAACTTCCCCTCGCCGGCACGTATGGGGGTCCGTGCTCGGCGAGGGGAACTAGTTTGGCGGTGCGCGTTTGCGTCGCCGGCCCGTGGGATCTTGGTTGCTTTCGACATCACGGAGTTGGAGTGAAAGCGGCTCAGGGATTCCGAGTTCTTGTCCCGAAGACACCGCCTGCGGGTACTGCCGAATATGCCATGGCAGCCTCATACGTCGGGGCGGGTGGTGCTGGGTCGCGAAGCCGTCAGATGGCTCTCGCTGGAGACAAGCAGGATCCCCCTCAGCGGGGATGGTCGGGCACGGCTGGCTCTCTTGACGGAACCTCATAGTGCCCCGGCACAGATCGCCGGACCTTTCTGGCATTCTCAGCCCCCACAGGATCTTGGCGTTCAGCGGCCAACGTCGCCGCCGACCCTCTCCGCACGTGGTTCCTCGAAGCTGCTGCGTGCACTCCCGAACTACTGTTTCGGTCCAATAGGTTTGCGGTACGGCGTCAGGACCCTGTACCGACAGCACCTGCCCCGCATCCCGATGCGGGCACTGGTGCGTCTGCATTTTCGGGTCAAAGGACGCGGTGATCCTTCACCCAGGATGCCGCCTCGAGCAGCGCCAGCGCGGCGCCTCGCGCCTGCTCTGGTGTCAGCATCAGGCTCTGCGCTTCGAGCGTGACGACGACACCGGCTTGGGAGTGGAAGCGGGTGCCGATCTGAACGGAGTCATCCCCGCCACCGTCAAGGCTCACGATATTGGGCCAGACCGGGCCGTCGTGGCCGTCGGCGTCCCAGTCGCTGACGTGTGGCGAGGTGCACCAATCCGGGCAGGTGGTGATGCTCATGCCGTCGTCGCCTTGGTGGCCAGAGCGTCACGCACCACGGTCAACAGGGCGATAGTGCGCGAAATCGTGACGAGATCACTCTGGCCCCGCGGCGAGTCCACCTGGATCCGGTTCTGGTCCGCGTCGTAGTCAATGTTCAGCGTCGCTAGGACGGCGCCCTCCGCATGACCCTCTGTGAAGATCGAGGAGTCCTCGATCGCCATCGTCAGGTCTCGGCCGGAGCTGTAGTCGATCTCATCGCCATTCTCGGTGACGATCCGCAGACCGATCGCGACACCGCCTACCGCTGGTTCGTACGTAGTAGCGCTCATGATCGGTTGCCCCCTAGTCAGGTGATCGGTCCAGCCCCCAGTCGTGTTTCATACTGGCCCCGGGGCCGCTCTCTGTTTTAGTCTCATCGACGGCCAAACGCCATAGATACGACTAGTCGGTACGGCAATGTTGACGTTGCTGGGCGCTCGATCGTCACCCGCCGCGGGCACTCCTGACCACCGGACTTCGCCCCGATCCTGTTCCGCCTCTTGTCACCGCAGGGTTAGCTGTTGTGGCGTGGCCGGGATTCCGATGCGGCTTGCCCACCAGATGTGTGGTCAACACTTCCGAACTGTGCCTGCCTGAAGAGCTGTGCGAGCCGCCGCAGGAGGCCCGTGAGTCGTGGGTCGTCATCGAGCAGGCTAGGGGGATCACCGCAGACAAGAACACGGTCACGATCGATCAGGCCTACCAGCAGATACGCAGACATGTTCGCAACAACAACGCTGGCCGGCGGATCGTTGCCGAGGCGATCGTCGTTGTGGTGCTTCAGGTCTGAGCTCGGCGGCCATCCGGCCCGAGCGGTTGGCTCCGGAGTCTCTCGGGTGTAACGTCGTGTGTTCTACGTCACCCCCAGACCCTTGGCGGCGTCGACTTATCTCCGTGCTACTCCCGAACCTCGGTGGCCCGTGTCCTTACATTCCAGGACCACCGAATCGAGTCCGCAATGGCGCAGCAACAGAGCAGTCCGCAGGCCCTGCCCACCGAGGAAGACCACCACGTGGTCCAATTCCCAACCCGGCAGGCGGCCTACACCCCGACCGAGCCCGCTGGGCGGTCAGCCGTGCGTCCGGCCGTCCGGTCGCAGGTGCGGGTCAGAAGTTACGTCATACGTCAGGTGGTGGTCGTTGAAGTTGTGGGCCGACTCAGTGACGCCCTCGTCGAGGAACTAGACCTGGCGATCCAGACGGCTCTGGCCGAAAGGTCCCGTGGCGTCGTGTGCGACCTGTCGGCGGTGCTCGAAGGTGCCGCGCCGGGCGCCCTTGAGGTGCTTGCGACGGCAGGTCGGCACGTTCGCGACTGGCCCGGAATCCCCGTGGCCGTGGCCTGCCCGGACCCGCGGGTTCGCGAGGGGCTACGCGCCCACCCCCTGGGCAGTCACCTGATTGTGACCGCGTCATTGCTGCCCGCTATGACCGCGGTGCTGGCGACCCGTACCCTCACGATTGAGCGGCTACACCTGTCCCCGCACCCGACGGCACCGCGCGCGGCTCGGGACTTCGTCACTCGTACGTTGTTGGACTGGCGGTTGAAGCCCGTCATTCCCTTCGCGAGTTTGGTGGTCGGCGAGCTGGTGGCCAGCTCGAGTGTGGACGCCGGCACCGACATTGACCTTTCCGTCGCCTGGAACCTTGGGGCCCTTCGCCTGACCGTTCGAGACCACGGTCCCGCTCTGCGAGGCCAGCAGTCTTCACCCCTGGACCTGCATGGGCGAGGTCTTGCGGTCGTGGCTGGCCTCTCACGCGCGTTCGGGGTCCTGCCCACCGCTGATGGTGGCAAGCTCATCTGGGCCGTGCTCGACGCCCCTCAGCCGCGCCTTTCGACAGGTAACGCGACACGTGACCCCAAACGCGAGCCCGTAAAGGGTGCCAGCATTGCTAAAGCCATCTGAACCGTGCAGGACGCTCGGGCGGCGTCACTTCGTCGCCCAGGTTGCAGGTTACTGACCGGGGAGGCGACGCCAGGCTGAGCTGCGCATGCGGTGCCTCGAATAGCCAACAAGTACCGAGTGCTGTCCGCGCTCGGCTTCCATCGGGTATGAGGCCGTGGGCCCCGTCATTTTGTAGGACAGACCGCGTGAGACCTAGCGGCATCAGAGGGCACTTCGGGCTTGTCTGCAAGTTGGGCACTAGGTTTCCGCGCCGAGAGGAAGCTCGGAACGGCGGCGTCATAGTCCCGTGACGGGCAGTGTGCAGAGTCGCCGCGTAGCTCAGCCTGCGCGACTGGCACGGCCATTTCGGAGTTTCAGCATGCGGCGTTCGTCCTCAGAAAGCCCGCCCCAGACTCCGGTGTCCTGGCAGGACTCCATGGCCCATCTCAAACAGGTCTGGGCCACCTCGCAGCGACAGCAGATGACTTTCGCCTCTTCGATCTGGAGAAGCGCGGGGTGGGTATTCCCGGTCGGGAAGAACAGCTCGGGGTCCCCGTCCAAACAGGCGGCGCCGTCACGCCAGTTCACCGGGATCGCGCTCCTGGAACCGAGGCTCGCTGTCTTGGGAGTGCGTTCGCGCGCATCGTTCGGTGTCACTGTGGTCCTTCGGTCTCACTGAGGTCGTGCAGAAGTCAATGTCAACGTCCCGTACGAGATGAGAACACTAACCGTCGTAGGCGCGTATGCAAAGAGCTTGAGCCCGCCGTCAATGGGAGCCGGCCCGCGCCAACCCTCTCAGTGCCTGGGGCACCGACGTGAGTGGTCAAGAGGGACGGATTCCACGCTTCTGGGTTGATCAGATGACATCTTCCTCGCTGTGAGGCACCCGCCGCGCGCGAGTGTTCGAAGCGATGGCTTCGCGCGCCTCGTCCACTCCCAGAAGCAACAGGACGGCACCGTAAGTACCGAGCTCGGCCACAGTTGCCATGGCAACGACAAGGGCTGCGCCGATCCAGCCTTTGGGTAGAAGCGGTGCCAGGGCTGCTGCGGTTGCGGCAGCTGCGGCAGCCCCAGCCAGTCCGGCGACTGCCATCCGGCTCAGGGCGCCGATCATGGAGTGCTGGCCCCCGCCATCGGCTCCGATGCCGGTGGGGCGTGAGGATCCGAGCCGCCGCCGCACCAGAGTGGTGGTGACCGCGGCACCGACGCAGTTGGCGGCGACGAGGCCGGCGGCCAGTCCGTAGATCCGGACGTGGGCAGGCAGTGTCGCGGATACCGCAACGTCGACCAGAACCATTGCGGCCGAGACAAAGACTTGGACCAGAGCCGGGGTCTTGGTGTCACCGAGGGCATAGAAGGCCCGCGACTGCACTTGGTAGATGCTGAAGGGCAACAGACCGAGGGCGAACACGGCCAGGACGCCACCGATCTGGTCGGCTTGGGCGTACGTGGTCTGGCCGTGTGCGAACAGCGCTACGGCCACGGGCTGGCCGAGCACGACGAGTCCCAGTGCCGCGGGGATCAGGAGCAATGCGCTCAGCCGCAGCCCCTGATCGAGATCATGGCGCATCAGGTCCAGTCGTCCATTCACGGCGTGCCGTGACATGCGCGGGAGCAACGTGGTGATCACCGAGACGGCGACCACTGCATACGGGAGCTGCCAGATGAGGAAGGCAGTGGCGTACTGCGGCAACTGATCGACAGCCGTGGCGAGCCGGGTAAGGACCAGGTACGCGAGTTGGGTGGCTACGACATAGACGAAAGTCCACGCGGCGAGCCGGCCGAGGCGACGTAGCCCCATTCCCCGCAGGTCCAACCGGACGCGCCAGCGGAACCCACTCGCACGCAGCGACGGCAGCAGCGCAGCCGTCATCGCCACCACTCCGAGGGTGGTGCCCACACCGAGGAACACCTGTTGAGAGATCGACAGGCTTGCGGGAGTAGCAGCTTGGGGTCCGGGCACCAACACGAACAGGGCAAGGGTGGCGATGACGACCACGTTGTTGAGCACGGGCGCCCATACCGGGGCGGCGAACTTTCCTCGAGTGTTCAGGACCGCGCTCACCGTGGCGGACAACCCATAGAACAGGATCTGCGGCAGGAAGAACCGCGCCCAGGCCACGGCCAGGTCCAGCTGTGCGGGGTCGGTGGTCGTGGAGTACAAACCCACCAACGACGGCGCGGCCACCATCGCCAGCGCCGTCAGGGCGGTCAGGGCCAAAAGGACCAATGTGAGGAGCCGTTGAACGTAGGCCTCGTCCTGGTCCTTGGCTCGGGCCTGAACCAGGACAGGCACCAGCGTCGAAGCCAGAACCCCGCCGAGCAACAGGTCGTACAGGCTGTTCGGCATCGTGTTGGACACCTCGAACGCCTGTCGCACACCACCGACACCCAACACCGTGCCGAGCATCGCGAGACGCAGGAACCCGGTGACGCGCGAAGCAACCGTCCCGATGGCCATGGTCCGGGTGTCCCGTGCCAGACCGCGCGCGTCTGCAGATGTGACGCTCGAGCGCAGGCCTGGGTTCGGGTCACTCTTGATCTGGTTGATGCGGACAGGCTAGCCGTACTGACCACGAACGTTGCTGACAGGCCGGCCGGACATGGGGCCCCCGAGTGAAGGGTGAAGCTATGTGAGAGCACACCTCTGTACTCTGAGGTCCTCATATCGGACCCAAATGTCCGCGGTGCCCCATGGATCTACCGGTATCGCGCCGGCGGGGCTCAGCACGCATCGCCTACCGAACACCGCTCGCGCGCTCGAGTGTGCACATGGACCTGACTCGGTACCAGGCCTCTGGACCGTCCGGCCACCGACGTCAGACCGAGCGTGTTGCGACGACGATGCCAGCCTCGGAGATGACGTTCTCATAGCGAACGTTGGAGAAGCCGGCGTCCTTGACGGCAGCGACCCACGACTCAGGAGGGCACGAACCGGAGCCGGCCGCTGCCGCTGCCGCTGCGACCAACATTCTTGACCTGTCGCCAGCACCTTGTCGGTCCGTGACGGAGCATCGCCGAAGCCTTCTGCCCTGCCCACCGGCGCGGACCGGCGCGGACCGGCACGGACCGGCACGGACGCGATCTGACCGCTTCCCCAATGAGAGCGGTATCCGTATGCACTCCGAGCATCCGGCCGGGTCACGGCGGTGCCTTGTTCTGATCGGAACGACTCCTTAGACTCCAGGCACGGCCGCTAACCAGCCGATTCCGATGCTGTTGTTGAGGAGATTGACGTGGCTCTTGAATTTGGTCTGTTGGCCTTGGTCGAAGCCAAGCCTGGAAAAGAGCAAGAGGTCTGGGATTTCCTCAACGGGGGTCGTGACGTTGTGGCCAACGAGCCGGACACCAAGACCTGGTACGCCTTCCGGGTCGATGAAGCCACCTTTGGCATCTTCGACACCTTCGAGACCGAGGAAGGCAGGCAGGCTCATCTGAACGGTGCCATACCTGCGGCCCTTGGCGAGTATGGCCCGAGCCTTCTTGCCAAGGACCCTGACATCCGGTTGATAGAGCTCATCGCCGTGAAGTAAGGGTGAAGTCGACACTCCCGCACGTCAGGACTGGCCCCTAACCGCCTGCCGCCCATCAACACGGGAAGTGCCGGAGCGAGCACGACCCTCTGACCCTCAGCGGCGGTTGTACCAGTCGAATGAGTCACCGTCAGAAGACCCACCGGCCTGAGGTCCGGGCCACTGGCCAACATCGGCTCCACGGCCCCGCCGGCGGCTTGTGCTCACCTTGAGGACTTCTGCTGCAGAATCGCGCGCGGATCGCAGCGGCGCCCGGACAGAGGTCGCGGCGGTCGTCGTGCGTTGCGCGGCTTCCCGCCCGGTTGGGCGACCGAACTCGTCACCCTCCAGGACTTCGGCTTAACCCTCGAGGACCGCCAGGACTATCGGGTCGTCCGCACCCCGCACGAACATGACTTCCACTGGAGCACTAACGTGCGACGATGACCCCCACGCAGCTACGCGCCTTCGCCGCCGTGGTCCGCCGCGGTTCGGTCAAGGAAGCAAGCGTGGATCTCGGCGTCTCGGGTGCCGCGATCTCGTTGCACGTCGCCCAACTCCGCAAGGAGCTCGGAGACCAGTTGTTCGTGCGTACGCCGGCCGGTCTGGCATTCACCCCGGGTGGACTGCGGCTTGCCAGCCGAGCGGCCGAGTTGCTCGGGCTGCAGGACCGCACCATCCTCGAGGTGAGCCAAGCCGGAGCTGGTCGTCGCCTGCTGCGCGTTGCTGCTTCGAACCTGTTCGCCGAACATGCCGCACCAGGACTCATCGAGTTGTTCACCAGCCGAGCCGACGACCTGGACGTCGAGCTGAGCGTCTGCAGCCCGCGCCAGTTCAGCACCTTGCTGCTCACACGTTCCTCGGACGTCGCCATTGGCCCGGTGCCCGCGGACGTCGACCCTTCGCTGGTCTGCACGTCGTTCCTGAAGTATCAAGTCGTCGCGGTTGTTGGGCCAGCCCACCCGCTCGCCGGTGGACACGCTTCCCTGGACCAACTGCGGGCGAACACCTGGCTGCTCGGCCCTGCGGCTGCCGAGGACGTGGGAGTGGTTCCGCAGATGCTGCGCCGCATCCGGGTGCCCGAACACCGCCAGCGGATCTTCCAGAGCGATGCAGCCGCGCTCGAGGAGACAAGGCGCAACAATGGCGTCTGCCTGGCGGTGTCGTTCGTCGTGACCAAAGACGTGTCGACGGGCCAACTGGTGAAACTGGCCGGTCCGGGCCTGCAGAGCGACGCAGTATGGAGCGCGCTGACGCTGCCCCAACCCAGCCCAACGTCCGCCGTCGCCGAGTTGACCCGGTTCGTCACCACTCCACGAGCGACCCAGGCCATGCTGCGCGGGTCGGGCGTCAACGTGAGCCACTTCAAGCCCTCCGTATACGTCACACTGTGGAGTTAGCGCACTGAGCGGCCTAGCTCGGCGACGACGGCGGCGAGTGAACGGAAGTCGTTGGCCGCCAGCAGCTCATCGCAGAACGGCAGCGCCGCAGCCATCGCGCCAACCAGAGGCGCGAAGCCGGGGGCTGCCACCCGCGGATTCATCCAGATCACCCGGTAAGCGCGGCGGTGCAACCGGGCCATTGCGACGGCCATCTGCTGCGGCGGTTCGCTGTCCCAACCATCGGACCCGAGAAGCACGATGCCACCACGCACGGCGTTGCCATGATGAGAGAGCAAGAGTGCGTTCACACTGGCCGCAATCCGGGTCCCACCGAATCGGTCAGTGACCTTGTCAGTCGCCTGCTCAATGGCCTGGGCCGTGGACTTGTGGCGCAGCACGGAAGTCAGTCGCGTCAGTGAGGTCGCAAAGGCGAACGCCTCCCCGCCGGCTACCACCGTGAGTGCTCGCATGAGGTGGAAGTACGCCGCGATCTGGGGCTGCATCGACTGACTGACGTCGCAGAGCATCACGACCTTGCGCGGCTTGGCCATCGGGCGCACCCGCACGAGCTCAATGGGTTCCCATCCCGTGCGACGCGCGCGAGCGATGGTGGGGCGCAAGGCGACGTGTCTGCCCGCCGGGCCAGACGCGCGGCGTCTCGACCGGCGCGTTGGCCAGGTGAGTAGCGCAGCCTCCAGCCACCCTTCGAGCAGCTCCATCTCAGGCTCGCTCAGCTGCTCGAAGGGTAGGTCCGCCAACCCCTCCAACTCGCTCGGTAACCGCTCAGGCACACCGGTGCTGCTGTCGGAGTCCTCCGACGACGCGACCACTGGTGGCAGCGTCACCCAGGGCAAGCCACTGCCCTCGCTCGGATCGCCGGCAGTCTTGGGCACAGACAGGAACGCATCCTCGGGCTTTGGGCTCAGCCCAGGCGCGCGCCGAGCGGGCTCGTTGGTCAAGAAGCCCGCCTGGGCGAACACTGCTTGGAAGACTGCGTCAAACGCGGCGAGCTCGGACTGCTGTCGTACCAACGCAATCCGGGCAGCCCAGTAGAGTCTGGACATCGACTGGGGCGGGCTGGCGACCAGGGCGCGAGTGAAATCCTCGATGCCCGTCAGCCCTACCTGAACGCCGTGTTGTCTCAGCCGGACGGCGAACGCGGTCGCGAACGACGCGCGGTCGACGCCACGCAGCAGCACCGGCGAGGGCCGGGCCTCACCTGACAATGAGGTACACCACCACCGCCACTACCACGACGATGACAACCAGCACCGGTAGGAGGCGCTTGGTCATCGCGCCACCTGCCAGGGCCATGAGATCCAGTGGTTCCTGGGCAGGTGGGACCTCAACCGGACTGGCCGCGGGACCGGGGGCGTGTTGGTCAACCACTGCCGGTTCGCCAACAGGCACCTCGGCCTCAGTGGTGACAACTGGTATCTGCGATGGCGCCGGCGCCGCGAGCTTGGCCTCGAGGCATTCGACGAACTGGCCGAGGAGCTTCTCGGACACATCCTTGATCATGCCCCCGCCCAGCTGCGCGATCTTTCCCGAGATCTTCAGGTCGGTGTCCACGGTCACCACAGTGTGGTCCCCATCGGCTCGCAGCTGGAGGGTGATCATGGCAGAGGCGTTGCCTGATCCCCGCGAGTCCCGCCCCTTGGCGTCGATAACCGCCCGGTGATCCGCGTCGTTCTTTTCCAGGAACTGAGCCGTGCCGGCGTAGTCCGAGATCACAGGCCCTACCTTGATCCGCACCTCACCGCGGTACACGTCACCCTCGACGCCAGTCAGGCGAGCACCCGGAAGGCAAAGGGAGACCCCCTCCAGGTCGGTGAGCACCTCCCAGGCCCGATCGATCGGCACGCTTACAGTGAACTCGTTGTCGATCTTCATGAGGTCCTTTCGGGTTCGGCCGCGACAGAGGGGCTCTGTGCTACTTGGAGGCCGACGAACGCATCGGAGATGGCTATACGATCATCCGGTGTCTTGGCGATCGCACTGAGGGTGCGCACGACCTCGGAGCCCACCAGATCAGCGACACCCAGGGCAGTAAGCGCCGACACCCAGTCAATGGTCTCGGCCATACCTGGCGCCTTGTCGAGGTCCAGTTCCCGGACCCGGCCGATGAAGTCGGTGGCCGAGGTGATCAGTGCGTCGTTTGCGGCGGGCACCGACCTGCGCAGGATCTCGGCGACCCTGGACGGCGCCGGAAATTCGATCCAGTGGTAGAGGCAGCGTCGGCGCAGCGCATCGTGCAGCTCGCGGCTGCGGTTGGAGGTCAGAACCACAATGGGGCGGCGCTCTGCGACGAACGTACCGATTTCGGGGATGGTGATCGAGGCCTCCCCCAGGAACTCGAACAACAGGGCCTCAAACTCGTCGTCCGCGCGGTCGATCTCGTCGATCAGCAGCACCGGCGCCACTGGTCCCACCGCCCGGATTGCCTTGAGGATCGGCCGCTCCTGAAGGAACTCCGCAGTGAACAGATCGGCATCGTCCAGGGTCGTCTGCCGGGACTCCGCGAGTCGGATCGCCAGCAGCTGACGCTGGTAGTTCCACTCGTAGAGCGCCTCGCTGGCAGTCAGGCCCTCGTAGCACTGCAGCCGGACCAGCGGCGCCCCCAGAGCCTGTGCCAGCGCTTTGGCCGCCGTGGTCTTGCCGACGCCAGGCTCACCCTCAAGCAACAGAGGTTGCTCGAGGGCCAGAGCCAGGAAGAGCGCCGTGGCCATCCCTTCGTCGACCAGATAGTCGATCTCGTCCAGACGCCGCCTAACGTCATCCGAGTCGACCATCGGCCCGCGGGTCGCAGCGCTCATGCGTGTGTCTGGGATTGGGCGTGCCTGGGATTCTCGTCCGGTGTTCGGGGCTGGTCGCCGGCCATCAGCACCTCGTAGTCCTGCCAGGTGTCGACGTCCACAGGCACTGCCCCTTCCACGGGTACCTCCCGAACCTCGAACAGGCCGGAGTTCAGCAGCTTCCAGACGGCCTTGTCACCGTGCAGCTGGCTCAGCTCGGCGAACATGTCCCGACGAAACCACATCGGGTGCCCCAAGCCGTTGTCGTAGCGACATACCGCCATCGGCGACCTCGCGTCCGCGGCGAGTCGAGCCACGGCCGAGGCACTGATGCCGGGCTGATCCCCTAACAGCAGCACCAACCCATCCGCACGATCGTCGACCGCGGTCAGGGCAGCGGTTATGGACGAGTGGCATCCCGTCGAGTACTCGGGATTCTCAATGACCTCAACGGCTCCCAGGTCCACCGACGAACGCACCTGCTCGCTGGCCGCACCAAGTGCCACGAGCAGCTGATCGAACTGGCAGGCTCGCGCGGCCGACAACGTAGCGTCCAGCAGAGTGGCCCCCCTGTACGCGAGGAGCTGTTTGGGCTGCCCGAGGCGACGTGAGGCACCGGCGGCCAGGACCAGACCTGTGACGAACAACCTCTACTACCCGCTCTCCGCGTGCGCCGGATGCTCAGCCTGGTAGCGGTCCCGGCAGCCGGTTCCGCAGAACCAGTGGTCACCCTCGGCGTCGATCACGTGCGGTGTGTCCTGGTCGACCACCACGGTCATTCCGCAGATCGGGTCGATAACCTGCACCGGTTGCGCGACAGGCACTGCATTCGCCGCCATGACACCGTCGACTCGGACGGCACGAACGACCTCGGCCATGATCGACAACGCAATCTCATCAGCTGTGCGGGCACCAATATCGAGCCCAACGGGAGTCCGCACTCGAGCCCGTTCCGCGTGGGTAAGACCCATCTCCTCGAGTACCGCGGCACCTCGAATCCGGCTCGCGACCAAGCCGATGAACGGGACCCCACAGTCAAGGGCAGATCTGATCGATTCGGACTCACCGCGGCCGTGGCTGGCCACGACTACAGCGGTGGCGCCGTTCAGAGGCTGCCCTGGCGGCACCCGCTCGCCGACGAACCCCAGCGGTCCGGCCATCGCCAGCAGCGCGTTCGTTATGGGGGTGTCGCCAACAGCCACCAGCAAGGGCGCGGGCAGTAACGGCTCGAGGAAGATCTCGAGGGCGCCACCGGACAGACACGGGTTCACGACTACGCGAGCGTTCGGAGAGTCAGGGAACGGCTCCTCGCCCTCCGGCAGCACGCGCAGCAGCAAGGTCTGACCATCCGCTAGAGCGGTGAGCGCAGCCGACCGCACAGATCCCTCGGCGCAGTGACCACCGACGAAGCCTTCGATCGTCCCATCGCCCAGGATCACTGCGTCGTCCCCTGGCATGGCCGACGTCGGCTCCTGGGCGCGGACCACAGTCGCGTGAACGAAGGGCACTCGCGCCGTCGTCAGTTCGGCGACGCGTGCGGCCATTCGGTGTGCCATAGAACCTCCCGGGCTCAGAACGAGGGGGTGGGCCGGCCCTGCATGGCGTCCCACACCCGAGAGGGTGTCAGCGGCATGTCGGCGTGCCGAACCCCGAACGGCTTCAGGGCGTCTACGACGGCGTTGACGATGGCCGGCGGCGACCCGACGGTGGCCGACTCGCCCACGCCCTTGGCGCCGATCGGGTGGTGCGGTGACGGGGTGACGGTGAAGCCGGTCTCCCAGTCAGGCACCTCGAGCGCAGTGGGGATCAGGTAGTCCATCAGCGAGGCGCCCAGACAGTTGCCGTCTTCATCGAAGGCGATCATCTCCATCAGCGCCATACCGACCCCGTCAGTGAGGCCGCCGTGCACCTGCCCCTCGATGATCATCGGGTTGATGCGGGTCCCGCAATCATCAACCGCGATGAAGCGACGGACCTTGACCTCGGCGGTGCCTTTGTCGATGTCGACGACGCAGATGTATGCGCCGAACGGATAGGTGAGATTGTCGGGGTTGTAGCAGATCTGCGCCTCCAGACCACCCTCGATGCCTTCGGGCAGGTCAGCTGCGCCGTGCGCCCGCATCGCGATGTCCTGGATCGTGACGGACTTGGAGGGGTCACCCTTGACATTGAACGAGCCCTTCTGCCACTCCAGGTCGGCTACCGACACCTCGAGCATGCCGGAGGCGATGATCCGTGCCTTGTCGCGGACCTTGCGTGCCACCAGGGCTGCGGCTGCACCGGACACCGGCGTCGACCGGCTGCCGTAGGTGCCGAGTCCGAAGGGCGTGTTGTCCGTATCGCCATGCACGACGTCGATGTCGGCCGGAGGGATGCCGATCTCCTCGGCCACGATCTGGGCGAAGGTCGTCTCGTGGCCCTGTCCCTGGGACTGCACCGAGAGCCGCACGACTGCCTTGCCGGTCGGGTGGATGCGAAGCTCGCAACCGTCAGCCATGCCCAGGCCCAGGATGTCCATGTCCTTGCGCGGCCCTGCACCGACCGCCTCGGTGAAGAACGAGACGCCGATGCCCATCAGCTCGCCGCGCTCGCGCTTTTCGGCCTGCTCACGTCGGAGCTCGTCGTAGCCAGCAATCTCCATGGCGAGACGCATCGTCGGCTCGTAGTTGCCTGAGTCGTAGACCCACCCGGTCTTGGTCGTGTAGGGGAACTGTTCGGGCTGGATGAAGTTCTTGATCCGTAGCTGGACCGGGTCCATCTTCAGCTCGTAGGCCAGGCAGTCGACGATGCGCTCGACGAGATAGACGGCTTCGGTGATCCGGAAGGAACAGGCGTAAGCCACACCGCCGGGCGCTTTGTTGGTGTAGACCGCGGTCATCTTGCAGTAAGCGGCCTCGATGTCGTAGCTGCCGGTGAAGACGCCGAAGAATCCCGCCGGGTACTTCACCGGGGCAGCAGTGCCGTTGAAGGCTCCGTGGTCGGCAAGCACGTTGGTGCGGATGGCAAGGATCTTGCCTTCTTTGGTCGCAGCTATCTCGCCGCGCATGATGTAGTCACGGGCAAATCCGGTGCTGATCAGGTTCTCCGACCGGTCCTCCACCCACTTCACCGGCTTGCCGGTGACGATCGACGCCACGATCGCGCAGACATAGCCCGGGTAGATCGGCACCTTGTTGCCGAAACCGCCGCCGAGGTCCGGCGAGACGACGCGTATCTTGTGCTCCGGTATGCCCGCCACGATCGCGTAGAGCGTGCGGTGCGCATGCGGCGCCTGGGTCGTCGAGTACAGCGTCAGCTTGCCGTCGATGCGTTCGAAGTCAGCGACCGCTCCGCAGGTCTCCATCGGCGCAGGGTGCACCCGCGGATAGACAAGGTCCTGGCTGACGACGACGTCGGCGGCCGCGAACACGGCCTCGGTTGCCGCCTCGTCACCCGTCTCCCAGTCGAAGCAGTGGTTGTCGGTCTTGCCCTCCAGATCATCGCGAATCACCGGCGCGGAGGGGTCGAGCGCGTGGCGCGCATCGACCACCGGGTCGAGGATGTCGTACTCGACATCGATCAGCTCAAGCGCGTCGCGAGCGGTGTACCTGTCTTCGGCTACAACGAAGGCGACCTCTTGGCCCTGGAAGCGCACCTTGTCCGTGGCCAGCACGGCCTGTACGTCATTGGACAGCGTCGGCATCCACGCCAGTCCCTGCGCCGCGAGCCCCTCGCCGGTGACGACCGCCTTGACCTTCGGGTGCGCCTCGGCGGCGCTCGTGTCGATGCTGACGATGCGGGCATGCGCCACGGGGGAACGCAGAATCGCCATGTGCAGCATGCCTGGCAGCTGGATGTCGTCGATGTAGTGGCCCTTGCCGCGCAAGAAGCGCGGGTCCTCCTTGCGCAGCATCCGGCCGTGGCCAACCGGCTTCTGGTCGTTGTTCTCGAACACATGGGCGGGACGGTCCTCGACTGTGGTCATGACGCACTTCCGGCGGTGACGACGGCGTCGGAGACTTCGCCCTCAGCGGCTGCTGCAGCCTCGTTGGCGGCCGCCCACTGGATCGATCGCACGATCGTCGCGTAGCCCGTGCACCGGCAGATCTGGCCCGAGATGGCCTCGCGTATCTCACGCTCGCTGGGATCGGGATCTCGGTTGAGCAACGCGCGAGCCGTCATCATCATGCCGGGGGTACAGAAGCCGCACTGCAGACCGTGGCACTCCATGAAGCCCTGCTGCACCGGGTCAAGCTGACCGTTCTGCTCGAGGTCCTCCACGGTGCGGACCTCGTGCCCGCCCGCCATAGCGGCCAGCACCGTGCACGACTTCACGGGTTCGCCGTCCATCCAGACCACGCAGGTGCCGCAGTTGCTCGTGTCGCACCCCCAGTGGGTGCCAGTGAGTCCCAGGTGATCGCGCAGGAAGTGCACCAGCAGCAGCCGTCCCTCGATCTCGCGGACGACCTCTTCGCCATTGACCTTCATCGTCACCTGCATGGTCAGATCTCCTCATTGTGGATGCGCGCTACCGAACGGCGCAGGGCGCGTTTCGTCAGCTCTGCTGCCAGGTGGCGCTTGTACTCGACACTGCCGCGCATGTCCGTGGCCGGTCGGCAGTTCTCGGCGGCGATCGCCCCGGCCTGGTCATAGAGCTCCTCGGACGGCGCCTTACCTCGAAGCGCCTCCGAGATCGCAGGGATGCCTGTCGTGTTCGGCCCCACTGCTGCCAGCCCGACGCGAGCGTCCGAGATCACCGCGCCGTCCATCCAGACGGCGGCACCTGCTGAGACGACGGCCCAGTCGCCGGCTCGGCGCTCGACTTTCTCATAGGCGCTGGCACCGTTGGCCTTGATGGGGATCCGGATCTCGACGAGCATCTCGTCATCGCCCACCGCCGTCTCGTAAGGGCCACGGTGGAACTCCTCCATCGTCACCACGCGCTCGCCTGAGGAACCGCGAATCACGCAGCTCGCACCAAGGGTGGTGCACACGGCAGACAGGTCCTCCGAGGGGTCCGCCTGGCACAGGGATCCACCCAGGGTTCCCCGGTTGCGGACGACAGGATCTGCGATCACCCGCTCGGCGTCGCGAAAGATCGGGAAGGCTGCGGCGAGCCCGTCTGAATCCAGGAGCTCACGGTGGCGGGCCATGGAGCCGATGCGGACCTGGGACGACTCGATGTGGATGTACCCCAGCTCGTCGTGCAGGTCGTTGATGTCGATGAGGTACTCGAGATTGGCCAGCCTGAGCTTCATCATGGGCAACAGGCTGTGCCCACCGGCCACCAGGCGAGAACTGCTGCCCAGCCGCTCCAGAAGACCGATGGCGTGGTCGACGCTCGTGGCCCGCTCGTATTCGAACGGTGCAGGAACCTGCATGCTCAACTCCTCGCTGCTCGGTGCGTCTGGCTGCTCTGTGTCTCGCTGCTGGGGGCGCTCAGAATGCGTCGAGCGCTCAGAATGCGTCGAGCGCTCAGAATGCGAATGGCGGTGCGCTCAGTATGAGAGGGCCATCGTTTGGCGTGTCAAGCCTTACCTAAGGGAACCCTTAGGTCACTCGAGCCGGGCAAGCCTTTCGCTCAGGGGCCTGTTTGACATCCTGTTCACCGTCACCGATGCTGCCTCTCATGGTGGCCTCCGGGCGACCACATCGACATGCCTTGCACACCGCGATCGGGCAGGGCCTTCGGCTGTTGGAAGGAGCGGCCCGTGTCGGGACCCATATGGCTGAACTGGCCCTTCGCGGGCGTTATGGTCATCTTCGCGCTCTACCATGGCGTCCGGCTGGTAACGGCTGGTCAGCGCGGACGGCCCAACGGGTACGACATCGACCTGGCGCATCTGCTGATGTGTACAGCGATGGCCGCGATGCTCGTCATGACCTTCGGTGCCCACCTCGCCACGGCGTGGGCCGTCGTGGTGGGCGTGCCCACGCTATGGTTCATCCTTCGCGCCGTGATGGCGCTGGTCTCAGGCGGCGCGAAGGCGATGATGGCGCCAGTGCAGCAGGTACTCATGTGCGCCGCGATGCTTTTTATGCTGGTTGTCGCGGGTAGGCCCGCTTCGGCACCCTTGTCGACGGCCTCGGGTGGGATGAATATGCCCGGTATGGCCGTCGGTGGCCCGGTAAGTCACGACATGGTCACCTCCACATCGTCGGTGGCCGTGACCTCACTGGTGTTCGTAGGCCTCCTCGGCCTCGTCGCCGCCCTACACGCCCGCCAGCTGAGGGCTGCCGTTACGTCGCACGTCGCGTGGCCGTTGAACAGAAGACCGGACGTGCGCCAACGCTCGGGTGGGCTGCTCTTGGCGCCGGGCCTCAGCCTGGGATCTCAGCTGGCGATGAGCGCCACCATGATCTACATGCTCGTCCTGTTGGCCTAGTTGCGTGTGCTCAGCTTTGGTCTGGCGGTGTGGTGTCCGCGTGTGGGTGGGAGCGGGACTGCGTTCAGTGCAGCGGGTTGGAGCTGGCTGGCCGGCCGCTGTGTGGCTTCGGCGCTAGCGAGTCTCTGATCCTCGCGTATCTGATCTTGATGTTCCTACCGGCTCACCCGCCGATGTAGGACATCTCGATCTTCTTGCGCCCCGCCGCGGAAAGCTCGCCGGTCTGGAAACTACGCAACTCTGAGTAACGATCCGAGCGCTGCGCCCAGATACCGGCCATGACGGTTGAGAGCTGTTCGTCCGAGCAACCGCCACGGATCAGGGCACGCAGGTCATGGCCTTGGGTCGCAAACAGGCACGTGAACAGCTTGCCCTCGGTAGAGACCCGCACCCGCGTACAGGAATGACAGAACGACCTGGTGACACTGGAGATCACCCCGACCTCGCCGCCACCATCACGGTAACGCCACCGCGCACTCGTCTCGCCACTGTAGTTCGGTGCGACCTCCTCCAGAGGCAGCTGCGCATCGATACGGGCGATGACCTCAGCCGAGGGCACCACCTGTTCCATCTTCCAGCCGTTGGTGCTGCCGACATCCATGAACTCGATGAAACGCAAGATGTACGGCGAACCCTTGAAGTGGCGCGCCATCGCCACGATGTCCTGGTCATTGAGAGCACGCTTGACCACCATGTTGACCTTGATCGGCCCCAGGCCCACCTCATGAGCCACCTCGATGCCCCGCAAAACCTTCGCAACCGGGAAACTCACCCCATTCATCGCCTTGAACGTCGCATCGTCCAGCGAATCAAGGGACACACTCACCCGCTTCAGACCAGCATCCTTCAACGACTGCGCCTTAGCGCCAAGCGCCGAACCATTGGTAGTCAACGCAATATCGACATCGCGACCATCAGGGGTCCTGAGCGCGGCAAGCATACCCACCAGATCCTCAAGACCATGGCGCAGCAACGGCTCACCACCGGTCAGACGGATCTTCTGCACCCCGTGTGCCACAGCGATCCTGGCGACCCGGGTTATCTCCTCAAAAGTCAGCAGCTCATCGCGGGCCATGAACGCGAAGTCCTTACCGAAGACCTCCTTCGGCATGCAATACACACAGCGGAAGTTACACCGATCCGTGACCGAGATCCGCAGATCCCGCAGCGGACGGTCCCGGGTATCAACCACCGACTGGGAACCACCGTCCAAAAACGGGCCCGTGCCGATGTGGGGCGGGATACTCACGATCATCACCTCCTGGATCTGTCCTGGGCTGCGGCAAACGGTATCTGACTTCCCGCGGAGATTCTGCACCACCCCCACGATCCAACACCCACCACGTGACCCTCCCCCCGCGATGACGACCCTGGCAGACCAGCCGGGGTGTCGACAACGGTCCAGGTCTCAGGGGTCCGCCGACCCGAGCGCGCGGCCTTGCCGTCCCGCGCCGCGAAGGCAGCCAACCCGCCACCGCTCACGGCCGAGCCGATGCAGCGGTCCTGTCGAGCTGTCCGCAGCTTTGGTCCGAGGTAGTCACGGCGTCGGGACGCTTGCCAGTGGTTCCCCGTGGATAGGGGCGCTCATCGACGTCAACGGCTGGCCGGTGCCTCCCCACATCCGGGCGATGATCTCGGCGGCGATCGAGACCGCCGTCTCCTCGGGTGTACGTGCGCCCAGGTCCAAGCCGATCGGGGAGGACATCCTGGCCAGATCCTGCTCACTGACCCCCACCTCACGCAACCGCTGCAACCGGTCAAGGTGGGTCCGCCGGCTACCCATCGCCCCGACATAACAAGCCTTCGTGCCCAACGCGAGAGCCAACAGCGGCACATCGAACTTGGGATCGTGGGTAAGCACACAAAGAACGGTGCGCTCGTCGACCTCAACCTGCTCAAGGTACTTATGCGGCCACGCAACAACGACCTCGTCGACGTCCGGGAAGCGTCTGCGGGTGGCGAAAACCGGCCGGGCATCACAGACCGTTACATGGAAGCCCAGGAACTTACCGATACGCGCCATCGCCGCCGCGAAGTCAATAGCCCCAAAAACGATCATCCGCGGTGGTGGGGCGTAAGACTCCACAAACACCGACAACTCCTCAACCCGCCGTTCGCCGTCACGGCCAAGGTGAAGCAGCCCGGTCCTGCCAAGGCCCAGCATCCCCCTGGCATCATCGGTGACCGCCTGGTCAAGGCGCCCGCCACCCAGCGAACCGTACGTCTGGTCAGCGGTGACGAGCAGGCGCCCGCCCAACCCGTCGGCACCGGCCACCACCGTGGCGAGCGCGACGGGTTGACGAGCCTGGACAGCTTCGGCCAACACCTCCAAGTGCTCGAAGGAGGCAGCGTCCACCGGCTGCACGAACAGCTCCAGTGTCCCGCCGCAGGTCAGCCCAACCTGAAAAGCGTCGCTGTCGCTGACCCCGTAGGTGACCATCTGCGGCTGGCCGGACTCCAACACCTCCTGCGCAACCTCATAGACCGCCCCTTCAACGCACCCCCCGGAAACGCTACCGATGACCTCGCCGGTCTCAGAGACGGCCATCGCCGCCCCGATCGGCCTCGGCGACGAACTCCAAGTCCGGACCACCGTAGCCACAGCGAAACGCCCGCCCTCGCGGTACCAGGGCAGCACATCCTCCAAGATGTCACGCATGGCGGGCCGCCGGCCTCGATACGTTCACAGTGCCCCAGGACCAGCCGAACGAGATCTCGTGCGCCATCATCACCAACCAAGCCATCAGTACCTCAACTCTCCCGCGTCAAGGATGTCATAACCCAGATCGAAACCCTCATGATCTCACGCCCATGGTCACCGACCCAGTGGCATCGAGGCGCCGGCCTACCACCTCGCCCTCCAGTGCATGCAGCGGTGATCGGGCGCACTCCCACAATGGTCACCGGCCCCTGATTGGGACACCCGGCCGGGACCAAGGATGTGGCCATCCCCGAGCTGCGTGGCTCGTCCCACTCTGCCGGCTGGCTGCTGGAGTGGGGCCGACGGGTCGAGCAACCCGACCACTGGATCGAAGGGCAACGCTACTTTGGTCTCGGCCCGGTCCGCCTCACCGTGATAGACGACCAGGGACGGACACCTGACCAGATGCATCGCCTCCAGGCGTCAGCCTCGACCCGATCACTTGCCGATTGGGACTAACTCCCCCGCCGTCGTGTCAAGTTCGCAACACAGGTAGCCAACCATCACCGCAATCGCTGATGTGGGTGCCTTGTTCTCCCGTGAATATCGACCAATAGGTGCATCCGAGTCGCAAGTGCGGCTAGAGTTCCGGCTGTGTCCATCTTCCGTATCCGTGAAGCAGCCGACCTGATGGGCGTCAGCGACGACACCCTGCGCCGGTGGGCCGACAGCGGTCGCCTAGCCACCGCTACCGACCATGCCGGCCGAAAGGTCATCGAAGGTGCAGTCCTGGCCCGGTTTGCCGAGGAGCTCGCCGCGTCCACTGAGCGACCCGAACCGGCCCCCGTGGTCTCCGAGTCGGCCCGCAACAGGTTCGTCGGTCTGGTCACCCGGGTCGTCCGTGACACTGTCATGGCCCAGGTCGAGATCCAGGCAGGCCCGCACCGCATCGTGTCGCTGATGAGCCGTGAAGCAGCCGACGACCTGCGGCTCGAACCCGGCGTCCTGGCAGTCGCAGCGGTGAAATCCACCAACGTGGTGATCGAGATACCCGTCCATCCTTAGCCGCGCAAACCGGCTCCGGCCAAGGAGCCAACACCCCCCTCGACCCGACTCTTGGAGCAACCGATGCGTCGAATCACCGCCACCCTCACTGCCGTGATCGCGGCCGGGCTCCTGTTGGGCGGGTGCGCTTCGTCGAGCGTCGCCGACGGATCGTCCACGCACTCTCCGGCGTCCGGGTCGAGCCCGGCTCCTGTCTCAGGAACGGTCAACGTGTTCGCCGCTGCCTCCCTGAAGGAGGCGTTCACCAAGCTCGGTCACCAGTTCGAGATCGCACACCCCGGCGTCAAGATCGTCTTCAACTTCGGCCCCAGCTCCGGCCTCGCCGCCCAGATCACCCAGGGCGCGCCCGCCGACGTGTTTGCCTCGGCCAGCACCAAGAACATGAACCAGGTCGTCAAAGCCGCAGATGCGACCTCCCCGACGAACTTCGCCAGCAATGTCATGGAGATCGCTGTCCCAGCCAAGAACCCGACCGCCATCACGGCGCTGTCCGATCTGGCCAAGGCCGGGGTGAAGGTGGCCCTGTGTCAGCCCGTCGTACCGTGCGGTGCAACGGCCGCCAAGGTTTTCACCAATGCCAAGCTCACCGTGACTCCCGTGACTCAGGAAATTGACGTCAAGGCCGTCCTGACCAAGGTCAGTCTCGGTGAGGTCGACGCCGGGATCGTCTACCTCACCGATGTGCGGGCCGCTGGCGCCAAGGTCAAGGGCATCGAGATCCCCGCCGACGTCAACGCTTCGACCAAGTACCCCATCGCCACCTTGACCAAGGCGCCGAACAGGGCCACCGCCCAGGCGTTCACCGACTATGTCCTGTCCGCCGAGGGCACCAGCGTCCTGGTCGCCGACGGGTTCGCCAAGCCCTGACTGGCGCCGCCGTCGGACTTGACCCCAACACACCTGGGCTTGCATGACATCCTCTGACCCACCACCGGCCGGGCAGGTGCCTGCACAGCGGACCCGACAGGGTGCCCGCGCCGTTCAGGCCCGCGGCGCGATCCCATGGCCGCTCGGCATTCCGGCGCTCTTGGCGGCACTATTCCTGCTCGTGCCGCTAGCCGGCCTCTTGGTCCGCGCACCCTGGCGGGGCTTGCCGCACCTCCTGGCGGACAGCCAGGTCCTCGACGCGTTGCGGCTGTCGCTGGTGTGCGCAAGCGCCGCGACGGCCGCTTCTCTGGTGTTCGGCGTGCCCCTGGCCTGGGTCTTGGCCCGCTCACAGGCGCGCGGCATCTCAGTGCTGCGCGCCCTGGTGACGTTGCCGCTGGTGCTACCTCCGGTGGTCGGGGGGGTTGCCCTGCTGCTGGCGTTCGGCCGGCAAGGCATCCTGGGTCGGCTCCTGGACGAGTGGACCGGCGTCACGTTGCCGTTCACCACCGCCGGCGTCATCATCGCCGAGACGTTCGTCGCGATGCCATTCCTGGTGATCACTGTCGAAGGTGCCTTCCGTGCTGCCGACCGCGGCTACGAGGAAGCAGCCGCCACCCTCGGCGCCTCACGCCTGACCGTCTTCCGAACGGTCACGATCCCTCTGATCGCGCCGTCCCTGCTCGCCGGGGCCGTACTGTGCTGGGCTCGCGCGCTCGGGGAGTTCGGCGCCACGATCACGTTCGCAGGCAACTTTCCCGGGCGCACCCAGACCATGCCGTTGGCCGTCTACGTCGCCCTGGAGAGCGACCCCGAGGCGGCCGTGGCCCTGTCCCTGGTTCTGCTCGTTGTGTCCATCGCCGTGCTGGCGGGCCTGCGCGACCGATGGCTGAGCACTGGAACCACCCCATGAGACCGCGCCCCAGCGACGCACCTCTCTCTGGTGGCCACCACGAGGGCACCGACCCCGAGAGGTCGGCGGACGACCACGCCGGCGCCCTGGTCATGTCGGGCACCGTCGAACGCGGCAGTTTCAACCTTGAGGCCGACCTGATCGCCGCTCCGGGCGAGGTCCTGGGCGTACTGGGCCCCAACGGTGCCGGCAAGACCACACTGCTGCGGGCGCTGTCCGGGCTGGATGCTCTCAGCAGCGGCTCCATCCGCCTAGGCGACCTGACCCTGGACGATGCCCACACTGACACGTTCGTACCCGCGCAGCGCCGCCCGATAGGCCTGGTCTTCCAGGACTACCGCCTGTTTCCCCACCTGAACGTTCGCGACAACGTCGCTTACGCCCCCCGCGTCCAAGGAGCCGGCCGCCGGCAGGCCCGCGCGGCCGCTGACACGTGGCTGCAACGGCTCGACCTGACAGCCCTGGCTACCCGGCGCCCCCACGAGATCTCCGGGGGCCAGGCACAAAAGGTTGCCCTGGCTCGAGCTCTTGCCGCCGAACCCAGACTCCTGCTTCTGGACGAACCACTGTCCGCACTGGACGCCAAAACCCGTCTGGATGTGCGCGCGCAGCTACGCAGCCACATCGACCAGTTCACGGGGCCGGTCCTGATCATTACCCACGACCCCCTTGAGGCGATGATCATGGCCGATCGCCTCCTGGTCATCGAGAACGGCCGCGTCGTCCAACAGGGCACCCCAGCTCAGGTCGCCCGCCAGCCGGCGACCCAGTACGTCGCACGGCTCGTCGGGCTGAACCTCTACACCGGCACGCTCGACCCCGCCACCCGCCGCGTGCACCTCGACGACGGCGGCGTATTCACCGTCACCCTGGGCGACGACGACCTCGCGCCATCGCAGGGGGCCGCGCTGACGAGTCGCCGGGTGCTGGTCGGGTTGCGTCCATCGGCCATCACCGTCCATACGGCGATACCCACCCACGCCAGCCCCCGCAACGTCTGGCAGGGAACCGTGGCCTCCCTCGAACTGCTTGCCGATCGCGTTCGTATCCAGGTCGATGCGACCCCGCCGGCGCTCGTCGACGTGTCCTCCGCCGCCGTCGCCGACCTGGCCCTGCGACCCGGGACCGGCGTGTGGTTGTCAGCCAAGGCCACCGAAACCGAGGCGTATGCCTACCCAGGCACCGACCGCAAGTTCTGACACCAAGGTCGAATTACGGAAGGAGCTCGATGGGATCGCCGCGGGTGAGGCGGGTCGCATCCAGGCCGGGGGGGTACTCCCTCCTCGGCGACGATGACCTTGGGACCCTTCTAGCCCGAAGTTACGAGCTGTCTGAGCCTCGACTTGCACCCTGACCTGCACCGTTGGTTGTTTTGCGCTCCTGAAATGTAGCCAGTACTTACGGCGTGTCGTCATCGCATTATCGGGGTATCGCCATTACGCTGGCTGGTATGACGAAGACACCGGGTGCGATGCACGTAGCCACGATCACGAATCGGCGCGTCGACAAGTCCGGTCAACCGCGCGAGTACGTCAGCCACCTGCTGCGCCGGACCTACCGCGACGGCAGCAAGGTCAAGCACGAGACCCTGGCGAACCTGTCCCCATTGCCGCAGGCTGCGATCGAAGCAGTCCGGGCCGCGTTGGCGGGCAAGACGCTGGTGGTCGCAGGTGAGGGACTGGAGGTGACCGGTTCCCTACCGCATGGGCACGTCGCGGCGGTCCACGCCCAGGCCAAAGCGCTCGGCCTGCCGGCCTTATTGGGCCCGGCCGGGCGGCACCGCGACATCGCGTTGGCCCTGATCATCGCCCGGGTATGCCGGCCCAGCTCCAAGCTCGCCACCACCCGGTGGTGGGCCGACACCACGCTGGCCGCGGACCTGGGCGTGGCCGACGCCACCACCGATGAGGTGTACGCGGCGATGGACTGGCTCGCCGGACGCCAGGACGCCATCGAGTCCAAGCTGGTCCGGACCCACCTGAGCGGGCCCGGCAACCCCGACCGGCTCGCCTTGTTCGACCTCTCCTCCTCATGGGTCACCGGAAGGTGCTGCCCCCTGGCGGCCCGCGGCTACTCCCGCGACGGCAAGAAGGGCCTGCCCCAGATCGAGTACGGGCTGTTGACCGACCCCGCCGGACGCCCGGTCGCGGTGCGGGTCTTCCCCGGCAACACCGCCGACCCGACCGCGTTCACCACCATCGTGCAAGCGGTCAAAGACACGTATCGGCTGACCGACATGGTGATGGTCGGGGACCGGGCAATGATCACCAGTGCCCGCCTGCAGGAACTAGGGGAATTGGGTGGGTTCGGCTGGGTCACCGCACTACGCGCCCCCGCAATAGCCGCACTGGCCGCCGACGACGGACCGCTGCAGATGACCCTGTTCGACCAGACCAACCTCGCCGAGATCACCCACCCGCACTACCCCGCCGAACGCCTGGTCGCGTGCCGCAACCCCGCCCTGGCCACCGAGCGGGCCCGCAAAC
>JGI20177J14857_1000074_pt1 | contig 26864 bp, 29 predicted proteins | sample NGESurdeep072012_6_FD_14857 | JGI IMG/M metagenome (IMG submission 14857) | reverse complement strand
GGCGTCGCGGAGCTCGCCGACGTCCAATTGATATTTGCCGTTCGAGTGTCGAGCGTAAAAGTGCCCATGGCCGCCAATTGAAACACGGTGCGGCGACCGCCAGCTCTTGGGAATCCGTACGACCAGGACCGATTTGGCATCCTGTATAACGACGCACTCCATTTCAGGTGGGCTAGGCAGTCGTGGCTGCAGTCCGTCACGAATCAAACTTTGAAGGCGAAGCTTTTCCGCGTCAAAGTTTCCAACCATCACGCCGACGATTTCCGTCGGGACCCCGGACGTTTCTGTTACACCGAAAATCAACTCGCCTCCCTCCGTATTGGCGAACGATGATACATCGGCCAGAAACTCTTTTTTGTCCTGATCCGTACTGCCCGGAAGATCGCGCTTGTAGTCTAGCGTCTTACGCTCGGACACCTGGTGCTCGACCAATCCCGTTACGTACTCGCGAGTTATGGGTTCGAGGCTCGGCATACTAATGGACTCCTTTGCGCGCGCTACTTCGGCGTGTCGGGAATCAGCTTCAGCTTGCCTTGTTTGACGGGACGATTGGGGCGCGTGGCGCCGGTTGCTGCGCCCGCAGCGCGGCGGCCTCGAGTCTTCACCGGCACGCCCTTTTCGCTGACGTCCTTTATCTTGTGGCCCTCGTGCCTGCCCCGCGCCGCATCGCTGGCGTGTTGATGGGCGGAGCCGGGCGGGAGAGACGGCTGCTCAGGGCGGCGCGGCTGATCCATCCCGAATGCGTGCCGCTCGAGCTTCTTTATCTGATCGCGCAGGTTGGCGGCCCGCTCGTAGTCGAGATTTTCCGCCGCGGCCATCATTTGCTGCCGAAGCGCGGTGATCCGATCGGGCAACTCATGCGCCGGGATGAACTCTTCATCCCCCTCTTTGTCGTCGCCTATTTCGGGCACCACCGCCCACTCGGGCGAGTACATCTCGACCAGCGACGCGTCGATCGCCTTGGTGATCGAGACGGGCGTGATGCCGTGCTGTTCATTGTATGCGACCTGCTTGGCGCGCCTGCGGTAGGTCTCGTCGATCGCCTGGCGCATCGACTTGGTGACTACGTCGGCATACATGAGCACGCGGCCGTTGATGTGGCGTGAGGCGCGGCCGGTGGTCTGAATCAGCGACCGCGCCGAACGCAGGAAGCCTTCCTTGTCGGCGTCGAGAATCGCGACCAGCGACACCTCGGGCAAATCGAGGCCTTCGCGCAGCAGGTTGATTCCGACCAGCACGTCGAATTCGCCCTTGCGCAGGCTGCGGATAATCTCGACGCGCTCTATCGTCTCGATGTCCGAGTGCAGATAGCGCACGCGGATGCCGAGGTCGTGGTAGTAGTCGGTCAAATCCTCGGCCATCTTCTTGGTCAGGCAGGTCACCAGTACCCGCTCGTTCACCGCGACGCGTTTGTGGATTTCCTCGAGCAGGTCATCGACTTGCGTGCCGGCCTTGCGCACCTCGATTTCAGGATCGATAAGTCCGGTCGGGCGAATCAGTTGCTCGACGATGAGCCCCGATGATTTGTTCAGCTCGTAATCGCCGGGCGTCGCCGAAACATAGACCGCCTGCACGATGTGCGATTCCCATTCCTCGAAATTCAGCGGGCGATTGTCGAGTGCAGAAGGCAGCCGGAAGCCGAAATCGACCAGCACTTGCTTGCGCGAGCGATCGCCGCGATACATCCCGCCTATTTGCGGAACCGTTACGTGACTCTCGTCGATGAAGAACAGCGAATTGTTCGGGAAGTAGTCGAGCAGCGTCGGCGGCGCCTGTCCGGGCAGGCGTCCCGTGAGATGGCGCGAATAGTTCTCGATTCCCGGACAGAAGCCCATCTCGGCCAGCAGCTCGAGATCGTACATCGTGCGTTGCTCGAGGCGCTGGGCTTCGAGCAGCCGGTTCTCGGTGCGGTAGTACTCGAGACGCTCCTTCAGTTCGGCGCGGATGTCCTGCACCGCGATTTCCATCCGGGCCGAAGTCGTCACGTAATGCGACGCCGGGTATATCGCGACGCTCTGCAGCTTGCGAATCACCTTGCCGCGCAGCGCATCGATTTCGTACATCGCCTCGACCTGGTCGCCGAAGAATTCGACTCGCACCGCGCGCTGCTCTTCGTAGGCGGGAAAAATCTCGACCGTGTCGCCGCGCACCCGAAACGTCCCGCGATGAAAATCGTAGTCGTTGCGCTGATACATGATGTCGACCAGCTTGCGCAGCATCTTGTCGCGGTCGATGGTCTGCCCCTCTTCGAGGAACACCAGCATCTCGAAGTACACCTCGGGTTCGCCCAGGCCGTAGATGCACGAGACCGACGCCACGATCAGCGCGTCGTTGCGCTCGAGCAGCGCCTTGGTGGCGGAATGGCGCAGCTTGTCGATCTCGTCGTTGATGCTCGCGTCTTTCTCGATAAACGTGTCGGTCGAGGGAACGTACGCTTCGGGCTGATAATAATCGTAGTAGGAGACGAAGTAGCGCACCGCATTTTCCGGGAATAAGCTCTTGAACTCGTTGTAGAGCTGCGCGGCGAGCGTCTTGTTCGGGGCCATCACGAGCGTGGGCCGGTTCACGCGCGCGATCACGTTGGCCATCGTGAACGTCTTGCCCGAGCCGGTGACGCCGAGCAGGACCTGATGCGGGACGCAGTCGCCCAGATTGCGGACGATCGATTCGATCGCGGCCGGCTGGTCGCCCTCGGGCTTGTAACCCGAGACCAGCTTGAAACTTCCCCCTTTGCCGCGCGCCAGTGAGAGCATGATGAGCGAAACAGTCTAGCAGGGTTTCCGCTTTTTGCGGAATTCGCCGCCAAGTCAGGCCGGTTTCAGACAACCGGCCAATGCGCAGAAGCATGGCCTCCACTCAGACGACCGCTCCGAACAGCGTCTCTGCAGGCGTTCAGAGCGTCATCATGAGCCGAGCTTGACCGGGAAACCGCGGCAACTTCAGCGCCACTTATCCACAGAAAGCCCGGCTGCGCCGAGAAAACGCCAGATAGCCCGGGCAAAAAATCTCGCCTTTTCACCCCCCGCACATGTTGCATTCTTGTTACGAATATAACTATATTTCCCCCGTAAATTGGGTGGGATAGTTCCCGTTTGGGCATGATTGCGGCTCAGGGGCAAGTGAGGGGTTCGCTTCGCGCATAGACGCACTTGGGTGAGGAGGAGTTCATGAGACTGAAATCAAGGCTTTTAAATGCGGTCGCTGGCGTCGCGGGTGCGGCGCTAATCGTCTCCAGTTTGAGCGGTTGCGCATATTTGCAGAAGCCACGCTCGTGGGGAACCTGCGCGGTCGTCGGAGGACTGGTTGGCGCAGGCGTCGGCGCAGCCTCGGGAATCGTCATCGCTGACAGTGTCGCGGGACATCACCAGAGCGACAAAGACGCCAGGGCTTATGCCGGTGTGGGTGGAGCAGCCATAGGCGCGGGAATCGGCGCGTTGGCAGGCCATTACATCTGCGATCCGCTGATTCCGCCGCCACCACCTCTGCCGCCACCGCCTCCACCGCCGCCGCCTCCTCCGCCACTGCCTCCGCCGCCTCCGGTCAGGCAGAAGCTGGTGCTACGCGGTGTGCATTTCGACTTCAACAAATCGAAGATCCGCCCGGGTGATGCCGCCGTTCTGGATGAAGCCGCATCAACACTCAAGGCCAATCCCAACGTGACGATCAACGTCAACGGCTACTGCGACGCGATCGGCGGCGAGGAATACAACTTGAAGCTGTCTGATCGACGCTCAGACGCCGTGGTGGATTACCTCGTGAAAGCCGGAATCCCGTCGAGCCAGTTGGTTCCGCACGGATACGGCAAGACCGACTTCGTTGCCACCAACGACACGGATGAGGGCCGCGCGCAGAACCGCCGCGTCGAACTGGTGCCCAATTAATAAGTCGGGCCGAGACTGAAACATCCGCAAGCGGCCGCAGTCCTGTCGAGGGCTGCGGCCGCTTCTTTATGTAACCAAATGTAACCAATGTAACGAATTCCCATCATTACGAAGCCCGGGGAGTGCGAAAAATTCGCCTCTTCAATAGATTTGGCGTCTAAAAAATGGCAAAATGCGCAATGTTTAATTCTGGAATCGCTTGAAACCCAGGGAGGGGTGGCTGTGATTAGGTGGAAAAGTTGGATTGGCGCAGCGGCGACCGTCGTTTTTTTGATGGTCTCGTCGTGCGCGTCGTGGACGCCCGAGCAAAGAGAATACACCGCTGGCGGAGCGGCCGCAGGCGCGCTCATCGGCGGAGGGCTGGGGTGTGGAATTGCTGCGGGGGCCAGTGGTTCCGCGAAGAGTTATGAGATCGGATGCCCCGTGGGTGTTGTGGCGGGCGCTCTGATTGGCGCCGTGAACGGCTACCTGTTGGCGCCGAAGCCGGTGCCGCCGGCGCCTCCGTCACCATATCCGCCGCCTCCTCCGCCACCGCCACCACCGCCGCCGATCAGGCAGAAGCTGGTGCTACGCGGTGTGCATTTCGACTTCAACAAGTCGAGGATCCGCCGGGGTGATGCCGCCGTTCTGGATGAAGCCGCATCAACTCTGAAGGCCAATCCCAACGTCACGATCAACGTCAACGGCTACTGCGACGCGATCGGCGGCGAGGAATACAACTTGAGGCTGTCTGATCGACGCTCAGACGCCGTGGTGAATTACCTCGTGAAAGCGGGAATCCCGTCGAACCAGTTGATTCCGCACGGGTACGGCAAGACGGATTTCGTAGCCACCAACGACACGGCTGAGGGCCGCGCTCAGAACCGCCGCGTCGAACTGGTGCCCAATCAATAAGTCGGGCCGAGACTGAAACATCCGCAAGCGGCCGCAGTCCCGTCGGGGGCTACGGCCGCTTCTTTATGTAACCCATGTAACGAATTCTCATCATTATGAAGCCCGGGGAGTGCGAAAGATTCGCTTCTTCGATAGATTTGGCGTCCCAAAAATGGCAAAATTCGCGGTGTTTAATTCCGGAATTACTTGAAACTCAGGGAGGGTTGCCCGTGATTAGGTGGAAAAATTGGATTAGCGCTGCGGCGGCTGTGGTTCTTTTGATGGTTTCGGGTTGCGCGAACATGCAGCAGCCACGGCGCTGGGACGGTTGCGCAATCGGAGGCGCAATCCTGGGCGGTGCGGCAGGAGCCGGGATTGGGCTCGGCATCGCCAATGCGGTGGGCCGCAGCGGAGATAACGTATTCAACGAGGAACGCGGAACCGCGATGTGGGCCTCTGGAATCGGCGGCGCGGTAATCGGTACGTTGCTCGGCCACTACCTCTGCGATCCTCTGATCCAGCCGCCAGCGCCTCCTCCGCCGCCACCTCCACCGCTGCCGCCTCCTCCGCCACCGCCTCCGCCGCCTCTGGTCAGGCAGAAGCTGGTGCTACGCGGTGTGCATTTCGACTTCAACAAGTCGAGGATCCGCCCGGGTGATGCCGCCGTTCTGGATGAAGCCGCATCAACTCTGAAGGCCAATCCGAACGTGACGATCAACGTCAACGGCTACTGCGACGCGATCGGCGGCGAGGAATACAACTTGAGGCTGTCTGATCGACGTTCCGACGCCGTGGTGGATTACCTCGTGAAAGCCGGAATCCCGTCGAGCCAGTTGATTCCGCACGGGTACGGCAAGACCGACTTCGTAGCCACCAACGACACGGCTGAGGGCCGCGCTCAGAACCGCCGCGTCGAACTGGTGCCCAATCAATAAGTCGGGCCGAGACTGAAACGTCCGCAAGCGGCCGCAGTCCTGTCGAGGGCTGCGGCCGCTTCTTTATGTTCTGCGCCCTTTTCTTCCATTTCTTCCATGCTGACGGTGGTGCCGATTTTTGCTATAGAAAGCATCGCTATGATGTTTATACGAACAGCCGAAATAAGAGCCGTCGTCGCCACGCTCGCGATCACGGTGCTGTTCGCGGCGTCGGCGGCGCGCGCCCAATCGAAAGCTCCGGACGCGGTCGCTTCACCGGCGGCGAAGAAGAAGACGCTGGGGCAAGAGGTCAAGGCGCTGGTTGTGAAATATACGCCCGATCGGATCAAGCGCGATCGCGAATTCAAGAAGGCCGCCGCGCTGTTCCCGGATTTTTGCCGTCATTGGGAGCAGGATCTGCACGAGCGCGAGACGAACAATCTGTCGAAATTGAAATTCAATGTGAAAGCTGGTTTCAAGACCGCGACTTACACTGCTTATGGCAAGGTCGCCGGCTGCGAATCGCATCAGTCCAAGGACGGCTACTCGATCGGAAAGCTCAGCTACGAGGAATTCATCTACTACCTGGCCGGCAAGTCCGAGGATGAAGCCAAGCACGCGTCGCCAAGGGCCATCAGCGAGATTCGCACCACGGAAATTTTCCGCTGGGATAACGGCAAGTGGTTCTATTAGGCCGGTGAAGGAATAGAGTCTAAAAAAAGCGCCGCCGGACGATTCCAGCGGCGCTGGTAGTTTCGAACCGCGCGATTCTAGTTCAATTCCTTGCTGCTGTAGTTCAGGATTCGACGCGCGATAATTATCATGTTGATCTGCTGTGTACCTTCGAAGATGTCGTTGATCTTGGCATCGCGCATCCATTTCTCGACCAGGATTTTGCGCGAGTAGCCCAGCGGTCCCAGCAGCTCGACCGCCTTCTGCGTGATCAGCGTGACCGCCAGCCCCGCCTTCGCCTTTGCCATCGAGGCCTCGAGGCTGTTGCGCTTGCCGGTATCGAGCATCCAGGCGGCCCGCCAGGTGAGCAAGCGCGCAGCCTGCAGTTGCACTTCCATCTCCATGAAGTCGCGTTCGACGGCGGTCAGGCGCCGCGGCGATATTCCGTAGCGGATCGCCACGTTCTGACCCTTGAGAAAGTCGCGCACGAAGTCCAGCGCCGCGCGTCCCACTCCGAGCGCCATGGCCGCAACGATCGGCCGAGTCGCATCGAAGGTCGCCATCACGTCCTTGAAGCCGCCTTCTTTGCGGACTTCAGCGCTGCCCAAATATTGTCGAGCGGAATCCGGCAGTTGTCCAAAACGATCATGGCGGTATCGGACGCGCGAATACCGAGTTTGTTCTCGACCCTGGTCACCGTCATGCCGGGCGTGTTGTGCTCGACGACGAACGGCTTGATGCCGGCGCGTCCCGCGCTCTTGTCGACCGTGGCCCACACCACCACAAAGCCTTCGGATTTCTCGGCCGCCATCTGGCCGGCGGTGACGAAGATTTTGGTGCCGTCGATGACCCAATGGTCGCCGTCGCGGGTTGCGGTGGTCGTGACCGCCGACGAATCGGAACCGAAGCCGGGCTCGGTAATCGCCATCGCGCCCCACTTGGGCTTGCCTTCCTTGAATCGTTTAAGAAAGTGCTCCTTCTGCTCGGGCGTTCCCGCCGCCATCACCGCCGCGCCACCGAGTCCCGGATTGGGGGTCGAGAGGTAAAGCCCGGCGTCGCCCCAGCACAGTTCCTCGGTGCTGAGCACGGTGAGCAGAGTGGCGCGTCGAGGCGCCGCGGCTTTCGGCGCCTGGGTACTTTTGCTCTTGTCGTGGCCTATTTGGACGTCGGAGGCGGCCGCCGACGCCGACCACATCGACTCGTAAAATTGGGTCGGCTTTTGATGCTCGTGCTCGTCGCATTCGCGTGAGATCGGACGCATCATCTGCTCCGAAACCATGTGGTACATCTTCAACTGGTTCAATATTTGTGGTTCGAGTTCAAAATCGATCATAATTTTTTCTCCGCGGCCTGCTAGACCGTTGCGATACCGTCGATTGCAGAAAAGCCGCGCGCCCGTTGGCACGGGAGGCCAGTATTAAAAAAAGGCTCGACCAGGTCGCGCACAGCTATCCTCCTACACCGTTGCGATTCCATCGATCGCAGAAAAACCACGCGCATTACGAAGCCACATCTCGACCGGATGCTCGCGGATATAACCGTGGCCGCCGAGCACCTGGACGCCGTTGTCCGTCACTTTGAGCGCACTCTGCGCGACATAATTCTTCGCCAGGTAGCTTTCCTTCAACGCATCGCCGCCCTTGTCCAATTTGAAAGCCGCTTCCCACACCAGCAGGCGCGCCGCGTCGATTTCGATTGCCATGTCGGCCAGGATAAACGCGATCGCCTGTTTGGTCGCGATCGGCACGCCGAACGCCTTGCGCTCCTTGGCATAGTCGCGCGCATATTCGAACGCGGCATTCATCACGCCGACGCCCATCGCGGCAAGCGCGATCCGTGACTGGCTCATCAGGCGCGAAAAGTCGATGCCATTGTCGCCGCCCACGCGCGCATCGGCTCCGACGCGGCAATCTTTGAGTGTCAGTTCGTAAGTCGCGAGCGCTTTGAGGCCCATGTTTTTTTCGCGATCCGAAATCGTCACGCCCGCGGCGCCGCGCGGAACGATGAAGCCGTCGACGCCTGCAAAACCCCTGGCGGCGTCAGTTACCGCATAGACCAGCATCGAATCGGCTTCGGCCGCGAGCGGCACGAAACACTTGGCGCCGCTCAGGACAAATCCGCCGCCGTCGCGCCGGGCCGAGACTTGCAGGGCAGACAGATCGAAATCGAAACGCGGCTCCATGACGGCCGCGGTCGCGGCGGCGAAGTCGGCGCCGGCGAATCGCGGCAAATATTTGGCGCGCTGATCGTCGGTGCCCATCTCGACGATCGGGAATGCGAACAGCCGCGGCGCGAGCACATGGATTGCGATCGAAAGATCGCCAAAGCTGAGTTCCTCGGCGACGATCGCGCCGGTCACCGCCGAGCGGGCGTCGCCGCCGCCGCCGAATTTTTCCGGGATAGCGCCGCTGACAAATCCGAATTGCCACGCCTTGGCCACCAGTGGGGCGGGAATTGCGCCGCTTTCGTCGGCGGGGCGCGCGGCGGGACGAATCTCGTCGCGCGCGAACGCACCAACGCTGTCGCGAATCATCTGTTGTTCTTCGCCAAGTTCAAAGTCGATCATAAATTGGACCCCATCCTCAATTAAAGTAACACTTTAAGTTCCGACGGGCACCGCAGCGCGCGAGCGGGCCGATTCATATGCCGCTTCCACCATCCGCTGCGCTGCCACCCCGGCCGCAAATTCGGGGTCCGGCTCGCACGCTCCCATCAGCGCGGCGACGAAGGCCGCAACTTCGGTGGCGTACGGAATCGCCAGCCAATCCTTGATTGGCGCCAGGTAGGGCCGCTCGCGCAGAATTTGTTCGGTGAATCCGGCCATCACTTCGCTCTCGCTGACGGTCTCCTCTTTGGCGCCGGACCCGCGCTGAAACAGGATCGGCCCGAGCGTGTCGGCGTCGGAAGCAGCAAACAAGTTCTCGGCGAAAACTTCAAGCCTGCGGTTGCTCGGGCGCCCGATCATCCGATGCCATACCGAAGTGAGCTGGGCGTGAAAGCCGCCCGCAAATTCCATCGTGGTCGCGCCGAAGTCTTCAACTCCATCGGCGCCGTTCAAGTTGCGTGTGCGGCAGTAGAGGCTCGTGACCGGCCCGAACATCCAGGTCAGCAGATCGAAGTCATGAACGCTGTGCTCGATGAGCGTGCCGCCGGCGGTCAGGGACGGATCGTTGCGCCACGCGCTCGCGTGCGCGCCGCGAGTCGGAAAATCCTGATCGTCGCGCATCGTGACGCTGAGCAGTCTGCCCACGCCCTGCTCCTTGAACATCGCCTTGATCACGTTGTAAACGGGCGAAAATCGCAACACGAGGCCCACCTGGCTCATCACGCCGGAAGCTTTGATGGCCGCGGCCATCTCGGATGCTTCCGCCACGGTCATCGCCAGCGGCTTCTCGCAGAAAATATGCTTGCCAGCGCGCGCAGCGGCGATACAGGCCTGGCGATGCATCGCAGTCGGCGTGCAGATCCATACCGCGTCGATCGATGGATCCGCGATTATCTCTTCGGCCGACTCGAACGCCCGCGCGCCCTCCCACCTGGCCGCGAGCTGCTCGGCGGCAGGATGCGACAGGTCGGCGACGGAGACCACGCGGACGCTTTGCTCGGTGCGATCGGCGACCTGGCGGAGCATCATCGAATGCGTCTGGCCGATGAGGCCGGCGCCGATAATTCCTACTCGAATCTGTCCGCTGGCGTGCGTTGGCATCAGGAATTCCCGGATTTTTCCTGGCGGCGAAGTTCTTGCAGCTCGCGCTCGCGCTTGTATTTGGTCGGGTCTTCGATGATGCGCGACGGCGGCGCCATCGGCTTGCGGATTTTCGCGATCAATCCGCCGGCGCGATGTTTCTTTGGTTTACGTTGCGGCATATGGCTACTCGGCGAAGCCGACGAAGCTCATCTGCAGGCCGGTCGTGTTCCCGCCGGCCGCGCGCCGCGAAAAAAACCGATCGGATGCGCATCGAGTGCACGGACCGACGCTCGCGATGCTGGCGGCGGCGAGGCCAGCGCGTTGGAGCTGGTCGCGGACGACAGCGCGCAAGTCGATAAAGGCTTTGCCGGGACGCCCGGCACCAGTATGACTGCGCGCGCCGGCAATCTCACGGCCAAAGCGACGCCCAAGCTCGGCGTCAACCTCGAAACAACAATTGCCGATCGACGGTCCCATCGCGGCGCGAATGTCGGAGGCGCGAGCACCGAGCTTGCCCATCGCGCGGACGCCGGCGCCGGCGATATCCGCAATAACGCCACGCCATCCGCCGTGGAACGCGCCGGCTATTTTCCGTTTCGAATCGACCATCAGTATCGGCACGCAGTCGGCCGTGTATATTCCCAAAATGACGCCGGGCTCGGCAGTGACGATCCCGTCGCCGGCAGGGCGAAGCGTCGCGGTGTCGCGAGTCGCGGCGTGAACGACGTTTCCGTGCATCTGGTTCAGGCTCGCCACCAGCTTCAGCTCCGGCACGTCGCGACGGATACGCTCCCAGTTAGCATCGACGGCATGGTAGTCGTCGCCGACCCAATAGGAAAGATTCATCGAGGCGAACGCGCCCATGCTGACGCCGCCGGTGCGCCCGACAAATCCGTGGCAGATCGCGGCGTCGGGAAAGGCGCGAAGGATTTCGACGGGCTTCAAGTCGGGCGATGATTCAGTGTGGATGTCCACGTCAAGTGCTCGGCAGCGAGGGTGCGGGTTATTCGCTGGTCGGAGGATAACCTAAAATTCCGATCTTTGGAATTTGAGGCTTTAGCAGGCTGTTGAAAAAGTAACTTTCAACCTTTCAACGCCTGCTCCCTCTCTCTTGTCTCCCCCAAAGGGGTTTTTCACCGGTCTCCCCCAAAGGGGGAGATGTGCGTAACTGCATATGAGCAGCTCGGCTTCGCATGCCCTCAGTGAAGTCGAAGTGTTTTGCGCCGAGAAAGATTCGGGTTTCTTCCCCTTCGGCGGCGCTCAGGGCTTCGGCTGGTGGAAGCGGAGTTATCCAGAAGCGCTCAGAATGACACAAAAAAAGAGGGTGCCAGCGCGTGTAGCTCCAGCACCAACATCCGGTTATGCAAAGTTCTCCCAAAAGGGGGAGGCAAAGAAAAAGATCCGGGATTCTTCGCTTCGCTCTAGAATGACACAAAAACAAGGTCACCACTTTTACGCAGGGTGTTGAAGAGATTGAGATCGAGAACGGCGATTGATCCCAATTTTTCAACACCCTGTCAGGGAGCGCCTATGAACGGTTACGAATATCTGCTGGCGCGAACGACTCCGCGGCGATCCAACTTCTCAGGATGATCGTCGCACCGATGAAGATCAGAAGCGCGGCCAGCAGCCGCGGCTGGAAGTAGGGAAGCGCTTTGATGAGTTCGATAGCGGCGCAGGTGCCGATCAGAATCGCGCCGGCGACAAATCCCAATCCCGGGAAGGCGCGGCCCGAGATTGAAAGCCGCCATGCTGCAACCGATGCGAATATGTACGCCGGGAACAGCAGCACCAGCTCGCTCCAGTACGCCAATGGCGACACGAGCACCATGGCGATGAGCCACAAGCCAAACACCAGCCCATCGGAAACCGAATCGTTCGCCGCTCTGGAGGTTACCCAGAGCAACACCGCCACAACGCCGATGTCGAGAATCAAAGTTACCGCGATCACTGCTATCCACGGCGGAGCTCCGCCTTTGGCAAGGCTCGCACCCCACGCATAAACGTTAGGCAGCAGAGCGATACTGTTCTTCGAGATATGGACAACCAACCATAGGTCGTACTCCCGGCTCAATGGCATTCTCAGCCACTTATCAATCCCGGTTGCAACGACGCCGACGAGGAAGAACCCCACGGTCCACCACAGCACGCTCCATCGCTTGCGCAATAGGAAATAGACGGCCAGCGTCCGGGGTAGAGCTTCAACAGAGTTGCGATCGCCAGAGAGAAACCTGCCGCGGCCGGCCGGCCGCGCCGCGCGCATATCCACGCGATGACCATGGACAAGAGCAACAGTGGCGATAGCTGGCCATTGAACAGCATCTTGCGGACCGACTGGAACATCAGCGCCAGCGCGATGAATATCACGACGGTGGCGGGATCGAGCGGCGGATCTATCTCGCGGGCGACAAGCCACAGAGCGAGCGCCAGGAAAGCGAGCTGCGCGATTTGCCAAATCCAATGTGCGAGTCGCTTGTCGAGCAGAGTCAGGGGCGCAAAGGCTTCCACGAACGCCGGCGGTTGGTTGTAAATTCGGCGGGGCTCACCGGGTCGCAGCTCTCCCTCCTGGTGCGGGGACCAGATGTCCTGACCAGCCCGGTAACGAGTCCCCCAATCAAAAAGTTGGTCGAAATCGTAGGAGTTGTAGCACCAGGCGAAATGGTCGAGGCGCCGGACGGTTACCTTTAGAGCGACGGTCGCCAGCACGATCGCAAGTGCGATTCGCAACAGCGACGCGACGGTCGGGGTCGGCAGCATGCTACGCGGCATCAGCGCAAGTATTGGGCGATACTCCCGGATTGACGGTACAGATTACCAGAATCGCGCGATTTCGCGAGCAGGTTCGGTTACGATCGTCGCGGGTGTGAATTGAAATTGCGCGCGCTGATGACCGGCGCGTCCGGATAAACTATAATGCTGATCTTTGGAATTTGAGGTTTAGAGCGCCTATGAACGGATACGAATACCTGGTGGCGCGAAATCGCCTGACGCAACAGCTCGGCGAGGAAATTGCGCGGCTGGCACAGTTGCCGGTTGCCGAATGCGAGGCCGAAACCCGGCGCATCGAGGCGAAGTTCGACGTCGAGCTTGCCGAGTTGTACGCAAAAGTCGCCGACGAATTTCCGGGCGAGCGCAAAAGAAAGGCGCGTCCGATCGTTGACGCTGGGTAGGACTCTGGGAGCAAACTTGGATCGCTCAATCAGCATCCGGGGCGCGCGCACTCACAACCTGGCTGATATTTCGCTCGAAATTCCCCACAACCGGCTGACGGTAGTCACGGGAGTGTCGGGGTCGGGCAAATCGAGTCTGGTTTTCGACACCGTTTATGCCGAAGGCCAGCGGCGCTACGTGCAGAGCCTTTCGACGTACGCGCGGCTGTTCCTGGAGCGGATGGAGCGGCCGGACGTCGATTCTATTTCCGAGATTCCGCCGGCGCTCGCGATCCGCCAGAAGAACACCATCAAGAATGCGCGCTCGACGGTCGGCACCGTCACCGAAATCAGCGACTATCTCCGCCTCCTGTTCGCGACCGTCGGCCACACGATTTGTCCACAATGCGGCGGCGAAGTGAGCCGCGACACGGTGGAGAGGGCAGGCGCGCGAATCCTCGACGAGCCGGGGCTATACGTGATGCTGGCGCCGTTTCAGGCGGGTTCGCGCTCGATGGCAGACGCGGCGGGCTACCTGATTGCGAACGGTTACCATCGCCTGTACGCCAACGACGCGATCACCGAGACCACGGAGTTCGCCGCGCGCGCGATCGCGGCCGAAGCACAGATCGACGGCGCCGCGGCGGAGCCGAACAGTACGCCGAACAGTACAATGATGGTCGTCGTCGATCGCATCTCGGTAAGCGGCGAAGGCGAGAGCGAACGCGTGCGCGAGGCGCTGGAAAAAGCATTCTACCTGGGGGCAGGACGCGCGCGGGCGGTACGCGTCGAGCGCGATAATGGCAATACGCACAGCGTCGGCGCGATCGATTTCGACCGGCGCTTCAACTGCTCGCGCTGCGCGACCGCGTTTGCCGAGCCGACCACAGCGCTGTTTTCATCGAACAGTCCAATCGGCGCGTGTCCCGAATGCGAAGGCTTCGGCCGCACGGTCGAACTCGATCTCGACAAGGTGATTCCGAATCCGAAACTGTCGATGCGCAACGGGTTGGTCGCGCCGTGGCGGACGCCAGCCTATCGCGAGATGAACGAGCGGATGCTGAAGCTGGCGCGGCGCAGAAAAATCCGCACGTCGGCGCCCTTTGACGAGATGACCGACGAGGAGCGCGTCTGGCTGCTGGACGGTGACGAGGGTCCGCGCGCGAAATGGGATGAAGACAAATGGCCGGGGGTGCGGGGCTTCTTCAAGTGGCTGGAGGGCCGCCGCTACAAGACTCACGTGCGAATCCTGCTGGCGAAGTATCGCCGCTTCGTCATCTGCCCCGCATGCGGGGGGGCCAAGCTTAAGACCGAGGCGCTCAACGTGCTGGTGGACGGCGTGTCGATCGCCGGCGTCGGGCGGCTCTCGATCCGCGACCTCGCCGCGTGGCTCGACAAGATCGGATCGATCCGCGAAGTCGCCACGCGCGCGGCGGTGGTGATACGCGAGCTGCGCAATCGGGTCGGCTACCTGGTCGAGGTGGGGCTGGGCTACCTGACGGTCGAGCGGCAGGGGCGCACGCTGTCGGGCGGCGAGGCGCAGCGGATTCATCTCGCCAGCGCGCTCGGCAGCGTGCTGGTCGGGACGCTGTATGCGCTGGACGAGCCGACGGTGGGACTGCACGCGGCGGACGCAAGGCGGCTGCTCGCGGTGTTGCACAGTCTGCGCGACTTCGGCAACACGGTGATCGTCGTCGAGCATGACCCCGCGATGATCGCGGGCGCCGACCACGTCGTCGAGCTCGGGCCGGGCGGCGGCAGCGAGGGTGGAGAAATCACGTACTCGGGTCCGCCGGCGAAGGCGAACCTTGACAGCATGGCGTCCTCGCCGGGACGCGTGCTGCTGATGCGCGCGCTTGCCAAGCGGCGCAAATTCAGCAGGCGCGATCCCGCGATTCGAATCGCCGGCGCGCGCGAGCACAATCTGGCCGGCGTCGACGCGGCAATCCCGGCCGGGCGGATGGTTTGCGTCACCGGAGTTTCAGGATCGGGAAAATCGACGCTGGTCGAGGACGTTCTGTACAACAATTATCTGCGCCGCTCGGGCAATACCTCGGTGGAGCCGGGCGAATGCGATCGGATCGACGGCTTCGAGCTGATCGGCGACATGGTGCACATGGGACAGGAATTGCCGACGCGCTCGATGCGCTCGAATCCGGCGACCTATCTGAAAATCTACGACGAAATCCGCAAGCTGTTCGCCGCCAGTCCTGAAGCGCGCCGCCTGGGCGTGCAGGCGCGGAATTTTTCGTTCAACGTCACAGGCGGAAGATGCGAGAAATGCCGCGGCACGGGCACCGTCACGATCGAGATGCATTTCATGGCGGACCTCGAGGTAAAATGCGAGGCGTGCGACGGGCGCCGCTTCCAGAGCCACATCCTCGCGATCAGGCTGCGCGACTTGAACATCGCCCAAGTGCTCGATCTTACCGTGGAGGACGCGCGCGCGTTTTTCATCCGTCATCCCGCCATCGTCAAGCGGCTCGACGCCCTGATTGCGGTCGGCCTCGGCTACGTCCGGCTCGGGCAGACCACCTCGACGCTGTCGGGCGGCGAGGCGCAGCGCCTCAAGCTCGCGCGATTTCTGCTGGCCGATCTCGAACCCGCGCCGGCGGGAGAACACGGGAGGCATCTGCCGCGGATGTTCATCCTCGACGAGCCGACCACCGGGCTCAGCTCGACCGACATCAAGCGCTTGATCAAAGTGCTCAACCGGCTGGTCACCGAAGGCAACACGCTGGTCGTGATCGAGCACAACCTCGAGTTCATCGCGAACGCCGACTATGTCATCGATCTCGGACCCGGTGGCGGCGACGAGGGCGGGCGGATCGTGGCGGCCGGCTCTCCTCTCGACATCGCGGCGTGCGAGAAGTCCGAGACCGGCCGCGAGCTCCGGCGCTTGTTCGGATTGCCCGAACGTGGCCGCCAGGCCCGCTCGGCTTTGCGCGCTGCCGCGGGAGTATAGTCGGGAGTATAGTTTGGTGAATTGGCAAGGAGGAAATATGCGGGGATTCAGTCGTCTGGCGCGGGGCGCAACGCAACTCGGCTTCGTAGATGTACTCGCCGCAGTAATTCTGCTTGGGATTCTACTTTACGCCGCGACCGTTCAATTTTCCGTGTACAATCGGCCGCCGGCCCCGCCGATTCCAACCGGCAATTCCGCGAGCCGCTGACTCCGTGCAGGACGCAGCACCCTTGCAGGACGCGATAAAGGAACGCCTCGATCATTACCTCGTGCGGACCGGCTTGGCGCCCTCGCGGCGCGTTGCGCAGGAGCTGGTCGAGCGCGGGATGGTGCGAATCAACGGGCGGCGCTCGAAGAAAAGCGAAATCGTCGGCGCCGAGGATCGGGTTGAAGTGGCGGCCTCGGAGCGCCCGGATCGCCGGGATCGCACCTCGGCGATCGAGCCGAATGCCAGCCTCGCGCTCGAAGTTATCCATGAAGATGCGGCCGTGATCGTCGTGAACAAACCCGGCGGCGTCCCCTGTCATCCGCTCCAGGCGGGAGAGCGCGACACTGTGATGAATGCGGTGGTCGCGCGATTCCCGGATACCGCGACCGCCGGCGAGAAGCCGCTCGAAGGCGGCCTGGTGCATCGCCTGGACAACGGCACTTCGGGCGCGCTGCTAATAGCGCGCAATCGCGGCGCGTTCGAGAAACTGCGCGACGCGATTCGCGCGGGGCGAATCGCGCGGCGCTACGAGGCGCTGGTCGCCGGATCGCTCGAGCGCAAGACTCAGATCGATGCGCCGATCGCGCATCACGCAAAAAACGCGCGCAAGATGGTCGTCGGCGATCCCTCCAGTGCGAATCCCAAACGCGCCGGCCGTGCCGCGACCACGCTCGCCGAGCCAATCCGGCGCGTTGGCGAGTTCACGCTGTTGTCAGTCACGCCGAAGACCGGCAGCCGCCATCAGATTCGCGTACATCTGGCGAGCCTCGGCCATCCTATAGTTGGCGACACGCTTTATGGCGGCCCCGCGATGCCGGCGCTCGCGCACGGGCGCTTCTGGCTGCATCTATGCGACGTGGCGTTCGACTCGCCGGCGGTCGGCCACGTCAAGGTGACCGCGCCGATTCCCCAGGATTTGAAGAAGCTGATCGACTAGCAACTTCGCCGACGCTTCAGTTGCAGGCGCATCGCGTGCATTGCGTCGCCATCTGCGCTACCTGCGAGCGTTGCAGGAGCACCGATTGTCCCACCCCGGTTGACACCTGCGCGCGCTGCGTGAACGCCGTGCCGTTGTAGATCGTTGGCCGTTGCGCAGTGAGCCCGGATCCCTCCGGCGGTATGTACGGCGACGGCGCGTTCGCGTTCAGTACGTAGTTGGCGCACTGCCCGCGCGCAGACCGGCTGGCGAGAACATAGCTGGACGATGAGACGATGCCCGCCCATTGGGTAGGGACTCCCGGCGCCGAACAGGTGCATCGAAATGCGCGCGGCGTCGGCGCCGCGGTCGCAACTCCAACAGGCAGAGTCCCCGGCGCCGCCGCGAGAGCAGGCAGCGCTCCGATCGTCGAGAATGCGTGCGGCTGACCGGGAGCCACGGGTGCAGTCAGTGGCACCGGTCCCGGCGCCGCGGTAACTTGCGCCAATGGCTGGCGCGAGAGTCTGGACTCGCTGAGCGCCAGCATAAGGATCGGGGACACGATGAGTACTGCGATTACCAGCCTGACAGCGCGCATACCATCTCCAAGTGCGACTCGCGAAGAAGTCCGGCCGCCTTCGATGCCGGAAGACAAGGCGGGCGGCCTTGGCTATAATCGCGGGCTAATTGGCGCCGCGCAAGCGCTTCGGTTCGATTCGGCGCCGGCAAATCGAACCCAAACTGCCGAGTCAAATTGCATAATCGGCTGGTGCGGAAGTGGCGGGCCATCGCCGGCGATGGCAACAGTACGAAGGAGGTTCGTTGGAATGTCGAGATATAAATGCGTTGTTTTTGCGATGCTGACTATTTCCGTGCTGTTGCTCGGAACCTCGATCGGATTCGCCCAGGATCAGCTCAAGGTGACCGGCTCGCCGCCCACCACGCCCTTGCCGCCGCCGGATCTGACCGGACCGATTCAGATGCAGTCCGTGCCCGTCGGGCCGCAGACGCCGCCGCGGGCCAGCGTGCCGCCCAGCGCCTCCAACCAGTTCGAGCATCACGATGATTTGTTGAATCTGCCGCGCATCTTCGCGCATCAGTGGTCGCTGACCAAGGAAATCGCGCCCGACAACGTGATCAGCGAGCGCTACATGCGCTCCGAAACTCCCGGCGCGCGCGGCCTCACGCTCAAGGAAGCCATCTACATCGCGATGCAGAATAACCCGTCGCTGAAGGCCGCCGAACTCGACCCGGTCGCCTCGATGGAAACCGTCAGGGAAGCCAACGGAAGCTTCGATCCGAACCTTACCGCGCAGGGTGATGTCGAGAAGACCGTCGTGCCCGTCACGTCGGCGTTGCAGACCGGCGGCAGCGCGGCGTACGTGCAGAAATTCTACGATTGGAACTTCGGCCTCAACAAAGTTTCCTCGGTCACCAACGGAACCTGGGGCGTGACTTTCAACAACAATCGCTCGCTGTCGAATTCGGCGTTCGCCGGCGTCAATCCTGACTACGTGCCCAGCCTCGCACTCTCGCTCTCACAGCCCTTGCTGCAGAGCTTCGGCTGGAAGTTCGCAACCATCAACGTCCAGATCGCAGAGTCGGGTCAGAAGCAGGCGCAATGGACTTACGGCCAGGCGCTGCAGGACTTCGTGCAGAAAATCGGCGGCGATTACTGGAACGTCGTGCTCGCCGAGGAAAATCTCGAGGTCGCGCGCACCGCGCTGACCTTCAATCTCGACCTGGTCCGCCAGAACGGCATCAGCGTCAAGGTCGGCACCCTTGCCCCTATCAATCTGCAGGAAGCGCAATCCGCGACCGCCACTGCAGAGGCCAACGTGTACACCGCCGAAGCCAACCTGAAAAATTCCCGCACCCAGCTCCGCCAGGACGTGATGCTCAATCCGTACCGCACCTTCCTGCCCGAGGAAATCCAGCCGCTCACGCGGCCCAATCCCCAGGAGCAGATCGTCGTCGATGAGGAACGCGCGCTCGAGCTGGCAGTGCAGTACCTGCCTTCCCTGGGCAACATGCGCGAGGCGATTCGCGACTCTTTGCTGCAGGTGAAATACTCGGAGAACCAGGTACTGCCGCAGTTGAACCTCGGCGCGCAATTCGGCCTGACTGCGGCGGCGGGAACTACGCCTTGCCTGGTCAGCAAACTGATCGTGGGCGGAAACTGCGCTGGCGGCCTCGGCAGCAAGGCGCCGTTAGGCGGAATCTACGGCGACGCGCTCAATCGCCTGTGGGGCTTCAGCTATTACAACTACGCCGCGGTGCTGACGTTCCAGATGCCGCTAGACGACGCTGTACCGCGCGCGGCTCTTGCGCAGGCTCGCATACAATACGAGCAGCAGCGGATGCTGTATCGAGCGGCGCTGTCGCAAGCGGTCGTCAATGTGGAGAGCGCGATCGCTAATCTTTATGCCGATCAGAAGCGCGCCACCGCGACTGCCTCGGCAACTTACTACGCTCGCCAGGCGCTCCACGATGAGCAAGTGATGTTCCGGGTCGGAATGGCGACCACGCACGACCTGCTGCAATACCAGGAAGAGGAAGCGAGCGCGGAGGGCAACCAGGTGCAGGCCGAAGTCGATCTCGAAAACGCCAAGCTCGCGCTCGCGCACTCCGACGGCACGATTCTGCAGCAGTTCAATATCAACTGGGAAGTGCAGAATCCGCACGAAGTGCCGTGGTACGCAGCCTTCTAGCAGGGTAATCAGCGACACGAAAATGCGGCGCCGGATCGTATCGCGATCCGGCGCCGCACTATCGTGAAGCAATCGATCCATTCGTCGTAGCGGCCGGCGTCGATCGTCAGGCAATAGCGCGCNTGCAGCGCGCGAACTTCCTCGCGATCTTCGAGTGTTCCTGTAATCGCCATCGGATCAACTCCNCGTTATCTGCCCTCGCTGCCGTGAGCGGCGCTCAAATCACTTTCTCTATACCACNTGCGGCGAATTGACTTCGCACTCAAACGGCCGCGCAAGAGCCAACCCCGCGGGCTTGAGTTTGGGCGCCGTCGGACGCATCAATCATATATGGCCGCGCTCGCCCAGGTCCTCGACTTTCTGTATCCACCGCGATGCTCGGCATGCGGGACGCCGCTCGGATCCGAAGCGGGACAACGAAAACGCGTTTGCGCTCGATGCGTGGCGCGAGTCGAGCGGATGCCCGAGCCGCGCTGCGAAGTGTGCGGCGGACCGCTCGAGTCCGCGGTCAGCGGCGCGACGCGATGCGCCCGATGCCTCGCACATCTGCCAAGCTATCGAATCGCACGCACTATCGCGCGCTATCGAACCACGGCCGAGGACGAACCCGGCAGCCTGCCCGCGCTGATTCGCCGTCACAAGTACGGCCTCGATCAATCCGTCGGTCGCGCGCTGGCGGATTACTTGGGCGACGAGCTGCCGGTGTCGGCTGACGATTACGATGTGGTCATCCCGGTGCCGCTGCATTGGCGGCGCTTGTGGTGGCGCGGATTCAACCAGGCCGCGCTGCTCGCCGGCGAAGTCGCACGGCGGCTCGATCTTCCGCTGGATACCACCGCGATGTCGCGCCGGCGCTTCACCACGCCGCAGACCTCGCGTCACCACGACGAGCGCGTCAAGAACGTGCGCCGCGCGTTCGCGGTCACCAATCCCGAACGCGTCAGGAATCGCCGCGTGCTGATCGTGGACGACGTGATGACCACGGGCGCCACGGTCGATGAATGCGCGCGCGTGCTGATCGCGGCAGGCGCGGCTTGCGTGGACGTATTCACGCTCGCGCGCGTGCTATGAGCGAACCGCGGCGCGCCGATTGGGATGAACGCCATCGCGGCCAGCCGCCCGGCGAAGCCGCGCCGTTCCTGGCCGCGGTGCTCAAGCGAATCCCGCACGGCGTCGCACTCGACGTCGCGGCAGGACGCGGGCGCAACGCGCTCGCGCTCGCACGAGCCGGCATGCAGGTGGTCGCGGTTGATCTCTCCGCGGAAGCGATGCGCAGCCTCGCCGCGACTGCGCGGACCGCGCGACTGGCCATCTGGCCCGTGGTCGCAAACTTGGATAACTTTCATCTCAAGGACGAATCTTTCGACGTCATCGTGAATATAAATTTCCTCGACCGCGCGCTGTTCCCAAAATTTGTCCGGGCGCTCAGACCCGGCGGCATTTTGATCGCCGAAACGTTCCTGGTCGATCAGGCCGCGATCAGTCATCCGCGCGATCCGCGCTTCCTGCTCGGTCACGGAGAGCTTCGCGCGCTCGCAGACGGACTCGAGATCGAGGAATACCGCGAAGGGTTGACTGCTTATCCCGGCGGCGAGCGCGCCTTTCGCGCATCGATGGTGGCGCGGCGGAGGAAATCGAACTGATGGCGCCGGGGATGACGTACAAAGCGGCCGGCGTCGATATCGCGCTGAAGGAGAGCCTGATTCCGCTCTTCGGTTCGATCGCCAAAACCACGGCCGGCGCGCACGTGATAGGCGGGGTCGGCGGATTCGGAGCGCTGGTCGGACTCAACGCGGCGCGCAAGATGCGCGCGCCAGTGCTGGTCGCGGGCACCGACAGCGTCGGGACCAAGCTCATGATCGCGTTCGAGACCGGGCGTCACGACAGCGTCGGAATCGACTGCGTCGCGATGTGCGTCAACGACATCATCTGCCATGGGGCGCGTCCGCTGTTCTTTCTCGATTACATCGGCTCCGGCAAGCTCGAAAAAGGGATCGCGCTCGATATCGTCAAGGGCGTCGCTCGCGGATGCGTCCAGGCCGCCGTGAGCCTGGTCGGCGGCGAGACGGCGCAGCTCAGCGGATTGTACAAGCCCGGCGAGTACGACCTGGCCGGCTTCGCGGTGGGATTAGTCGAACGCGCGCGAATTCCCAAGCCGTCCGACGTGCGCGCCGGCGACGTGCTGATCGGAGTCGCATCCAGCGGACTTCACTCCAACGGCTTCTCGCTGGTGCGCCGCGTTCTGTTGGAACACGCCAAACTCAAGCTCGGCTCGCGCATCGCCGAACTGGGATGCACGCTCGGCGAGGAACTCCTGCGCCCCACGCTCATCTATGCGCGCGTCGTCGTCGAACTGTTCGAGCGCTTCAAGTTAAACGGGCTGGCCAATATCACCGGCGGCGGCGTGCTCGAGAACTTGCCGCGTGTGATGCCTGCGAACACCCGCGCAATCCTCGAACGCGGCAGTTGGCCGACGCCGCCGATTTTCGACATGATTCAGCGCCTTGGCAAAATCCGCCGCGCCGAGATGGATCGCACCTTCAACAACGGCCTCGGGATGGTCGCGATCGTGCCGGCGCGCGCGGCTGACCGCACCGTCGCTCATTTGCGCCGCCGCGGATATGGAGCATATGTTGTCGGCGAAGTAAGGCGCGGCAAGCGCGGAGTGTCAATTCGCTGAGCGGCGGCTAATTCGATGGCGGAAAATCCGACGGTCAAACTCGGCGTCCTGATTTCCGGCAGCGGCACCAATCTGCAAGCGATAATCGACGCGATTCTGCGCGGCGATCTCAAGGCCGAAATCCGACTCGTCATATCGAATCGGGCCGACGCACAGGGGCTCGAGCGCGCCCGCCGCCACGGAATCGAGACGATGGTCATCGACCATCGCAAGTTTGCATCGCGCGAGGACTTCGACCGCGCGATCCTCGCCGCGCTTCTCGATCGCTCGGTCGAACTGGTCGCGCTGGCGGGCTTCATGCGCCTGCTCTCGCCGGTGATGCTTGCGGCGTTCCCGGGCCGCATCATGAATATCCACAACAGCCTGCTGCCGTCGTTTCCCGGCATTCACGGGCCGAAGGACGCGATCGAATACGGCGTCAAGATAGCAGGATGCACCGTTTTCTTCGTCACTTCGGGTGTCGATGCCGGCCCGGTGATCGTGCAAGCCGCGGTGCCCGTGCTGCCCGGCGACAACGAACAACGGCTGGCGGCGCGAATCCTGCTCCAGGAGCATCGCATCTTTCCGCACGCGATCGCGCTCTTTCAGCAGGGACGTCTCGAGATCCAGGGGCGCCGGGTTGTCATCAAGGGCGATTCGCCCACGCCAAACTCCTCGCCGTTGGTGAATCCTCCGGTGGATTGATTCGAAAATTGAAGACACTTTCGGTAATCGTGCCGATGCTCAATGAAGCGGCCGCCATCGCGAGCACGCTGGGCGCGTGTCGGCGCGGCGCTCCCGACGCGGAGATCGTCGTCGTTGACGGCGGCAGCATCGACGCCAGCGTCGCCATAGCGCAACCATTGTGCGACACCGTGATCGGCGCATCGCGCGGCCGGGCGCACCAGATGAACGCGGGCGCGCGCGAATCGCACGGCGACGTATTGGTTTTCGTCCACGCAGATACGACCGTGCCATCGAGCTTTGCGGCTGACATCGCATCGGCATTGTCGGATCCCGCGGTGGTGGGAGGACGATTCGACGTGAGACTCGACTCGAGCGCCCTCCCCTACCGGATTATTGGCGCGATGATCAGCATCCGCTCGCGAATCAGCCGCACCGGCACTGGCGATCAGGCGATCTTCGTGCGGCGCGACGTCTTCGATCGCCTCGGCGGCTTCCCCGAACTGGAGCTATGCGAAGATCTCGAATTCGCGCGACGGCTGAAGCGCGCAGGACGCGTCGCATGTCTGCGCGCCCGCGTGACAACGTCTGCGCGGAGATGGAACCGGGACGGAGTGATGCGTACCGTGGTCAGAATGTGGCTGATTCGCGCGATGTACCTTGATGGGTGTGGCGCCTGCCCGTCTCAAACGCATGTACTCTGACACCCGTTAGCCGTGAAAAGACTGGACGCGATACTGGACTGACTTTTCCGCGCGGATAAGAATGGCTCAAGCGAGGTACGACGTGGCGAAAGTCGAAGTGTACACAACTACCTACTGCCCGTTCTGCGCGCGGGCCAAGAACCTGCTCAAGGGCAAGGGCGTGGCTTTCGATGAAATCGATGTGAGCGATGACGACGAGTTGCGCGCGAAGATGATCGAGATGTCCGGGGGGCGCCGCACGGTGCCCGAAATTTTCATCAACGGCAAGATTGTCGGCGGCTTCGAGGAATTGAAGGCGCTCGACGACTCCGGAAAGCTCGACAATTTATTGGCCGAGCCGGCGCCGGCCTGAACCGCCACGACTCGCCCTCAGCGATCGGAAATAGAGACGGGCGCATCGCGGCCTGGTTGCCGCCACGCGCCCGCTTTCGATCGCACTTTATCGCGAACCGCTAGTTGCTGGACGGCGACGCGACCATTCCCTCGTTCATGTGATGCAAGGCTTCGCGGTCAACCGACGAGTCGTATTTGATCGCCTTTGCCGTGACCGTGACCTGCGAGCCGTCGGCCGAGATCGACTGATTCTCGTTCACGATCGCGTCGACAGTGTCAGGCCATTTCTCGAAGGCCATCTTCTTCAGCTTGTCGCTGATCTTCGCCTCCTCGATCGCATCGGGAGAGAACGGCTCCGTATAAGTCAGATCGCCAAGCTCCGTGTATGGCTTGCCGCCCGGCGGCGCTTCCGTGGTGACCCAGATATGCGCCATGTCAACGCGATGCACGAATACCGCTTGCTTTTGTACCTGCTCCTGACGAGCAGCTTGCATGGCGCCGCATGCCGAAACTCCCAGCGCCAGTCCAACCACCAACAATTTTAGAATTTTCGATGAACGCATTTTCTTCCCTATTGATCCCTGTCTATCTGAGTTTAATTATAGCCGCGCCACCGCATATGTCTAATCGTAGTCTGTCGGGCGCTCGATTGACATTTTATTTCACCGAATGGCACGCCGGGGCAAGCGGTACGGTGCGGCTGCGAACAACGGGTGTTCGTTGTTCGCCGTGATCGGTAGTATTCCGGCGTGACCAGATTCGCCGCCTGCTTCATCCTCGTCTTCGGAGAGCTCGCCTGGGGCGGGCTCTTCGCACTTGCGATTCCGCCTTTCTTCAACGTCGAGCGAGGCTTTTACAAATCGAGCGCTTCGGTTTACCTGGCCGCGTCGCTGACGACCGCGATCGGCCTGGGATTGCTGGCGATCCGCGACCGGCGCGGCCGACGGACCGGGCGCGGTCTCATTGTGGACGGCGGCAGCGATGTGGACCCTGTCGAGCGCGGCAGTCGCCGTCTATCTCTACACACTTTGGACTGAAAACGGTCTGCTCCGCGCGAGATCGTACGCGCTTGGCTTGGGCCTCGGCCTCGTCGCCCTGATCGCCAACGTAATGCTTCTGATGCCGTACGGCTTCGGCGCGGTCGCGGCGGTAGCCTACGGACTTACCGCAATCACCTCAGCGCTGGTCCTCGGACTGGTGAGCGGCGCGATGCTGTTTGGACATTGGTACCAAATCGACCTCGAGATGCCGGTCGATTACCTGCGCACCTTCGTCCGGACTGCTGGGAATCGCGCTGGTCGCGGACCTCATCGCGCTCGGACTCGCGATCGGACTGCCCGCAATGCTCGGCAGCGTCGGCGCGGTCGCGGCCGTTCATGAGTTATTCGCGTCGCACCTCGGACTGCTGGGATTTAGGCTGCTGCTCGGTCCGTTCGCCACGATCGTGCTGGTCTGGATGTGCTGGCAGACGCTGAAAATTCCTGAGACGAGGTCGGCGACGGGCCTGCTGTACATCGCGGTGATATCGGTGCTGGTAGGCGAGATGCTCGGCCGATTCATCCTGTTCCGCACCGCAATCCCGCTCTGACGCAGGGGGTTGGGCGCTGCCATTGCCGGATATTGCAATGCGCCGAAGTTTCGCGTACTGAACAGCGTCCGTATCTCGCGTGAAGAACTCTGCGATCTGGGAATGGACACTTATTGGCCTCTTTTTTTCCTGCCCCTGTTCTGCTTGTTCGTGCCGATGTCTGGCGAGTGGAATATCACCCGATCGGAGGCGGCGTTTGCCCTTGCTGTCTTCTTCGCATTAAGTGCAGTTGCTCTTGTACTGGAGAAATATGGCCAGCGCATTTCGCAGGCTGTCGTTTGGCAGCTTGGATTGCACGTTGCGCAGATTGCAGTTTCGATAACAGTACTCGCGATTGGAGNTCTCGCCCATTGGTTCAAGTCAAGAAATCAAAGGATTTACGGGCTAATTGAGATAACCTTTGCAGCCAGTATCGCATTTAGTGTGACGTCGGGATTATCTCCCGATAGGCCACTATTGTCTCAATGGGCGACACTCGGGGGATGCGCCTACATCGTGNCCAGGGGATTGAGCAACATCTCAGAAGCCAAAAAGCTGACGAGTCGATATAGCTACAAATGAGCGGTCCATCCTGTTCCGCACCGCAATCCCTCTCTGACGCCGGCGCCGGCCCCCTGCAAACCTGCGTGAGCTTCCGCTCGTTCGCCATCAGGGTTACACGCTTTTCGCCAGCTTCTCCGCGACCAGGGCATTCAAGCTGACGCCGACGCGCTCCGCCTCGATGGCAAGTGCGCGATGCACGCGCCTATCGATGCGCACCTGAAAGATGCCGTGGTACTGGCGCCGCGCGGGCGCCACTGGAATATCGAGGCCGCGGGCCGCGTAGGATTCCCTGGCGGCCGCCCAAGCTACTTCAAGCTCTTCGAGCGCCTTCTCGGGGGTCGCACCGAAAGCCGAGATTCCGGGGAGTTCAACCAGG
>JGI20177J14857_1000071_pt1 | contig 27546 bp, 19 predicted proteins | sample NGESurdeep072012_6_FD_14857 | JGI IMG/M metagenome (IMG submission 14857) | reverse complement strand
CGATCGATTCCTTCTTGGCGGCGTCGATGAAGCCACAGGTGTTGACGATGATGACTTCGGCTTCGGCGAGCTCCGCAGTGTACTCGGCGGAATAGTCCGACAGCTGCGCGAGGTACCGCTCGCTATCGACGGTGTTCTTGTCGCAGCCGAGTGTGATGATTCCTACTTTCATTTCAGGGCGGCGAAACCGCCCGCACCGAGCGAGCGCGGCATCAACGGTAGTTCCCGAACTTGAGCTCGACGCCGAAGTCCTTGCCGCGCAGAAGCGCCATCGCTTCCTGAAGATCGTCGCGCGAAGGAGAGGTGACGCGCACCTGGTCGCCCTGGATCGCCGCCTGAACTTTCTTGAGCTTGGCTTCCTTGATGGCGGCGGCGACTTTCTTCGCGGTGTCGCCATCGAGCGCCAGCTTGAGGGCGATATCGCGGCGCACGGTGTCGCCGCCGGCGGGCTTGATCTCACCGGGATCTAGGTTCTTCACAGAGACTCCGCGCTTTATGAGCTTGGTCTCAAGCGCGTCCCAGAGCGCCTGCATCTTGTAGTCGTTCTCGGCCGTGAGGGCGATTATCCCTTCCGCCCGCTTGAGCTCGATGGTCGCCGGTGATCCCTTAAAGTCGTAGCGCTGGGAGATCTCCTTCTGCGCCTGATTGACGGCGTTGTCGACCTCCTGTAGGTCGACGCCGGTCGTCACGTCGAATGAAGCCTGTTGTGCCATGCGGGAAATGTAATTGGGAGGAGCAGACACGTCGTGCCGATCAGCTCTCCCGAGTCCACCACGTGTCCCATATGAAAGCCTTCAGGGACCCGGGCTCACCATCTCCGTATCGCCGCGCGTCACCACGTGATCTTGACCATTTATTCAGCCGAGGAACGACTCCAGTGAGCGGCGGCGCGAGTTGTGGCGCAGCTTGAGCAGCGCCTTCTCCTTGATCTGGCGCACGCGCTCGCGGGTGATCTGCAGGAGAGTCCCAATATCCTCGAGCGTCATCGGTTCGGCGCCATCGAGCCCGAAATAGAGACGGAGAATCTTGGATTCGCGCTCCTTCAACGATGACAACGACTCCTCGATCGCCTCCGACAACGCCTTCTCGAACGTGATCTCGTCCGGCGTCGGATTCATGTTGTCGGGGAGATAATCGAGCAGGCGGTTGTCCTCGCCCGGCGTCATCGGCGCGTCGAGTGAGAGATGCACCTGCGAGATCATCATCGTCTTGGCGACTTCGTCTTCGCTGATGTCCATGCCATCGGCGATCTCGAGGTTGGTCGGCTGGCGACCGAGCTCCTGGAGCAGGCTGCTCGCTCTCTTGCCAATGCGATGCAGCGTGCCGGCGCGATTGAGCGGCACTCGCACGATGCGCGACTGCTCGGCCAGCGCCTGGAGTATCGACTGGCGGATCCACCACACCGCGTACGAGATGAACTTGATGCCCTTCGTCTCGTCGAACTTGTGGGCGGCGCGAATGAGGCCGAGGTTGCCCTCGTTGATCAGATCGGAGAGTGAGACTCCCTGATTCTGATATTTCTTGGCTACCGAGACAACGAATCGGAGATTTGAGCGCACCAGGGTGTCGAGTGCTTCCTGATCATTCAGGCGGATGCGCTTCGCGAGCTCCACTTCTCTCTCGCGAGTAATGAGGGGAAAGACGCTGATGTCCCTGAGGTACTGATCGAGCGATCCTTCGTCGACGGTCGATTTCCGATTCGTCGAAACCTTCATAGCGATAGCGTCATCCTCTCGGAAATCGAGAGATCTAGTGTACGATCTCTCCGAAGCGCTTCCACCGTTGACGAGTCAGCCAATCCAGCCGGTCTCCGATGTCGGGCGCGTAGCTATAATAGACCACTATCGGCTGGCCGCGCACAAGTGAGTCGGCCACGAACCCCCAATACCTCGAATCCGACGAGTTGTCGCGATTATCTCCGAGGACGAAGTAGTCATGAGGAGGGACGATCAGAGGGCCCCAGTTGTTACGGGATGGATGATAACTTTCGATCGATGCTCCACCCACGAGATAAGCCTTTTGCCAGCGGAAATCGTCGTCTGACTGGTCGGCCTCGTCGAGAGTGTGCTGGACGTAGTCCTCGTGCACCGGCTGCCAGTTTCTGACGAGTGTCCCGTCGCGCATTTGAACCGTGTCGCCGGGTATGCCGACGATCCGCTTCACGTAATTGAGCCGCGGATCGACGGGGTAGCTGAATACGACCACATCCCCGCGCCTCGGGGCGTGGATGGCGGGCAGCTTGCGAGACCGCTTCCAGGGATGCCGGCGCCGTATACGAGCTTGTTGATCAGGAGAAAGTCACCCTCGAACAGGGTGTGCTCCATGCTGCCGCTCGCGATCTTGAACGCCTCCACGCCAAAGGCGCGGATGACGACGAAGAGCGCCAGCGAGACAACGACGATGTTGGCCCAGTGCACGAAGAACGCGAGCCTGCTTCCGGTGCGTCTTCGATTCGCGCGCCTGAGGGCGTGCGCCCGCTTGTGTTCGTAGTTATCCATCGTCCGTCTATGCCGGTGTGATCAGTCGGGCGTTCCCAGATACGTGTCGATCTGAGCGCGCTGAAGCGTGCCTGAGAAGTCGGCGTAGCCGACTTTGGTCTCGGAGTAGAACTCGTAGACTTCCCAGCCGCCCTCCCTGTGCCCGTTCCCAGTCTGCTTGACCCCACCGAACGGGAGATGAGCCTCCGCGCCGATGGTTGGTGCGTTTACGTAAGTAATTCCGTTGTCCAGCTCGTTGAGCGCGCGGAATGCCGTGTTCACATCCCGCGTATAGATCGACGACGACAATCCGTACTTCACATCGTTGTTCACCGCAAAAGCCTCGTCCGCATCCTTCACTCGAATGACGGAAAGAACCGGGCCGAAGATCTCTTCCTGCTCGAGACGGCTGCCAGGCTTGACGTTCGTGAAGATCGTCGGCTCGAAGAAGTTGCCCTTTGAAAGCTTCCCGGGCCGCTCCCCGCCGGTCAGCAGCTTCGCCCCTTCCGACTGACCGATATCGACGTAGGTCTCGACCTTCCTGAGGGCATCTTCGTTAATCAGCGGCCCGACGTCAGTCCCCTTCTTCCTTCCATCGCCCAACTTGAGAGCCCGGGCGCGGTCCTCGAGCATGCCTACAANCTTGTCGTGAACCTTCTTCTGTATGATAAGACGACTGGTGGCGGTACAACGTTGCCCCGTCGTGCCGAATGCGCCCCACAGCGCGCCCTCGAGCGCCAGGTCGAGGTCGGCATCGTCCATCACGATCTGCGCATTCTTCCCCCCCATCTCAAGCGACAGCCTCTTGTGGAGGCGGCCGCAGGTCTCCCCCACGAAGCGGCCGGTCTCGGTCGAGCCGGTGAAGGAGATCAGGGGGATTCCCGGATGCTCCACGATGGCGGCTCCCACCTGCTCCCCCCGGCCGTGCACGAGCTGCACGACCTCTTTCGGGAGTCCGGCCTCGAGAAGGATCTCCACCAGGAGGGTTCCCGTGTGTGGGACGTCCTCCGCCGGCTTGAAGATCACCGCATTTCCGCATACGAGCGCCGGGAACATCTTCCAGGTCGGGATCGCCATCGGGAAGTTGAACGGGCAGATAAGTCCAGCGACGCCGATCGGGCGGCGGTAGCTCATCGCCCACTTGTTCCGCAGCTCGCTGGGCACCGTCTTGCCGAACAAGCGCCGCCCTTCGCTCGAGGCGTAGTAGGCTGTATCGATCCCCTCCTGCACGTCACCGCGCGTCTCCGTGAGCGGCTTCCCCATCTCGCGCGTCATCGCGTCGGCGATTTCTTCCTTGCGCTTGGTCATGATGTCGCCTACGAACCGCAGCACATCGCCGCGCGCGGGAGCCGGCGTGCGTCGCCATCCTGCGAAGCCCCGCTGGGCGCTCTCGACCGCGCGATCCACGTCGCGCCGGTCGGAAAGAGGGAATTTTCCGATCACATCATCGCGATCAGCCGGGTTACGGTTCTCGAAGTATTCGCCCGATTCGGGGGCGACCCACTTTCCGGCGATGTAGTTGCTGAACTTTTTCATTTCGAAGGGTCTGTGATGGTGGCGTGAACGACGCCTCAGCTATGCTCGCGGGAAAGCGAATATCGCTCGATCTTCTTGTAAAGGTTGGACCGCGGCATCTCCACCGCGCGCGCGGTCTCGGACACGTTCCAGTCGAATTCGCGCAGCTTGTTGAGCAGAAACGCCCGCTCGGCCGCGTCCTTGAACTCCTCGAACGTGCGGCACTGCGTGAGGGTCGCAAGTCCTGCATCATCGAGCGCGCGCTGGCCGGCGAGCCGGTCGATGTCACGCGCAGTTATCTGCGTGTCGGGCGCCAGAATCAGCAGCCGCTCGACCGTGTTCCGCAGCTCACGCACGTTGCCGGGCCAGTCGAGTGAGCTCAATCTCTCCAACGCATCCGCGGTAAATGTGCGCGGCGGAATTCCTTCCCGCGCCGACAGCGTCGAACCGAAATACTGGGCCAGCATCGGGATGTCCTCGCGCCGCTCGCGAATCGGCGGAACGTGGATCGGCACGACGTTGAGCCGGTAGTATAGATCCTCACGGAATTTGCCGCCCGCGATCTCGTTCTCGAGCGTTTTGTTCGTGGCGGCGATTACCCTGACGTCGACCGAGATCGGCTTGGCGCCGCCGATTCGGGTGATGACGTTGTCCTGCAGCACGCGCAGGACTTTCGCCTGCGCGGCGAGGCTCATGTCGCCGATTTCGTCGAGGAAGAGCGTTCCCTTGTTTGCCTGCTCGAACTTACCGGCACGGTCCGAGATCGCGCCGGTAAAAGAGCCCTTCATGTGGCCGAACAGCTCGCTCTCGATCAGCTCGCCCGGAATCGCGGCGCAATTAACCTCGACAAATGGCTTGGTCGCGCGCGGCGACATGCGATGAAGCGCGCGCGCCACCAGCTCCTTGCCCGTCCCGTTCTCACCGGTGATCAGGACGCGCGCGGGAGTCGTCGCGACTTTCTCGATCTTTTCCATCAGGGCCCGCATCACCGGCGTCTTGCCGACCATCTCGAACGGAGCGTCGACCGATTGCTTCAGGCGGGCGTTCTCTTCCTGAAGGTCAAGATGCGACAGCGCGTTCCTGAGCATGACGAGGATGCGATCCGTGTCGAGCGGCTTCTCCAGAATCTCGTAGGCGCCGGCCTGAGTCGCTTCGACGGCGGTGCGAATGGTGGCATGGCCGCTGATCATCACAACCGTGGCTGAAGGATCGAGCTCGCGGAGCTTCCTCAGCGCCTCCATTCCGTCCATTCCAGCCATCTTCACGTCGAGAAAGACCAGGTGCGGGCGCCACTTCTGGTACTCCGCGATCCCGTCCAGCGCGTTCGGGATCGTGTGCACCTCGTACCCCTCGAACTCGAGGAGCTGTCCCAACGCCGCGCGGATTCCCTGCTCATCATCGATGACGAGAATCCTTCGACTCATTTGACACTCTTGTACAGTGTGATCTTGCCGTCGGAAATGCGCACGTCTGAAATGTAAGCCGCCATGACCATCGGAAGCCCGTTCTGGGAGATACCTTCGACCGGCTTGCCGCGTTTCATCTGGGTCAGGATCCTCGGGATCAGCGCGCTCGGCACGTCGATCCTGCCAAGCTTCACCTCCTGAACGAGGAATTCCGCCAGGCCGGGCTTCAGCATGTTGATGGTGCCTCCGAACCGCACGCTGTCACGCTCGCCGAGGAGCATTCCAACGGGACCGAGTGACTTGGCGCCGCCAAAATCCTTGAGCTCCACGTCGGACCGGACGTAGAGCCGGTCGCCGATGATCGCGGCTTCAGCGTTTTTCGCGGATGGAGGAAGCTGTTTCGCGACGACAGTGAAGATGTACGACGCCGCCTCCGCGGGAGTCAGGTTCGCGAAGACTGGTCCCGATTGGCGCCCCAGCGATTGCACGGCGACCTGCCCACGCGCCGCGTCAGCAGCCGTGAGTGGCTGCCAGCCTGAGCTGACCGAAGTTGCAGTCGCTGCAGTGCCAGCGGCGGGGCGCTCGACGCGCGCGTACCAGTACCACAGCGCGATGAGACAGATGATGATGACGAGACAGCCGGCCCTTTTTAGACAACCTTTCATGGCGTATATGCGTGAAGGATGGGGGAGAATACCCCGTCAGGTGGAGTCAGGCAAAGGGGGGGCCGACTCCGCCCGGTGCCCGCTACTAGCTGCCGGGACCCCCACGCTCGGACGACCTTCCGCCCTCGCCGCCTTCACGCCGCAGTCCGGGCGTCTTGATGCTTTCCGGCACCTTGGACCACTGCGCTGGCGTCAGAATCGCCTTCGAGTCGTTGATCGCCTGCATCGCCAGCTTTCTTGCCTCGGCAATCGTCGGCTGGAGCTTGGTGAAAATTGTCATCGGGTCCGGGTTCTTTGTCGTCGTGTCGCCGAGGACGTTGGCGACTTTGTCGACCAGAGAATCCGATCTGACCTTGAAGGCGTCGCCGGCGGTCTGAAGCCTTGCGACCTGATCCGGCGTTAGCTCGAGCTTCGCCGAGTCGTTGACGGCGATGATTTCGAGGAATGCGTTCGGCACGAGGCGCGTCATGCGCGCCTTGAGCGCCTCCGGATTGAGGCGTCCCGCCCCTCGGCCGATTGCGTTGTTGAACTGCTGGCGTGCGGGATCCGTCCCGAGTGTAAGGCGCCCCTGAACTGCTATCTGGAACGGGACACGAAATGCGTTCCGCGTTCCATTGGTGGCTCCGAAGTGCTCGTTGACCTGGTACCGGTAAGTATCGGTCGTTGGATCGAATCCGCGCACATAAAGAAGGGTACGGTCGGGAAACGATGGCTGTCCCCACCCGTGAAGATTGTTGCTGCCGTGGAGCAGCTGATCGAGCCCGGTGAGTGTGTTGAGCGCGATCACCGAGATGGTGAGTCTGCGATCGAGGCCGAACGAGGCAGGCCTGATATTGGCCTGGAGATCGAGGGCGGGAGACCACGGGCTCGAGCAGCTGCTGCGGGTGGCGACCTTCCCCAGTTGACTGAGGAGGCAATCGCGCGCGCGCGGCGAGGTAGTGGCGAGCAGACGAGTCATTCCGTTCGCGACCGCGGTATCACCGGCGGCCGCGGCAGCGGCCGGATCGAAGACGAATGCGCGGTCGTTGTTGCGTCCGTCGCCGTTGATGTCGCCGCCTACGAGCGGAGCGAAGAAGCTTCCGGAAGTCGCGCGCGCGATCGCCGTCAGCTCGAGCACCGGCTTGATCGGATACGTGATCGTCGCGAGGAGCGCGTGGCGCCGCGCGTTGTCGCTGCGCCCCCATTCCGAGATGTTCGGATTGCCGGCCGTCGATCCGGCAGTTCCACCAAAGCCCTGCACTGCACCTTGCGAAAAACCCTGTGACTGATCGAACGAGCTCGTGAGTGTATACGACGCGTTGAGCAGAATTCCCTTGCGGTTGATTCCGTTGAGCCCGAAGGTGATCTGCTTCGTGTCGGATCGGAGATTCGACTGGATCTGGCTCACGACTCCAAACTCCGGATGCAGGCGGGAACCGAGCACTGACAGGGCGCCGCTGGTCGGCACGATCGCGTTTGCCGGAGCGTACACGGGACGATTGCCTTCATTCGCGAGGGTGAACTTCGGAACCGTGTCCAGATTGATGTCGGTTGATCCCGTTTGCGCCACACCGCGCGCATAGCCGGCGTCGATCGAGAAGGAATAGCGGTCCCAGAAGCGGCGATTCAATCCAAACGATGCGCGCCAGGCGCGCGGAGCCTGGAAGTCAGGATCGAAGACCGTGACATTGCGACGCTGGTTGGCGAATATCGGCGTACCGCCGTTGCACGACGTCGGAATCGTGGATGGGTCGGCGAGATATGCCGCCCAATCGGGGGTCGGTGCCGCCGGGCCGACGCAAGTGAGCAGCGACTGCCCGTTGGTGAGACCCGTGGCGTTGAGCGCCGACGCGAACAGCTGCGCCGGAGCGGTGCCACGGAATTCGCCGAAGCCTCCTCGCAGCGTGAGCGGTGGCGGACCAAACTGCGATTCGCCGACGAATACTGTAAATCCCGCGCGCGGGCTGACGTGGAACTCCGAAGGAAGATTGTCCGTGCGCCGGCCAAACGTCGAATCGACCTCGGGGTTGTATTCCGGCTTGTCGGGATAACGCGATCCTTCGGCGCGCAGTCCGTAGGTCAGCTGCACCTTCGGGTTCACACGCCACGAATCGCCGAGGTACGAGGCGAGATTGTTTGTGGCGGACTCCTGGTCGCGCGCGAAAAGCGCGCGGGTGAACTGCGTGGGCTGGCCCGCGGCGAAATCAGCGAGCGAATTGAACGTAAAGGTGCCGAACCGGTTGGGCGCGAATCCGACGGAGCTTCTTTGTTCGTTGACGAGTCCGCCAAGCTTGAAGCGGTGCCCACCCGCGGTCGTGAGGCGGGAGATCTCGTCGCTCATTTCGAGCAGGCTCGATTTCGTCTCTTGCGGCAGTGATGGATTCCCTCCGAACTGGAGCGTGGAGATGGCGCTCGTCCCATCTTCGAGGACCGACGCGACCACCACGCGCCCGTCGGGAGCCGACAAATATCCGGAGGTATTCCGGTTGTCGACCGATTTGTAGCCGCGGAGCTCGTTGATGAACATCCCGACGTGGGATGTGAGCGTCATCATGCCTCCGCCACCGGAACCCTTGAGATCACCGCCCGTGTGCGGCAGCGCCAGCGCGTTGAGACGCGAGCCGAGCTGAGTGTTGCCGCGCCAGTCTCCGCGCAGCATCAGGGAGTGGTCTTCCGCGAGGTTGTAGTCGACGCGCACGAGCGCCGACGTATTGTCGTTGCGACGCTCATCGGGTGCGAGCGGTGACGTGAGCGGGAGCCCGAAGCCCTGAACGAGATTCAGAAAACGGCTCACCGAGTCCGGATTGGTGCCAAGTCGCTCGAGCGTGAGCGGATCGGCCGCCAGAAGAGAGAGGAGCGGATCGGTGCGATGCGAGAATGTGAGCGCGCCGAAGGTAAAGAGCTTGTCCTTCACAATCGGTCCCCCCACACCGAGGCTGATCTGATTCTGCGTGTACTTCTGACCGAACGCGGGATTCGAATCGTCCACGAACTCCAGGCTGGGGTCACGCAGCGAATAGCTGAACGCGCCCTGGACGTTGTTGGTGCCCCCTCTCGTCGTTGATGCGACCTGCCCGCCGGTGAACTGCCCACGCGCGACGTCGTACGTGTTCGTCACCACCCGCGTGTTGCGAATCGCCTCCGAGGGAACACTCCCCGCGCCAAAGCTGAGTCCGTCCAGGGTGATGCTGTTCTGATTGGAGGGCTGGCCGGCGACGTTGAAGGACGCCTTGGTGGAATCGGTGCCCGGCACCTGAATGACTCCGGGCGCGAGCGCCGCCAGCGCAGCCAGATCGCCCGCATCGATGGGAAGGCGATTGATGAGGTTGGGAGTGAGATTGCGCTCCGTGTTCCCGGGCTCGGGCCGCTGATTTGGATCGCCGCGCCGCGCTCCCGCGCGCACCTGCACCGTCGCGAGCTGGGTGGCGTTGCGGCCCATATTGAAGTCCGTGATGAGCCGGTCCTCGTCGCCCTGCCGCTGGATGTCGCGTAAGACCGGCGCCATGCCGATCGCGCGCACAGTGAGGCGATAGCTTCCGCCGCCATCCGGAAACACGATCGTGTAGCGGCCATCGGGCCCCGTGGTCTTGGTGCGCGTGATGCCCGTCTCGGCGGATGTGGCTTCGACGCGTGCGCCGGCGACCGCCTGACTGTCGAGTCCCGAAACGCGGCCCATCAATATGTCCGTGGTCGATCCGACCTGTGCGAAGATCCGCGCGGGAAGAAGCAGCGCAAGCGGTACGATCACAATGCTGAGCGACTTCAATTTCATGTCCGACAATCTCCAAAGTTCTTCATTCGTGCTGCCTTCACTCTTACGCGTCTCGCCATTCGAATGCTGTGAGCATCGCGTTATCCATGCGTCTCGGCTTGGGTCGAGATCGTTAACTGCATTCGCCACTTTCGCCGCCTACGGGAATGTCCTCCCTCTTCCATAGGCGGCGCTAACAGCATCGGTTTCGCGATTGTTCTGCGGAGCGGTGATTTCGCGCGGTTCGAAACGCTTCGCGCCGCGCGCTTGGTGCGCATTACGATGACTCATGCTCGCCGCGGTCCGTTCGGCTGGTCTCGTCGGCATTGACGCGTACGACGTCATCGTCGAGGTCGACGCGGCGCAGGGACTTCCGCAGTGGACGATTGTCGGGCTGGCCGCGAGCGCCGTCAAGGAAAGCCGCGAGCGGGTCGGTGCGGCCCTCGTCAATTCCGGATTCAAGGTACCGCCGAGGCGCATCACGGTGAACCTGGCGCCCGCCGACATCCGGAAGGAAGGCACGGCCTTCGATCTGCCGATCGCCATCGGTATTCTCGTCGCGACCGGACAGCTGGAAGCCGGCTCGGTCGCGAAGCGAATGTTCGTGGGCGAGCTCGGCCTCGACGGCGGACTGCGGACCATGCGAGGCGCGCTCTCGATCGCACGCCACGCGCGGCGTGCCGGTGTCTCAACGCTCGTGCTTCCCGCGCCCAACGTCACCGAGGCTTCCCGCGTCAGCGCGCTCGATCTCTCCGCGCCAATGACCCTCGCCGATCTCGTGCGCGAGCTGCGAGAAGGAGCGCTGACGCTCGCTCGTGAGGTCTCTGGTTCATCGCAACCGCGCACTGATGGGACCGACTTCGCCGACGTCGTCGGTCAGCAGGGCGCCAAGCGTGCGCTCGAGGTTGCCGCCGCCGGCGGACACAACGTGCTGCTCGTCGGGCCCCCTGGCGCCGGAAAAACGATGCTGGCGCGACGACTGCCGACGATCCTTCCATCACTGAGCGAAGAGGAAGCGCTCGAGGTAATCGCCATTCATTCCGTCGCCGGTGTTCTCGGACGCAGCAACGTGAGCGAAGGGATGCGGCCTTTCCGCTCGCCGCATCACTCCATCTCCAGCGCTGGACTCATCGGTGGAGGCTCCCTCCCGCGCCCCGGCGAGGTGAGTCTCGCACATCACGGGGTGCTCTTTCTGGATGAGATGCTCGAGTTCCCGCGGCACGTGCTCGATGGATTGAGACAACCGATGGAGGATGCCAGGGTTGTGATCGTCCGCGCGTCACAGGCGGTGACCTATCCTGCGCGATTCACTCTGATAGGCGCGTGCAATCCATGTCCGTGCGGCAGAGCGGCGGATCCGCTCGGAGTGTGCAACTGCAGCGCGACGGACATCGAGCGCTACAACGCGCGCATCTCCGGTCCGTTGGCTGACAGAATTGACATGCACGTCACCGTTGGTGCCGTTGCGCTCCGCGATCTGAGCGGCGCCAGCAATGGTGATTCTTCCCCGTCGATTCGCTCACGGGTCGAGCGTGCTCGCGCGACACAGCGAAAAAGATTCGCGAGAAGATCGGGAGTGTCCTGCAACGCTTACGCGATCGGTCGCTGGCTCGACGCCAACACACCCATCCATACCGAAGCGAGAACGCTTCTTCAAAACGCAGCCGAGCGTCTAGGCCTGTCGGCGCGCGGCTATCATCGCGTCCTGAAGGTCGCGCGCACGATTGCCGACCTCGACGATGTCACGGAGGTCGCGCCAGCTCACATAGCGGAAGCGCTCCGCTATCGCCCGCTGTCCCGGACGGCACCGATCCTGGCCGCTCGTGAACGCAGTTAACGATCTCCAGTTGTAGTTTGCGCGCGACGCTCGCAGCGTGTAAGCGAGCTAGCCGCCGAAGAGGATACCCTGTCTCGACCCAAACCGAGATGCATAGGCAACGCGCGGGACAACCGGCGAGATGCAGAAAGGCGGAGCGCCCTTACGGGACGCTCCGCCTTTTAGTCTCTGTACCGGACCCCTTTCGGGGCCCGGCCAGAGAAGGTGCTTACTGCGGTGGTATTACGATCCTGTCGCTGCCGATCGTCACGATACGGAAATCATCGCGACGGTTCTGCTGCCAGCAGGCTTCGTTGTGCTCGGTGCAAACCGGGCGCTCCTCGCCATAGCTCACGAGGTCGAAGCGATCTGCCGCAATGCCGTGGTCAACGAGGTACCGCTTGGCGCTTGCCGCACGGCGCTGGCCTAGGGCCAGGTTGTACTCGTCAGAGCCACGCTCGTCAGCGTTACCCTCGATACGAATTCTCATTCCGGGGTTAGCCTGCAGCCACGGGATCTTCACATCGAGTGTAGCAGCTGCATCCGGTCTGATCGTCGACTTGTCGAAGTCGAAGTAGATCGGGCCGGTGATCTTGGTCGTGTCAACCGCCGTGACTGGAGGCACGCAAAGCGGATCCGTTGCCAGAATGTTCGAGTTGTACTGGCAGGTCGGCGGCGGCGGCGGTGGCGGTGGCGGCGGTGGCGGAGCAACGCAGTTCGGGCTCGAAGCTGGAATGCTTTCGAGTCCGGCGTACGTGCACATAACCTCCGGACGCGCACCACCGAGCAGGAAGCTCAGGCCGGCGCGGGCGTGCAGGTTCATGTTCGCGCTCGGCTTGTGATTCGGCATGTAGTCGATCACACCGTCGAGACGAAGCGCCGTGCGGTTCGCGACCGCGAGGCGTAGACCAGCGAGGCCGCTGGCGCCGAAATTATACGTGTAGCTGTCGGGCCCCGTGTCGCGCTTGAACTTGTAGCTCGTGCGAGTGCCACCAGCACCGAGGATGAACTGGCTCTGCCGGCCCAGGAGTCGGATCGGGAAATTGTAGTTCAGCCGCGTCGCGAAAGCATGCGCGTTGACTTTGGTCACCTGATTAACCCCGCAGCAAGGCGGGCCGACGTTGTCCTGCGGCGAATAGTAGCCATCGCCTTCGAGCTCCCACCGGGGATCGGAGAGGAACACGCCAACGCGTCCACCGTAGCCAAGACCGTCCTTCGGCATCGAGCCAGTCGGTCCCCGTCCTGCATTGTTATCGAACCAGGTCCACTGAGCGAAGCCGCCCAGTTCGACGGTTCCCGGGAGGGGCGCGTCGAGATTGTCCCACCAGGCGTACGGAGCCCACATCACCGGGTTGCCCGTTGCGCCGCCGCCGAGAAGGTTGTTGATATCCGGCGAAAGCTGTAGACCAGCCTGAGCGCCGAAATCGAACTTGCCGCCGTCGGAAGGCAGATAGTTCACGAGTCCGTCGACGCGGAGTGATACGCCGCCGAAGCCGAGGTTAAATCCGATCAGTCCGTTCCCGCCAAACTGATAAGTCCCGGCCCCCGCATCGGTCGATCCGCGGAAGTTCTCGAGAACGCCACCGGCACCGATGTGAATCGACGGCAGGTTCGCGATCGGGAAGCTATACACGAGGCGCGCCGTGAACGCGCTCGCCTTCACATCGCCGCCAACGGCGTTGCTCGAGGAGCCGAGGAATCGCGAGCCCGTCTTCGACGCCGCCGGTGTGTAAGATCCGTCAGCCTCGAGGTTCCAGTTCGGCGCGATGAAAGCGCCAACTCGTCCGCCATAGCCCCAGGACTTGCCGAAACCGGAGTCCAGGTTCCACTTGCTATCGAAGTGCGTCCACGTGCCGAACCCGCCTACCAGCAACGTACCGGGCGACTGTGCTGCCGCCGTTCCGCCGAGGAGTAAGGCCGTCATCGCGCAGACGGTCCAACTTCTTCTCAACATGATTGATTCCTCTCAAAGGGTGGAGATACTTACAGCGGTTACCGCGGTTGCACGTTGCGTTGTGAGGCAGGATGCATGCCCAGTGAGCGCGCGAGCGCTCTCCAGACCGACCCCCTCACAACCGGACAAACTAGCAAATCTTTTCGGAGGCGCTAGTAATGCACGCCGTTAAAAAAACAACGCGACAAACATTCGTCACGCCCCGCCGATATGCGGCAGCGGTAAGCCGTTCTCGTCATCGACAATCGGCTTGCAAGTGCCACGCCAGTCAACAGACTTGGCGGGAATATGCACGACTTTAGAACGAAATACTAGAGAACGAAATACTAGAATTCTGACCAGGAAATTCGGCCTTTTTGCGGGTCGTGAAGCGCGGCAGCCCAAATACGTAAGTGCGCGCAGGCCATGGCGCTGGCCAATCGACCGCGGAGTGCCAAGCTCTGCTACGAAACAACTCGCCGCCACCACGGCCCGCGCTGCCGCGCCAGAACTTTTTCGGTCGCCCTTTCCCACGCTTTCTTCATCTCCAATCCGTCCGCGAAACGCTCTTCCGGCTTCGCCGCAAATGCGATGCGGAACCAGTTGGCGAGCACGGTCGGAAAAGGTACCAGATCCGCTCGCTCGCCCAACTGCCGCGCCAGTATGCTCCGCGCATCGTCTTCGCCGAACGGTGGCTCGCCAGTCATCGTGAAGTACACGATCGCGGCCAGCGCGAAATAATCCGCTGCCGGCCCCTGCTGCTCTCCGAGAAGCTGCTCCGGGGCCGCGAATGCGGGCGTGCCCGTAGTACCACCCATATCTTCACCGGTGACGTTCGCGATGCCGAAGTCCGTGATGCGCCAGCGCTGATAACGATCAATGAGAATGTTCTCGGGCTTGAGATCGCGGTGCAGTATGCCATTCGCGTGCGCGACGTTGAGGCCGTCCAGAACCTGTTCGACCTGCGACGCGATCTCGGCCGCCTGACGCGGACCGGATCGCGCCACGAGACTCGCCACGCTTCCTTCTTCGGCCAGCTCCATCGTGTACCAGGAAAGGTCTCCGCTCGAGTCCCAGTCGTAGATCGGCACGATCGCCGGATGCGCGAGCTGCGCGGCGAGCTTCGCTTCGCGCCAGAACGCTCTCACCGCCTTGTCGTCCCGCGCGATTGCCGGGTGCAGAGCCTTCAGCGCTACCTCGCGCTCAAGGGAGAGATCGCGCGCGCGCCACACAGTTCCGAACGCGCCGCTGCCCAGCTTCGAGAGAATCTCATAGTCGTCGCCGACCGCCCAGCGCACGCGCGCCTCGGCGGACTCCTGTGCCGTGCTGTCAGGCTCACCGCGAACCATCACCATCGTCCGCGCGGGATCGCCGCGATCCACCGCCCGCAGAAGAACCGCGAGCGACGGGAAACGATCGGCCGGATTCACCGACAGCGCGCGGTCGACCGCGCTCGCCATCGACTCGGGTGTCTCGGGGCGCACCAGCTTGATCGGCGGTATGCCGCGCGATGGCGGCGCTTCACCCGTGAGAGCGGTGAAGCACATCGCGGCGAGCTGCCACTGGTCGCTCGCGGGCGTGGGGACCCACTCGTTCGATTCCCACTCGGGCGGCATCGGGAGCAGCTCTTCCCGCATTGGACGCGAGGCCTCGAGCGAACGTATCTCGAGCGCACCATTGCCGGGTCTGACGCCCGGCGGGATCGCCTCGCGCGGAACCGCCCATTGCCACTCCAGCATCCACAGACGCCCCGTCGGCGTCGTCCACAGCGCATCGCCGTTCAGGCCGCCGTGCGCGATTCCCGTTTCGTGGAGGTAGGAGAGCGTTGAGCACGCGCCGCGAAGCATCTGAAAGACGTACGGAATGTCCGCGAGCCCGAGTCGCGCCAGACGCGCGCGCACAGTCTCGCCAGTCACCCACCGGCGTAGATAGCCAGGCCCGCGACGGGCGTCACGATACGCCGTCCAGTAATGATAGGTCGTCGGAATCGAAGGATGACTGCGCTGAGCCAGGTGCCTCGCTTCCTCGAAGAGCCACGGAGTGTGAGCCGGATCGGGCGCGGTCACCAGCGACAGCGACCGCCCCAGCGCGTCGACCACTTCCTGGTAGTGGCGATAGTCGCCGACCATCCCGCCCGGGCCCCACGACCACTCCGGGGGCAGCTGCCAATCGAAGAGGTGCGGCGGCAGAACCTTGGTCGCGCGGGGCGTCTCTACTCCCCGATTCATCCCGCTCATGCCTCGCTCCGTGCAAGCACTATCAACACTTTCGTTCCATTCCCTTCTTCACTTGTGATCGCAATCTCTCCACCCCAGGCTTCGATCAGTCTGCGACTGACGGCGAGCCCGAGTCCGCTTCCGGTTGTGCGCGTTGAAAAATGCGGCTCGAAGATCCTCGGCAACACCGCCGGAGCGATGCCAGAGCCATCGTCGACCGTTTCTATCGTCACTCTTCCGTCTTCCTCACGCAGTGAGATATCGACCTGACGCGCGAGCGCGAGGCGCGCGTTCTCGAATACGTTGAGCAGCACGTCCCGCATCTCGTCCTGCCGCGCCATCGCCCACACCGGCCTGTCGGCACCCCGCAATTGCCACTTCACCTTGCGGTCGCCCATCTGCTCCAGGGCGACGACATCCTTCACCACTGCGGCAACGTCGACGGCGAGCGCGGGCGGCAGATCCGCCGGTGCGCTGCCGTAGCGACTGAACGAGCGCGCGATCTCGTCGAGCCTGTCAATCTCGGCCAGGATTCGTTTCACGTTGTCGTTGAGCACCTGGTCGTAGTCGACGCGCGGATCACTGCGGGCCCGCCGCAGATGCTGAACTCCCAGTCTAATCGGTGTGAGCGGATTCTTGATCTCATGGGCGATCTGACGCGCCATCTCACCCCACGCCAGCACGCGCTCGGCGCGAGCCACCTCGATCCGGCTGAGCTCGAGGTCTCTGGCCAGACGCTTCGCCGCGATGCCACTGAGCCATAGCGCCGCCAGCGCGCCGGCGGCCGTCGCGAACAGCACGAGCATCCCCAGATCCCGGCGCCGCCTGTCCAGCACGATGTCGTCGCTGCGAGCCGGCGCCGCCAGCACGTAGCGTTCCTGCCCCGGGCCGAGCCCGGCGCTGTACCCGAAAAGCATTTTCGCGGAGCCGAGCTTTGCTTCCCACGCCGCGGAAACCCCACCGGCGCTCGCGAGACTGAGCTCGACGGGTGGCGGCAACGGCCGCCCGGTCGGGGCGAGGACATCGAGCAGGCTGTCGCTCGTGCGATCGAGAAGGCCGTTGGAGTAAAGGAAGAGCGGAGTGTCAAAGCGCCGTGCCGCCCCCGGCAGCTGCTCGTACTCGTTGCCCGCGGCTACCGCGTTGAGGGTCTCGCGAACGAGAGCCTCGCGCGTCTGTAGATCGTCACTTCTCAATCTTTGATACGACCACACCGCGAATGCGATCGCCGGAATCACGAAGAAGGCGAAGAGGGCGAGCGTGAGCCTCGCATGGTAGGTGTAAATCCACCTCGCGGCGCGCACCCGAAGCCAGCGCACGAAACCCCTTTCCGTCAGCGTGCCGAGCAGCCAGAACATGCCGCCGAGCAGCAGGTCGAGCAGCAGCACGAGGCTTCCGCGCTCGGCCCGCGCCCATACCGAGCGTAGGTCGATCTCCACGTGCGCGCGCATCGTTCCCGCGCTCGTCGAGATCAGCCGGTCGCCGTGAAGCTCGTCCCCCATTCGATGCCAGCGCAGCTGCATCGTGTCGGCATGGACCGCGGGCGAGACATCGGTCAGCGCCACCGCGTAGGGAGGATCGCCGCCGGAAGGGGGCGCCATCCCGAGAAGAGCGGCGTAAGGATTTGTGTTGAGAAGTCTGGTGCGCGGCAGCACCAGCACCGATGTCGCGCCGCCCGGCGGATGGGCGACGGCGGCAAGAATCTGAACGCCGGTGGGGCCAAGTGTGCTTCGCGCCACCGTCTGCTGCGTGGCAATCGCCTCCTTGACCGCGTTCGATACCGCCTCGGAGTCGGGCTCCGCGGGCGCGACCGCAAATTCGGAGATCTGCTTCCCCGTCTGATCCCACGATGCCAGAGTCGCCGGATACTCCGCGGATGCGAGGTCGGAGGCAGCGTACGCTTTCAGCAGGTCCGCGCGACTGAGCGGCTGCGGAGACTGCGAGAGCGTGGTGACGAATCGACGCGTGAGCTGGACCGCGTAATCGTCCACGTGCCCGAGCGCGGCGACATCCTGTTCGGCGAGCTGCATGCGCTCCCGGGATGTCGTAGACCAGAGGCCGCCGAGCGCAACGATAGCGGAAACGGAGGCGATGATGAGCGCAGCCCGAAAGGTGACGATCCCCGGCTTCCCGAATGCCATGCGCAGCATCCAGTAAGCGGCGAGCAGCACGGCGAAGAGGAAGAGGAAGAGCGGAATCTCCCACGACAGCCAGAGGCCGGGGGTAGAGCCCCACGGCGGCTGCCCGATTCCTCGAACAATGTTCGATGCGAATGGAATTCCGATACCTAGCGTTACGAGGGCGCCGAGCGCCGCGTACGCGCGCGGCCAGCGGGCCTCGGGGTGCGCGCGAATGACCGCGTACACCGCCATGAGAATCAGGGCCGCGCTGATGCAAAGCGCGCCGGCGTTCGCCGTGAGCGGTCCTCCGAGCTTCGAGAAGTAGTACGCCGGATCAAAAAGGCGCGACGCATTGGAGAATGAGTTCCAGGGAATGAGCGCCGTAATCGTGAGCCCCACCGCGACCGCGAAGAGCCGCTCCGCCAGGGAGTGCCTCTCCCGCCAGGCGTAGACGAGAAACGCGAGAGCGAGAATGACTAGAGCTACGGCTCCTCTCGCGCGAAGCATCGACGCGCGGCGGAACCTGACCTCGTCCGCCGTTGCAAGTCGCGGCAGCGCCCGCAGAATCGGCTTGCCACTGGCGGACAGCACAGCTGGTCCTCCTCGCGCATTCGCCGGCGGGGAAAACTCGTAGGAAGCAACGCCCTGAGCGGGGGCCAGGCGCTCGTCCACTGATTCGGTGAGCGTGTTCGCCGGCGGCGCGGCGTGCAGCACCGCCGAGGCGACAGCACGCCGGTCGCCGCGCGACTCGACTACGTTGAGAGTGGTGTAGAACGGACTGAACGTCACGCTGACAGGGCCGCGAAGCGTATCGGGATCAATCCTCATCTCGCCCGACCAGGCGAAGGGACGATCGTGGTCGAAGAGGACGACCGATTCTCCATCTCTCTGGGGAGATCTACTGGAGAGATACGCAAAGGCCCCTTCGGGATCGGCTGGTGCATCGAGAGCCCGGGTCGCCCGCTCGTCGAGACGCTCACGCGTCTCAATGAGAGCCTGCTCCAGCGCGCGCAGGGCTCCTTCGGCAGCATCAACCCGCTCGTTTCCGTTTGGCGAGACCGGCCCGGACGTGCGCGGAAGCGCCGGAGTTCTGACCCACATCGCAATCAGGAAAAGCGGAATCGCGGCAGCCGCAAGGATTGCGCGTCGCGGCAGGTGACCGCTTCTTACATTAAGACTACCAGCCGATGCGATGACTCCTCCCTCCTCCATTCCAGTTTCCGGGCCGCTGCGGGTCAAGGAGCTCAATCCGGCGCAGATCAGTGCGATACTCGGCAATGATCCGCGGCTCATCATCCCGATCGGGACGTGCGAGCAGCACGGTCCTCACCTTCCGCTCGGCTGCGACACGATAATCGTCGAGCATATGGCGGACGATCTGTCTGCGGAATATGGCGTGTTGCGGGCTCCGACGGTGGAGTACGGAGTGAACGTCGACACGGAGCGCGGGTTCACCGGCAATGCTTCGCTGAGAAAAAAGACGCTGCACCGCATGCTCAACGACCTGCTCGATTCGTGGGAGGCGACCGGCGTGCGCGAGTTCATTCTGCTCACGGCGCACGGGCACGATCCGCATCAGGAAGCGCTTGCAACGGTCATCACCACGGCTGCCCGCGTCAGAGTCGTGGACATGTTCGGCGTGAATCTCTCCGACCTGCTCGAAGGCCAGAAGGAGGCCATGCACGGAGACGAGGTCGATACATCCATAATGCTCTTTCTGGCGCCGGAGATGGTCAGCCTCGATCTGGCACAGGACTATATGATGTCGCGCGAGCAGCTCAGGCGGTACAGGCGCGGCTGGCTCACCGTTCCGAGCGGAAGCGCGGGGTCCATCGGGAGGCCGTCTCTCGCGTCGGCGGAAAAGGGCAAGCGCATTTACGACCGCATCTACGCCAAGATCAGCGACCGGATCTTTCTGGCGCCCGCGTCGACTGAGTAAGGTCCCGCGCTACAGCAAGCCGGCCCTAATTCAATCTTAAAGGAGACTCGGTGTGTTCGAGGCTGAAACTCTGTGGTATAGTTGGCCGTAAGTGTTCGAAAAGCCCACCTTCCCTACAATGATACGATCACTGCTTTTCTTAAGTCTTGTGGCAGGCGCCGTTCAGGCATCCGCCCAGGTTACTCCGCGCGATTCGACTGGCCAAGCCACGCTGACCATCGATCAGGCGATCGAGCTGGCCCGGCGGAACAACCCCGAGCTACAGCAGATTCAGAACAACCGCATCAACGCCCGTGCGGCGGTGCGGAGCGCGTATGGCGCTCTGTTGCCGAGCGCGGACGCATCGCTCAGCATGCAACGACAGCAGGGCGGCCAGCAGATCTTCAGCGGCGCCAGTCTCGGCGCCAGCTCCGACGTCAACCAGTCCGGCTATCAGATTGGCGTGAACTACAGGATCAACAGCGCAACATTGATTACGCCGAGCCTGCAGCGCGCCAATCGCGATGCGGTGGAGGCGGACATCACCGGTGCGACCGAGACCCTGCGCAGCAACGTGCGTCAGCAGTATCTGTCGTCGCTCCAGGCCGAGGCGAACGCCGATCTCCAGGACTCGCTCGTAGTAGCATCGCAGCAGGAGCTGATTCTCGCGCAGGCCAGAGAGATCGTCGGCTCCGGCACGCAGCTCGACGTCCAGCGCGCCGAGGTTGCGCTCGGACTGCAGCAGGTGCAGGCGCTCAAGGCGAGAAGTCAGGTCGAAATCGAGAAGCTGAGGCTGTACCAGTTGATGGGAACCCCTCAGCCGCCGAATGTGAAGCTCGTCAGCCAGTTCCCGGTCACCCCGACGGCGCTCAATCTCCAGGAGCTCATCGAGTCCGCGCGCCGCCAGAACCCGGGCGTACTCGCGCTGCGGTCGAGGGAGCACGTCTCTGACCTGAACGTGAAACGCGAAAAGGGCGAATACTCGCCAACCCTGTCTCTGTCGACGGGAATCGGCGGCTATACGTTCGGCTACACGAGCTCCAACTTCCCCGTGCAGCAGGCGGTGTCGCAGCTCGACGCGGCGCGCACGAGCTGCATCAGGACCGAGGAAGTCCGCGCGGCGCTCAACCTTTCAAACCAGCTGGCCGAGTGCAACTCGATGGCATTCACGGACGCGCAGGCGCAGGCGATCCGNGATGGCAACTCGAGGTTCCCTTTCAACTTCACAAAATCACCGCGCTCCCTGACGGCGACGCTCTCGCTTCCGTTGTTCGACGGATTCTCGCGTGAGCAGCGGTTGCAGGAAGCGATGGCGAGCCGGTCCGACGCGCGTTACAGCGTGAGATCAAAGGAGCTGGCGCTCACGGCAGACGTGACCGCGGCGTATCTGATACTCGTGACGGCGGAAAAAACCGTCGCTCTACAGGAGCAGAACGCCGTCAAGGCCAAGCAGGAGCTGAAGCTGGTGCAGGACCGGTACAGAATCGGGGCGACGACGTTCGTCGACCTGACCGAGGCGCGTGCGACCTACGAGCGCTCCGAGAGTGACCGCATCACCGCCGTGTATGACTATCATAAAGCCTTCGCCGCTCTGGAGAGCGCCGTTGGCCATCCCCTTCGCTAATCGGATCGAGTTATATGAAGAAACGCACCAAGTGGACAGTCGCCGGCGCGATCACTCTCGCGGTCGTGATCATCGGCGTCACCAGCGCGATGAAGGGCCGCAACAAGGCGACCGAAGTCCGCATGGAGAAGGTTCAGAAGCGTGACCTGGTTGCCTCGGTGACGGCGAGCGGACAGGTACAGCCGCACACCAAGGTAGACATCAGCGCCGACATCAGCGGACGCATCGTCCGCCTGGCCGTGAAGGAAGGCCAGATGGTGACACAGGGCCAGTTCCTTCTCGAAATCGACCCGTCGCAGTACCGGGCGAGCGTCGAGAGAGCGACCGCGGCCGTTGCATCGGCGAGGTCACAGGCGGCGCAGGCGAAGCCGGCTATGGCCCAGGCTCAGCGCAACTTCGACCGTTTGATGGCGCTCAAGAAAGCCAACCCGACTCTCGTGTCGGACGAGCAGATCGAGCAGCTGAGAACGCAGGTCGAAGTCAATCAGGCAACGCTGGAGGCGGCGAACCACGCCATCGATCAGGCGACGGCGTCGTATCGGGACGCGCAGTCGCTCCTCAGCAAGACGACCATCTCCGCTCCGATGAGCGGCCGCGTGACGCGTCTCAGCGTCGAGCAGGGCGAGACCGCGATCCAGGGAACGTTCAACAAGGACGCGGCGACGATGCTCACGATCAGCGACATGAGCGTCCTCGAGACGAAGGTCAAGGTCGATGAGACCGATGTCTCGCGAATCAAGATCGGCGACTCGACGGTGGTCCAGCTCGATGCTTTCCCCGACACAACGTTCATCGGCCGCGTTTCCGAGATTTCGAACAGCTCGGTAAAGGGTGCGGGCACCGGCGGTACCGGTGGCGCGACCGACCAGGCGATCGACTACGAAGTGACGATCCAGCTGCTCAACGTTCCGCCTGACACGCGGCCCGATTTCTCGTCTACCGCGAAGATCATCACGTCGACGAGGAACAACGTCATCGCGATTCCTATCATCGCCCTCACCGTCCGCGAGGACAGCGTCAAGCCCGACACTTCGCTTACACTCGCGAAGAAGGCGCCGGCGAAAGAAGTCGGAAAGCGCGACGTCGAGGGAGTGTTCGTGATTGGAAAGAACAACAAAGTCACCTTCCGTCCCGTAAAGGTTGGTATCGCGGGTGAGAAGTACTTCGAGGTTCTCACTGGCCTCAAGGAAGGCGAGAACATCGTCGGCGGCACCTACCAGGCCATCCGCGAGCTCAAGGACGGCGCAACGGTGCGCGCACAGAAGGACCAACCGAAGAAGGCCGGCGAGCCGGCGAAAACCTAATGCAAACAACTGATGAAATTCCGCTCAGCACCACCGCTGAGCGCGAGGCGATTACGACAGTCGCCGGCGCTGCGCCGGAAAAGGAGTGGATCATCGTCACGCGCGGGCTCAAGCGTGATTACGACATGGGCGGCGAGATCGTGCACGCGCTCCGTGGCGTCGACATCGCCATCCGCCGCAACGAGTACGTCGCGATAATGGGCCCCTCGGGCTCGGGAAAGTCGACGCTGATGAACCTGATCGGTTGCCTCGACACGCCGAATGGCGGCGAGTACTGGCTGAATGGTGAGCTCGTGTCCGACAAGGATGAGGACGAGCTCGCCCGCGTCAGAAATCGCGAGATCGGCTTCGTCTTCCAGACCTTCAACCTGTTGCCGCGCGCGACCGCGTTGCACAACGTCGAGCTGCCGCTGGTTTACGCCGGCATTGGATCGGACGAGCGGAGAAAGAGAGCCACTGAAGCACTCGAGCGCGTACAGCTCGGAGATCGAATCCAGCACAGGCCGAACGAGCTCTCGGGCGGTCAGCGCCAACGCGTCGCGATCGCGCGGGCACTGGTCAACCAGCCGTCGATTCTTCTTGCCGACGAGCCGACGGGAAACCTCGACTCGACCACATCCGAAGAGATCATGCGCGTCTTCGAGGGCCTGGCCGAACAGGGACAGACGGTCATCATGGTGACCCACGAGTCCGATATCGCGGCCCACGCGCGACGCGTGATCGTCCTGCGCGACGGCTCGGTCGCCAGCGACGAGAAGCGCGCGACCTTCATCAAGGCAGCCGGAATCGCCCCGCCAGACCTCAACAGGAAAGACTGACCGTGCCGTTCGTCGAGGCAATCTGGCTGGCTCTGGCGCAGATCCGCGTGCAGAAGCTGAAAAGCTTCTTCACGCTCCTCGGCGTTTGCATCGGCGTCATGTTCCTGATCGCAGTGATTTCGATCGTGCAGGGCATGAGCAGCTACATGGAGAACGACTTCGCGGCGAAGCTGCTGGGCGTCAACACGTTCACGCTGCGCCGCTTCCCCTGGTTCGGCGACGGCGCCAGCTCCGAAGAAGAGTGGCGCACCTGGCTCCGACGTCCGCGCATCTATCACTCGGATCTGGCGCTCGTCGCTAGCGTGCTGCCGCCCGGATCGAGGTACGCGGTCGAGAGCCAGGAATACCTGCAGGCGCAGTCGCAGTACGCCCGGCCGAAGCAAGTGGAAGCGCACGCCGTCGATGGAGATTACTTCACGATCAAGAAGTATGATGTCCATGTCGGGCGACTCTTCACTCAGCAGGAGTCATCCCTCGGCGCGCCCGTCGTCGTCATAGGTGACGAGGTCGCGAAGTATTTCTTCAAGGATCTCGACCCGCTCGGGCGTCAGCTCCGCATGAAGGGAATGCCCTATACCGTGATCGGCGTGCTCGAGAAGCAGGGCTCCGTGTTCGGAATTTCACTCGACCGCGTCGCCATCGCGCCGTACAACTCACCTCTTCACCACTTCACGAATCCACGCGGCGACGTTGATGGAATCATGGTCCAGACTCCGACGTCGCTCATGATGACCGACGCCATGGAGGCGGTGCGCGAGGTAATGCGCGGGCGGCGCAAGCTCCGGCCGAGTGAGGCCGACAACTTCTTCATGGAAACCTCGGCGACCGCGCTGGCCTTCATGGACAAGCTGAAGAAGGTGATGACCATGGCCGGCACCGCGTTCCCCGCGATCGGATTGATCGTCGGCGGGCTCGTGATCATGAACATCATGCTAGTGGCTGTAGCCGAGCGCACTCGTGAAATCGGAATAAGGAAATCACTCGGCGCCAGGCGTCGCGACATCATGCGCCAGTTCCTGGTCGAAGCCGCGACGCTGAGCACGCTCGGCGCTGTCATCGGGATTCTGCTCGGTATCGCCATCGCCAAGATCGTGGAGTGGAAGACTCCGCTGCCGGCCGCCATCGCCCCCTGGTCCATCGTCATGGCGACGCTTCTCGGAACCGTCGTCGGAATCATCTCGGGCGTATATCCGGCCCGCAGAGCCGCATCGCTCGACCCGATCGAAGCTCTGAGGAAGGAATAGCATGCGAATCGGGCAGCGCATTTTCAACGCGCTCGAAGGCGTCGGCATGGCCGTCGACTCGATCCGCTCGAACAAGGTACGAGCCGCGCTCACTATCATGGGGGTCGCAATTGGCGTGTTCGTCGTCGTCGCGATGGCCTCGGTGGTTCGCGGGATCAACGAGAGCTTCGCCAAGGACCTGGAGGCGGCCGGACCGACTTCGTTCTACATCTATCGACGTCCGATCGGCGGATTCCAGGCGTGCGATGGCTCGGACGAGACGTGCCCCGAGCGCCGCAATCCGGCGCTGACGATCGACGACGCAACGGCGATCGAGCGGCTGCCCACCATCAGGGCGGTCACCGCGCATCTGGGCAGCGGCGCCAAGTTCACCTACAAGGACAAGCAGGTGAGCACAGGGATGGAGATCTACACGCCCAACTGGGTGGATGTGGATGGCGGCGACATTTATCCCGGCCGCAGCTTTACCTATGCCGAGAACACCACCGCGGCGCGGGTGATCATCGTCAACCAGAAGCTGGCCGAGCGGCTGTTCGGAACGTCGGACCCGCTCGACAAGATGATCAACGTGGATGGCGTGGGATTCCAGGTGATCGGAGTTTACCACTATACGGCGAGTCCGATGGGAACGCCGGCGTCGGCCGGCGGTGGAGACCAGGCGAAGGCGATCGTGCCGTTCGAGTCGGCGCGCCGGAGCCTCAGCCCGTGGATGCGAGGCGTGGATTTCATCGTCAAGCCTGAGCCCGGTGTGACGACGGAGGAAGCGACGGACGATGTGACGGCGCTGTTGCGGGCGCGGCGTGGGCTCAGATCGACCGCCAAGAACACCTTCGAGATCGTGACGCAGGACCGGTTGATGGGGATCTACAACCAGCTCTTCGGCACCTTCTTCGTCGTTGGCATTGCCCTGTCGTCGGTCGGACTTCTTGTTGGCGGCGTGGGCGTAGTCGCGATCATGATGATCAGCGTCACCGAGCGCACGCGGGAGATCGGAGTGCGCAAGGCGCTTGGTGCGACGAAGAGCGCGATCCTCTGGCAGTTCCTGGTGGAAGCGGCGACGCTCACCAGCATCGGCGCCGCGATCGGGCTGGTGCTCGGCATTCTTGTGGCGCTCGGAATCAAGACCGCTTTCCCCGCGATTCCAGCCTCGACGCCCGTCTCGGCCGTAGTTGCGGCGCTCGCGACGAGCGCGTTCACGGGAATTCTGTTCGGCCTCCTACCCGCCGCTCGCGCGGCGCGTCTCGACCCCGTCGAAGCACTGCGCTACGAGTAGCATCCCGCTTACGAGATCACTCCGCCAGCGCTAGACTCACGCCATGAACGGCACCGGAGCGGGCCAGCGTTACGACGCGTTTCGAATCGCGACGATGGTTTTGGGATTCTTTGTAGCGCTGCTGCTGCTCTGGCAGATACGCACCCTCGTCCTGACGGTTTTTCTGGGAGTGCTCTTTGCGCTCGCGGTGAGCGCGGGCGTCGATCGCCTGGAACGGTGGAGAGTCCCCCGCGGAATTGCCGCTCCGCTCATCGTCTTCACGTTCGTCGGGCTCGTCGCTGCCTTCGGCGGCTGGATCGGCCCGACGGTGCGGCAGCAGACTATGGAGCTCCGCACCAAGCTGCCCGAGGCTGTCGGGAAGCTGGAGCAATGGGTGGAATCCCGCGGTGGCGGAATAATAGCGACTATCACGGGCCTCGCCGACGACACCACTTCTGCACCGGCTGGCGCCGGGACTGGTGCGGATTCCGCCGCCCGTGCCGGGGTGGACACCGTCGCGGACTTTCTCCCCGATTCGGCGAGCGGCGCCGTGATCAAGCAGGCGCCGACGAAACCCGCGCCGACGACCCTTCGCGACCGGCTGCTCGCCCAGATCGGCGGGGCCGGCCGCCAATTCCTGCACGTCCTGGGATCGACTCTCGCGGTGCTGGCGGGAATCCTTCTGGTGATATTCCTGTCGATCTACCTCGCGATCGACCCGTCCGTATATCGTCGCGGGCTCCTCCACCTCGTGCCGCGGCGGCTACGGGGACAAACGGAAGAGATTCTGAGCGCCATCGTGGTCACGCTGAGGAAGTGGCTGGTCACTCAGCTCATCGCGATGATCGTGATTGGCGTCGTGACCACCGTGGTGTTGATGGCGCTCAAAGTGCGAGCCGCGGTCCCGCTCGGAATTCTCGCCGGACTCCTCGAGTTCGTGCCGAACCTGGGGCCGGTCCTCAGCTCCCTCCCGGCCATAGCAATGGGGTTCGTTGACTCTCCGCAGAAAGCGTTGGCCGTCGCGATTGCGTACGTGGGGATTCAATTCATCGAGAACCACCTGCTCATCCCTATCCTGATGAAACAAGGCCTGAATCTGCCGCCCGCGCTGACGATAGTCATGCAGTCGCTGATGGCACTCATCTTTGGCGTTCTGGGCCTGCTCGTCGCGGTTCCGCTGCTCGCGGCGATCGTGATCGCGACGCAGATCCTGACGAACCACGAGGGCGCTCCGGGAGCGATGCCGGCAACAAAGGTGTAGCGCGCCCTTCGCCACCTCCCGAAATTAGGTCCATGCGCTTCATCGATGTAATCACCACCGCCCTCGAGCAGATCCGCGTCAACAAGCTGCGCTCCTTTTTCACGCTGCTCGGCATCATCGTGTCCGTGGCGTTCCTTGTCGCCGTGGTCGCGATCATCTCCGGCATGAACGCGTACGTGAAGGAGAATCTCGCCAGCGCGCTCATTGGCGCGAACACTTTCCAGGTGAGAAGGACTCCGATCCGCATTGG
>JGI20177J14857_1000067_pt1 | contig 27922 bp, 22 predicted proteins | sample NGESurdeep072012_6_FD_14857 | JGI IMG/M metagenome (IMG submission 14857) | reverse complement strand
AAGACGGCCACTCGGGCCCGCCAAGCGTGAGCAGCCACATCTTCGTCGACGAGTCCAAGGAGCGCGACTACCTCCTCGTTGCCGCAGTGATCCTCTCTGATGACCTGGACGCGACACGCACCCTCATGCGAGGCCTGGTGCTGCACGGACAGCACCGGTACATATGAAGTAAGGAGAGCGTCTCGCGCAAGCGGAGCATCGCCTCGGCGATCTGCGCAACCGGGGTCCAGGCCACCATCCATAACGCCGGGATGACACGTCGCAGCGAACTCGACGCCCGAGACGCGCGCCTACGTGCCCTGGTCGGCGATGCGGCCGCCGCGGGTGCGGCGATGCTGGTCCTCGAGCAAGACGACTCCCTGCGTCGTGGGACAACCAGCGCTTGATCGAGATCACTCGCGACGTGGGCAGCCGAGACACGTTGCGCTACCAGCACCGGCGAGCCGCCACCGACCAACTTCTCGCCATACCGGACGCGATTGCCTGGTGTTGGGCCAAGGGCGGCGACTGGCGTCGCCGGATCGATCCCGTCGTGACCATGGTTCGAACCCTCTGACACGGTCCGTGGACAGCGCGAAGCCCGGCTCACCAACCGTCCGGATGGCTGACGGGCTCACTTCCTGAAGCTCAGCGCAACAGGCGCCACCCAGTGTAGGCGAATCAGACCGATGCTGTCACGCGCCAACGGCCGCCGAGCAAGATCACTCTCACCGCTAACCACTGTTCCATTGTTCCTCAACCCCGTGACCCGCCAGCTGATCGCGGACTTCCTGCGCCGCGACCCGGCCCAGCCGCCGGACCACTGCGCGGACGACGCTTTGGGCGGGCTGAGCGGGAACGCGAAGTGCTGGTCACCGTCGCACCCGGGCTGTCCAACGCCGAGATCGCGAGCCTGCTGACGGTCAGCTACGCCACCGCCAAGACCCACGTCCGCCACCTGCTGACCAAGCTGGAGCGCGGGACCGAGCGCAGCTGGTCATGCTCGCCGACGAGTGCGGAGTCGTTGTCGCTCGGGACGAGTGAGGCGGCGAAGCGCCCACCGGCGGCCTCGCCAATCAGCGCATCCGGCGCGGTCCGAGATCGTGGCTGAGCACCGGCGGAGCCACCCGGACCCGGGCGGACAGGACACTAACCCCGTCGGACGAGACCACCGCCGGGTTGATCTCCACCTCCGCCACCTCCAGGATGTCGTCGGCGAGCCGGCCCACCCGCAGCAGCAGATGTTGCAGGGCCTCGATGTCGACCGGTTCGGCGCCCCGGTAGCCCGACAACAGCGGGGCGGCCCGGATGGAACGCACCAGGTCCGCAGCGTCGACGTCGGTCAACGGCAGGATCCGAAACGCCCGGTCGTCGAGCAGGTCGGTGACCACTCCGCCGATGCCAAAGGACACCAACGCGCCGAAGGACGGGTCCTCGGTGGCGCCCACCACCGTGGCGACCCCCGGCGGCGCTACGGTCTGAAGGACCAGTCCGGCCTCCACTGCGCCGAGTCGGGCCGACATCGCAGCGTACGCCGTGCGCAGCTCGTCTTCGGTGTCCAAGTCGAGCCGGACGCTGCCCAGCTCCGGGCGGTGCCGCAGGTACGCCGCGGTGGCCTTGAGCGCGACCGGGTAGCCCAGGCCGGCCGCGGCGGCAACCGCCTCGTCGGCCGACGCGACGGCCACCGTGGGCCACACCCGAATGCCGTAGCAGGCGAACAGCTCGATCACCCGGTCCGGTGTCAGCCATCTACCCGTCGGCGCCGCGGCCAGCTCGGCCGCGACCAAGTCGCGGGCGCTCGCGTCGTTGATGTCCGGCAGCTCCGGTACGACGCCGACCGGCCGCGCCCGCCACTCGGCGTACTCGGTTGCCTTGGCCAGCGCGTAGACCGCCGCCTCCGGCGAGCGAAACGACGGGACACAGCGCGCCCCGGCCAGCCCCTGGTCGTGGCACATCTGTTCGGGCAGTCCGACCATGGCCAGAAACGTCGACGCCACCGGCTTGGTCGCCGTGCCCACGACCTCGGTGAGCACGCGGGCCACCTCCGTCTCAGGGGTGTCCAACGGCGGGATGCACACTGTGATCACTGCGTCGACGCCTGAGTCGGCAAGCACGGCGGTCAGTGCCTGACGGAAATCCTCCCCCGACCCGCTGGCACTGAGATCCAGTGGGTTGCCGACCACGGCCAGCGGCGATAGTCCCTGACGCAGCTGATCGGTGGTTTCGGCAGTGAGCTCGGCCATCTGGAGACCGGCGCCGACGCAACAGTCCGCGGCCAGGATTCCGAGTGCAGCCGAGTTGCCCACGATGGCGACCCGCCGGCCGGTGGGCAGTGGTTGGTAGCCGAGCATTTGCGCCACGTCGAACAGCCGGGCCAGCGTCTCCACCCGGATGACGCCGGCCTGCCGGAACAGCGCGTCCGCAGCCTCCTCGGACACCGGCACCGCCACCCCGGCGTGCCCGACCGGGACCTGGGTGGTGTAGCGGCCGCTCTTCACCGCGACGATCGGCTTCTTGCGCGCCACCCGGCGGGCCAGTCGGGCGAACTTGCGCGGGTTGCCGAACGACTCCAGGTAGAGCAGGACGACGTCAGTGGCCGGGTCTTCCTCCCAGTACTGCAGCATGTCGTTGCCGCTGACGTCGGCCCGGTTGCCAGCGGAGACGAACGTCGACAGGCCGAGCCTCCGCTGCGCCACTGACTCCAGGATCGCGATCCCGAGCGCCCCGGACTGGGAGAAGAAGCCGATCTTGCCGCGGCCGGGTGAGATCGGGGCCAAGGTGGCGTTCAGCGAGATCGCCGGATCGGTGTTGATGACGCCCAGGCAGTTGGGGCCGATCACGCGCATGCCGCTAGCCAACGCGGTGACGACCAACTGGCGCTCGGCGGCCCGACCCGCCGACCCGGTCTCGCCGAAACCCGAAGAGATGATCACAAGTCCGTGTACCGACTTGCGGGCGCACTCCTCGACCACCGCGGCGACGCTGGCCGCCGGAGTGGCGATCACCGCCAAGTCCACCTCGTCGTCGATGTCGAGCACGCTGGGGTACGCGCGGACACTGGCGACGTGGCCGCCGCGCGGGTTGACCGGGTAGACCGGCCCCTGGAAGCCGGAGTTGAGCAGGTTACGGAAGACCGTCGTCCCGACCCGGTGCAGCTGCCGACTGACGCCGACCACGGCTACCGACCGGGGAAACAACAGCCGCTGGATCGACTGGGACTCCGCCCGGTGCTCGCGGGAACGCATCACGTTGACCGAGCGCTCGGTCGGCTCGATCGGGAACTCCATATGCACGACGCCGTCGGCGAAACTGCTCTTGGTCCGGTAGCCGGCGTCCCGGAAGACGCCCACCATCCGGTGGTTCTGCGGCAGCACCTCGGCGATGAAGCGGCGGATTCCGTTCTCCCGCGCAACGGCGGCGATGTGCTCCAGCATCACCGACCCCAGGCCTCGGCCCTGGTGAGCGTCGGTGACCACGAAGGCGACCTCGGCGAGCTCGGTCTGCGGGATCCGGTCGTAGCGGACGACGGCAATGAAGCTGTCGCCGAGGACTGCCACCAGGGCAGCGCGCTCGACATGGTCCACGGTAGTGAACCGGCGGACGTCGGCGTCGCTCAGCAGCGGGTATGCGGCGAAGAACCGGAAGTAGATGGTCTCCGGCGAGAGCCCGGCGTGGAGCTCGACCAGCCGGTCGGCGTCCGCCGGCATGATCGGGCGCAGATGGACTGTGCCGCCGTCGGCGAGGACGACGTCGGCCTCCCAGTGCGGGGGGTACGGCGCGGGCTCCACCGAGCCGGCCAATGGGCCGGTGCTGGTGTCGGCGCTCACCAGACAGACACCGGGTCCAGGCCGTGCAACGGCCAGACCGCTCGCCGGGTGGCGGTCACGGCCCGATCCAGCGGACTGTCCGCATCCCCCTCCCCCGGTTCCCAGGCGACGTACGACGGCTCTTCGCCGTCCCCCATGGATGTTGGCGGAGCCTGCCGCGAGCGGGTGGCCACGAGCTTGCGCCAGCCGTCCGGGACGGCCGTGGCCGCGGGCAGCGGATCCCCCGTGGCCACCGCGAGCAGGTGCGTCCACGACCGCGGCACCACCTGCACGACATCGTATCCGCCGCCGCCGACCGCGACCCACCGGCCGCCGCAGACCTCGTGGGCCAGGCTGTGCAGCGCCGCGTGGGCGGCGCGCTGCCCGTCGACGGACAACATCAGGTCGGCCAGTGGGTCCAGTCGGTGGCTGTCGGCGCCGTGCTGGCTGAACAGGATCTCCGGGCGGAATTCGCGGATCATCGGCGGAACCACGGCGTGGAAGGCCCGTAGCCAGCCGGCGTCCCCGGTGCCGGCCGGCAGCGCGACGTTGACGGCGCTGCCCAGCGCCGCGCCCCGGCCGGTCTCGCCGGGGAAGCCGGTGCCCGGGAACAACGTGTAGCCGCTCTCGTGCATGCTGATCGTCAGCACCCTGGGGTCGTCGTAGAACGCGGCCTGGACCCCGTCCCCGTGGTGGACGTCGATGTCGACGTAGCCCACCCGGGACACGCCCTGCGCCAGCAACCAGGAGATCGCCACCGCTGGGTCGTTGTAGACGCAGAACCCCGAGGCCCGGTCGCGCATCGCGTGGTGCAGGCCGCCGGCCAGGTTGACGGCGTGCTGCGCGGTGCCCTCGTGCACCGCCCGAGCCGCGGCCAGGCTGGCCCCGGTGATCAACGCCGACGACTCGTGCATCCGCTCGAAGACCGGGTTGTCGTCGGTACCCAGGCCGTAGCGCAGACCCAGCCGGCCCATCATGTCGTCGGGGGCGCGGCGGACCGCATTCAGGTACGACGGGTCGTGCACCAGCTCCAGCAGGGAGTCGCTGGCCGACTGCGGCTTCGCCACCCGCACGCCCGGCCGGTCCAGCACCCCGAGCTCTCGCGCCAGTGCCACCGTCAGCTCCAGGCGCACCGGGTGCAACGGGTGGTCGCGCCCGAGGTCGTAGCCGAGGAGGGCCTCGTCCCACAACACCAGCACCGAGTCGCTCACGCCGCTCCCCTTATACTGCCGAGCAGACTATTCCCCTATGGCCCGGCGATAGGGGCCGCACACTAGTTGTCGGCCGGTTGCTACCTTCCGTCGGTGTCGCCGGAGCCCGTCAGCGCACCCGCCACTGCGCGGTTCTGTGCCGGGTGCGGTGGCCCGATGGACACCCGCACGGTCGGCAACCGTCCCCGCCGGGTGTGTCGGTTCTGCGGCGCGGTTCACTCCCCGACCCCAAGGTCGGCGTCGGGGTGCTCGCCGTCCGCGACGACGAGTTGCTGTTGGTCCGACGAGCCGTGGCGCCGGAGATCGGCCGCTGGTCGGGTGCCGGGTGGCTTTCTGGACGCCGGCGAGGACCCGCGGGCGGCGGCTGCCCGGGAGACGCTGGAGGAGGCCAACCTCGTGGTGGACGTCGGCGACCTCGTCGACGTCTACGCCAACCCATCGGCCGGTGACGCGACCGTGTTCTTGCTCTACCGGGCAGACGCGGTCGGTGGTGAGCTGCGCGCCGGCGACGACGCCGCGGACGCCCGCTTCTTCGGCCGCACCGGGCTGCCCGGGCTGGCGTTCGCGAGTACCGTCGACGCCGTCCGGCGCTGGCTGGCGACCCGGCCCGATTAGCCGGCTTACGGGCCGGTCCCGATTGGCCGGCTCACGGGCCGGCCGACCGGACGGTCCCCGGACACCGAGACCCGAGGACACCATGGACCGGATTTCCGCCGAACAGCTGCCCGAGGTCATCGCCCTCGCGACCCGGGCACCCTCGATCCACAACACCCAGCCCTGGCGGTTCGCCGCGGCCGACGGCGTCATCGATGTGTACGCCGACCGCGGCCGCAAACTGCCCGTGATGGACCCCACCGGGCGTCAGCTGCTGATCAGCTGCGGCGGCGCCGTCTGCTATGCGCGGCTGGGGGTCCGGGCCTCCGGCTATGCCGTGCGGGTGGAGTTGCTGCCCACACCGGCCGACCCCGACCACCTGGCCCGGCTGACCGTCGGTGATCCGCTGTCCACCACCGACGACGAGCGGGCGCTGCTGGCCGCCATCCCCCACCGGCACACCAACCGGCTGCCGTTCGAGGACCGGGAGGTACCGACCGCACTGATCGCCGAGCTCGAGCACCGGGCCAGCCTGGAGGGCGCCTGGCTGCGCCTGATCGAGCAGTCCAGCGACCAGATGACGACAGTGGTCTTGCTCTCGCACGCCGATGAGGCACAGCGGCTGGACCCGGCGTACCGGGAAGAGCTGGAGTCCTGGCTACGCTTCGATGCCGGGGCCGCCGACGGGGTGCCCGCTACCGCCGTACCGCATGTCGGGGAGGGTGCCGAACGCCGCTCGGCGTTCGTGCTGCGCGACTTCGACCTGCGCGGTGAGGGCGCGCTGCCCATTCACGGTCAGCAGGTGGAGCGGCCCGTGGTCGTCCTGCTGGGCACCGACAGTGACGGGCCGGCCGACTGGCTGCGCGCCGGCCAGGCGCTCGTGCACGTGCTGCTGCGGGCCACCGTCGACGGGGTCGCCGCCTCGCCGCTGAACCAGGTGCTGGACATCCCGGCCCTGCGCACCCAGCTGCGGGGGCAGCTGCACGTCATGGGCTTCCCGCAGATGCTGCTGCGGATGGGCTACGGCCGGGAGGCGNCCGCTACCTCGCGCCGACCAGTGGACGANGTCACGATCGACCGCTAACTAACCGGCTGGCGCACTTTCCCGCCAGCGNACCCTCCGCCCCCCGCTGCGACCGCGTCACCCGGTTCAGCCGCACCCGGTTCAGCTCACCCGGTTCAGCTCGCCCGGTTCAGCTCGCCCGGTTCAGCTCGCCCGGTTCAGCTCGCCCGGTCAGCCGCACGGTCAGCTGCACCCGGTTCAGCTGCACCCGGTTCAGCTGCACCCGGTTCAGCCGCACCCGCGTACGACACACCTCGTTACGGCGTGTCGCAACCCGCTCAGCCGCACCCGGCTCAGCTTCACCCGCCTACGGCACACCTCGTACGGCGTGTCGCAGCCCGCAACTGTGCCCTGAGCCCGTGAAGCTGGCCGATTCGGTCAGCTTCACCCGCCGACGGCACAAGGCAGATTCGCCCAGGCGCTTCGGCGCTGGCGGGCGGGGCTGTGGACAAGCGCAATCTGCGGAGCCCCGGGCGCGCCACCTTAGGCAGCATGACCGCTGACCCCCCGGCCGCTGACGCAGCCCACCCCGCCGACGCCAACCCCACCGACGCCAACCCCGCCGACGACGGCCCCTTCAGCCGAGCCAGCGCCCTGGCCGCCGGCAGCACGATCAGTGCGGTACGCGCGCAGCTGCGGACGGGCGCCTGGCAGCGGCTACGGCGGGGCACATACGTAGCCAGCGACCTCCTCATTACCGCCGAAGCCGAAGCCGATGCCGGTGCGCTGCACGCGGTCGCTATCCGCGCCGGTCTGCTCCGCACTCACGGTGCAGCAGCGAGCGGCACCTCGGCGGCTCGGCTGCACGGCCTGCCGTTGCTGTGCCCGCCACCGGCTGGTGTCGAGCTGACCCGCGGCACGCGCGGCACTCCCACGTCGTACCCGGGCCTGCGGATCAAGGTGGCCGCACTGCCAGTCGAGCACGTCACGTCGCGCCACGGCGTACCGGTGACGACGGCCGCTCGGACGATCGTCGACCTGGGCCGCACGCTGCCGTGGCCGCAGGCGGTCGTCCTGGCCGACGCCGCCGTGCACAGCGGACTCACCACCGTGGCCGACTTGGGCCACGTCCTGTCCTGCTGCGCCGGTTGGCCTGGCGTGCGCGCGGCCAGTCGCGCGATCGACTTCGCCGACGCCACCGCCGAGTCGCCGTTGGAGTCGCTCACCCGAGTCTTCTTCGCCGACCACGGCATCGAACCGCCAGTGTCGCAGCACTGGCTTGGTGACCCGCGGGGGCCTATCGGCCGGGTCGACTTCTATTGGCCGAGGCACCGCACCATCGCCGAGGCGGACGGCCTGCTGAAGTACGCCGACGAGGGCGCCCTTCGCGCGGAGAAACTGCGTCAGGAGCGACTCGAGCAGGCCGGCTTCGTCGTCGTCCGGCTCACCTGGCACGACGTCACCCGTACGCCCGAGCGCAGCGCCGCCCGACTGCACTTCGCCTTCGCCCGCGGCGACGTCCTGCGGCTGGCGGGATAGCCGGGTCGGTGAACTGCCGATCCGCCCCCGGCTCTGCAGCTCCGGCTCCGGCTCCGGCTCCGGCTCCGACAGCTTCGGCTCCGCAGCTTCACACCTTCACCCGCCTACGGCACAGCTGGTACGGCGGGTCGCGGCCCCCGGTGATGCCGACGGCGGGTGAAGGCGCCCGCGGGCGGGGCCAAGTCCCTGAGTCGGCAATCAGTCCAGGTAGTCGCGCAGCACCTGGGAACGGGAGGGATGCCGCAGCTTCGACATCGTCTTCGACTCGATCTGCCGGATCCGCTCCCGGGTGAGCCCGTAGACCTTGCCGATCTCGTCCAGGGTCTTGGGCTGGCCGTCGGTGAGGCCGAACCGCAGCTGGATGACGCCGGCCTCCCGCTCGGAGAGGGTGTCGAGCACCGAGCCCATCTGCTCCTGCAANAGCGTGAAGCTCACCGCGTCCACGGCTACGACGGCGTCGGAGTCTTCGATCAGGTCACCAAACTGGGTGTCNCCCTCGTCGCCGATCGGCGTGGAGAGGCTGATCGGCTCCCGCCCGTACTTCTGGACCTCGACCACCTTCTCCGGGGTCATGTCCATCTCTTTGGCCAGCTCTTCGGGCGTCGGCTCGCGGCCGAGGTCCTGGAGCATCTGCCGCTGGATGCGCGCCAGCTTGTTGATGACCTCGACCATGTGCACCGGGATGCGGATGGTGCGCGCCTGGTCGGCCATCGCTCGGGTGATCGCTTGACGGATCCACCAGGTGGCGTACGTCGAGAACTTGTAGCCCTTGGTGTAATCGAACTTCTCCACCGCGCGGATCAGGCCCAGGTTGCCCTCCTGGATCAGATCGAGGAAGAGCATGCCGCGGCCGGTGTAGCGCTTGGCGAGCGACACCACCAGGCGCAGGTTCGCCTCCAGCAGGTGATTCTTGGCCCGCTGACCGTCCTCGACGATCCACTCCAGGTCGCGTCGCAGCTCGGGCGACAGCTTCTTGCCCTTGCCGCCGGCGGCGATGCGCTCATGCTCGGCGCGCAGCTTCTCCGAGGCGTACAGGCCGGCCTCGATTCGCTTGGAGAGCTCAACCTCCTGCTCGGCGTTGAGCAGCGGCACCTTGCCGATCTGCTTGAGGTAGTCCCGCACCGAGTCCGCGGTCGCCGATGCCTCGGCGCCACGNCGGGCCTCGGCCGCCACCGCGGCCTCGTCGTCCTCTTCGTCCTCGACAACCACGGCCTCGGTCGCGACCTCGAGCTCGGCCACGTCCGGCTCGTCGGGCTCGACCGCGGGCCCCCCAGGCACACCGGCGAGTACGTCGTCGGCGGAAGGGCCGGCAGCAACCAGCCCGGTGGTGGCGGCTGCGCCGTTCGCCGGCACCGAGCCGGCATCAACGGCGGGTGTGACCTGACCGGCAGATGCCGTCTGGGAGTTGGCCGCCTTGTTGGCCGCCTTGTTGGCCGCCTTGCCGGCCGACTTGCCGGCCGACTTGCCGGCCGGAGCCTTCTTGGCGCCGCGAGACGTGGCACTGGCCGGCGACGTAGCGCTGGCCGATGTCCGACCGCGAGCGGCCGACGCGGACTTGCGGGCCGGTTCGCGCGCGGCGCCATTGGGGGGCTCGGCCGGAACGTCCGCTCCAGCAGCCGCGGACTGCAGCCCGACCGACCCGGAGACCGTGGGGCTGCCGTCCTCGACGACCGTCACGCCGGCTTCGGTAAGTTCTCGTAGCACTCGCTCCACCCTCGCCTGGCTCAATCCGTCTGCTGCCACCGCCGCCCGCACGTCTGCCACGGGCACCGACCCCTGGCTACGGCCTTGCTGCAGCAGGGAGCGCACGGCGGAGGGGTCGGGCAACGAAGCGGACGTCACAGAGCACCTTTGCTGTCTGGGGGTCCGGGATGAGGCCGACGGCGGGCATCGGGAGCAGCGTCAGCCCGCACGACCCGTACGGGAAACCCGGGTGTGCGTTGCACATATTCCCATGTAGCCGCGCCAACCAACGCATCGACCCGCAGGGCACCCCCCGGGCCGGCCCCCCAAGCCGGCTCGGCGGTGCCGGCGGCAGCCCGCGCAGCGATCAATCGAACGCCAGGCCACTCTCGACAGGCAGCTCAGCCCGGAGCCAACAGCACGGGAACCACAAAGTAGGCCAGGATCCCCAGGCCGAGCACGGCCGCGACGGCCCAGGGCCACAGGCCGGTTCGAGATTGCCAGGCTGCCCTTCCGCGGACCGCGGCAGTGGTCAGTACCCCGGTGATGCCGAGCAACAACAGCCCCCCGCCGACCACGAGCAGCCCGTAGCCCTCAACTGCCGACACGACACTCGCCAGCCGCCAGCCGCGATCCGATCCGGCCGACCCCCGCCGGANATCGCGTCGTACCNGTCGGCATGNTCCTGCCCATGGTCACCTCGCCCCGGACCGTCAACNGGCTGACCCGAACCCCCGCACCGAGCGCTCCGCCGCTGTCGGTATGCCCCNCCAGGCGGTGGTGGAACGACCGGACGGAACAACGAGTTGGGCTGGGTGCACCGGTGGCCCGTCCGGGCTGGGTGCACCGGTCGCCCCGTCCGGCTGCGCTGAGCTCGGTGGATCGGGTAAGACAGGGCTGTCAGCGAGTACGACGGCGGGCCTTGGCAGGAAGGGACGGCCTGTGCTGCACGACCTGCTCCTGCTGCCGGTGGCCCGACCCTGGCTGGTCGCCGTACTACTGGTGGCTGCGGGTCTGCTGTGGTGGGCGGGGTGGCGGCTGCGTCGGACCACCCGCCGACGGCTGACGGTGATGGCGCTGGTCGGGGCCGTGCTGGTGGCGGTGGCCGGCGGCGCCAACGCCGCCAATGTCTACTTCAGCTACCTGCCGCACGTGGGCGACGTCGTGGGCGTGGGGTCCTGGCGGCAGGTGCCGGCGGGTACCGGCACCACCCCAACCCACCTCAGCGCCGTCATGCAGGCCGACCCCCACGCTGCGGGATCGCCACCGACGCCGACTGTCGGTCACGGCGCTGTGACCTCGATCGCCGTCGCGGACCGGGCGTCCGGTTTTGGCAGCTATCGAGCGGAGGTATACCTGCCGCCGCAGTACCTGGCCGAGCCAACCCGCCGGTTCCCGGTGCTCTACCTGCTGCACGGCTCCCCCGGCGTACCGGTGGACTGGCTGCGCGGCGGCGAGGCCACGGCGGCCGGCGACGCCCAGGCCGCGGCCGGGCATCCGCTGGTCATCGTGATGCCCCGGGATAGCCACTGGTGGCTGGATGACTCCGAGTGTGTGGACGGCGTGGCGGAGCGGGCCGACACCTATGTGTCGGTGGACGTGGTAGCGGCCGTCGACGCGCAGCTGCGCACGGTGGCGGACCGGAGCCACCGNGCGGTCGGCGGCATGTCCGCCGGCGGGTACTGCGCGCTCAACCTCGGNCTGCGCCACCGCGACACCTTCGCCGCGATCGTGGACATGTCCGGACTCACCGTGCCCACGCACGCCGGTGGGTTGNCAGCCCTGTTCGGCTCGGGNCCGGCGGGCCAGGCGCGGGCGGAGGCCAACATGCCGGCGCTGTACGTCGCGACGCTGAGCCCGCGGCCCNCGACCGCGGTGTGGATGGATGCCGGCAGCAGCGACGCCACCGTGCTGGCCCAGATGCGGCCCATGGCGGCCGCGCTGCGTGAGCGGGGCTACCCGGTCCGGTTGGGTACCCGCCCCGGCGCGCACACCTTCCATGTGTGGGCGCCGGCGCTGCGGGAGGCGTTGCCTTGGGTGGCCGACCAACTGGGCGCCTGATCGGCGCACCCATCGGCGCACCCATCGGCGCACCCATCCGCGCGACCGCAAGAGCCCAAGGTCAACCCGAGCCGCCACCACTCGCCGGCGCCGGCGGAGCCCCGCCGGCGGCCGGCGCGGCTGGCGGTGCCGGTGGCGCGACGGGTTCCGCCGGCGCGGGTACCGGAGCCGCAGGTGGTGCCGGGGTCGGCGCGACGGCCGGTGGCGCCGATGGCGGATTGCCGGTNGCCCCGGTCGGCGCGCCAGCCGGAGACGTCGACGTTGGCCGCCGCGGTCGGGTTGCCTGTGCGGAGGTGTCCGGCTGGACGAACGGGGTGGCCATCACTGCGGCGCCGCCGGTGAACTCGGCCACCGGCGCGTCCGCCAGCGCCCCCGACACGGTCTGGCGCCAGATCCGGGCCGGCAGGTCACCGCCGTACACCTGCTGGTAGTAGGCGCCGTTGATGGTGACGTTGCGGAGCGGATGGGCGTTGCCCCCGGTCGGGTCACCGATCCAGACCGCGGCGGCGAGGTCGGGCGTGAAGCCGGTGAACCAAGCCGCGCCGTAGCCCTCGGTGGTGCCGGTCTTGCCGGCGGCCGGTCGGTCGAGCTGCGCCGCTCGGCCGGTGCGGCCGGGGTCGGGGCCGTCGACCACGCCCCGCAGCACCGAGGTCACCCGGTCGGCGATGTCCGGATCCAGCACCTGCTTGCACGCCGGATCGAAGGATCCGACCGGCTGGCCGGCGCGGTCGGTGATGGCGCTGACACCCCGCGGCGGGCAGAAGCTACCGTGCGCCGCCAGCCCGGCGTACGCCCCGGCCATGGCCAACGGGCTGACCTCGTTCGTCCCGAGGGTGAACGAGGGCACCCGGGCCAGCGGCTTACCGTCCGCGCGGCGGACGCCGAACGCCTCGGCGAGCGCGGCCGGACCGTCCAGGCCGGTCCGCTCCTCGAGCTGGACGTAGTAGGTGTTCACCGACTCCCAGGTGGCCTGCACCAGGTCGAATCGCCCGGCTTCACTGTCGCCGGCATTGGACACGGTGTACGCCGTCTGCCGACCGCCCTGGAAGTCGCTGAACTTGGCGGATGTGTACCGCTGCGGCGCGTCGATGGTGGTGGACAGCGGCAGGCCCTGTTGCAGGGCGGCCGCCAGCACGAACACCTTGAACGTCGACCCGGCCTGGAAGCCGCCGCCACCGCCGGTGGCCAGGTTCACCTTGGTCTGGTTCGCGGCGCTGTCGTCACCGTAGTTTCGGTTGACCGCCATCGCCTGGACGGCCCCGGTGCCCGGCCCCACGACGTCGACCGCCGCGGCGAACGAGCTGTCCCGCGGTACGGCGGAGTCGACCGCATCCTGCGCCGCCGCCTGGACCGAGGGCACCAGCGTCGTGGTGACGGTCAGCCCGCCGCGGTAGAGCCGGGAGGTGCGCTCCTCCGGCGTGGCACCGAACTGCGGGTCATTGAGCAGGCTGGTCTTGACGAAGTCGCAGAAGAAGGGCACCGAGCTGGCCTCGCAGCCCTGTGGCGTCGTGGTGGGCTGCAGCGCCAGCGGGGTGGCGACCGCCGCCTGGGCCTGGGCCGGGGTGATGTCGCCGAGCCCGGCCATCCGGTCCAGGACAACGTTACGCCGCGCCAGCGCCCGGTCCGGATGCTGCAGGGGGTCGTTGAGCGCCGGACCCTCGACCAGCCCGGCCAGCATCGCGGACTGGGCCAGGTTGAGCTGCTGGACACCAATGCCGAAGTAGTGCCGGGCCGCGGCCGCGATGCCGTAGGCGCCGTCGCCGAAGTAGGCGATGTTCAGGTACCGCGCCAGGATCTCGTCCTTGCTCAGCTTGCGGTCCAGCGTCAGGGCGTAGCGCAGCTCGCGCAGCTTGCGGCTCAGGGTCGGCGCTCGGGCCTCGGCCTGCGCCTCCTTCGTATCCGCCGTCTCCACCAGCACGTTCTTGACGTACTGCTGGGTCAGGGTGGAGCCTCCCTGGCGGGTGCTGCCGACGCCAAGGTCGGTCGCCAAGGCGCGGACGGTCCCCCGGACGTCGAGGCCATGATGGTCGTAGAACCGGGCGTCTTCGATGTCGATCAGGGCCTGCCGGGTGACCAACGGGATGTCGGCTAGCGGCACCTCTTGGCGGTCCTCGGCGAAGAAGGTCGCAATCGGCGACCCGTCCGCGGCGACCAGCCGGGAGCCCTGCGCGAGCGGTGGGGTGTCCAACTCGCTCGGCAGGACGATATAGGAGTCCGCGGCAGCCTTGGCAAGCCATCCGGTGCCACCCACCGCGGGCAGCGCCGCGGCCGCGAACAGTCCGCCGGCCAGCGTACACGAGCCGACCAGCCGCACCACTCGGCCCGAGATATCGCCCACGACAAAGGTCAGGCTACCCGAACGCTCCGGATGGGTCGGCGAGACCGGCGTAGCTGGTCCGGAGGTCGCGCTTGAGGATCTTGCCGGTCGGGTTCCTCGGCAGGGCGTCGGCGATCTCGACGTACTTGGGCACCTTGAAGCCGGCCAGGTGCTTCCGACATAGCGCCAGCACCTCCTCGACGTCGACCTGCTGGCCGGGCCGCGGCACCACGACCGCCGTCACCGCCTCGATCCAGTACGCGTGCCGGACGCCGAAAACGGCGACCTCGGCCACCGCCGGGTGCCGGTAGACGACCTCTTCGACCTCGCGGCTGGCGACGTTCTCGCCGCCGGACTTGATCATGTCCTTCTTCCGGTCCACCACTGTGAGGTAGCCCTCGGCGTCCAGCACCCCGAGGTCCCCGCTGTGGAACCAACCGTTGCGGAAGGCCTCGGCCGTCCGCTCCGGGTCGTGATAGTAGCCGAGCATCGCGTGCGGACTGCGGTGCACGATCTCCCCCACCGTGCCGGTCGGCACCGGGCGGTCGTCGTCGTCAACGATGCGGGTCTCCACGTTCAGCCCGGCCCGGCCGGCCGAGCCGAGCTTGGTCAGCTGCTCCTCCGGCCGCAGGATCGTGGCGACCGGCGCCATCTCAGTCTGGCCGTAGAAGTTGAACAGCCGAACGCCGGGCAGCCGACCGTCCAGCTCCAGCAGCACCTCGGTAGGCATGATCGCCGCCCCGTAGTAGCCGGCGCGCAGCGACGACAGGTCGCGGGTGTCGAAGTCGGGGCAGCGCAGCAGCGAGATCCACACCGTCGGCGGACAGAACAGCTTGGTCACCCGCTCCCGCTCCACCGTGGCCAGGATCGCCGCCGGATCCGGACCGGGCAGCACGATGCTGGTCGCCCCCAGCCAGATGTCAGGGGTGAGGAAGCAGTGCAGCTGGGCGCAGTGGTAGAGGGGTAGCGCGTGCACCTCAACGTCGTCATGGCGCATCTCGCCATCTACCATCGCGGTGACGTACTGCGCGATCAGGCTCCGGCTGGACAGCATCGCGCCCTTGGGCCGGGACTCGGTGCCGCTGGTGTAGAGCAGCTGCACCGGGTCGTCGTCGCCCACGGCGACGTCGGGATCGCTGTCTTCGGGGTGCTCGAGCCAGGTCGCGACGTCTTCCCAACCGCTGGGTGTCCGGCCCGACCCCAACCGGATGCAGCCGCGTACGGCGCGGGCGTCGGTGCGCAGCGCGGCGGCGCCGTCCTCGGCGGCGGCAAGCTCGGCGGCGGCAAGCTCGGCGGCGGCCAGCTCGGCGGCGGCTTCCGCCACCGGCACCAACGCGTCCTCGACCACCATCCCCCGGGCTCCGCAGTGGCCAAGCACGTAGCCGACCTCGGCCGCACCCAGCATGAAGTTGATCGGCACCGAGACGGCACCCAACCGGGCCAGGGCGAAGTAGACGATGACGAAGCTGTCACAGTTGTGCGCCAGCACTGCTATCCGGTCGCCCCGGGTCACGCCGCGGGCGTCCAGGGCGTTCGCGGTGCGGTTGACGGCGCCGTCGAGCTCGGCGAAGGTCCAGCGTCGGTCGGCGAAGACCAATGCGGTCTTCGCCGGCTCGCGCGCCGCAGACCGGCGCAGCAGGTCGCCGATGGTCTGGCGGCGGGCATGCTCGACAGTCGCCGGCGCAGCGGTTGCAGCGGTCATCCGGGCACTCTAGGGCCGGGGGCGGTGGAGATCAGGCCGCGCAGCAGCACCTGGGTGTAGCAGTGCGGTCCCCCGTGACCGCCGGTGAGCTCGGGAAAGTCCAACTCCTCGACGGTGAGCCCGGCTGCCCACAGCCGGTCCCGGAGGCCGTCGTCGACCGAGCGCACCGCGAGATAGCGCCCGGGACCGACCAGCAGTCCGTTCGTGGCGGCGACGTCACGGTCCGCGGCCGGCAGCGTCACGACGTCGTACCCCCGATCCGCCAGGTACCGGATCAGCCCGACCGTCGCCGACCTCCGGTAGAGCAGCCCGTGCCGGGTCTGCTCCGGACGCCACACGTCGACCTCCGGCTCCCGCGCCCCGAGTCGGTCCTCGCAGATCCCGGCCAGCGATGGTCCGTAGACGGCGAAGTAGCTGTCCAGGTGACCGTCGGCGTCGTCGGGCGCAGCTCCCGGGTCACGCACCACCGCCACCTCGGTGTCGCCGTACGCCCCGGCGTCGAGCATCTGACCGATGCCGTCGGCGTCGGAGTGCCAGCCCTGGCCCTGGAAGACGAGGTTGCCGGCTGGCAGCACGTCTCCGCCTTCCAGAAAGCCGGGCGCGGTGATCCGCAGGAGCGGCTCAATGCGGAGTTGGCGCAACGCGAGCGCGGCGATGTCGTTCTCCGGGCGGCGTACGTCGAGCCGCAACCGACCCACGGCGACACCCGCGGCGGTGGTCACCAGCGGGTCGCGCAGGAAGTAGGCGTTGTTGGCGGGGTCGACGCTGAACGACGCCCGGAAGCGGCTGGTCGAGTCCAGCGCGCGGTGGTTAGGGCGGATGTGCACCACGGGGCGCAGCATGACGATGTCGACCAGGGCGGGGGGGTCCAAGGCGGCGATGGTGCGATCGTGCAGGGCCGCTAGCGACGCCCGGTCGCTGCCAGGCACTGCCGGGTCGAACTCGTAGACCAGCGCCTGCCGGGCGGCTTGGCGAAGCACTTCCGGGTCACCGGCGGCCAGCGCCTCCCGAACGTCGATGACGGTGGCCCCGGCGGCTTCCAGCCGACGCCGGAAGTGGCGGTGCTCACGGACGGCACCGGTGAGCGAGAACGGCTGGGCGATGCTGGCGGCGTCGGTGTCGAGCAGCCCGAACAGCGTCTCGATGGCGGGCTCGCAGACCAGCACCAACCGGGCGGGGAGCCATTCGGCCGGCTGGCTGGCGGCGTACGTCCTCTGGACCGTCGTCCCAGCCATGGCCGGGGCCACTGTTGCCATGGTCCCCACCTCCTATCCGTAGTAACGGCCCTGGGCCGGCTGCGGTGCAGAGGCGAACGCCCCGGCGGCATGGGGTCTTTGGGGCACGGGTTATCGGGGCTATTGGTGATCACTGAAAGNTGGACTCGATAAGNCGCACGCAGCGGCGTCGAAGGNCAGANCGTCCGAGGTATCTCCGCGGACCAAGCAGCGCCNGATTGCGGCCATGGCCGCGTCGATGTCGTCGAGACGCAGCTAACCTGCCGGACAGCCGACGGNGGACNGATGGACGGGCGAACACGGCGATGCGCGGCGACGGGAACGGCTGGGTGGTCTGCGCCGCCGGCCACCGACATTGGGGGCNCTTCGGTGCCGCCGGACTGCTGTTNCGCCACACCGACCCGGCGNATCGGTGCTGGGTNCTACTCCAGTACCGCGCGCCGTGGAGCCACCATGGCGACACCTGGGGGCTGCCCGGCGGCGCCCGGGACAGCCACGANAGCTCGGTCGAGGCGGCGTTGCGGGAAGCGGCCGAGGAGGTGACCCTGGACCTGTCGCGGATTCGGGTCCTGCGGGTGCGCCCGGATGACCACGGCGGATGGAGCTACGACACGGTGGTCGCCGGCACGGCCATCCGCCTCGACGTCGCGCCGGCCAACTCCGAGAGCCTCGCACTGCGCTGGGTGCCGGAACCGGAGGTGGCGGCGCTGCGGCTGCATCCCGGGCTAGCGGCCACCTGGCCGCAGCTCATGAGCGGCTGAGCGGCGCCCGGCCGGCACTGACTACGGCGCCACGTCCTTCTTCAGGATCTTGCCGGTCGGACCCTTCGGCAGCTCGTCGATGATGCGGACCTCGCGTGGGTACTTGTACGCCGCCATCTGCTCTTTGCAGTAGACGATCACCTCGTCCGGCGTCGTACTCGCTCCCGGCTGGAGCGATACAAAGGCCATGACCTCTTCGCCGAGCCGCTCGTCCGGGCGGCCGATGACGGCGGCCTCGGCGACGGCGGGGTGGGCGTAGAGGACCTCCTCGACCTCGCGCGGGTAGACGTTGTAGCCGCCGCGGATGATCAGATCCTTCTTCCGGTCGACGATGAACAGGAAGTCCTCGTCGTCCTGATAGCCCAGGTCGCCGGTGTGGAACCAGCCGCCGCGGAACGCCTCCTCGGTCTCCGCCGGCTTCTGGTAGTACCCCTTGGTGATGTTGTGCCCGCGCAGTAGGAGCTCACCGACGTTGTTCGGTCCCGGCGGCAGCGGCTGGTCCTGGTCGTCGACGATGCGGACCTCGACGCCCCAGATCCGCTTGCCGATGGACAGCATCTTGCGCTCCTGGGCACTGACGTTGAACGTGGCGGTGGAGGCCGACTCCGACAGCCCGTAGCCCTCCAAGATGATCACGCCGTACTTCTCCTCCCAGCCCCGGATGACCTCACCGGGGATGGCGGCGCCGCCGGAGACCGCGATCCGCAGGCTGGACAGATCGCGGCCGACGATGTCCTCGGCCAGCAGGGCGAAGAACATGGTCGGTACGCCGAGGAAGACCGTCGCCCGGTCGCGCTCGATGGCGTCCAACACCGCCTTGGGGTCGAACCGTGGGACCAGCGACAGCGTCCCGCCGAACCGGATGGCGATGTTGAGCACGCTGGACAGGCCGAAGACGTGGAACAGCGGCAGGACCGCCAACGTGACGTCGTCGTCGCGCACCTCGAACAGGCCGCCGGCAACCGTGCAGTTCATGAACAGCTGGAAGTGGGTGAGCATCGCCCCCTTGGGGCGGCCGGTGGTGCCGCTGGTGTAGAGCAGCACGGCGGTGTCGTCGGCCGAGGTGGGACAGATGTCGCCGTCGTCCTCGGCAGTGAGCAGCTCGAGGAACGACGCGGTGCCCTCCGGGCGGGCGTCGCTGCCCGGGGCACTCACGACGTACGTCGTCATGCCGGGCGTCGTCATGCCGGGCGTCGTCATGCCGGACACCGCCGCGGCGCCCTTCGCTGCCTCGGGAGCGAAGCCTTCCCAGGTCACCAGGCCGACCGCGTCGGAGTCCTGGAGGTGGTAGGACACTTCCGGCGCCATCAACAGCGGGTTCAGCGGCACCATGGTCATCCCGGCCTTGAGGATGCCAAAGTAAGCGATCAAGAACTGCGGCACGTTGGGCAGCTGGACGCCGATCGAGGCGCCGCGCGGGTAGCCGGCCGCGACCAGGCTGGCGGCGAACCGGCCGGAGAGCGCGTCCAGCTCGGCGTAGCTGATGGTCGTGCCGCCGGCGATGATCGCGGTCTTGTCCGGTCGCTCCAGCGCCGACTCCCGCAGCATGATGGCGAGGTTGAAGCTCATGCGCTCGGACCCTAACTAAGTGCTGACGGCGGTGCGTAGCGGTAGCGGGAGCCTTACTGCTGCGTCACCTCGGCCGCCGGTCGCGGTGCCTACTTGCGCTCCGCTTTGGCCGCCGCCTTCGCCGACCGCTTGTGCTCCCGAACGGAGCGCAGTGACTCCGGGCCGGTGACGTCGGCGACCGAGGCGTGGGTTCCCGCCGCGCCGTACGGCCCGGCCGCCTCGCGCCAGCCCGGCCGCCGGACGCCGAGCTGCTTGCCCAGCAGGGCGAGAAATATCTGCGCCTTCTGCGGGCCGAAACCAGGTAGCGCGGCCAGCCGGGCGCGAAGCTCGGCGCCGCTGAGGGCATCGGCCCAGACCGCCTCGGCCGAGCCGCCGTAGTCCGCAACCAGGGCGGCGCACAGTTTCTGCACCCGAGCGGCCATCGCCGCCGGATAGCGGTGGATCGCCGGCGGCCCGACGAACAACGCCGCGAAAAGGTCAGGGTCGTGGGCCGCGATCGCGGCCGCGTTCAGGTCATGGCCCAAGCGCTCGGTCAGCACATGCGGCCCGGCAAACGCCTTCTCCATCGGGACCTGCTGGTCGAGCAGCATGCCGATCAGCAGGGCCAGCGGCGACCGGTCGAGGACCGCGTCGGCGGCGGCGTCCTGCGCCAGATGCAGCGACGACCGGGGCATGACCCTCAGCCTGGCATGCCTGCCGGATCCGCGAGGTGGTCAGCCGCGACCCCGGCGGCCGGCCGCGAACCCGGCCGGCGGCCAGAGCGCCCAAGGCGGCGACCGCAGCCAGGCCGAGGTCGACCAGCGCCACCGTCGTACCGACTGCGCCCCGGTCGGCGACCGCGGTGGCACCGATACCCCCCGCGACCGCACCTGCTGTCCCGACGCCGGCGGCGGCCAACACCACGTCGGTGATCTGCAGCGCGGCCGAGTTCGCCCTTGCTCGGACTCAGCGGACAGCTCCAGCATGAGCACGGAGATCGTCCCCAGCGCCACCACCATCCCGGCGCCGGCCACCACCCAGTCGAGCACCGCCACCGACGCCGGCCAACCCGGTACGGCGAGCAGCGACTGGCCGCCGACCCCGACCCCGACCGCGACCAGGACGAGGCCGGCGCGGACCAACGAGTACCGCGACCGCTGCCCCCAGTGCCCCTGCACCCACGAACCGACGAACCAGCCGAGCGCCCCGAGGGTCAGCGGCAGACCGGCGAGCGTGGGGCTCAACCCGTGCGTCGTGGACAGGGTCAGCGGGAGGAACGCCTCGGCTCCGAAGAAGGTCCCGGCCAGCAGGTCGCGAAAACCGATCGCCGCCGGCAGCCCCGGCCGCAGCCGCGGCGTTCCAAAAGGCAACAACCGGCCCAGCGCGGGGCCGGCGAGCAGCACACCGGTAACGGCCGGTACGACGCTGAGCCATCGCAGCTGCTGGCCGGCCCACTGCACCAGCGCGACGCCAACCGCCAACCGAACGGCTGGCCACGTCCGCGCGCCCGCCGGCGTCGCGATGGTCGTCGCTCGGGAGGCCGGCGCCGACTGGGGCGAGCGCAGCGCCGGACGCACCAGCAGCCCCCCAGCGCCGCGAGCGGGAGCAGGCCCAAGAACACCCAACGCCACCCCAGATGCGCCGTGACCGCGCCCGCGATCGGCGGGCCCGAGCAGCCCGGGCAGCACCCACGCCGCGGACACCAGTGCGTCTGCTGCCAAGGCGTGTCGCGGGTCCGTCAGTCCCCGGCGCGCCGGTCGCTGGTCTGTGGTCCTGGCGCTGGCGCCCGATCAAGCCGACTTCCCGGCACTATCCGGCCAGGCCAAGCGCCATCAGCCGGACCACGTCAGGCCGCTGAGCGGCAAGGTCGTCGAGCGGCAAGGTCATCGACCTCCGAGGTCGGGGTGGATGAGCAAGTCCCGGCCTCGCTGGCGGAGCAGCTCTGCGACGAGCACGCTTGAGTCCGCCTCGATGATTATTGAGCCCGCGGCCGCCGGACATCCAGCTTTTCGGCGAGCTCGTCCTCGGCCATCCCGGTCTCCTTGAGCACCTGGCTGACGATCTCACCGAGGCTAGGCTGGCGACAGTGCGTCGGGGCAATCAATCCACCGCGATAGCCACTTCCTCACGTCTTTGGCGCTACGGCGGGCTCGGCAGCCTATGTGGTCGGCGCCGGAAGTTCGTGGGGGTCGGGCGGCCTCCGTGATCGACCTTTGTTCGTGGCCGTCGATGCGGGCGAGGGAGGTCGTCGAGGTCGCTGGCGGTGAACCTCCAGTCGAAGGTGGTCGCGGTGGCGTTGTGGCGCCGCTCGAAGGCGGCGAGCGGGCCTCGATTCGATTGCGCGCGGCGATTGTGGCAATCAGCCGCCCGCGGTGCCCCCGCCGGTGCCCCCGTGGTGATCGTAGTGCGGCTGGTGTCCGCGACACGCCGTTCGACCGAGCACTGAGCGCACCACGATCGCGACGGCAGGCCAGCGACAAAAGGCCCGCGACGAACAGGCCCGCGACGAAGGGCCCATGACGCACTTCCGGGCGGCAGCCAGTCACCCCCCACGGACTTCCGGTGGGGACCACTAAGTGTCCGAAAACGTGGAGATGGTCTCAGCAGAACCGGTCGCGGTCGACGTCACAGGGATGCATCGCCACCGATCGCCCCGGGGCTCAGGTCAGGCGCTGCGCCCCCTCACGGAGTACGCACGGTGGCAGGAGGAGCGGATGCGCGTAGTGGCCGGATCACGAGTTCCAGCTGTGCCCAGGACGGATCCAGGGATGCACTCGCCAGTGTCTCTTGGCGAACGACGAAGCCGAAACAGCCGCTCGTTCCTCCCGTCCCGGCACTGCGCTACGCGCTCGCGGTGCCGACGGTCCGCTTCCAGAAGGCGCGGCACGGACCGCAGGTCAGCTCCTCGAAGACCGCGTCCAACGGCACTGTCCGCAGCCGTGTGCCTGCACCGCCCGTGCAGGCCAGCACCTGCCGGTTCGCTACCTCGACGACCAGGTGCACCATCGGCGCGTTGACCCCGCGGACCGACGGCTCCAGGGTCCCGACAGTGACGTTCACCCGGCGCTCCCGGCAACAGCGCTGGCGGCCGCTCCCGCGCGCCCGACGGCCTGCACCACGACGTCCAGGGTGCCGGCCCGGTCCAGATTGGGTCGTCGACCGCTGCGCGCCAACGACTGCCGCTCCGCCAGCCGAAGACACGGCGTTGCGTTCTTCCCGGCAAGCTGACGGCTGGAGACGCACATGACCAGTACATCGGGCGAGGCACCGGCGACTTAACCTCGTCCGGTGAGACGATGACGCCACGGGCGTCGTTGGCGGCCGCCGCCGGAGCCCAGCACGCCTACCACGGGCCAGCCAGGTGGTGGATCACGTCCGGCACCTCGTCCGCCGGTACCGCCTCGGACCAGTAGAGCCCCTGCGCCCAAGTGAACCCCAGCTCCCGCAACACGGCGAGCTGATCGGCGGTTTCGACCCCCTCGGCCACGACCTGCATCCCGATCGCCGCCGCCAGGTCCCGGATCGCCTGGATGATCGCGCGATCCTCCGCACTGCCGGTGAGGTTCACGATGAACAACCGGTCGATCTTCAGCATGTGCGCGGGGATACGCCGCAGGTGGGCCAACGACGAGTACCCCGTGCCGAAGTCGTCGATGGCCAGCCGTACCCCGAGCCCGCGCACTTCATCGAGCCGGCCCCGCCCGACGTCGCGGATGACCGCGCTCTCGGTGATCTCTACCGTCAACAGCGCGGGGTCCAACCCACTGTCGGACAGCGCCGCGTCGATGTCATCGATGAGGGTGGGGTGGTCGAGCTGGTAGGCGGCCACGTTAACGTGCACCGCCACGCGGTCCCAGCCCGCGGCGACCATGCAGGCCTCGCGTATCACCCAAGCGCCGATGTCGACGATCAGACCGGACTCTTCGGCCACGGCGAGAAACTGCGCCGGAGTGATCAGCCCCCGCTGCGGATGCCGCCAACGCAGCAGCGCCTCCACGGCACCAACGGTCCCGGTAGCGATGTCGACCATGGGCTGGTACCGCAGTTCCATCTCACCCCGGTGCAGCGCGGTGCGCAGACCGTCCACCATGGCCAATCGACCCATGGCCCGGACGCGCAGCGTCTCGTCGTAGAACCCGACCCGATCTTGATGCTCGCCCTCCTTGACCTGGTACACCGCCTCCCAGGCCTTCTGCATCAACTCCTCGGCCGTGTCCGCGCCGGTGCTCATGGCGATGCCAATGTCGGTGGACACCGTGCACTGCTGGTCGGCGATGGCAAGTGGCTGGTGCAGCCGGTGCTCTAGCCGCTGCGCGAACTGCAGCGCCACCGCCGGATCCGCGCAGTCGGTGAGGAGGATGGCGAATTCGTCGCCACCGACCCGGGCCACGACGTCAACGCCTCGAGATGCGGCCACGATGCGCTTGGCCACCCGGACGAGCACCTGATCGCCGATCAAGCGATTGTGGGTGTAGTTGACGAAACGGAAGTTGCTGAGGTCGCAGATCAGTAAGGCAAAGGGGACGTCATAGCGGCCAGCCAAAGCGAACTGCTGAGCGACCCGGTCGGTCAGCATCAGCCGGGTGGGCAAGCCGGTGAGATCGTCGAACCCGAGTCGCCGACGGGTTTCCTCAGCCATCCGGCGCTGGTCGGTGACATCGGTCAACACCGACAGCACCCCCACCGGCGCACCGGTGGCCGAATCGAGAATCGTCCGGGACATCGCCCGGGTCTGCACCACCGCACCGCTGGAATGCACCAACTGTGGCTCGGAGGCCAGGAACGCCAAGGTGGGGTCGGTCGTGATGAGAACCCGCGATTGCCCCTGGGTCAGATACGTCGTCGCGGGAACCTGATACATCTGCCCCTCGGTCTGCCCGACCAACTCGGCCATCCGGGGATTGGCGTAGATCGTGCTGGAGTCGGGCGCGATGAGCCACCAGCCCTCACCGGTGGCCTGAGCCAGCATCGGAAAAAGCGTCGAACTCAATTGAGGGGACATCACAAGGGTGTCTGCAGCCAACGGGGTCAGCGTCGGCACCGGCCCGCGCCGCCGAGCAGGGATCATCGTACGTCGCGAATAGTCATTCGCCCCCCGGACACAATGGGTTCCTCGACGCTAACCCGTAACTTCCCGTTTCGGGCCATCAGAAACCTTTTCCGTTACCACACATGGACGCAGCGTGCTCGTGTGCCTGGGAGCAGTCCGGTTGCTCTGTGATCGAAGGTGGCCGGCGTCCTGTGGCCGCGGAGCGGCGCTGGGCCGGCGCGACGGTAGTCAGCGCGCTGCCGCACGAACCACCGTGGCCCGGGAGCTCAACGTCAGCGTGGTGGCGGTGGCGGCTCCGAGCGCGCCGGCGGCCGCCCCTACCACCGCAGCGGGCGCGACGCACTGGGCGGTGGCCCCGGCGACGAGGATGGCCGCTCCCGGCGCGGCGTAGATGCCCGACTGCACGAGCCCGAACGCCTGGCCCGGTCCCCGCAGGCGGCCGGCACCGCGAGCACGAAGGCGGAGTTGGCGACGAGCTGGTAGGACGTGCCGAGGCCGGAGACCGCCCACAGCGCCAGGCTGACCACGACGCCAGGGTGCAGCGCGCCACCGAGCCGGGGCGTATACGACAGCACGGCCAGCGGGCCCAACAGCCCAGGGCGCCGGGCCGGGGCGACGAGTCGGGCGAGCAGCGCCGCGCCAACGACCGCGCCGGCCGGCTGCGCCGCCATCAGCAGGCCCACGGTGCCGGCACCGCCGCCAAGAGCGGCGGCGTAGGGGGCGGCCAGCCCCTCGGGGACCACGAAGAAGTAGCCCAGCCAGGCGCAGCCGACGAGCGCGCGCAGCCGGGCGTCGCTGCCGACCAGGCGGGCGCCCGCCGCCGCCGAGCGCAGCGGCGAGCCCGACCTGATACCGGTCACCGGACCCGGCGGCGCAGGTCGGGGCCGTAGCCCGAGCCAGAGCAACCCGGCGGACGCCCCGAACGTCACCGCGTCGAGGGCCAAGGTGGCCGAGGTGCCGAGCACGGCCGCCAGCCCGCCGCCGGCGGCGAAGCCGAGAGCTGGCCGCCCTGGATGGCGACGTTGCTGACGGCACTGGCAACGACGTACCGGTCGTCCGGGAGCACCTCGGGCAGCAGCGCCGCCCGGGCCGCACCGAACGGCGCACTCAGCAGCTCGGCGGCGGCGAGCAGCGTACAGGGCGCCCAGAACGGCCCGGCCGGTACGGCCATCCCGGCGACCAGCGCCATCCGCGCCAGGTCGCAGCCCACCATCAGCCGCCGCGACAGCCGGTCGGCGAGGCGGCGAGCTAGTGCCCCCGGCAACCGCCGGAAGGTAGCTCAGCGCATACCCGGCCCCGGTGAGCAACGGCGAGCCCGTGCGGTGGAACGTCAGCACGGACAGGGCGACCCGGGCGAGCTGGTCCCCGACGACGGAGAGCACCTGCGCCAGCCACAACACGCGGAACTCCGGCACGGCGAACACGGCGCCAAAGGTGGCCGGCACCGGCTCCAACCGGTCCACCACGGCCGCGGCCGTCCCGATCGCGGTCATCCCAGTCGGCTTTCCAGGCACCGTCGATCAGGCGGCCGCGATGGCCACCTGGTTACGGCCCGCTGCCTTGGCGCGGTAGAGCGCGACGTCGGCGGCGGCTAGCAAGTCGGTGAGGTCGGAGCCGTGGGTGCCGAGCACGGCGGCACCGACCGAGATGGTGACCTGCACGGTGCCGCCGGTGTCCAGCGCGAGCAGCCCGGCGACGTCGCGGCGCAGCCGCTCGGCGATCCGCACGGCCTCGTCCTGGTCGGCGTTCGGCAGCGCGACGGTGAACTCCTCACCACCGAAGCGGCCGGCGACGTCGTACGGGCGCAACCCGCACCGCAGCGCGGTGGCCACCGCAGCCAGCACCCGGTCGCCGACCAGGTGCCCGTGGGTGTCGTTGACCTGCTTGAAGCGGTCGAGATCAGCGATCAAGATAGCCAGCGGACGGCCTTCCCGCGTCGCCCGGACGATCTCCAGCTCGACCTCGACCTGCCACGTGGCCGCGTTGAGCAGGCCGGTCTTGGCGTCGGTGCGCGCCGCCGCCCGCAGTTGCGCGTGCCCGAGCGAACGGTGCAGCAGCCACACCGGCGGCACGGCGACGATGGCAACGGCGGGGTTGTGCACGCAGGCGACGGCGATGAGGACGCCAGCGCTGATCTCGCCAAGGTCCAGGGTCAGGCTCTCCCCGTCGCAGAGCACCGACCACCAGTGCACCGCCGGCGAGGACATGTCGGCCGCCACCGCCATCAGCAGGATGTTGACCACCATGCACAGAAGAGCGGCACCGATGGCCCCGACCAGAGCGGGCACCGGGTGTCTGAGGAACCAGCCGGCCGGGGTGAGACCCGCGGGCAGCAGTCGGTGGAACAGCAGCGAGCCGGCGGCGTCGGCGATACCGGCCGCGGCTGCGGTGACCGCCCGGCGGTGGACCAGGCCGGAGCGGACCCGGACGTGCTGCAGCGCCACCAGCGGCACGGGGGTGATCAGCGCATAGACCGGCGGTAACAGCAGCGCCGCCGGGATCTTCCAGGCGGAGAGCAGGTCGCGGGAGAACCCGGCCGGCTGACCCTGGCGGTGGGTGAGCTCGATACAGAGCATGGCGCCGGCCAACAGCGACGCCCAGGTAAGGAGATCGGCGCGCCGCAGCGGCGTGCCGGGCAGGCCCGCGACCATCAGTCCGGTGGCCGTGGCGACGAGGACGAGCGAATAGCAGACGAGGGCGGGCGGCAGCCCCCACAGCGCCCACCGGCGCACGGATCGCGGCCGCCACCGACGGATTGGCGGCGGCGGGGCGGGCCGGATGCAAGCCGAGGGCCGGGGTTGTTCACGCTGCCTCGGAATGGTCACTCGCCCTCACCTCCGGCCGCCCGCTGGCTGTCCTGCCGTGGCCTCTGCTGCGGAAGTCTCGATCTTCTTTGTACACGCTTTGCAGTTGCTCGGCCACTTCGGGTTACCCAGTCAAGGTCATGTGCCGTTAACATTACGTAGAGCGACGGAGTGAACGCGCACAGTAAGTACAGTTGGTCGTTTATGCCCGTCTCGGGCGGCCGGCAGAAGGGAGATGGTGGCATGCGCGGCGTCAACTGGGTCTGACCTCGGCAGGGCGGATCACCACTGTCAGGTCGCAGTCAACGGAGGATGGAGGATCCATGCGCGGCGTCAACTGGGTCTGACCCCACCGTTCCGGCACGCCGCTGGCGGAGAGCCGGCTGACCGAACATGGCGAAGGCCATGAGTGGTCGCCGATGCGCGCGGTAGCCACTACTCTCTGGAGACATCTGTTTCGGGGGTTCTGCCGGCACGCCCCACGGCGTCAGGCCCGGTAGAGCGCGACCAGTGGGCAGCGGAACGGTCGCGGGAGCGCGTTGATGTTGAGATAGCGCGTGATTCTCCGGTAGGGAAACAGGTGGTGCTCGATCTGGTAGTTCAGGCCCGGCCCGCATAGCCGGTGATGC
>JGI20177J14857_1000066_pt1 | contig 28187 bp, 25 predicted proteins | sample NGESurdeep072012_6_FD_14857 | JGI IMG/M metagenome (IMG submission 14857) | reverse complement strand
TGACCGGGTATCAGGAAACCGGCACTGCGCAAACTGTCTGCTTCAATGGTGGCGGATGCACCGCAAATCTTGGCGGCGTGAATTTCTCCGCCGCGCCGAACATCCTCGCGTCGTGCGGCACTTATGAGCCGACGGCAACCGCGACTGTGCTGACGCTCCCGGCCAACGCCGCGATGACCGCGGAAACCTGCAACATCACGGCGATAGGGCAATAACCATGCGGACGCCCACGCACCGTTAGCGTCAACCGAGCCTCTCGAGAACTCGTTCCATTGCGATTCCGCGCGAACCCTTGACCAGCAACACGTCGCCGGGCCGGAGCAGTCCGGCAATTATTCTTGCCGCAGCGATACTGTCGGGTGCGGCGAGTACATCGGTGGTATCCGCATCGCGGGATACGACTGCGCAGGCGGAGTTCATCTCTGGGCCGACGGCGACGAATGCGGCTGGATGCGAGAGCATCACGTCGCGTATCGCCTCCTGATGCGCGGCGGCTGATAGCTCGCCCAGCTCGAGCATATCACCCAGCGCGATCACGAGACGGGCGCCGAGACCGTCGGCTACCTCGCGCGCGGCCGCGAGCGCGGCCCGAATCGAGCGAGGGTTCGAGTTGTAAGTGTCGTCGATCACAAAGATGCCGTGAATCGAGGTGTTGGCGAGCCGGCCCGCGACCGGCTTGACGACCGCGAGCGCGTCGGCGATCGCTGCAAGCTCGCGCGATTCAAGCGGCAGCGGGTGCATCGCGGCGACACCGGCGATCGCGGCGGTACAGTTGAGAGCCGCGGCCTCGCCCAGCAGCGCGATTTCAGTTTCGATGAAGGGTTCGACACCCGCGGCGAGCATGGCGCGCGCGATTTCGACGCGGATGCGCGAGCGGACGCCCACGCTTCGACTGACGAGCCGCACGTGAGCGTCGGGCGACTTGCCAAAGGTGATTCGCCTCAGATGTTTCGGAATCCGCGCCAGCACCATCGGTTCGTCTGCCGATGCGACCGCATAGCGCCTGGCAGTCGAGAACAGCGCGGCTTCCTCGTCGGCGATATCGTCGAGCGTGCCGAGACCTTCGCTGTGCTCGAGATCGACGTTGAGGACCATTGCGACGTCTGGCTCGACGATTCGCGCCAGTTTTGGAATCTCGCCCCGCGTGTTGGTGCCGCATTCCAGTACGGCCGCTCGATGCTCGCCGGTGAGTGTGAAAATCGTCATAGGTACGCCGATCAGATTATTCAGATTACCCGGGGTTGAAAGCGTGGATCCGAACAGCGCGCGAGCGACCGCGGCGGTGAGTTCTTTGGTGGTGGTCTTGCCGACTGCTCCACCGATTGCGATTAGCGGAAGCGGGCGGGCCGCGCGCGTGCGCACGAGATGGCGGCGCGCGAGTCGGCCCAAAGCCGCCAGCGTATCGGCGACCTCGATGCAATCGAGACCAGGATGACGGCGGCCGGTCGCGACGATCGCGGCTGCAGCGCCTCGCGCGGCGGCTTGTGTCAGGTAGTCATGGCCGTCGGACGCAGCGCCACACAGTGCGACGAATATCGCTCCCGCTCCGATCGAGCGTGTATCTATGCTGACGCCGCGGACGCCGTCGCCGGCCGGGACAGTCGAAGCGGCGCGGGCGAGAGTACCGCCGGTAGCCTCGACAACTTCGGCGAGCGTGAACTCGCACTGATTGCTGGGAATCGGCGTCGCCATCGCGAATACATTGTGCCGAATTATCCAGGGCGCTCATACCGGCTGCGACTTGACATGCCGGCGGGCTGGAATCAGCCTTCTGATTCCAACGGTGCTGCGTCCCTTATCTCGATTGTGAGATGATGTACACATAAGGAAAGAACGAGGAACTACGATGGCGGACAGCAAGGCGCCGATTGTCGGCGTGATCATGGGTAGCAAGAGCGACTGGGAATACATGTCGGCCGCGGCCGAGGTCATGGAAGAACTTAAAGTGTCGCATGAAGTTCGGATTATGTCGGCGCATCGCACGCCCGACATTACTTTGGAATATGCCGCCAATGCCGCGGGCCGCGGCCTGCGCGTGATAATCGCCGGCGCCGGCGGCGCGGCGCATCTTGCCGGCGTGGTCGCATCGAAGACGATAATCCCGGTTATCGGCGTGCCGATGCCGACGACGTCGCTCAACGGAATCGATTCGCTGCTGTCGATCGTGCAAATGCCCAAGGGGGTGCCGGTGGCGACGATGGCGATTGGCAAAGCTGGTGCGGCGAATGCGGCTCTGTTTGCGGCGCAGATAATCGCGCTGGGCGACGCGAAGCTCGGCGAACGGCTGGTAAAATGGCGGGCTGCGTGGGCGGATGAATTGTTGCAGCAGAAGATTTCCTAGCACGAGAGCTTTGCATAACGTGATCGAGGCTTTTGTTTCCTCTCCCTGCAAGGGAGAGGATGAAGGTGAGGGTCCTTGTACAGCGCGCCCTGTTTTCCTTTTTTAATACTGGCCTCCCGTGCCAACGGGCGCGCGATCGCCGCGATAGCCATGGTAGTAGCCATTTGCGGATTTGCGCACGCAGCCGACATCAAGATGGCGGGCAAGCTGGTGGCGCCCGCAAACGCCGCGGTGGTTGCGATTTGCACCGATCCCGTTGTGCAGAACGTGCTGAATGAAGATCTCAGAGCGGCGCGCCATGGTCTTGCGTCCGATCCGGAAAATTCGGTGACGCTCACCGTGTCGGTGAGTCAGCAACTGCTTGCACCGGGAGTGTCATTGAATCAGATGTTCCCGGGCGATCCCTCGATGGTTGAATTGCTGAAGGCGGCCGGCGCGGATCCGCCGCCGCTGGGCGACAGCGGCGATCAACCGATCGATCCGTTCGCACAGGAGGCTCGCCGCCGGTCGTTGTATCCCGACGATACGGCTACCGAACAGTTCAAAGCCTACCAGGCGAGTCAGCAGGCGTCGCGCGGCGTCAACGCGCCGACGCCATATGGCAATATCCCCAAGAACCAGATTTACGACACGGTGATCGTCGCCCGCGCGTCGCTGGAGGGCGCCGCCGATGAGCTAAAGGTGGTCGCGGTCGTGCACTCGGGCGATGACGCGCGGCGTGCCAAGGAGCTCGTTGCGGAAGAGATCGCCAACGCCGTGCTGCACTAGCAGGATGCGGAAAAAGGGCGCGCACCATCTCCGTCTTTTTCTTTACACTGGCCACCCGTGCCTACGGGTCGGTCGCCGCGCGCGGGATCGGTCGCGACGGGGCAGGGCGGTGAGCTACAGGCGGCGCACTCGCAGGTCGCTGAACATTCGAGGCGGCGGCCGGCGAAGACCGGGGCACGGCGCCTTCGGGATTCGTCACGATTGTCGCGGGCGGCAGCTGTTCGTTAGGGGCGACGGCGTTGGGCTCCGCCGCTGGCGCCATCGCAGCCGGCGAGGCGACCGAAGCCGGAGTGGGCGCTTCATGATCTACTAACTGGCGCCACGCGAAATCTGCCAGCAAGATGAGCACCGCGGCGATCAGCACGGCGAAGGCGATTCGGCTGGCGGCGCCGGACCGCTTCGCGACCATCGTGATCTCTTGCGAGATTCGCACCACGTTGTTCTCGGTATGCTGAACGTCGCTGACGAAACGGGAGGCGATTTCCTCGGCGTCGAGACCGAGGAACGTTGCGTAGCGGCGAAGAAATGGCACGAGGTAGAGCCGATCCGAAATCAGATCGTAGCGGTCGGTCTCGATCATTTTGATGTAATGCGCCGGCAAATGAGTCTCGTTGACGACTTGCTCGCGAGTCATGCCTTTGCGTTCGCGGGTTTCCGTAATCAAGTGGCCGAGCGAAGGTTCGGACTCGGCGCTGCCGGCTCCGAAATTCGCAGCCTGGAGTTTCGATTTGGATTTTTTGTCAGCCACCTGTGATCAATCTCTCCCGGCTAATCGCTTACGGCCAAAATTGTAACTTTTCACTTTTCACTTTTCACTTTTCACTGGAAACGGCCGCAAGAAAGCCACAGCGAGAAAGCTACAGTCCAATGAGCCCGAATCCAAGTACTTCGATCCCGGCATTTACTAATTTTTCGTTTCGGATTTTAGACAATCGGCTGCGCCCGGCGGCGGCGCCAGCGCGCCATTGTAGAGCGCGAGCTTTTTTCCCTCACATCCGATCACTANCGGCGCGGGCTTAAGCCGGTCTGCAAGCGCATTGCGGTCGCGATCGTTCACGATCAGAATCATGCACGCGCCCGACGACCAGACCTGGCGCAGACGCGCGTCGGAGCCGATAAGGAACGGCGACTTGCCGGGACTCGGCGGCGAAACTTCCGAAAGCTCGCCCCAATATTCGACCCGGGTCTCGCGCCGGCGCGTATAGAACGGGAGCGATTGGACGTAATGGCGGTATGAGGCGAGCGTACAGTCCGGCGCAAGATAGGGCCGAACCGCATTTGCCAGGTTGCGATAGGTGGAAATCGAGGACGCGTCTTCGCGCATGTGGGAGGCAAGCGGCACCGTCGCCAGCATCGCCAGCGCGATCGCGCCGATCGCATACGGAACGCGCGACGCTGCGCGCCCGAGCGAGTACATCGCAATCGCGCCAGCGGCCGCAACGGCGCCAATCAGCAACCCGTCGAAGCCGATCGCGGGATTTATCGGAGCCGGTACGAGTTCGAAAAATACCAGGGGAACCGCCGCGAGTGCCAGGTTCGCGATAGCAATGACGGCGAGAAGACGGCGGCGCCGCAAGCCGTCGAGAGCCGACACGCGCGCGAGGCCGTATCCCGCAACGATCGCCAGCGGCACAAGCGCGGGCAGGATATAGCTGCCGAGCTTGGAGCGCGGAATCGAGAAAAACACGAAGATCACGACGAACCAGATGGCCAGGAAGCGCGCGGCCGCGCGTCGGCCGGATGGGTCCTTGGCGCTCTCGGACAAGCCGTCGCCGGCGCGCATCGCGGACCATCCAAGCGGGACGAAGAAAATCCAGGGCCACGCTCCGCCAATCACGATCGGAATGAAGAACCACGGACCCCATCCATGTTCGCTCGACGCGACGTAGCGCTCGAGATGCTCGTGGATGATGAAGAAGTGCACGAAGCCGGGATTTCGGGCCTCGACCAGCACGAACCAGGGGACGACGATCGCCGCGTAGATGACGAGGCACCAGACCAGCGGCATCTGCGCGACCTGGCGCAGCCGCCGCTCAATTGCCATCCATGTCAGAGCGATCGCGCCGCCCAGAAGCAATGCGATCGGGCCTTTGGCAAGGGTGCCCAACGCGAGCATCGCGGCGGAAATCAACAGCCACCTGCGAGCCNGCGGCCGCGAGAACGAATCGCCGCGCGCCGCGGCGTAAAAGGCGCCCAGAGCCGCGGCAAGAAAAAACGCCAGCGCGGGATCGAGCGTCGCGAATCGCGCAAAGCCGAAAAATAGCGGACTCAGCGCGAGCACCAGTGCGGCTAAAAATCCCGCCGCCGCACCGAGCATCGCCTCGGCCAATGCGGCTGTGACAACGACCTGGCCGATACTAAAGAGCGCCGCGGGCAATCGCACCGCGAATTCATTGACCCCGAAGATTTGAATTGCGGCGGCCTCGGCCCAATAGACCAGCGGAGGCTTTTCGAAATATAGCTCGAAGTCGTCACGCGGCGTGACGTAGTCGCCCGAGATAACCATCTCGCGCGCGATTTCGGCGTAGCGGCCCTCGTCGGGCTCCCAAAGCGCGGGCCTGCCGAGACCGGGAAGATAGAGAATCGCCGCGAGGATGGCGTAGATGGTGAGTCGGAGGGGTCGGTTGGCGGCGAGCATCGTCGATGCAGTCTCGCGAGGTGATCGCGCGGGGTCAACCGGGGCGGGCCGGCGCTACCTTTAATTCTCCGAGGCTGTCTGCAACAATCACTTTACGCGACGGCGGTTTCGCATGGATTGATCGGCGGTCAGGTCGCGCACGTTCCTTGAGCTTCCGGGGCAAAATATCACCGATTCGAGGCACTTCGGCCGTATCGCGAGCGCCGAGCGGATTGGTGTCGGTGGTTGTGCCGGTGTTCAACGAATCCGCGAACCTGACGTCGCTTTGGTCGCGCCTCAAGCCGGTTCTCGAGGGTCTGGGCCGTCCATGGGAGACGGTTTTTGTCGATGACGGCTCGCGCGACGACTCCCTCGGCATCCTTCGCGAAATTGCGGCGGGCGAAGAGGGCCGCGTGCGGGTCGTCGAGTTGGCGCGCAATTTCGGACAGCATTCGGCGATCCTCGCGGGCTTCCGGCAATCGCGCGGCGAGATAGTCGTCACGCTCGACGCGGACCTGCAAAATCCGCCGGAGGAGATTCCGCGCTTGATCGCGGCGATCGACGAAGGCAACGACGTGGTGGGCGGATGGCGCGAGGAGCGTCACGATCGGGCGTATCGGCGGTACGCGTCACGTCTGCACAACCGCTTGACGTCGTTGATCGTCGGCGTACCGATGCACGATTACGGATGCATGCTGCGTGCGTACCGGCGGCATATCGTCGATACCGTGGTCGAGTGCGACGAGAAGGCAGCGTTCGTTCCCGCGCTCGCCAACACGTTCGCCAAGCGAGTCGCGGAAATCCCGGTCGGTCACGACGATCGCGCCAGCGGCAAGTCGAAGTACAATCTCTTCGGACTGGCGAAACTCAGTCTCAACCTGATTACCGGATTTTCTCTGGTTCCGATCCAGCTGCTGAGCATGACCGGGATAGGAATTTCGGTGCTGGCCGTAATGATGGCGATTGGGCTCGTTGCGCATCGGCTGATCTACGGCCCGCAAGAAGAGGGCGCGCTGTGGACGCTTTTTGCCATCCTGTTCTTTTTCGTCGGGATGATATTCCTGGCGCTCGGACTTATCGGCGAATACGCCGGGCGTATCTATATAGAAGTGCGCCGCCGCCCCACTTACATAGTGCGCGCGGTGCATGGAGTTGACGCGAAGCCGGTCGATGCGCAAACCGACTGACGTGACTGACGATCAATCGTGGAGTCCAACCTTTCGAGCGTCGCATCTGGCGCGACTGTGAAATCCGCCGTCTGCGTGCTGTTCGCGTACCATGAGATGGGTTACGCGTGCATGGAGGCGTTGCTGAAAATGGGCGCGCCAATCGCAGCACTGTTCACTCATCGCGACGATTCCCATGAAGAGATTTGGTGGCGATCGTGTGCGCAACTGGCCGCACAGCACGGCGTCCCGGTGCACACTGATGNCGGCGTCGAGGCAGGGTCGGCCACCAGGATCGGCGCATTGAAGCCGGCGGTAATTTATTCCTTCTCCTACCGCCATCTGATTCCCGGGAGCGTGCTCGCGGTTGCGCCGCTGGGCGCATTCAATCTGCACCCGTCGTTGCTGCCGGCGTATCGGGGTCGTGCGCCCGTGAACTGGATGCTGGTGAATGGAGAACGCGAGGCGGGCGTCACGTTGCATCAAATGGTTGCGCGGGCGGACGCCGGAGATATCGTCGGGCAGCGTGCGGTTGCGATCGACGACAGCGACAACGCGCTGACGCTATACCGCAAGCTGGTGCCGCTGGGCGTCGAGCTGATAACCGAGCTGCATCCAAAGATCGNCGCCGGCACTGCGCCGCGGCGAAAGATGGATATCTCGAAGGGAAGTTACTTCGGNCGCAGAAAGCCGGAGGACGGACGGATAGATTGGCGATGGCCGGCGCGGAGGATCTTCAATCTCGTGCGGGCCGTGACGCATCCATATCCCGGCGCGTTCTGTTTCGTCGGCGGGCGAAAGCTGATGGTATGGGAAGCGAAAATTGGCGCGGAAAACGGAGCGCGCGGGGAGCACGGACGGGTCGTGCGCGAAACGGCCGACGGCGCTCTTGAAATTGCGGCCGGCGAGGGCAGCGTAATCCTGAAAATTGCCCAGTTCGAGGGCGGCGCCGAAGGCATTGCCCGCGAGGCTCTTTCCGAGGCGGCGCTCGTTAAAGATACTATTCTATTCGACTAGGTTCGCGGAGGTCACATGCGGGTTCTGATCACCGGCGGCGCCGGGTTTCTCGGATCACATCTTTCGGATGCGTTCATTGCGCGCGGCGACGAGGTCTTTGTGCTCGACACCGGCTCGATCGCCAAGGTGCGTCACCTGCTGGACAATCCGCGCTTTCACTACGTGCACGATTCGGTCTTCAACCTCGAGTTGATCGACAGCCTGGTATCGAAGGTCGATCTCATTTACCATCTCGCGGCCGTCGTCGGCGTCGAACACTACGTCGCCGATCCCTACGAAACGCTCAACGTAAACGTAAACGGCACGCAGAACGTGCTGAAGGCCGCCTACAAGCATAACAAACGGCTCGTGTTCAGCTCGACCTCCGAGGTGTACGGCCGCAACCCCAAGGTGCCGTGGCGCGAGGACGACGATCGCGTGCTCGGCGCGACCAGTATCGATCGCTGGTGCTACTCGACGTCGAAGGCCGTCGGCGAGCATTTCTGTTTTGCGTATCACAAGCTCGGCCTGCCGGTTACGGTCGTGCGCTATTTCAACGTGTACGGTCCGCGGCTGGACAAGGTTGACGTGGGCCGGCTGTTTACGATCTTCATGGGTCAACTGCTGCGCGGCGCGGACTTGACCGTGGTTGGCGACGGGCTGCAGACGCGATGCTTCACGTACGTAACCGATGCGATCGAGGCATCCGTGCAGGCGGGAGTGAATCCCGCGGCAGATGGGCAGGCGATTAACATCGGCGTCGATGTCGAGACGACTGTGCTCGAGTTCGCCAAGCTGATGATCGAGTTGTTCGGGCCAACGAAATCGAAGATCAAGTTCGTGACGCAGGAGGAAGTGTACGGCAACAGCTACGAGGACATCCCGCGCCGGGTTCCGGACAATACGAAGATGCGCACGTTGCTGGGGGTCACTCCGAAAGTAAACCTGCGCGATGGCGTGAAAATCTCGATGGACTGGTTCCGCAAAGAGATGGCTTCCTAGGCGCGGGCCGCGTCCGCGCAGTCACTACACTTGGAAGTCGCACTAAAGATCGACGTCGATACCCATCAGGGCCTCGAACTGGGGGTGCCGCGAATTGCCTCGATGCTCGAGAGCGAGGGCGTCGCCGCGAGCTTTTATATCGCGATGGGCCCGGACAATTCGGGGCGCGCAATCCTGCGGGTGTTTCGAAATCGCGGGTTCATCTCAAAGATGTTCCGCACCAGGGCCGTCTCGATGTACGGCGCGCGTACGATTCTCTCGGGGACGATCCTGCCGTCGCGGCCGATCGCGCTCTCGTTCCCCGGAATTATCCGCGACCTGAAGGCGCATGGCTTCGAGATTGGCGTGCATGGCTACGATCACGTGCGATGGCAGGATCACCTCGATAAAATCGGCGAGCCCGGAGTACGCAACGAACTCGGCGACGCGTTTGAGGCATACCGCGCGATCCTCGGTGAAGCGCCGCGCAGTTTCGCCGCGCCCGGATGGCGCACTAACGATGCGGCGCTGGTCGCGCTGGACGCGATGGCGCTCGACTATCGCAGCGACACGCGAGGAATCGCGCCGTACCGTTGCATCGTCGAGGGGCGGGTTCTCGCGACGCCGGAGATTCCGACCACCTTGCCGACGCTCGACGAGGTAATGGGGCGGCGTGAATTGCCCGATGACGGCGCGGTGCGCGATTTCTATCTCAGCTTGTGCAAGCCCGATGCGCTCAACGTGCACACGATTCACGCCGAGACCGAAGGGATGGGACAGCTCGAGGGCTTCACGGCCCTGGTCCGCGCGCTCAAGGAGCGGGGCGCGAAGTTCGTGCAACTGCGCGAGGTCGCGGCGCAGCTGAATCGGAAGAAATTGCCGGTATGCGAAGTCATTCGGACGACGCTGCCCGGCAGGGCGGGGTGGATATCGTCGCAAGGTCCGGTGCGGATCGCTTCCGAATGACGAATCGGCGCTGGCGTGTTATATCCCGAGGACGACAATTCAAAGGCAGGGGGTTCCCGCAATGCCCGCGCAAAGTCATTTTGCCGACAGTCCACGCGAAGTCGGCCTCGATCCTGAAAAAGTCGCAGCGCTTTTCAATCGTGCCGAACGCGAAGTCAAGGATGGGTTGCTGCCATCGACTCAAATCGCGATCGCCCGCAACGGGAAAATCGGCGCGATGCGCACGGTCGGACACGCAGTCCAGGGTGGAAGTGAAAAGCCGGCAACCAACGACACGCTCTACACGATCTTCTCGTGCACGAAGGCGATCATGTCCGCGGCGTCGTGGATTCTGATTGGCGAAGGCAAACTGAATCCGGGCGAGCGCGTCGCGGAGATCGTCCCCGAGTTTGGCACCAATGGTAAGGACACGATGACCGTCGAGCAGGTTCTGCTCCACGTGGGAGGATTTCCGAACGCGCCGTATCCGCAGAACGAGTGGCTGGATAAGAGCAAGCGGCTCGAGCGATTCGCCAAGTGGCGGCTGGAATGGCCGGTGGGCAGCAAATTCGAATACCATCCGACCTCGGGCTTCTGGGTAATCGCGGAGATAATCGAGCGCCGCACCGGCAAGGACTTCCGTCAGTTCGTGCATGACCGGATTGCAACGCCGCTCGGATTGCCGGAACTGCGCCTTGGATTGCCGCGCGAGTATCATCAGCGGGTTGCGCAGCTTTGCTACGTCGGAGAGGCGCTATCCGATGAGGAGCGAAAGAAACTCGGCCTGCCCGCGATGCCGGAAACCGAAGTTACCGAAGACGCAGTCCTCGGCTTCAACCGGCCCAATGTGATGGAAGCTGGCGTGCCGGGCGGCGGCGGAATTATGACGGCGGGCGACTTGGCGCTGTTCTACCAGGGCTTGCTGCATAATCGCCGCGCCAACGGTGCGCCGATCATCAAGCCTGAAGCGCTCAAGGACGCGTTGCGCGTGCGCTCGGGCGATTACAAGGATCCGATTTTCGGCGTCAAGTGCAACCGCGCGCTTGGAGTTGTCATAGCCGGAGGCGATGGGCGTGCGAACTATCGCGGCTTCGGCAAGACCAACTCGGCGCTGGCATTCGGACACGGAGGCGCGGGCGGACAGATCGGATGGGCCGATCCGGCGACGGGGATTTCGATCGGGTACACAACCAACGGGTTCGATCGCAATGACCTGAGGCAGGGACGCCGCGGTGTCGCGATCTCGAGCCTCGCGGCGGTTTGCGCAGCGTAGGGGGCACTGATTGGTTGCCGGATTCCGTGTGCTAAAGTGAAATCATGAAGTTTCTGGTGACGCTCGAACGCGACGAAGCCGGCTTTGTCGTCGTGGAGTGCCCGGCTCTTCCGGGGTGCCTGTCCCAAGGCCGGACCGAAGCCGAAGCTCTCGCGAACATCCGAGAGGCGATAGAAGCGAGCTTGGAGACCAGGCGGGAGTACGGGATCCCGACGCAAATTGAGGTCGCCGAGGTCGAAATAAAAACCTCAGCTGGCTAATTTCCTAATCGATCCGAGTAGGGGAAATTAAATTTCCCCCTACTCGTGTCCATTAAAGTTGTTTCAAAATAGCTTCCGAGGTATCGATGGATGGCCAAACTGCCGGTCTGCTCGGGGGCCGACGCAATCCGGGCTTTTGAACGCGCGGGCTGGTCACGTGCGCATCAGAAAGGTAGCCACGCCACGCTAGTCAAATCCGGGGCAGTCGTGGTTCTTACGGTTCCAGTACATCGAGAGCTTGGTCCCGGACTTCTTCGCAGCTTGATTCGAAAAGCGGGGATGACGGTCGAGGAATTCGCCGAGCTGCTGAACCGCTAGCAACGAGTTAGTCGGCGAAGGGGTTGCGGACCACGATGGTCGCTTCGCGCTCCTTGCCGACGCCGATCATCGCAATTGGCACACCAACCAGCGCGCTGATTCGTTCGACGTAGCGGCGCACGCCCGAGGGCAATTCGGCCAGCGTGCGCGCGCCCGCCGGGCTTTCGCTCCATCCCGGTATCTCTTCGAAGATCGGCTTGGCGTCGATCAGCATCCGATGCGACGGCGGCATGTTGTCGTAGCGTTTCCCCTTGACGATGTAGCCGACGCAGATTTTGACTGGATCGATCCCGGTTAAAACGTCGAGCTTGGTAAGCGCGAGCGCCCACATCCCGTTGACGCGAGCGGTGTAACGGGCCAGCACGGCGTCGAACCATCCGATCCGCCTGGGACGCCCGGTGGCGCTGCCGAACTCGTTGCCTTCTTCGCGCAGCGAATCGGCGAGATAGCCGGTGAACTCGCTCGGAAAGGGGCCGGCCCCGACTCGTGTCGTATATCCCTTGCTGATGCCGAGCACCGCTTCGAGATTGCCCGGCCCGATGCCGGTGCCGCTGAAGACTGCGCTCGCGACGCAATTCGACGAGGTCACGTACGGGTAGGTGCCGTGATCGATGTCGAGCATCGTGCCGTGGGCGCCCTCGAAGAGGACACGCTGGCCGGAATCGATCGCCTCGCTCACGAACGCGCCGGTGTCGCACAGATACGGGAGCAGCCGGCGGCGCGCTTTTTTCATCGCGTCGATGGTTTCGTCGGCCTTGATCGGCTTGGCCTTGAGCAATGCTTTCAGGTACGCGTTCTTCTCGACGATGTTGCGGCGGAGTTTCTCTGTGAAAAATTTGAGATCGAGCAGATCTTCGAAGCGCAATCCCACCCGAGCCATCTTGTCTTCGTAGGCCGGGCCGATTCCGAATCCGGTCGTACCGATCGCGCCCTTGCCCAGGCGCGCCTCGCGAGCGCGATCGATCGCGAGATGATACGGCATCACCATGTGCGCTTCGTAACTGATCTTGAGCAAACTATCGTCGGCGAGATGGCCGCTGCGCTTGAGGTCTGCGATTTCGCCGAGCAATGCCAGCGGATTGACGACCAGGCCGTTGCCGATTACGCAAGCCTTGCCGGGATGGAGCGCGCCTGCCGGCACCAGCCGCAGCACAAATTTCTTCCCGCCGACCACCAGCGTGTGAGCTGCGTTGTTTCCGCCCTGGAAGCGGACGACCACATCGGCGTCGGCCGCGAGCATATCGACGATTTTGCCCTTGCCCTCGTCCCCCCACTGCGTACCAATCACGGCAACTGTCTTCATGTCTTTTCCCCGAGCGGCGTCAATTTCGCCGGCCTGCGCGCGCACCTGTCGGGCTGAAATGTCCCGCGCGCAAAATAAATTCAGAGCTTGAGCAGCGACGCCGCGGTAATTGCAGGGATGGTCTTGAGCCTGTCGAGGACGGCGCCCGGCACGGGTTCATCCACCTCGAAAATGCTGAGCGCGGTTCCTCCCACGCGATCGCGGCCGAGCTCCAGTCCGCCAATATTTATTCCGGCCTGCCCGAGGATCGTGCCCACCGCGCCGACCACTCCGGGAACGTCGCGATTATGCAGCATGAGGAAGTAACCCTCGGGCGCCGCCTCAACGCGGTAGCCGTCGATCCGGGTCAGGCGCAGCACGCGATTTCCGAGCACGGCGCCGGAGACTTCGTGCTCGCCGGCGCCGGTACGAATCGTGAGCGTCAAGGTATCGACGTAGTCAGTGACTTCGCGGGAGCGCGTTTCGATAATCCTGATTCCGCGTTCGCGAGCGATAAATGGCGCGTTGACGTAATTCAAATCCTCGTCGAGGAAGCCGCTCATCAATCCCTTTAAAACCGCGGCGGTGATCGCGTCGGGCTTGAGATTGGCGGCTTCACCGCCAAACGCGAGCGTCAGCTCCGTGGGCGCCTCGGTGATCAGTTGCGCGGCGAGTCGGCCCAGTTTTTCGCCAAGCGTTAGATGAGGCCCGAGTATTTCGAGTTCCTTGGTGGATAGCGCCGGGATGTTAACCGCCTGCCGAATGGTGCCTTCGATCAGGAAGTCGGCCACTTGATGCGCGATATCGACCGAGACCTGGACCTGCGCCTCGTCGGTGGCGGCGCCGAGGTGCGGCGTTGCGATCACGTTGTCGAACTGGAGCAGCGGATGGTTGGCGGGAGGTGGCTCCTCGACGAACACGTCCAGCGCGGCGCCCGCGACCTTGCCGGATTTCAGCGCCTCGACCAGCGCGGCTTCATCGACGATACCGCCGCGGGCGCAGTTAATGATTCGCACGCCCTTCTTCATCTTCGCGAATGCCGCCGCACCCACGATGCCCCTGGTATCGTCGGTCAGCGGGGTGTGGACGGTGATGAAGTCGGCGCTCGCAAAAAGCTCATCGAGGCTGACCAATTGAACGCCGATGCGCCCGGCAGCCTCAGCCGTCAGGATCGGATCGTAGCCGATCACTTTCATCTTGAGCCCAAGAGCGCGGTCGGCGACGATCCGGCCGATGTTGCCGAGGCCGACCACGCCCAGCGTTTTGTTGCATATCTCGGCGCCGGTGAATTTGCCGCGCTCCCATTTGCCGGCTCGGATCGAGGCGTTGGCGGCCGGAATATGCCGAGCCAGCGCCATCATCATGGTGATCGCGTGCTCCGCAGTCGTGACGCTGTTGCCGGTCGGGCTGTTCATCACGACGATTCCGCGGCGCGTTGCCGCTTCGATATCGATGTTGTCGACCCCAACGCCCGCGCGCCCGATCACTTTGAGCGACGTGGCGGCATCGATTACTTCGCGGGTGACGCGCGTGCCGCTGCGAATCAGCAGCGCGTCGTAGGGCGCGATTATCTTCGCCAACTCCGCGGGCTTGAGGCCGGTCTTGACGTCGAACTGTAGCTGCGGAAAGCGCTTGAGGACCTCGATCCCTTGCGCCGCAAGCGAGTCGCTCAGAAGGACACGGAAAGTTTCCGCCATGTTGATTCAGATGCTCCGTGCCAGGCGCGCCTGAACGGCGGTTACGCCGGCGCCAAGTTGAATGTTTGCACCGATCTGCTTAAGTCCCATCTCGAGCGCGCCAACCGCGATGAGCATGTCGAACGGGCTCAAATGACCCATGTGTCCGATGCGCACGAGTTTACCCTTCATCTGATCCTGGCCGCCCTGAACGGACACGCCCAGGCTGTCGCGCAGGAACTTGACCAGTTTGCCGCCGTCGAGACCTTCGGGGACCAGGATTCCGGTGACCCCGGGAGCGGGATTGTCGGGCGACAGCAGTTTCAGCCCGAGTGCCGCGGCAGCGTCGCGAGTAGCCTCCGCCATCAGCGCGTGACGCGCATAAACCTGCGGCAGACCCTCGGTATGAATCATTTCGAGTGATTTGTTCAGCCCGCAGATCAGCGACACGGCCGCGGTCCATGCGGTGGTATGCTCGTCGCGCTGCGCCTTCAATTCTTTGAGCAAATCAAAATAGAAGCGCGGCGTCTTGATTTTCTTCGCGACGTCCAAAGCGCGCGCCGACAGCGCGACCATCGCGAGGCCCGGCGGAAGCATAAGAGCCTTCTGGCTGCCCGTGACGAACGCGTCAATGCCCCATTCGTCCATCTTCTGTTCGAAGACGCCGACCGACGTGATTCCATCTACGATCAGCATCGCGCCGCGCTTGCGGCTGACCTCGCCGATCTCGGCCACCGGATGCACCGCGCAGGTAGAAGTTTCGCTGGCCTGCAGCAGCACGGCACGCGACTCGGGATACGCCTTAAACGCATCCTCGATTTGCCCGGGCCGTGCGGCGCGGCCCCATTCGACGCGCACCTCGTGCCCAATCATGCCGAACGCTGCGAGCAATTTGCCCCATCGCTCACCGAATTTACCGCCGTTGACGTAGATTGCATGTTCGCCCGGCTGCAGCAAATTGGTCACCGCCGCTTCCATCCCACCCGTGCCGGTGGACGCGAGCAGAATTACCTCGCTCGAGGTGCCGTAGAGAGGTTTCATCCGATCGCGCGCCTGATCGAGCGCAGCACTGAACTCAGGCGTGCGATGGTGGATGATCGGACGCGCCATCTCGAGCAAAACCTCGGGCGGTACGGGAGCCGGCCCGGGCGTGAACAGGTATTTCTTCACGTGCGGCATTTTTGACCATTCACGGGGACGCTGGCGATTGGCGATGGCAGCCAAAAAAAAGGCTGGTGGCCGCGCATGCGGATCGCCAGACCCCAATTTGTCCCGGCTTGGCCGGTTCCCCGTCCTCAGCACTTGGGATAACGGAGCCAAGAGCCATAGTCAAGGCGATCCCCGGCTCGCGACGGTTTCGCGCCGGCGTTGAAATGGCGCGCCGGCAATTGTTAAAGGTGATCACGCTCCGATGCCGATAGAATGCGAAATCCGCGATGGTTCCCTGCTCTGGATCAAGAATCCGATCACCGGCGTGATTTCATACGTTGTCGACGTTCGCGGCAAGAGCTTCGCGTTCACGCTCGGCGGCCGCCAGAGCGCCGATCCCGACACACCGCATCTCAGCGCCGAGGCAATTCGCCGCGCGACCGAGGCATGTCCTTTCTGTGCGGGCAACGAAGGGCTTGCGCCGCGCGAGCTCTTTCGGATGACTCCGGATGAAATCCCCGAATGGAACGGGGCGAAGACTGCCGATGGCGCGGGTTGGGTGGTGCGCGTGATCAACAATCTCTTCCCGCGAATTCCCGCCGAGCTGACCGGAAATCGCAACGAGTCGTACATCGTGGTCGAAGATCCGCGTCACTTTATCGGCGCGCCGCGATCGCAGAACGATTTGATGTTCACCGGCGCGCTGGGCAGCGGTCATTTCCTTCATCTGATGCAAGCCGATGCGCGCGTGATGCGCCTCGCGTTGGATAATCCCGACGTTTGCTCGGTTATAATCCGCAAGAATCAGGGGCGCGAGTCGGGCGCCTCGCAGCCGCATCTGCATCAGCAGATCATCGGATCGCCGGAGCCGTTTCCGGCCGTGCTCGCGGAGGCGCGCGCCGAGCGTGAGAATCCTCATCTATGGCATGAGATCGTTGCGCTGATGGAGCGGCTGGGACTGGTGATCGATCGCGGCGACTCTGTGGTCAGCTATGCGAGCCCGATGGGCGGGTTCCCGCGCAGCTACGACGTCGTGATGCCCAACTATCGGGGACTGCTGTCGGAGCTGACGCCGGATCAGATGCGGCAGTTTGCAAATGCGATCCATCGAATACTGATGATCCTCGGGCCGTTGCCGCTTGACTATGAAATTCACCAGGGCGAGGGAATTCCGCTGCACGCGCATCTGAACGCGCGGCTGTATCCATATTCAAATGTCGCGGGAACCTTGAACCTGCCGAGCACGCTGCTGGAGAGTGCCGGCGCGATCCGCCACGCACTGGGCAGGCATTCCGATTCCGACTGAGACGCGCGCGCTAATTCGCCTTCCAGACCGGCTTGCGCTTTTCCAGGAACGCGCGCACGCCTTCCCTGGCGTCGTGGCTCTCGCGAACCGAGCGCGCCATCTGCAACAGATCGTCGTGCCACGCGTCGAAGGTCTCGCTCATGCATCGGCGCACCGTCGCCTTCATCGTGCGCAGAGAGAGCGGGGCGTTGGCGGCGATCCTCTCGGCCAGCGCGGTGGTAGCCTCGCCGAGCTTCGCGTCGGCCACGACTTCATGGACGATATTCATGTGACGGCTGCGCTCGGCGTCGAGCAAGTCGGCGGTGTAGAGAATCCACGCGGTGTTGGCCGATCCGCAGACTTCGATCAGCTTGCGCGTGAAATCGTACGGCACCATCAAGCCGACGCGGCCGAGCGTCATGCCGAGCTTGGCGTTCTCCGACGCGATTCGCAGGTCGCAATGCAGCGCCAGTTCGAGTCCGCCGGCCAGCGCGGCGCCCTGGATAGCGGCGATAGTAGGCACCGGGAAACGCTCCAATCGGCCGAAGACGGACTCGAGCGAGGTCGGGTTGTGACTGCCGGTCGTCTCGTCCACTTCCTTCAGATCGATTCCCGCGCAAAAGCTCGTGCCTTCGCCACGATTCCCGCGCAAAAGCTCGNGCCTTCGCCACGGATGAGNANCGCACGGATTTCGCGGTCGCTTTCGAACTTGACGAGTGCATTGTTGAGCGCGTCGATCAACGGCTGATTNAGGGCGTTGCGCTTTTCGGGACGGTTTAGCGTCAACACCGCGTAATTCGGATGACGTGTGACTTTAAGCACTTCCTCGGCCATGTCGTTCGCTCCTTGCTGATGATGAAAAGGATCTAACGTCGTATCGGCCCGAAGCATCGCACGGCCGGCGCGCGTCCTTCAAGGTTCGCGACGATGCGACTCGCCTACGCGACGATGCTAAGCATCCTGTCTTTTACGAAAATGAACTTGGTCGGGGTTTTGCCGGCGAGGTGGCGCGTGACGGCCTCGCTCTTGAGCGCTAGTTGGCGGACGTCGGCTTCCGAAGTGCCTGCGGGGACCGGCAGGCGATCGCGGACCTTGCCGTTTACCTGCACGACGACGGTTACCATCTCGTCGCGCGCGAGTTTCGGATCGAACTTCGGCCACGCCTCCAGATGAACGGAAGTATCATGGCCTAGCGCGCGCCAGAGTTCTTCGGTGACGTGCGGCGCCATCGGCGCGAGCATCAGCACGAAGGTCTCCGCGCTGAATCGGTCCATCTCCGCGGGCTTGAGCTTCGCCAGGTAGTTGAGTTGATCCATCAGCGCCGCGAGCGCCGTGTTGAAGCGCAGGCGGTCGATATGGTCGGTGACTAGCTGGATCGTTTTGTGTGCGCGCTTGAGCGTTTCTTCGCTGGGATTACCGTTAGGGCATCCCCCCTCGACGTAGCGTCGAGTCATCGTCCACACGCGCGTGATGAATCGGAGCGTGCCCGCAACGCCGCCTTCGTTCCAGTTGGTCGCTTCGTCAAAGGGGCTCATGAACAGTTCCCAGAGCCGAAGCGCGTCGGCGCCGTACTTGTCGATCATGGCGTCCGGAGTGACGACGTTGCCCTTGCTCTTCGACATGCGATTGCCGTCGGAGGCCCACACCACGCCCTGGTTGCGCAGGGCGGGAAACGGTTCGTCGAATCTGATCAGTTCCGCGTCGAACATGACCTTGGTCCACATCCGCGCGTACAGCAGATGCATCACGGCATGTTCGGCGCCGCCGACATAGAGATCGACCGGCAACCAGTAATCGACCGCGCTCCGATCGAATGGGCGGCGGTCTTCATGCGGCGACGCGAAGCGCAGAAAGTACCACGACGAGCACGCAAAGCCATCGAGCGTGTCGGTCTCGCGCTGGGCAGGGCCGCCGCACTTTGGGCAGGCCGTGTTGACGAACGATGCTACGTTGGCCAGCGGAGAGCGGCCGGTGCCCGACGGTAGGTAGTCCTTCATCGCAGGAAGCATCACGGGGAGTTGGTCATCCGGCACCGGTACGATTCCGTCGGTCTTGCAGTACACGATTGGAATCGGACATCCCCAGTAGCGCTGACGCGAGATCAGCCAGTCGCGCATCCGGTAGATGATGGTCGCGCGCCCGATTCCGTGTTCTTCGGCATACTTTGCCACGGTATTGATCGCTTCAGCCGTTTTTTTACCGTTCAGAAAACCAGAGTTGATTGCTACGCCCGGCTCGGTGTAAGCGCGATCCGCCGGTGGCGCGCCGCCGTCACTGGGCGCGGTTACGCGCGGAATCGGCAAGCCGTACTTCATCGCGAATTCGAAATCGCGCTGATCCTGGCCGGGCGCGCCCATGATTGCGCCGGTGCCGTAGCCCATCAGGACGTAGTCGGCGATCCAAATCGGGATGTCTCTATCGGTAAAGACGTTGTGCGCGTANGCGCCGGTGAAGACGCCGGATTTCTCCTTGACCGTGGACATCCGCTCGATTTCAGTCTGGCGGCGCGCCTCGGCGACGTAACCCTCGACCTTTGCGCGCTGTTCGCCGGTAGTAATCTCCGTGACGAGCGGATGCTCCGGCGCGAGCACCATGAACGATACGCCGAAGACGGTGTCGTGGCGCGTGGTGAAAAAGCGGATTTCTTTACCGGCGTGCCCGGCCACCGGGAAGGCAAGTTCCGCGCCTTCGCTGCGCCCGATCCAGTTGCGCTGCATCAGCTTGATCGGCTCCGGCCAGTCGATCCCATCGAGATCGGCGAGCAATCGATCCGCGTAGTCGGTGATCTTGATGTACCACTGCTCGAGGTCTTTCTTGCTGACCGGATTGTCGGTGTGCCGCCAGCAGCATCCGTTGACGACCTGTTCGTTGGCGAGGATCGTGCGGCACTTGTCGCACCACCATTGCGCTCCGGTCGCGCGGTAGGCCAGGCCGCGCTTGTAGAGCATCAGGAAGAACCACTGCGTCCACTTGTAATACTCCGGCGACGACGAATTGATCTCGCGCGTCCAGTCGTACGCGCATCCGGAGATTGTCAGTTGGCGCTTGAAGTTGGCGGCGTAACGCGGGACGGTTTCCGTCGGATGCGATCCCTTCAGGATCGCCTCGTTTTCCGCGGGCAGTCCGAACGCGTCCCATCCCATCGGGTGCAGCACGTTGAATCCCGCCATCCGCTTGTAACGGCCGACGACATCGCACGGAACGTAATTGTGCAGATGACCGACGCTGAGGCCTGCGCCGGAGGGGTAGGGGAACATCTCGAGGATGTAGAATTTCGGGCGGCCGGGTTCCTCGCGCGTGCGGGAGAGATTGGTGCGTTGCCAATCAAGCTGCCACGCGGGCTCGATTTTCTTCGGGTCGTAACGTTCGTCCATTGTAGTTTTTGCGTGATGTCGCCGGATATGCGTCTCAGCTACGCGAGTTTAGCGTGCCGATCGTGCGGCTCCAACTATGTCGGAAGGGGACAATCGTAGGAGAGAGGGGGCGCGTTGATGCGGATCTCATGCGGGAATAACCTCATCCGTGATGGTTCGGGATGCGGAAAGCATCGTGCTCGGCGCGGTCGAGGCGGCCTTGGTGCGCGCGGGGATCCGTCGGGGCGCATCTATACTGATCGGGCTTTCCGGCGGGGCTGATTCGGTTGCGCTTACTTGTGCGATCCTTGAGCTTCGCGAGAGGCTGGGACTCCGGATTGCGGCGGCGCATTTGAACCATCGGATTCGAGGGGTCGAGTCGGATCGCGACGAAGCTTTTGTGCGCGCTATGTGCGCGCGGCTTGGTGTTGAATTGATCGTCGAACGCGCCGAGGGACTTGACGCGTCGATTTCGAGCGCGAACTTCGAGGAGCGTGCGCGCGAGGTTCGCCGCGATTTTCTTGGGCGCGTCGCGGACCGCGTGGGAGCCGACTATGTCGCGCTCGGGCACCATCGGGACGACCAGGCCGAGACGGTGCTGATGCGCCTGATGCGGGGCGCCGGCGCGGCGGGGATGGCGGCGATGGCCGAGCACGGGCCGGGCCGGTTGATTCGTCCGATGCTGTCGATTTCGCGCGCCGAGATTCGCGGCTACTTGGACGCGCGCGCGACTGCGTTCGTGGAAGATTCGACGAATTCATCGCGCGACATTCTGCGCAACCGGATTCGCGCCGAACTGCTCCCGATGCTCGAGCGCGAATACGCGCCGGGGCTTGGCGGGCGGTTGGTGGAAGTTGCGGCCGAGATGCGCTCGCTCGACGAGCTGGTCGCGGCGATTGCCGCGCGCGAACTGGACGCGATGCGTCGGCGCGGCGGTGCGCTCGACGTGTCGGGATTCAGCGGGCTGAATCGCGCGGTGCAACCGGTTGCAATTCGGCTGTTTCTCTCCGAGCGGATGGGATCTTTGCGCAGAATTTCGCGCGCGCATATCGAGGCGACGCGCCAACTCATCCTGGAAGGCGGCCCGAGCGACTCGATCGATCTTCCGGGCGGCTGGCGCGCCGAGCGCGAGTACAATTTTTTTCAGTTGATCGAGGCGGGGGCTGAGCGGAGGGGATCAGGCGCCGGCGCGGGATTCTCGGTTGCGATTGCGCCTGACGGAATCACAATCGTCGAGGCTGCGGGTTTCAAGTTCGAAGCTTCGACGATTGCGGCTGGAGACGCGTCGATGCCGGATGGTTTGTCAGTCGCGATGTTCGATGCTGCGAAAATCGCGGACGGCCCGCTGGTCGCGCGCAATTTTATGAAGGGCGACAGGATGCATCCGATGGGGATGCGCGGGACGCGGAAGGTCCATGACGTGTTTGTGGATCGCAAGTTGCCACGGGCACGGCGGGAGCGCTTCCCGGTCGTCACGGTCGGCGGCGAAATCGCGTGGCTTCCGGGGCTTGCGCGCGCGAACTGCGCGCTGGTCACCAAGGCCACCGAAACCGTACTGCGCGTTGAGGCTTCTGAAATCGCGGCTTAGCGCTTACCACGTTGCGTGCGCATCAACGCGCGTGATACTTTCGTATATAGCATGAACCAGTTTTCTCGCAGTATTGCGCTATGGCTAGTGCTGGGACTGATGTTCCTGCTGCTGTTCAATATCTTCAGCAGGCAACAGCCCAAAGAACCCGAAATAATTTTCTCGGACTTCCTCAACCAGGTTGAAAAAAACCAGGTCGCCCAGGCGACGATTCAGGGAAATCTAATCAAGGGCGACACGACCAGCGGGGAGCATTTCAAGACCTACGCGCCCGAGGATCCCGACCTGGTCAAGACGCTGCGCGAAAAGGGCGTCAAGATCGCGGCCAAGCCGGTCGAGGGCGATCCGTGGTGGATGGTCGCGCTGGTGCAGTGGTTCCCGATAATAGTGCTGGCGGCGCTGTGGATTTTCTTCATGCGCCAGATGCAAATCGGCGGCGGCAAGGCGATGTCGTTCGGCAAGAGCCGCGCCAAGCTGCTGACTGAAAACACGCACAAAGTTACTTTCGGCGACGTGGCGGGAATCGACGAGGCCAAGGACGAGCTCGAAGAGATAATTCAATTTTTGCGCGACCCCAAGCGCTTCACGCGGCTTGGCGGCAGAATTCCCAAGGGCGTGCTGCTGGTCGGAGCGCCGGGAACCGGCAAGACGCTGCTCGCGCGAGCGATCGCCGGCGAAGCGGGCGTGCCGTTCTTTTCGATCTCGGGATCGGACTTTGTCGAGATGTTCGTTGGCGTGGGCGCGTCGCGCGTGCGCGACCTGTTCGTGCAGGGCAAGAAGCATGCGCCGTGTATCATTTTTATCGACGAGATCGACGCGGTGGGACGTCATCGCGGGGCCGGCCTTGGCGGCGGTCACGATGAACGCGAACAGACGCTCAACCAGTTGCTGGTCGAGATGGACGGGTTCGAGGCCAACGAGGGCGTGATCCTCGTGGCCGCCACCAATCGCCCCGACGTGCTGGACCCGGCGTTGCTGCGCCCGGGCCGCTTCGATCGCCGCGTGGTGGTGCCGCTGCCCGACGTGAAGGGGCGCGAGGGGATCCTGAAGGTCCACACGCGCAAGGTGCCGCTGTCCGACGACGTCGATGCGACCAAGCTTGCGCGTTCAACCCCGGGCTTCGCGGGCGCCGACCTGGAAAACCTTGTCAACGAGGCCGCGCTGCTGGCGGCGCGCCACAACAAGGACAAGGTCGAGATGTCGGACTTCGAGCTCGCCAAGGACAAGGTGATGATGGGCGCGGAACGGCGCTCGATGGTGATGTCGGGCTCGGAGCGCAAGATAATCGCTTATCATGAAGGCGGGCATGCGCTGGTCGCGATGCTTCAGCCCGGTGCGGATCCGGTCCACAAGGTTACGATTATCCCGCGCGGGATGGCGCTTGGCGTGACGCAGCAATTGCCGCTGGACGATCGCTACACGTATCCCCGCGACTACCTGGTGACGCGATTGGCGGTGATGTTCGGCGGGCGCACCGCGGAAGAACTCGTGTTCGGCCAGATGACGACCGGCGCGGGCAACGATATCGAAAAAGCGACCGAACTCGCGCGCAAAATGGTCTGCGAATGGGGCATGAGCAAGGAGCTTGGCCCGATGACGTTCGGCCGGCGCGAGGAACAGATCTTTTTGGGCCGCGACATCTCGCATCATAAGGATTACTCCGAGCAGACCGCGCTCGAGATCGATCGCGAAGTGCGCCGTATCATCGACGACGCGTATCAGAAAGCGCGCCAGCTCCTGTCGGATCATATGGTGCTGCTCCACGCGATCGCCGCGCGGCTGCTCGAGAAGGAAGTGCTCGACGGTAGCGAAGTCGAGGCGATGGTGACGGCGTTCCGCGAAGGGCGCGAGATGCCGCCGTCGCCGGCCGCGGTGCGCAACGATTTTCCGCCGCGTCCGGGCGCGGAACCGGGCAAGGAAAAGCGTGCCGACAACGAAAACGAAAGCCCGGTGCCCGGACTCCCGCCGAAACCGGTCCTCGTGTAGTCGTCTTCGCCGGCGTGGCCGCGGCGCTCTGATCGATTCGCCACGGCGAGTCGGTTGCCGCGTGGCTGAGGGGGAGTGGGGCCGGTGCGATGCGACGCTCGCGGATCAAAACCAAATCATCAAGTGATCGAGGCTTGCGCAAGCGCGCCTCTCAATCCCCGTATCTCAAGCTTTACGACGGTCGCGTAATCAAGTTCCCCGCAGTAATGGGCGTGCTCAACGTCACGCCCGACTCCTTCTCCGATGGCGGGAGATACTTGGATGCGGACCGCGCCGTCGAGCACGCGCTTGCGATGGAAGCGGCAGGCGCCGACCTGATCGACGTCGGCGGTGAATCCTCGCGTCCCGCGGGCGCGTCGGAGGTGCCGGTCGAGGTCGAGCTCGCGCGAGTCAGGCCGGTGCTCGAGCGCTTGGGCAAGCGGCTGCGAGTGCCAATCTCGATCGACACGCGCCGCGCGGAGGTCGCACGAATCGCGCTTCAGTCGGGCGCGGCGATAATCAACGACATCACGGCGCTCGAGCACGACCGNGAAATGGCGCCGCTTGCGGCGCGAACGAAGTGCGCGGTGGTGCTGATGCATATGCGCGGCGGTCTCGCCAATCATATCGAGTTCGCACGCTATCGCGACGTAGTGCGCGAGGTCGCCGAGTACCTCGACGCGCGCGCGCGATTTGCCGCCGCGGCGGGAGTTGTGCGCTCGCGAATCATCGTCGACCCGGGACTAGGCTTCGCCAAGACGGCCCAGCATAATCTCAAATTGCTGGCCGCCTTGCCCGACCTCTGTGCGCTCGGCTATCCCGTATTGGTAGGAGCGTCGCGCAAGAGCTTTGTGGCGCGAATAGCCGGCGCCGGCGAGCGAGAGCTGGAATTCGCCAGCGCGGCTGCCAACGCGCTGGCAGTGGCCGCGGGCGCGTCGATCGTGCGCGCGCACGACGCCGGCGCGGCCGTCGCCGTGGTGGCAATGGCCGCGGCGATGGCGGGACGGGATCGGCGGTTCAGGCCCAATGCATAACTACATACCCATGATACCGCAGCCGCGATGGCAGGACTTCGTTGACGTCCTGATCGTGGCCTACGTGATCTACCGGATCGCGCTTTTGATCCGCGGCACGCGCACGATGCAGATGGTGGTCGGGATGGTGATCGTGGGCGGCGCGTTCGTCGCGTCGCAGGTGCTCGGACTGTTCACGCTCAACTGGCTCTTGAACAACTTCCTCGGTTCGTTGTTTGTGATCCTGGTGGTTATCTTCCAGGCGGACATTCGGCGCGCGCTGACCCGTGTCGGTGCGCAATCCTTCCTGGGCCGCAGTGCGGCTGCCGTCAAGCCTGCGGAAGAAATAGCAACCGCGGCGGCNTGGCTTTCGGCGCGTCGAGTCGGCGCGCTGATAGTGATCGAGCAGGACGATGGCCTCAATGAGTTCGTCGAAAGCGGAAGAGCCGTTGACGGCAAGGTCTCGCCCGAGCTGCTCGAGACGATTTTCATGAACGGCTCTCCGCTCCATGATGGCGCCGTGATCATAAACGGCGACCGGATACTCGCGGCGGCGTGCCTGCTGCCGCTGTCGCAGAACCCCAACGTAAGCCTGTCGCTGGGCACGCGTCATCGCGCAGCTATTGGAATGAGCGAGGACTGCGACGCGGTTGTGCTGGTCGTTTCCGAGGAGAGCGGGACGATTTCCCTTGCCCGCGGCGGTGTTCTGAGCCGTGGACTGGAACCAGCCGAGGTCCTGTCCACACTGAGGAAGCTGCCGGGTTAGGCGCGCGGCGGCAAAACAGCGACGGGACGACGCACGATGAGGCTGGGCGACTTCAAATATCTGTTTGCAGTTAGTGGCGTGCGGCGGCTGCGCGGCGGCGACATCGGGATGCGCATATTCGCGGTAGCGCTCGCGATCGGGCTGTGGATATTCGTAAACGCGGGCGAGCGGGGCTCAGTCGAGCCGCTCACGGTGCCTATAAGCTATCGCTCGCTGCCGCAGGGGATGGTNATCGTGAACCATCCGCCGGCGTTCGTAAAAATCGAAGTCACCGGTCCGCGCACCCTGCTGTCGCTGCTGGATCCCGAGCGGCTCACGCTCAGGATCGATCTGCGCGGCGTTGCGGCGGGACAATCCGAGTTCAAGGTATATCCCGCGATGTTCAACATGGAACGAAATACCGCCGTGACCAGCATCTCGCCCGATCAATTGGCGCTTGATGTCGATCGCCTGGTTACGCGCGACGTGCCGGTCCATCTGGCGGTTCAGGGCAAGGTCGAGCCGGGCTACACGATTACCTCGGTCGATGTTACGCCGCCAACCGTCACCATCGCCGGGCCCAGCCGTTTCATCGCGCCGCTTACGTCGGTCAGCACGGAACCCTTCGACTTGAAGGGACTCACCTCGGGGACCGGCCGCTCGGTTGATATCGTGGCGCCCAATCCGGCCTTGGGATTCTCTACGGGTCATGTCGATGCGCGGGTTAATGTCGCGGAGGCGATTGCCGACCGTGAGTTTCGCGCGGTCGACGTGGAAGTCAGGGGCAGCGGCTTCAAGTACCGCGTCGAACCCAAACAGGCGACGCTGACGATTCGCGGGCCTGCGGTCAAGCTTGCGGGTCTCGCGCCGAAGGGGCTGGCCTACGTTGACGCCAAGGGCGTTGCGCCGGGCTCGCACGAATTGCCGCTGCAAGTGACACTGCCTGACGGAATGCAGTTGGTGCGCCACTCGCCCGACAAGGTTAGACTGCGGATGTATCACGAGAAGCTGACAACTACTGCCGATGAGCACCCATCGTAAACTGTTTGGCACCGACGGCGTCCGCGGAGTCGCCAATCAGGAGCCGATTACCTCCGAGACCGCGCTCAAGCTCGGCCGCGCGCTCGCCCATATGTTCCGCGATTCCACCGGTCGTCATCGCAGAATTCTTATCGGCAAGGACACCCGCCTCTCGGGCTACATGCTCGAGACCGCGATCGAGTCCGGAATCTGCTCGATGGGCGTGGACGTGTGGCTGGTCGGTCCTCTCCCTACCCCTGCGATCGCGTTTCTGACCCGCAGCATGCGCGCCGACGCCGGCGTGGTCATATCGGCCTCGCACAATCCNTTCCAGGACAACGGNATCAAGTTNTTTTCGCGCGATGGATTCAAACTCGACGACCAGACCGAGCGGCGAATCGAAGCGATGGTGTTCGACGAAAGCGAGGTCGGGATGCATCGCGCGCGCGCCGACGATATCGGCAAGGCGAAGCGAATCGACGACGCGCTCGGCCGTTACCTGGTGTTTCTGAAGTCGTGCCTGCCGCGCTCGGTCGCATTCGACGGACTGAAGGTCGCGATCGATTGCGCCAACGGCGCGGCTTACAAGGTCGGTCCCGAGGTGCTCGAGGAACTGGGCGCCGAGGTCGTGGCGATCGCCGCCGATCCCGACGGCACCAACATCAATCTGAATTGCGGCGCGACGCATCTGGACGCGATCCGCGAAACCGTTGCGCGCGAGCACGCCAACGTCGGGATTGCGCTCGACGGCGACGGCGATCGCGTGATGCTGATCGACGAGCGCGGCGAAGTCTTCGACGGCGACGACGTGATGGCGCTGCTTGGCCGCAAGCTCGCCGCCCAAGGCCGGCTGAGCCACAACGCCGTGGTCGCAACCGTGATGAGCAACTTCGGACTCGAGCTGGCGCTTCGCGACGCGGGCGTGCGGCTCATTCGCACCGAGGTCGGCGACCCCGCGGTTGCGCGCGAGATGCGGCTGAACTCGTACAACCTGGGCGGCGAGCAGTCGGGCCACGTGATCTTCATGGATTACTCGACCACCGGCGACGGAATGATCAGCGCCTTGATGGTGCTCGCGCAGATGGCCGAGAGTGGGCGCACGCTCGGCGAGCTGCGCGCGATGCGCCGCGTGCCGCAAATCCTGGAAAACGTGCGCGTGCGAAATCGCACGCCGATTGCCGAGATGCCCGACGTCCAGCGAATCATCGCCGACGCCGAGCGCCGCCTGGCAGGCGCCGGCCGCCTCCTGGTGCGATATTCGGGGACCGAGATGCTCGCGCGCGTGATGGTCGAAGGAGAGGACGCCGCCCAAATCAAAACCCTCGCCCAGGAAATCAGCGCCGCCATCCAAAAGCACGCCGGCACCCCGTAACCAATTAATTCCGTTTCGCGCGCTTGCGCCCTGAGTGAAGAACCGACAGATGGCACTGGATGCCGAGGTGCGGC
>JGI20177J14857_1000055_pt1 | contig 29335 bp, 19 predicted proteins | sample NGESurdeep072012_6_FD_14857 | JGI IMG/M metagenome (IMG submission 14857) | reverse complement strand
CATAACGCGCTACCTGATATCCTCTTTCGTTCCGTTGTTTATACTCACTGCAATAGGGATTGAGTCTTTAACGTCGCGAAACTACCGTGCGGCCGCGATCGTCGCGATAGTAAGTCTCTCTGTACTGCGAGTGTCGTCGGACCTGAGGCCGGGAGACCACCGCTACCGTGATGCATGCGCGATAGCACTGACTAAAGCGGGTTCGCCGCGGCGCGTCGGCGCCTGTCGCGAGTACTACCGGGTTAGCTACTACATGCCCGCAGCGCAGCGGGATAGTGTGCAAGCAGTTCGAATCCCCTTACAAGGAACTGAGAGCGAAGCGCCTCGAGTAGTGATCGTTTCGCCGACGGTGACACCCGCACAGGCCGCCGAGATTCGCCGGGAGTATCCGGTCGTCGTGGCGAGGTTCAAGGATGTGATCGTACTGTCGCGGCCTGAGGCGGGTGTGCGGATTGCTCCGGCCAGCTAGTCGCGCGGTGCGACCGAGACGTAGCGGTTGGCGCGTTCATAAAAGCGCCATCGCTTCGATGCCCAACGGCCGGCGTAATCGACGTTGATCCTGGGCGACCGGCCGATCTGTCCGACCGGAAGTTCGGAGTGTTCCAGATAGAGCCGTCCGCCGCATAGATCCCGTCCATAGTCGGCGCCAGTAATAGCCAGTGCATTAGTCAATTTGCCGGGGCCATTAGTCAGTTCACGGGAATCCGGCGGTTTGCGCCGCCGCAGCGCCATCAAATCGATACCTCGTAGCGGCTCGATTGCTCTAATCAGCACTGCGTGCGGCTCGCCATCCGCGGTGGTCACAAGGTTCATCGCCCAGCTGATTCCGTAGAGCAGGAATACGTAGGCGTAGCCCGGCGGCCCGTACATTGCGGCGGTTCGCAGGGTCAGTCCGCGCGCGCTATGCGCGGCAAGATCGAGCGGACCGCGATACGCCTCCGCCTCTACGATTCGGCCGGCCGCCACGCCCTGGGCAGTGCGATGCACGAGGATTTTGCCGATGCACTCGCGCGCCACGAGCAGGACGGGGCGGGCGTAAAATTCGCGCGGTAGCTTTCGCGATTCAGTCATCGCGACTTTTACTGCAGGAATGGAAAGCAGGGCAGATCGGGGGTCAGAATGTAGCTGTACTTTCGTCCGCGCCACGTAAGCTCGCCTTGCGCGGCGCCGAAAACCTGCTCCATGGCGGCGGACTTCTGGCTGTCCGCGAGGGTGTTGCTCACGACCGGAGCGTAGGCGAGGAAGTGTCTGGATCCGGGAATGAGAGCAGGCTCGAGGGGCGGTTGGAAATCGAGCTTGTCGAGGCCGGGCTTGGGCGCCCAGCCGTCAGGGGCGCCATCTTTGGCTCTCACGATAGCCCACAGTGGCGTGGCGCCGTTGGCGATGAGCGTCCATTGGCGGCTCTCGATGGAGCCGTGGTTATTTCGAAGCTCTTCGACACCGGGCGTGGCCATCGCAAGTTGATCGCAATGGTTCTGCAGTTCTTCTTTGGGAAGGCTCGCTTCTCCTCGAAGCGCGACCTGCTGTTCGGCGTAGGCCGCCATCCGTTGCTCAGCCGCGGAATCCGGGGGAACGGGTTTGGCCGCAGAATGGAAGCATCCGGCAGACGCGAGAGTCAGGCATCCGACGATGAGCGAAAGAACGGCTCCATGCAGTGGACGTTGAGATACGCGCGCTGCGCCGGCTGGAAAGCGGGGAATCATACCTGAGAGGTTTGCTCGATCGGGGGCAACGAAGTCAATGGCGGAGTGCGCTTGAATTCGCGGGAGATCTTCGCGAGGAGTCCATGGCGGATTCAATTGACAGTCTGCAGGCCAGTACCTAGACTCGCATCAGAGCGGGTGTAATTCAGTGGTAGAATGCCAGCTTCCCAAGCTGGACGTCGCCGGTTCGACCCCGGTCGCCCGCTCCACCAACAGCATGCTTGTGACGAACATCCTATAATGAAGGTTCCAAGATGCGTACACTACTGTTATCTGAGTGAGTGACGGTCCGGTGCGCAAAACGGTGGTGCAAAATCTCGTAGCCTATGCAATAGCGGCGGCAATCGTATGCTACGCTGCACGCGGCGTCTCTTGGAGGCAGGTGGCCGGCGCCGGAGGTCACGCCACGCTCTGGATTTTTGTCATCGCCAGCGTGGGCGGCTTTCTATGCTGGTTTATCGGCGAGACAGTCTTGTATTCCCGCTTGTTCAGTTATTTTTACGGTCCGACCAGAACGGTCGAACTGCTTCCGACCATGGCCGCCGTCTATTTCCTTCAGATTGTGAACTCCTATGTCGCAAGCGGAGCGTTTGTGCTTTTTCTGCACGCACGCAAGCGTGTGCCCTGGATAATGGGCGGATGCACCTTGCTGTTCCAGGGCTACCTAGACGCCATGCTGCTGGCCACATTGTCGCTCTTGGCGATCGCTCTCGTGCCGACGTCACCGATTCGGCTGGGTCTCAACTACGCCGCAGGCGTGCTGGGCGCGGGCTGTCTCATCGCTTCGTTTTGGCTCTTATGGGGAGCGCGGCTCCGGAGCGGCAATTGGCTCCGATGGATCTACGAACGGCCCTCGATGGCGAGTTTCCGCATGGCGCGGCCGTCGCATTACATCAAGCTCTTCGCCATCAGGTTTCTAATCGTCCTGGGAGCGGGCTTCGCGCTCTACGGGCAGTTNGTCAGCTTTCATATNGGGGTACCGCTCATGCAGACGTTGGCACTGACGCCATTGATTGTGGCGATCGGGAATTCGCCATTCTCACCAGGTGGAATCGGAACGACTCAATTGGTCTTCACGCTGGCGTTTGCCCGGTTTGCCAGCAAGGACGATTTGTTTGCGCTGTCTTTGGCCGTAACCGCCTTCAATCTCGCAGTCCGTATACCGATGGGACTAGCCATGAGTGCACCGCTCGCGGAAGAAGCGGTCGAGGTCGAAAGCGAATTAGTGACCAATCGCGAGGTCGGACGGCTATGACTTTCATGCGTTGGCAGAAGAGAAGTGTCGCCATGTTGCTAGGGCTGGCATTGTCGAGTGTGGCTCCGATGTCTCATGCTGCGGACGATCAACAGGCGCGGCAGACCGTGGAACGGGTAGCGCATCTCTTCAGCAGCAAGTCCAGCATCACTACGGTGAAAATGCAGATCACCAATGAAGATGGACAACGCGATATATCGATGAAGATCTGGTCGCTCGGAGAAAAGATTCTTGTCCGCATCACCAGTCCTCAAGACGAAGCAGGCGCCGCCATCCTGAAAGAAGGCAGCGACATCTGGTACTATCTTCCCAAGTCGAATCGCACGGTCAAAATTCCGCCTTCGATGGCAATGAACGCGTGGATGGGAAGCGACTTCACTATTGATGACCTGGTAAAGGAGACTTTCCTGACGCGCGATTACTCCATCAGCACCTTTTTCGAAGGAAAGCGCGGCGGAGTCGCGGTCGATGAATATACTTTGACACCGAAGCCGGATGCCGCGGTGGTGTGGGGGAAGATTATTTTGCAGATTCGCAAAGCCGACGCCGTGCCCACATGGCAGGGTTTCTATGATGAGGACGGGCAGTTGGTCCGAGAGCTTACGTTTTCTGACTACAAGTCAATGAGCGGCAGGCTTATTCCTACGCGCCTGGTCATGCGGCCGGCAGGCAAGGCTGGTGCGCAGACGACGATCGAGTACGAAGATGTCGCGTTCGATGTGCCGATCAGCGAGGAGACGTTTTCGCTGCCCAACCTGAAGTGATGAGCGCACGGCTTCTACAGCTCGCATGGCGCAATCTGTGGCGCAATTCCCGGCGTACGTTCATCACGATGGCCGCCATAGCGTTTGGCTATGTCATGCTGCTGTTCGTTGCGTGCCTGATGGCCGGCCTGAGATGGCAGATGATCGAGAACGGCACTTGTCTCGTGATGTCCCAGATCCAGGTGCATGCTCCCGGCTACTATCCCAGCCGTTCCATTCAGAAGACCCTGGGCGGGAGGCAAGGGACGGATGTCAGCGCTATGCTGGCCGCCATCATCTCAGATCGCCGGGTTTATGCTGCGGCGCCCAGAGTTTACGGATACGGCTTGCTAAGTGCGGCTCATCGCTCCGCTGGAGTTGAGCTAATGGGAATCGTTCCTGATCAGGAACCGAAGGTTACTATTTTAAATAGTCAGATAGCAAAAGGTAGTTACCTGACTGCGCGGATGTCCAAGGGGGTGGTGATTGGAGATAAACTCGCGAGCACGATTGGCATCGACGTAGGCTCGGAAATCGTTCTGCTGACGCAGGCTGCGGATGGTTCGATGGGCAACGACGTGTACACAGTCGTGGGGATTTATCACAGTGGCCTTGATGCTGTGGACCGGGGGTTGGTTCTGATGTCTCTGTCTTCTCTGCAGGATCTTCTGCACCTGGCGCCCGCGAGGATCCATGAAGTTGGTATCAAGCTCAATGACATAAAAGCAGCTACTACTGTGGCTGCCGCACTTGAGGACCACCTGGATAAAACTCTTCCCGTACGAGCAATGGCATGGCCTGAGCTGGCACCGGAATTGGCCAATTACGTGCAGTTTAATCGCGGCATCACCCTTGTTCTCTTTTTCATTTTCTTCCTGTTGGCGGTCATCGGTGTCATGAACACCATGCTGATGGCGGTGTTTGAGCGCACGCGCGAACTGGGCATGCTGATGGCTTTAGGAATGCGCCCAGTTCAGGTGATTGTTCTGATCCTGACAGAGGCTGCCGGATTGGCGGTGGCGAGCCTGGTTGTGGGAGGCGCGCTTGGCGTCCCGCTCCTGTGGTATTTGCAGGTGCACGGCCTAGAGTTGGGTGGCGCTACCGGCGGGGTGATCTCTCTGGCAGGGGTAGTGGTGGGCCACCTCTGGTACGGCCGGCAGGATTTTCGCGCCTATGGGCAAGCGGCACTCGGGCTGGCTGCCACAGCCCTAGTGTCTGCGCTCTATCCTGCTTGGCGAGCCGCTCATTATCGGCCGACGGAAGCGATTCGTAAGGTCTAACAGTGAGAAGCATACTCCTTCTTGTGAAAATCAGCTGGCGCAATCTCTGGCGCAATCCTCGAGGTACCCTGTTGACCGCGCTGGCCCTTGGTTTGGGTCTTGCGTTGCTGCTGATCTCTCTAGGTCTGCTCGATGGCGGGCACGAGCAAACGATCGCCGCCGGGGTGCGGTTTGGTCCGGGGCATGTAGTGATCCAGGCGAAGGGGTATCAAGACTCCGGCTCGGACGAGCTGCTGCTTCCGGCCCAAGTGGTCTCCAGGACCGAAGCATTTTTGCAAACTCCGGAATTGAAGCAAATAGTGCGAGGAGTTAGTCCGAGGCTCCTAGCCACCGGGCTTCTAAGTTCCTCAGCCAATTCTGCTGGCGTGAAAATCACAGGGGTGAATCCGCAAGACGAACCCGCGGTGTCGCTGATCCCGGAGCGGATAGTTGAAGGGACATATCTAAGTAATGACAAGCCTTCTGGCGTTGTCATTGGCTCCGAGCTGGCTCACAAGCTGGAGGTAAAGATAGGTTCCCGAGTCGTTCTGATGACTCAAGCGCTGCGACAGCCGGGCAATGACACCAAAAATGGCGCCGGGGAAGAGATGCAAAGCACTCTTTTGCGGGTGAGCGGCATCTTCCGCACGGGACTACAGGCGGTCGATGCTAACATCATTCACCTGCCCTTGCCCGCGGCTCAGGCCCTGCTCGGAGTGCCAGATGGCCAGGTGACTCAGGTAGCCATCTTGCTTCAACAGGAAGGTGCTTCGCCGATGGTAGCAAGAGCTTTGCTGAAGCAGTTGGCGGAAGAGCCGGTCGAAGTCCTGACCTGGCGCGAATCAATCCCGATGCTTGCGCAGATTCTCGGCCTGGACCACGCCTTTAATTACATCATGAACGGCGTAATACTTGCGATGGTAGGGTTGGGAATACTCAACACGATTCTCATGAGAGTACTGGAGCGCCGGTATGAATTCGGCGTTTGTAAAGCTCTTGGTCTTCGGCCTCGACAGCTTGCAGTAATGATCATCGGCGAGTCTCTGGCCCTCACGGCGATAAGCCTGGCCCTGGGNCTGGCGTTGGGTTTGAGCGTGAACCATTATTTCGCTACGTCGGGATTGGACCTGCGCTGGATCTTCAAGGCNGGTCTTCCACCCGCGCTTGTTTTCGATCCCATTCTCTACTCGCGCTTAAGCTCGAATCGAATCATTTGGTCCGTTAGTATTGTATTCGCGATGGCGACAATTATTTCCTTTTATCCGGCGCTCAAGGCAGCGCGAACAGAGCTGCCAGACGCATTGAAGGCGCTCTAGAAAGGAGGGTGATCGTGCTGGCAGAGTGGGCGGTAAAGCTGAAGGACGTGAGGAAGACCTACCGCACCGGATCTATCGAGGTTCCGGCACTGCGTGGCATCTCTCTACAGGTTGCTGCCGGAGAATTCGCGGCTACTGCTGGTCCGTCAGGTTCCGGCAAGACCACGCTGCTCAACATCATTGGCGGACTCGACCGGGCGGACGCGGGCGAGATATGGGTGGCAGGGCAAAACCTTCAGCTCCTATCTTCAAGTGAGCTGGCGCATCTGCGTTTGCAGCGCATCGGCTTTGTGTTCCAAACCTACAACCTGCTGCCCGTCCTTACTGCTTTGGAAAACGCTGAGTTTACGTTGCTTCTCCAGGGGATGCCTGCGCGCAAGCGCAGAGAAAGGGTGGAAAAGCTGTTTTCTGAAATCGGCCTCGCCGGCCTCGAGGATCGTCGCCCGGCGGAGTTGTCCGGGGGGCAGCAACAACGGGTTGCCGTGGCTCGCGCCATGGTTACAGAACCTGCGCTCATTCTGGCGGATGAGCCCACGGCGAATCTGGACTCTGCCAGTGCTATCGCCCTCCTCGATGTGATGGAACATCTCAATCGTGTTACTGGTACGACTTTCATCTTTTCCACGCATGATCCACAGGTCATGGAACGGGCTCACCGTTTGATCCGCTTGCGGGACGGTCAAATAGCGAGCGACGAGACGCGTGAAAGGCAAGATGCGGGAGTGACGGCAAGAGGAGACGCTGGCTGACTACAGAAAAGAGTCACTTGGGAATCGATGCGCCCCTGAGCACGGCGGCGATCGGCGCATGGCCGCCGACCACGGCCGCTGCAGCTACGACCGGCTGTGCGCCTGCGATGTAGAAGCGAATGAGTTCGGTGGTGACCTGAGGGCCGCCGACAAAGGTGGTGCCTTCCTGCTTGAGCAGCCGGTAGGGCGGCGTCGCCTCGAAATAGAGCGTGTTTTTGGGAACTACCGGCTTGATGACGTGCAGGAGGAAGCGGGGCCAGTTCGGCATTACCGTCGCGATGTCGACTTGCGCGGTTACCTTGAGCGCGGAGAAGCTGCCGGCTGGCACGTTGATCCGCTCGGAGCGCGCGGCCCAAACCTCCTGACCAACATAGCTGTACGGCGTGATCTGCTGATGAAGAATACCTTCGGCACCGGCGCGCGGCGCGTCGAGTACGCGTAGAAACGCGACCCACGGAACCGAGTCCGGATACAAGTCATGTGGCAGGTCTGCGGCCCCGGCCAGCCGCAGCACCGTCGCATCGTTACGCCAGAATTGGCTCTGCAGCGCGCGACCATGATCGTAGAGCGTCCATTGATACATGGTGCAACCGTTACGATGATTGGGAAACAGCCAGAAAGCGACTTCGAACTGATAGGTCGATAGGGTGGTCACCTCGATATAGATCGTGTCGTCGTTGACCATTTCATTCCACGACTTGACCCGGGTCAGGACCTCGCCCGTACGGGTTTCTGTCTGCCGGGTTTCGTCTACCTCGGTGCCCGGCGGCGGCGTCATTATGTCACTGCTGGATTGTTCGCCGATCATCCCGTGACCGATCAGACCGCGCCTCACAAGCCAGGCATCCATTGCGCCACCTGCACTCGACTCTGTTCCCGGCGCCGGAACAACATCTGTGCGGCCCACAGCAGGCCATAGAGTTAAGACTGCTACCAGTACGGTCAGCGAAGGAATCAGAATCCGGAATCGGAACGATAGGATCTTCATTTTGAAATCCACATTCCTGACCGACGAGCATGGACCGCAGCCTGAAACGCGTTTTGACGCATTTCAGGGGCCTGCTTTGGCGCAAGTGCCCAAAACGCATACCGCGTACCGGCGGCGACTCTTCTACCTCGAGCAAAGTATGGAGATGTGAGGAAACTCTCGGACGAGGTGATTATATTTTACACCAATGGACTCGAGAGGCAAAGACCGTTGGTGTAGGGAAGTGGGGCGCGATTAGCGTTCAATCTCGGAGCGCGGCACGGGGTCGACACTATCGCCGGCCGTGCTGCGGCCGGCCCTCGACGGTCCCGGCTGGCACTACCAGAGGGGAAAATGACAGAATTTGCATTCTGGCGCTCACGCGGTACTTCGAAGTGGTCGCGGCCATTGCCAGCAGGACAAAGTCCAACCGCGTCCTTCGACAGCAAGAGCAGCCACGTAGCCGGATGCGAGGGTCAACTCCTTCAGAGACCAACGAACGGCTTCGTCTGAATCTGGTTGGGTGCTCAACAACGCTGCAGGTTCTCCGGGAATCAGCGACACGTCGAACTGATCCAAGGGCAGGGAGAGTCCTTCGCCTCTCGCCTTAATGTAGGCTTCCTTGCGGGTCCAACAGAGAAAGAACGCGTGTTTCTGCAAGTCTGTCGGGAGCGCACGGAGTGTCGCAATCTCGCTTCGCGAGAAAAAACGCTCGGCGATCTGCTCGACTTCCAAATCGCAGCGAATGAATTCGAGGTCGATGCCGATCTCGCGACCACGAGTAACCGCATAGAGCGCCACTCCGCGAGAGTGGGACATGTTAAAGCGGATCGCATCTCCGCCAGATTCCAGGGTCAAAGCGGGCTTTCCATAAGAACTGTAGCAGAAGGATAGGCATTTCGGTGCTCTATCCAAGTAAAGGCCGAGGATAGCCCTGAGTACTCCGTGAGCGTTGATAAAGCGCTCGCGGTCTGTCTGAAAATAAAACCGCTGGGCTCTGGTTTGCTCTTCTGCCGCAAGGGTATGCAGGAAGCTATCGCGCTGCGGCGGGGGCTCGTCCAGAGAGGCTCGCCAGATATGTACTTCGTTATTACCTAATATTATCGTCGCCGGTGGAAAGCCCCACGGTGTAGGAGGTGAGGTGATGGGTAGTGTCTTCATGTGGCCGTTCTTACCGGCCTTATTGCAGTTCCTGAAAAAGCGCCCGAAGTAGAAGAGGCTGTTTCAAGAAGAAATGGTCGCCGGGAAACATCCGCAGCGAGAACGAAACACTCGTCTGAGCACGCCAGGCTTCAAGATCGCTATCGCTCACCTTGCTATCCTGCAAGCCGCCAAACGCGGAGATGGGACAGTTTAGGGGCGGCTCAGTCGAGTACAGGTAGGTTTCGTACACCGCAAAGTCTGCCCGCAAGAGCGGAAGCATAATCTCCATTAATTCCTTGTGGCCCAAAAGCTCGCTGGGCGTGCCGTTCAGCCGCCGCAGTTCCATTAAAAACTCTTTATCTGGCAGGGTATGGATAGACGGCCCGCGATGAGGGATTTGAGGTGCACGATCAGCAGATACAAATAGGCGAACAGGATGCACGCCGTACTGTCTGCGGATCCGGCGAGCGAGTTCAAAACTGACCAATGCTCCGAGGCTGTGGCCGAAAAAGGCGAAAGGCCTGTCTAGGAGTGGAGCCAGGGCTTGGGCGAGGGCTTCGACAAGAGCTGAGAGTTGAGTGAAAGGACGCTCCGTCGTCCGAGTTCCCCGTCCCGGGAGTTGAACCGGGCAGACCTCGACATCCGCTGGCAAGCTGTCGGACCAGGTGCGAAAGATCAACGCGCCTGCTCCGGCGTAAGGGAAACAAAACAAGCGAAGACGGGTCTTTGGTCCGGGTTTGCGGCATGAAATCCAGGGGCCAAAAGCAGCGGCGGTTGTCGAGCGGCTCATTCAAACTCTGTCCTTACAAAGTAGAACATCCAAATTAACTCTTTGATGAATGGACCTGCTTGTCGCGCTGATCCATTGTCCTTCTCAGACTGAGCGGTCTCATGTCGGTCCACACTTCTTTAATATAAGCCAGGCATTCAGTCGTGGAACCGGTCTTGCCTGTAGCCGTCCAGCCAAGAGGGAATTTCCTTTCGGAGGGCCAGATAGAGTACTGCTCTTCGTGATTTACAACGACTCTGTATGTTGCCGAGTCTTCCCTGTTGTCACTATTCATATTGCATCCTTCATCGACCTTATCGATGGATTGACTCCATCGCCAAACCATCCCTCAGTCGCTTGCGCGTGATCGAGGCAAGCCCGTAGCTTCTCAGCCAAGACCTCAACGTGAGGCTTGTAAACCATCGTTGCGTGATTGCCCGGAACAACATGGACGTCCACTCCTCCAGCAGCCCACTCGCTCCAGCCCAAGGTCGGATCAGACGAGGTGCCCGCAAGCTCCTGGCCAGCCTTGAAGAGCGTGATTCGACCCGGGTAGTGGTGCAGTACATAGTTCTGCGTAGCTCGAAAATCGGCCTTGCAGAGCTCGATGAACGGCTGAGCTTGGGAAACTTCAATATCCGAGGGCATCAGGCCGGCTCTTTTCGCGTGCTCGAGGACGCGCTCCAGCAGCTCGTGCTTTGGAAGGCGGGCGAGAGAATCCCGGAGATCCAGTGAAAGACCAAAATAGCGGACAAAGTCGATCAGCAGGCGCGCGTCAAAGTCCTCATCGGCGAGCTCCTCATCGGCAGTTGGAATCCGAGTATCCAGTAAGGCTAACAAAGCTACCCTCTGACCTTGAGCCCGAAACTGCTGAGCCATCTCGAGAGCTACGACACCTCCCATGGACCATCCTCCTAAAAGGTAGGGACCCCAGGGCTGCACGGTTCGTAACGCTTCGATGTAGTAAGCGGCCATGTCTTCGATGCGCGAGTGCGGTTCCTGTCCCTCTTCCAGTCCTCTTGCCTGTAGGCCATAAGAAGGCTGATCGGAGCCTAAATGGTGCGCCAAGTGAACGTAGGGAAAGACATGTCCACCGGCCGGATGTATCAAGAAGAAGGGCCGTCTGTTGCCTCCCGGTTGAATAGCGACCAAAGATGAATGCGAGGGCGCTTGGGCGTACTGGGCGAGAATCTTTGCTAGATGCTCAACGGTTGCTCCCTGAAACACAGTGGCTAATGGAACTTTCTTGCCCAGTCTCCTTTCTATCAATGCGAACAAACGAACGGCGGCAAGGGAGTGTCCTCCCAGCTCAAAGAAATTGTCCGTCACGCCGATGGGCCGAATACCCAAAACCTCTTCCCACAGACTAGTGATCTGGAGTTCCAGAGGATTACGCGGCGCTACGAATGCCCTTCCCGGTTCGGAGCGTGTTCGCCCGGGCTCTGGCAGGGCACTGCGGTTTACCTTCCCGTTGGGCATCAAGGGCAAAGCAGCGAGCGGCACGAAGACCGCCGGCATCATATAATCGGGCAGCTTCTCCTTCAGAAAGACACGCAGCTCACTAGCCGTTGGCGGGGATTCCCCCTGGGCGACCACGTAGGCCACCAGGTGCTTCTCTCCAGGAGCATTTTCCCGAGCCAAGACAACAGTCTCGCGCACGGCAGGGTGTTGGCGAAGCGCTGCCTCGATTTCCCCAAGTTCGATACGGAACCCGCGAACCTTCACCTGATCATCAATTCGACCCAGAAACTCGATATTCCCGTCGGAGAGATAACGGGCGAGATCCCCCGTCTTGTACAGTCGCGTTCCGGGCTCGCTGCTGAAGGGGTCTGGTACGAAATTCTGCGCAGTCAAATCGGGCCGCTTGAGATAACCTCGAGCCAGGCAGTGACCGCCAATATACAGTTCACCCGGAACTCCGACTGGAACCGGGTCACCGTACTTGTTCAGAATATAGGTCGCTCTGTTCGCGAGGGGACGGCCGATGGGAATCCTCTGGAGAGCCGAGGGCTCGCGAAGCCGCGGAGCGATATCAAAGGCAGTTGCCGTTATGGTGGTCTCCGTCGGCCCGTAAGCATTGATCAGACGGATTGAACTCATCGGTGTTCGGTGCCAAAGGTCGAGGAACTCGGGCAACATCGTATCCCCGCCCACGATGAAAACTCTGGGCTGAATATTTGGGACCAACTCCGATAGGTCTGCCCATTCTCGCGTCAGTTCCTGCCAATAGCCGGTTGGAATATTGAGCACAGTCAGTCGAAATTCCGAACTCCTCTTATGAAGGTCTGTTGTATGCCATACGTCGGTACTCATCAGAACCAGCGTGGCCCCGACGATCAGTGTAGGAAAGATCTGCTCCAATGACAGATCGAAACTCATTGAAGCAAACTGTAGCACCCTATCGCTTGAATCCAGCTCATAGTACCTCTGAACATTCAGGCAGTGCTCCGCAGTCGAAGCATGCGAAACGAGAACTCCCTTTGGCTGGCCGGTCGACCCGGAGGTATAGATTACATAAGCCAGGTTCTCGGGCATGGTAAAGCAGATTGGATTCTCCGCACTCTTTTGGGTGATGGCCTCCCAATCTGAATCCAAGCAGACCACATTTGCATGGTGTTCAGGCAATCCCGCCAGCAACGCCCCCTGAGTCAGTATTACCGGAACCTTGGCGTCTTCCAGCATGAAAGCGAGTCGTTCTTTCGGATACGCTGGATCCAAAGGCACATAGACACCGCCCGCCTTTAGAATGCCCAGCAGTCCAACGACCATCTCCACCGAGTGCTTGAGGCAGATTGCCACCGGTACCTCAGGTCCCACTCCCAGAAGGCGCAGATGATTCGCCAGTTGATTGGCCTGGCGGTTCAGTTCATCGTACGTCAGCTGCCGATCTTCAAGTACTACCGCTATCGCGTCAGGTGTTCGCTCGACCTGCGCCTCAAAGAGTTGATGGATGCACAGGTCTTTCGGACAATCAACCGTGGTATCGTTCCAGTTCAGCAGTAATTGTTGCCGCTCTCCTTCGGTTAATAGTGGCAAGTCCGAGACGCATCGCTCGGGAGTAGCGATCACGGCCTCCAGTAAAGTCCTAAAATGGCCAAGCATACGTGTAATAGTGACAGCCTCAAACAGGTCCGTGTTATATGCTAATGTTCCGACTAGACCTTGCTCGGTGTCCACGATATGCAGGGTTAGGTCAAAGTGAGTCGTGCTGGTGTCCACTTCTATAGGGCTCAGGCTCAATCCCGGCAGTTCCACCGCCTGCAGCGGGGCATTCTGCAGTACGAACATCACCTGGAAGAGCGGATTGCGGCTTAAATCTCTCGCCGGGTGCAATTCCTCGACCAGCCTCTCAAAGGGCAGGTCCTGATGAGCATACGCTCCCAAACACACTTCCCGTACGCGGCGCAAAAGGTCCCGAAAACTGGGATTGTCTGAGAGGTCGGTGCGCAGGACAAGCGTGTTTACGAAAAAGCCTATTAGCCCTTCGATCTCTAGCCGGTTACGGTTTGCGGTTGGCGTTCCTACGACGAGGTCATCTTGATTCGTGTACCCGTGCAAGAGAATCGTGAAGGCCGCCAGCAGGGTCATGAATAGAGTAGCCCCTTCCTGGCGGCTTAGCGCCTTCAACCCGTCGCCCACGGTCCGAGTCAATAGAATAGATTGGTGCGCCCCGCGAAAGGTCTGTAGAGGCGGCCTGGGGTGGTCCGCGGGCAGCTCGAGGAGCGGAGGCGCGCCAAGCAGTTGCTGCTTCCAATAGGTAAGCTGGGTCTCCAGAACCTCACCCTCCAACCAATGCCGCTGCCAATGGGCAAAATCTGCATATTGGATGGGTAACTCAGGCAGCGATGCGGGCCTATCGGAACAAAAGGCATCGTAGAGTACCGCCATTTCGCGGATCAGGATTCCGGTTGACCAACCGTCGGAAACGATATGGTGCATCGTCAGCAGCCCGACGTGCTCGTTTTCGCCCAGCCGTAGCACGGTTGTGCGCACGAGCGGACCTTCGGCCAAATCGAAGGGGCACAGCGCCTCGTTCGTCGCGAGCCGCTGGACCTCGCGCTCCCGCTCGGGCTGAGGCAGTTCTCGCAAATCCACTATCGGCAGCGTCAACGTCAGGAGCGGTGCGATAACCTGAACCGGGCGACCATCCACAATGGCAAAGGTCGTTCGCAAGGCTTCATGGCGCTTCACGATTTCGTCGAGACTTTTCTTCAGCGCCGCCACGTTAAGCGGTCCCTTGAGACGGACGGCGGCGGGGAAATTATAGACAGAGCTGCCCGGCTCGAGCTGATCGATGAACCACAGACGCTGTTGAGCAAAGGACAGAGGCAGTTCTCCGCTCCGAGGAACAGGCACAATGGGGGAAGCCTGTAGTCCTGCTCCGCGGCCTACATCAACGCTTTCAGCCAGGCCGGCAACGGTGGGCGCCTCGAACAGGCGGCGCAGCGGCATCTCCACCTGGAAGGCTTCGCGGATTCGGGAAACGACCTGGGTAGCCAACAGCGAGTGCCCGCCTAGCTGAAAGAAGTTATCGTAGATGCCTACTCGTTCGATGCCAAGGACTTGGCTCCAGATCGCGGCGAGTAGCTCTTCCGTAGGCGTGCGGCATGCCACGAATACCTGGTCCAGCTCGGGTCGCCGGTCATCAGGCGTCGGCAGAGCGCGGCGGTTTACCTTACCGTTAGTGGTCAACGGGAATGCGTCCAGTAGCACGAAGACCGCTGGCACCATGTGCTCGGGCAGCTTGTCCTTCAGAAAACCGCGCAGCTCGCCGGCGGTGGGGCGTGACTCTCGCTCAGCGACTACATAGGCCACCAGCCGTTTCTCTCCGGGCGCGACTTCCTGAGGCTGTACGATTGCCTGGAGCACGGCCGGGTGTTGTTCGAGTGTTCCCTCGATTTCGCCAAGTTCGATGCGGAACCCGCGGATCTTGACCTGGTGATCGGTGCGACCCAGAAACTCGATGTTCCCGTCCGGCCGGTAGCGCGCGATGTCCCCGGTCTTATACAGCCGCGCTCCCGGCTCGCCGCTGAAGGGATCTGGAATAAACTTCTCGGCGGTCAAATCGGGTCGCCTGACATAGCCTCGCGCCATACCCACGCCGCCGATGTACAAGTCGCCCGCGACGCCGATCGGAAGCAGGCGAAGTAGGTCGTCTAAAATATATACTTGCGCATTCGGTATAGGTCGTCCGATAGGAACTGCACAATGAGGATTGCATTCTTCGCACGACCAAAATGTAGAATCGATGATTGTCTCAGTCGGTCCATACACATTGTACAGCTTCGCACCGATGCGGCTTTGGAACCGCGTGACGAGCTGGGGCGGCAACGCCTCGCCGCCGCACATCACAGCGCGCAGGGCGAGGCTTTCGTCGAAGGCGGGCTCCTCAACCAGAAGCCGGAGAAGCGACGGCACGCAGTGGAGAATTGAGATTCGCTCGCCGCGGATGGTGTCTGCCAGGTATCGGCTATCACGATGGCCGCCAGGTTCCGCAACTATCAGGGTTCCTCCCGCCAACAGCGTCGCGAACAATTCGCGTCCAGAGGCATCGAAGGTGATGGGAGTCTTCAAAATACAGCGGTCGCTGGATGACAGCTCAAGTGTCTCCATTGTCCAGTTGATAGTATTAGTCAGTCCGCCGTGTTCGACCATTACTCCCTTCGGCTGTCCGGTCGAACCTGAAGTGTAAATCACGTACGCGAGGTTTGCGGCGGTTGCGTTAGCTTGCGGGGTGCTTTTGCCATGCCTCGCGATGGTTTCCCAGTCCGAATCCACGCACACCACCGCGATTCCAAGCTCCGGCATACTTTCCCGCAGAGTGTTCTGCGTCAGCAGCACCTGCGTGCGAGCATCTTCCATCATGTAGGCTAAGCGCTCTTTGGGGTACTCCGGATCCAACGGCACGTAAGCTCCGCCCGCCTTAAGAATGCCAAGGATCCCCACGACCATCTCCAGCGAACGGTCCATGCAGATCGCGACTGGAACTTCCGGTCCGACACCGAGACCTTGCAGGTGATACGCGAGTTGATTGGCGCGAGCCTCGAGCTGAGCGTAGGTCAAACGGTGGTTCTGAAAAACGACGGCGACGTTCTCCGGCTGTTGCCGGGCCCGTTCCGCGAAGAGTTGGTGTATACACTTGCTTTCAGGGTAGTCGGTTTGCCTATCGTTGAACTCAACCAGCAGCCGGCGCTGCTCATTGGGGCTCACGATATCCAGATCTGCGATTGGCGATTCCGGGTTTGCGCAGACACTCTCGAGCAGGGTCCGGAACTCTTGCGCCAGGCGGTCGACATCCTCAGCGCAGAAAAAGCTGGAATCGTAGTTAAGCTCCGCGACCAGAAGACCCCCTCGTTGTACGCAGGAGAGTTTCAACTTGAACCGGTCAAAACAGCTGTATTGCTTCTGAATGGAAAATATCGTGTCGCCCTCGGTATGCTTCGCCTCCGCATCCTGGAATTCAAAAGCTACCGGAAAGAAACGGCATGGCTCGATTTCGGCATCCAATCGAGGAAGTTGTTCAAAGTCGAAATACTCCTGCCATTCAACGGCTTCTCGCGCCGATCCATTAGTCCGTTCCAGAACTTCACTGAACCGAAGCTGCTCTTCGAACCGGAATTGAACAGGCAAAGTCTTCGCAAACAGGCCCAGCGCTTCCTGCAGCCCTTCGTAAGTACGCCCATCGCACGCCAAGCCGACCACAAAGTCTGATTCGCCAGTGAGACGCCAGAGCAGGATTTGCCAACAAGCAAGGAAGAACGCAGAGGCCGAAGCGTCATACTTGGCCAAGAGCTTTCTAATCTTCGGGGTCAACTCAGGATTGACCGGCGACGCCAGAAGCCGGGGCTCAAAGGCCGCCCTTGCGGAAGGTCGCTTTTCGAAAGAGAGCTTCGGAACCCGTAAAGCTGGGGCTTCCGCTTCGCGCCAATGCTTTTTTCCTTCGTTCGCTTCTTCCGATTCCAACAGGTTATTTTCCCACTCGGCGAGATCGGCATACTGACTGGGTTCGCCTGATGGTTCTTGGCAGCGTACGAAAGCTGAATAGCGGCGGCTAATCTCACGCACCAGAATCCTGAGCGATGCCGCATCCGCACACAGCGACGGCACGTTGACGAGCAACATGTGCCGGTCGGCCGCAAGGGTTAGCAAAGAGATGCGCAGGACCGGCCCGTTCGCAAGGTCGAAGGGAATCCGGCCAACTTCCTGAAACAGCGACTCGATTTCCGCCTCTTGGCGTGAAGGGTCACAGGTGCTCAAGTTGTATTCCTCTATCCAGGGCGCACTTTGCTCGTTCACCCCTTGGAGAGGAATGCTTGTTCCGCGCGGACAACGAAAGGTGGTTCGGAGGATCTCGTATCGGTCTGAGACGTCCCGCAGGACAGCCTTTAGAACCTGCAGGTTGAGACTCCCCTCGATGAGGACGGTGCATTGCGCACGATACTGCCGTTCGTCGCCGGCCTGCTCCAGTGACCACAGATGCCTCTGCTGAGGTGAAAGCCGGAACCCTTCAATAACGTCCATTTGCATTCGAATAATTCTACTTTCGCGCGACGGCTTCACTGCTCAGTTGCGACGTTATGAGGTTCTTGCGCTTGACGTGTTTCAGCTTTTGAATATTAACTTCCTTCTGCTCTTTCCGGACGCTCACCCGTTGTTGCCGGTCCGCCGTGGCCAGCGTTAGCTTTAGCGCATCCAGTCTGGCGGTTGGCTCTTGAAGTATGCGCCGCAGAAGTATTTCGAAATGCTGCGACATGCGGGCAATGGTCGCGGTATCAAACAGGTCGCTGTTGTACCGCATCGAAGCGGCAAGCGATTCCGGCGTCTCGATTATCAACAACACCAGGTCGAGCGTGGCGGCGCGGCGTTCCAGCGCCACCGACTCCAGAACAAGTCCCCCGGGATTCATGCGCAGCCCTGTTTCGGCCGCCAGAAATGGAGACGCGCCTTGTTGCGCGATCCGGTGGGGCTTGTCGAGCACGAACATCACCTGGCACAGAGGTGGGCGGCTGAGCTCGCGGGGTGGCCGCAGGCGCTCAACCAATAGAACGGTGGGGTAATCCTGATGCTCGAGAGCAGCCAGTACATTGCGGCGAACCTGGCCAAGAAATGCTCCGAACGCAGGGTCCCCGGAGAAATTTGCCCTTAAGACTACGGGGTTCGTAAAAAGGCCGACGATACCTTCGAATTCGGCCCGGCTCCTGCCCACCATAGGAGTTCCCACCAATAGGTCTTCCTGGCCGCTATGGTAGGACAACACTATCTGGAACGCTGCCAGAAGCACCATGTACAGCGTCGCTCCATGAGCCTTGGCGAGAGCCCTGAGCCCGGAGCTCAGCTCCGCGTCCATAGTGAAGTCGTGCGATGCCCCTTGATAAGTAGGAACCGCGGGACGCGGCCGGTCGGTCGGGAGATCCAGGACGGGCAGCTGCCCGGCCAGTTGCTCCCGCCAGTATTCCCACAGCCGTTCTCCATCCGGGCCTGCCAGCATCTCGGCCTGCCAACGGACATAGTCAGTGTATTGCAAATCAAGAGGCGGTAGATGCGCTGTTACGCCGGCGATTTCCGCTGGATATAAAACGCCGAGTTCATCCAGGAGTATTGCGAGAGACCAGAAGTCGATCGCTATGTGATGCACGACCAGCAGAAGGATATGTTCCCGCGCCGACCGCATGATCAAGCTTACCCGCAGCAACGGCCCTCGTTCCAGATCAAACGGGCGATACGCTTCGTCGAGCAGTCGGGCCTTCAGTTCGTCGCCGCTCCAGGTCGAGCCGTCCACTTCCTCGAAGCAAACCTTCAGGTGTTCGTGGACCTGCTGGACCGGTTTGCCAGAGTGTGCGGGAAAAGTAGTGCGCAGCGAAGGATGGCGATCGAGCAACCTCTGCAACGCGCGTCGCAGTGCCGGAACGTTTACGTCGGACGAGATGCGCGCCGCAAAGTTGACGTTGTAAACCGCGCTATCTGGCGCCAGTTGATAAAGAAACCAAATGCCCTGCTGGTTGTACGAAAGAGGATAAAGTGATTTGGAGTCGCGCGCCTGCTTGCGAAGAAGCTCGGCAAGAAGCGCCCGCTTTTCGTCCGGCGAAAGATCGGCAATTCGTTTGGAAGTGTTGCTATTCACTTTTCACTGACTTCCTCTTGAGCCAATAGATCAGTGAGCAACGAATTCACTTCCTCATCCGAATACTGGTCAAGATTCTCCAACAGCTGTTCATCGACGCCGCCGTTTCCCTGCTGTTCTCGAAAGTGACCATTTGCCGAGGCAAGAGGCACTGACGAGGCGGAAGTCTCGGATGTAAGCAGATGAAGCAGTTGCGACGCAGCCTGTTCGACGCTGGGTCCCGAGAGAAACGTGACCATCGGCACGTTCACTCCCAGGTCAATTGCGATCCGGTTCTTCAACTCGACCGCCATCAAGGAGTCCAGTCCCAGATTGCTGAGCGGTTGCTGTATGTCCAGCATGGATGCGGACAACCCAAGCACACGAGTCACTAGCTCAGTCAGGTGGGACTGGATTAATTGGAGGCGCTCCGCTGGTTCTGCGGCAAGGATCGTATTCCTCTTCTCGTTGGAATGACCCGCTTGCGGTGACTTGTCTGCTTCCTCACGTGCAAGCTCAGAGAGTAGCGGTGATTCTGTTCCCGCCGGATAAAACTGGCGATACAATGCCCAGTCAACGGGTACCGCTGCGACCTGAGTCGAGCCTTGACGAAGCAGGCGTTCCATCACTTCCAGCGCTTGCGCGGGTGCGATGCTCCTGATTCCCGCCAGCGCGAGGCGCGCGGCAAGGCGCTTTCCTCCCGCCGTTTCCGCGAAGCCCAATCCGCTCCATGCTCCCCAGTTGATGCTCAGCGCCGGTTTGCCCAGTGCTCTTCGATGATGAGCCAGCGCATCGAGGAAAGCGTTTGCTGCCGCATAGTTCCCCTGCCCAGGCTGGCCTAAGAGGGAGCCCGCGGAAGAAAAGAGTACAAAGAAGTCCAAAGGGTCGTCTTTGAGAAGCCGATCCAGCAGCCAGCCACCGATCATCTTGGGCCGCAAGACCGAATCCATTGCCGCCGCATCGAGTTGCACCAGCAGTCCGTCCTGCAGCACTCCCGCCGCGTGCACTACGCCTCGGATCGGCGGCCAACCCTCAGCTCGAAACTCATCTAAATAGGCGCGTAACTGTCCTTCATCCCCCACATCCACCGCGGCCAGATGCACGCACGCTCCGAGGGCTTCCAGCTCACGAATCGCGGCAATTTGATGGGCCAGCCGGCTTTCCGCTTCTGCTGAGTTCCATCGCGCGCGTGGTGGGAGCTTGGTGCGTCCCATAAGGATCAACCTGCGCGCCCCTTGCTCTACCATCCAGCGGGCGACCGAAAGGCCCAGCTCTCCCAGTCCGCCGGTGATCAAGTAGCTGCAGTCAGCGCGCCAGCTAAGGGGAGCGGGCTGCGTTGCGGAACGAGGTTTGCGGATCAAACGCCCTGCGTATCGTCGCCCTTGCCGGAACGCAATCTGATCCTCTCCGTCTGGAGCGGTGATTTCTTTCCACAACTGATGAGCGGCGTCCTCGGGAACCGAGGGCCTGGGTTCCAGGTCCATCAGTCCTCCCCAGAACATGGGATGCTCCTGAGCGACAACGCGACCCAATCCCCAAAGAGGCGATTGAGCCGTGTCCAGGGGCAGAGTCTCTTCGTCCGCTGGCTGGGCGCCGCACGTGATCAGCCACAAACGGGGCAAGTGATTCCGTTCCTCCCGAGCCAGCTCCTGAACTAACTCTAAGACACTGTTACAGCCAAGAGTCTGAGCTGCCTTCAGCGAAGTGACAGTGGTCTCCTCTGGACGACCAGCATCAAGACTCCAGAGATGGACAACCGCCCGGCAGATCGGCTGATCCTCCGCCAACACCGCATCGAGGAGCTGTCGCATGTCCTCCGGTCGTTCGGCATTGATGCGAAAATGCCCACCGTCCGTGCGCTCGTACGATTCGCCGCGCGTGACCAGGATGATCCCGTCTCCTTGTGCCTTGATCAGTGCTCCAAGCTTTTCTCCGACGCCGTTGCTGTCGGCAAAGATAAGCCAGTTGCCCGGGCTGGCTGGCGCGGACGGTTCCGGGGTTGGCGGTTCATTCGAACGCTCTCTTGGCTGCCACTGGAATTCGTAGAGCCAGTCGTCAATATTTTCATCGGCGGCGCGTTTTGTATCGCGGCCGATGCTATCGAAGCGCAGTCCGACAATTTCGACCGCCACATGGCCAGTTTCATCCAGGAGCCGCACGTCTCCCTTGACGCTGTCGGCGCCGGGTTCTTGCAGATGGGCGTGACTCCACAGATGCAAACCCTGACCACCGCGGACCTGAATCTCATCTATATGAGTGGGCATATAGGTGCCCTGCTCGTCGTTTCCTGTCGCTTGAGCGGCTACACCCGCTCCAAGGGTCTGAAAGCAAGCGTCCAGAAGGGCAGGGTGGAATTGACAGGCGTCGAACTCTCGATGCGATTCATCGGGAACCTTCACTTCACCCAGCATTTCACCGTCGCATCGCCACAACTGAGTGATGCTCTGGAAAGAGGGGCCATAGTCGACGCCACTTTCGCGAAGCCTTAGATAGTAGTCTTGTCCGGAGATCTGCTCTGAGCATCGAGCCTGGACTTGAGCGGGCGCTTCCTGCTCGATAAGCGGAGAGATGACAGGGTCTGGCTCAGGACAAATCTTTGCCGTCGCATGCAGCGTCCACGATCGATTGGCTTGCTCCGCATCGCGCGGGCAACTGTAGATATGAACGGATGCGGCGGCGTCGGCGCCGGGAGAGAGGATCACCTGAAGCGTCCGGGTTGCGCCGTCGGGGATGAAGAGCGCTTTCCTGAATTCCACATCTTTCAGCACAAAGGACTGCGACGGGAACGCCTCAGCCGCGGCCGCCAAGGCCATCTCCACGTAAAGCGCGGCGGGGAGCACCGTGAGTCCTTCGACGCGATGGTCATCCAGGTAAGACAGCGCGCTCCTGTCCAGAGCGCTCTCCCAGAAGTGGGTTTCCGTCTGTGCCGATTTGAAATGCCGGCCCAGAAGAGAATGCTTCGCCGCTCCATCGCTCGAGACGTACTGCGATCGATTGCCGATATCGCCCGCCGGCGGGTCCATCCAACAACGCTCCCGCTGCCATGGATAGGACGGAAGCTGAACGGATCGGCCGCGCTTGGGATAGATGCGGCTCCACTCGATCGGATATCCCAATGTGTAGAGCGCCCCCACCGACCCGGCTAATACTTCGCCTGCTTCTTCTTCGTGCCTTAGCGACGGGATTACCGCGCCTTCTATCCCGGCATGACGAAATTCCTGCTGAATGCTACTGAGTAGAATGGGATGCGGACTGAGCTCCAGAAAAATGTCATGTCCGTCTTTCAGCAACCGCTGAACCGCAGTTGAAAAGAGNACGGGCTCTCTGAGGTTCCTGCTCCAATAGAGCGGGTCGAAGCTCAAGCCGTCGGCAACCTGGCCGGTTACTGTCGAGTAGATCGGCACCGATGCGGATCGGGGCTGCAATCCTTCCAACGCGCGCTCCAAATCAGCGCGAAGAGGCTCCATCTGCGGACTATGAGCGGCAAAATCAACCTTGATCATTCGGCAGAAGATGTCCTGGCGCTGCAATCGACTCACGATTGTTTCGAGCGCCGCGGGATCTCCTGACAAAACCGTCGAAGTGGGACCGTTGCTGGCGGCGATCGATACGCGATCTTCGCAGCCGGCAATGGCGCGCCGAGCGTCCGCGATGGAAAGCTCCACGGCAGCCATCGCTCCGCGCCCAATCGTCGGCTTCACGAGCCGGCTGCGGCTGCATATAACCCGCACCGCATCTTCGAGGCTTAGCGCGCCCGCGACGTGAGCGGCCGCGACCTCGCCCATGCTGTGGCCCACCACCGCGTGCGGCACGATACCCCAGGAACGCCACAGGGCCGCAAGCGCCACCTGAATCGCAAACAAAGCCGGCTGCAGAACGTCGACTTCGTTCAGCCGGGAGCGGGCCGCATCGGTCGCAGAGAGTTCCGCAAGCAAGGACCAGTCTCCGTGGGGGCGCATCGCGAGGTCACAGCGTTCGAGGGCTTCGGCAAAGGCCGCCTCCTGCTGCAAGAGCGTTCGTCCCATCCCAAGCCATTGGGAACCCTGCCCGGGAAATACAAAGACCAGTTTTCTCCCGCGATCGGAAAGCTTGCGGCCGGAAGACAGTCCTGGACAAACCTCTCCGCGGATAAAAGTCTCAAGTGCATCCGCCAATTGCGATGCTGAATTGCCGGTCGCTGCCAGCCGGTACTCGTGATGACTTCGCCGCGCGCCAGCCGTGTAACAAATGTCGTAGGGCGGCGCCGTCAACTGCGGATCAATCAGGAAATCGTGGTAGCTTCGCGCGAGAGACTGCAGAGCCGGCGCGCTGCGTGCCGACAAGGGCAGCACGTATGTGGACGTGGCATCGCGATTTCCGTTCTCGCATTGCGCAGCATGCATTTCCGAATCGGATTGAGGAGCGCCTTGCACAACCAGGTGGACGTTGGTTCCACCAAAGCCGAATGAACTCACCCCGGCGAGCAGGGCTGTATCCGGCTGCGCAGGCCATGGGCACAGCGTCGTGTTCACGCGCAATGGGAGTTGATCGAAGGGAATATGAGGATTGGGTTCCTCGAAATGCAGGCTCGGTGGGATCTCCCGATGCTGAAGCGCCAGCGCCACCTTGATTAATCCAGCGATACCGGCTGCGGCCTCGAGATGACCCAGGTTGGTTTTGACCGAGCCAAGGAGACACGGCCGGTTAAGAGGACGGTCGAGAGCAAGCACCGCGCCTAGGGCTTTAGCCTCGATTGGATCGCCCAGGAGCGTGCCCGTGCCATGGGCCTCGACGTATTGAACGTCGCCGGGCGAGACCTCGGCGCGCCTATAGGCTTCTCGCAGCACCGCTTCCTGGGCTTGAGGATTCGGAGCCATCAGTCCGTTGCTGCGTCCGTCCTGATTTACCGCAGTCCCGCGAATGACGGCGTAGATCGGATCGCGGTCGGCTAAGGCTCTCGATAGCGGTTTCAGAACGACGACCCCGGCGCCCTCGCTGCGAACGTAGCCGTTGGCTCGCGCATCGAAGGCTTTGCAGCGCCCGTCGGGCGCCATTGCTCCCGCCTTGGTGAAATTGATCGTAATGGCAGGCGACAGGATCAGGTTCACGCCCCCGGCCAATGCCAGAGTGGACTCTCCGCTTCTCAGGCTGTTGCAGGCTTGGTGGACCGCAACGAGTGACGATGAGCAGGCAGTGTCGATTGCAATACTCGGTCCCCGGAAATCAAATACGTAGGAGATACGGTTGGCCGCGATACTCAGGGCATTGCCGGTGCCCGCGTAGGCGTCAATACGATCCAGATCATTGAATTGAATCCGGCCATAATCGTTGTTCGAGACGCCGATGAACACGCCGGTGGGCGTGCCCGCGAGGTGCTCCCGCACCTGTCCCGCATCTTCCAGCGCCTCCCATGCCACCTCGAGTAGCAGGCGTTGCTGCGGATCCATGCGCGCAGCTTCTCGCGGCGAGATACCAAAGAAGTGCGCATCGAACTGATCGACGTGCTCAATAAAACCACCCCAGCGCGTGACAATTTTGCCCGGCGCCGCGGGATCAGGATCGTAAAAATCGTGCAGGTTGAAGCGATCCGCAGGAACTTCCCGGATTGCATCCACTCCGTTGCGAAGCAGATTCCAGAAAGCTCGCGCGTCCTGTGCGCCAGGAAAGCGGCAGCCGATCCCGATTATGGCGATCGCTTCGGCATTTGCCTCCCGAACCCGGCTCGCTTCGGTGGCCGGCTGCGACGGTCTTGATGAGTCCGCCAAACCGCGGGCGAGCGCTTCGATGGTCGGAAACTCATATGCCAACTCGGCGGGAAGATCTCGTCCCAGCCATTGCGCAAGATCGCCAGAGAGACTGACCAGCTCCGTCGATCCCAGTCCGTAGCTGGCGAATGGTTCCCCGACGTCTATCTCGTTCGCTTCGATTTCCAGCAGCTCGGAAAGTTTGGCTACCAGCCAGGCCTGGATCGTTGCCGCGCCGGGTGTGGGATTCCCTTTCTCTTGCTGTTCATTGCGCTCCGCGTCATGCCGGATAGCGCCGTTAGTTTGATTTCCGGCCATTACTCACTCTTTGCTCACTGTTCCAGCGTCCCGTTCCGAAACCTGGCCTCGCACACACGGCGTTGAACCTTGCCGCTGGGAGTCTTCGGAATGCTTCCAGCCTTGAGGAGCACGACCGCATGCACTCGCACGTCATGCTCTTCCGCCACCGCCCGGCGAATGGTCCGAACCACCACGTCGAGGTCCGCTGGAGACCGCCCGTTCGGGTGGCTCGCGTGTAAATTATCGCGTGATTCGCCGTTAAGCTGGTGCCGCTCCGGTTGGTAGTGGCGCTCCACTTCGGCTGCGACTATCAGACGTTCCTCGTCGGCGACATCGGCCGAAAACGCGATGCAACACCCCGACCGTACTGCCGCATGGCTTTGTTCGACCGTCAATTCGATGTCGTTGGGGTAAAGGTTGCGGCCGCCGATGATGATCAGATCCTTCAGCCGGCCGGTGACAAATAGCTCGCCGTCTCTCAAGAATCCCAGGTCCCCGGTGCGAAGAAACGGTCCCTCGCCCGTGTCTACCAGATACGCATTGAAGATGCGCTTGGTTTCGTCTGGCCGGTTCCAGTACCCCTGAGTCACGCTCGGACTTGATACCCAAATCTCCCCGACCTCATTGGGCGCGCAAGCGGTCATCGATTCAGGATGGGCGACAACAATTTTCGTATCGGGCATCGCGCGCCCACTTCCAACCAGTGTGCGTACACTCTGCGCGGCGTCCGAGGCCTCCGCGACGCCGTTGTGTTCAAGCGCCGCCACCTGGGTCGTGCACAGGACGGGCTCATCTTCGACGACTCCACCCGATACGATCAGCGTGGCTTCGGCAAGGCCGTAACACGGGTAGGAGAAGCTCGGTCGGAAACCGCAGGATGAAAAAGCGGCGGCAAACCGCTTCAAGGTATCGCCGCGGACCGGCTCGGCACCGTTGTAAGCCACCTTCCAACTGCTGAGGTCGAGCGCGCTGCGCTGCTCCTGCGTAATCTTGCGAGCGCACATTTCATACGCGAAATTGGGACCTCCACTAATCGTGGCTTTGTAGCGCGAAATAGCCTGAAGCCACCGCACCGGCCGCTGAAGAAAAGACTGCGGGGGCATGAGAACGCACCGGCGTCCTCCGTACATGAGTTGGACAATTCCATTGGTAAGTCCCATATCATGAAAGACTGGCAGCCATGTCACTGATACAGTATCCGATGCAATCTCGAATGCCTGGCTGATGTGGGCCGAGTTCTCCAGAAGGTTCCCGTGACTGACCATTACGCCCCTCGGCACAGCGGTGGAGCCCGAGGTGTATTGGAGCAAAGCGAGGGTATCGCTAGTCGCCCCAGGGTCTCGCCAGTCCTGCGCCGCACTGCTGAGAACCTTGTCGGTGGCCAACCAGCGCATTGTCTGCAGTTCTGGAGCTCGCGCGAAAAGGCCCTCAACCTTGGAGAGGATCGATGACGTGGTCAGCGCCAGCATCGGCTGAGCATCGTTTGCGATGGTGCGAAGCCTCGGGAGAGTCCGTTGCGGCTGGGCCATATTCGGCGGCGGCAGGGGGACGGCAATGACCCCCGCATATAAGCATCCAAAGAAGGCAGGGATGAACTCAAGGCCCGCCGGATAGAGCAACAGGGCACGCTCCCCGCTTGCCCCGTTGCTTTGGAGCAATGCACCAATAGCTTGTGCTTGCCGGTCCAAGGCCGCGAAGCTCAAATTCGCTCCTTCTATCTCTCCGTCGATCAGGTAAGTGTAGATCCCCTGCTCTGGCTGCTGGAGCGCCCGCCAGCGAAGAAGTTCGACGAGAGTAGAAGCTTTGGCCGTAGTTCGACTCATCCGTAACTTACTCGGTTGCATTAGCTAAGCGATATCCATGTTCATTAGAATTACTTGGTTGATCCACGCGGCCAACGAAGTGCCGGCCTTGCCCTTACGAATCTTCAAGACTGATTCGCTTCTGCGAGGCATTATTTACCGCAACTGGGGTTTTTAGGGAAACGAAACGTCACTGAAGACACTGCCTCGCGTTCTTTAGAGAACCAAATGGCGAAGCAAAAACGAAGACTTGCTGTTCGCGTGGCTTCTCAAGCTGCTGGGGTTTCCAAAAGAACTCAGCACTCCGGTTTCAACAAATACAGTTTCAGGCGCTACGAAGCGCTTACCCGATATCATCCGCAATTCAGACGCCCAACCGTCGCGAAAAATCATCTCGCAGTTGCAGAGGGCGGTATGGTCCTTGCGTCACTTGATCAGAGACTCAGTCAGTCCTTAGCACGGATCGTGATTGGTGGCGGGTTCATACGGTGAGTGACTGCCGCTCAACGTTACAGGCCGATCCCTCACTCAAGAGCAGCAATATCGATGTGCAGTCCGCGAACCAGGGCGTCGTGCTGCTGGGCGGCACGGCAAAGACCTTGAGTGCGCACCTGCGCGCCGTCGAGGATGCGGCCGCGGTGCCGGGTGTCCGCCGGGTCGCCAGTGAGATCCAGAGTCCCGACACCCTGGCCGATGCGGAGATCTGGCGCGCGCCCACGCCGCCGCCGCCCAGCGCGGGGTACGGAGCTTGGGATACCGCCAGCGACATATGGATCGCGTCGGCCGTGAGGATGAGCTTGCTGGCCGATAGCAACGTTCCGGGGCTCGAAATCGATCTGGACTCGTGGAACGGGGTGGTGACGCTGTTCGGGATCGTGTCGTCACAGGACGCGAAGGGCGCCGCGCAGGCCGATGCCCTCAAGGTGCGCGGAGTAAAGCGCGTGGCGAACGAACTGCAGGTGGTGCCGAGCGCGAAGCAGCAAGCTGTGAACGCGAGTGACGACGAGCTGCAGCGCACGGTCAGGAAGGCTCTCGACGAGCATGAGTTCAGAGACGTCGGCCTGGAGGTGAAGAACGGCGTCGCGCGGCTGACTGGGACCGTCCCAACCGGGGCGCGGAACCTGGAGGCCGCAGTGGCAGCGCGCTCGGTTCCGGGCGTGCGCGCGGTCCAGGACGATCTGCGCCTCCGCGACTAACGGGGATATACGACCCTTTGGTTATATGAGTAACCTTAATCAACGATCGAAGCATACTTTATATTACTAGTCATGCTACCGTGATGCTGTGACCAATAGAAAACTAACTACAGCAGTATATATCTCAACTGTGATTCTAGTTGGTAGTATGTGCGTCGGCGCGTGCGCCGTGTTCGTGCCGGTGGATACCGGCCCGCCTCCCGCGGAGGTCTCGCGGACCACCACTACGACCCAGACCAACGTTCCGAATCCGAGCACCACGACGCAGAAGACCACGGTCACACAGACCCGTGGCAATTAGCGCAAGTCTCGAATTGGCAGCGCTACGGCAACCAGCCTTGTGTTCAAAGTAACAATTGGCGGATTGGGAAAGTCCGAGCGCCAACTCACAGCCAAAGTCCAAGGGAGAAAATAAAATGAATTCAGTGCAACGATTTGCCATCAGCGTCGTGGCGGTTACGGCGTTCGCTTGCGTTGCCGGATGCGGCAGCACCACCAAGGAAGTTGAAAAGACCACCACTTATGTCCCCGCCGCACCGGCTCAGGTCGTCGTGCAGCCCGCGCCGGTAGAGGTGGTTCTCCAACTACGACCACCAACACGTCGAGCGAGCGCTCAAGCAAGTCAAGTGAATCGGGCAATGCAGGCACCGTGGATAGCTCGAGTTCCCATCACAGCGAATCCACCACCGTGACTCCCAGCAACTGATCGCAGCTTGGGGAGAATACTGCGATGCGAAACAATCGCAACCGGAAAAGAACCGCCGTGGCGACCTTCGCGATCGCGTCATTGATTGGCGGCGGACTGCTGGCCGTCAATGCCCGCGCCCAACCTGGTTCTAGCGACTCCTCGAGCTCTGAGTCCCGCGAGAACGACAGCGTAAACGTCACCGCGGAGCATCATTACAACTCCCCGGCTGAACGTGCGAACGACGCTCTGCTGATCACCGAGGTCAAGAGCGCGCTTGCCCGAGACGGGGTTGCCGACAACTATCCCCTCGCCGTCGATTGCGATCATGGCAAAATCTTGTTGAGCGGCGTGGTTAAGTCGGCCCGGGACGCAAAGCATGCCGGCGACATTGCGGCCGCCGCACAAGGCGTCACCGGAGTAAAAAATCAACTCACGTGGCGTTAGCCGGCTGTCGGCGGAGTTAGAGGGTTAAAATCACGATGCTGTTGATTCTCATCATCTTGCTGATCCTATTCGGCGGTGGCGGCGGCTACCGAACCTATCATCACGGCGCCAGGGATCCGGGCGGCTTGTTGATGCTGGTGCTCATGATCATATTGGTCGTCTGGTTAATCAACGGCGG